>Ga0164242_10001912_pt1 | contig 24402 bp, 33 predicted proteins | sample OricomgcompostMG_FD_108783 | JGI IMG/M metagenome (GOLD analysis project Ga0164242, IMG submission 108783) | Miracle-Growth compost microbial communities from Emeryville, California, USA - Original compost - Miracle growth compost (MG) ...
CAGACGTTCGAGGGCGGCAAGGCGTACACGCGTGACGCCAAGGGGGAGCTCTTCCAGCTGGCCGTGGTCAACATGGTCGGCCAGGACGCGTTCTACGAGTCCGGTGAGGGCCGTGACAACCGCTACGTGAACCTGATCCACCAGCTCGCGGTCGCCGACCCGGCCTGGACCTTCAGCCTGCTCAAGTGGCTGCGTGGCCCCGAGGGCAACCTCCGCACGGCCAGCCTGGTGGGGGCAGCCGAGTTCGTGCGAGCCCGCCTGGACGCCATGAGCGTGGGCGACCTCGTGCCGGACGACGTCAAGGCGTCCCAGGAGGGCGGTGGCTGGAACCGTCGGGTCATCGAGGCCGTCCTGCAGCGTGCCGACGAGCCGGGTGAGATGCTCGGCTACTGGGTCAACCGGTACGGCCGCAAGCTGCCGAAGCCCGTCAAGCGAGGCGTGGCGGACGCCGCCAAGCGCCTGTACACGCAGCGTGGCTACCTGCGCTACGACTCTGACTCGAAGGGCTTCCGCTTCGCGGACGTCCTCGAGCTGGTCCACGCGCAGGACTCCGGCCCCGAGCAGGACGCGCTGTACCGCTACGCGGTGGACGACCGTCATGACCACGCGGGTGAGGTCCCCGAGCTGCTCCACATGGTGCGCGCTCGTCGGACCATCAACACCATGTCGGCGAACGACCGACACAAGCTGGCGCGTCTGGCGGTGCGTCACGGCCTCGACGGCAACCTGTACAAGGCCGCCATGGCCGGCCAGTGGGAGTGGCTGCACAGCTCCCTGGGTGACACCAAGGACGTCCGCAGCCCGGTCTCCAAGGCCGATCAGTGGCGTCTCGTGCTGCCGCAGCTCGGCATCTTCGCGCTGGCGCGTAACCTCCGCAACCTGGAGGAGGCGGGCCTCGGCTACGCGGAGATCGACGCGATCAACGCGCGTCTCATGGACGCGGACGAGATCGCGAAGAGCCGGATGTTCCCGTTCCGGTGGTGGCAGGCCTACCAGGCTGTCAACGGCAACAGCTTCAAGAGTGGCCTGGAGCGCGCGTTCGCGCACTCCATGGGCAACATCCCGAAGCTGCCCGGCAAGAGCCTGGTCCTGGTGGACACCAGCGCGTCGATGACGAGTGGCATCTTCGCGCAGAAGTCGAGCATGAGCCCCGTTCAGGCGGCGGCCGTGTTCGGCGTGGCGCTGGCGACCGCGAACCCCGGCAACGTCCACCTGGTGGGCTTCGCCAGCGGGGAGTTCCAGCACGACATGAAGGGCGGCGCCACGGCGCTCCAGGAGGTCGAGCGGTTCGTCAGCCAGGTCGGCCGCGTCGGTCACGGCACCGACATCCACGGGGCGGTGCGCCGGACCTTCAAGAAGGGCTACCACGACCGCGTGTTCATCATCTCGGACATGCAGACCATGGGTGGCTACGACTCGAACCACACGCAGAACCTCCCCGTGCCGGTCTACGGCTTCAACCTCGGTGGCTACAGCCAGACGATGATGAAGGTCGGCGAGAACGGCAAGCATGAGTTCGGTGGCCTGACCGACTCGACTTTCAAGCAGGTGCCACTCCTTGAGCGGGGAGAGTCGACGGGCTGGCCTTGGGAGGTCATGTAAGATAGGTTTGCCTTTATGGGCAAGCCTCGTAAGCAGTGGCGTCTCCCTCTCGACGAAGTGCTTCGGCGCTATGGCGAGGGGGAGTCGTCCGTGATACTCGCGCAAGAGTGCGGACTCGGCAACGTTCGACCAATTCTTCAAGCCGTGCGTGATGCTGGCATGGAGGTTCGATCTCCGTACTCAGGACTTCATCCAAGGAAGCGAGATCCAAAGAAGCGAGAGACGCGAACGTGCGAGCGAGATGGCTGCGAGAACACGTTCGACGTCTACGTGTCGAGTGAGCGAAAGTACTGCACATCAGAGTGCCGATTTGCTGATCCTCAACTGCGAGACAGGATCAGTGAGTCGAACACCACTCACAAGCTGTCAGATCTCAATGAGTCGCGCATGACAGCCACGTGTTCGATCTGTGGACCTAAGATGAAGATCGTTAAGGGTTCACGTGCTCGATCCGACGGAAGGCCACGCTACAGTTGCTGGCTTGCCGGTAAGGCGTGGCACTGGGAGAAGCATTACGGTGTGACGGCTGTCTACGTGGCACTGCTCTTGAACGAGCAGGATGGCAAGTGCGGTATCTGCGCGAAGAAGCTTGACGAGTCGTTCTGCGTGGATCATGATCACGACACCGGCAGGGTACGTGGGCTGCTTTGCCACAACTGCAACAAGGGTCTAGGGCTCTTGGGCGACACTGTGGATTCAGTTGAAGCAGCGTTGAAGTACCTGAAGGTTGGCGCTGGACAAGACGCCTCCCCGACGATACTGTAGTCTCGTCGGGGAGGCGTCCTCCTCGTCAGGAAGAGGAAGAGAACCAAGTGGTGACCCTCATCACCGATGCCTTCATGGATCTCGTCTACGTGATCGACGTCACCGGTACCATCGCCGTTGCCACGTGGGTTATCGTGGTCCTGGCCATGCCCAACGCGGAACGGAACAGCGAGTGAGCGTGTGGGACACCTCACCTGAGGCGCTTCAGCGTCTCCAGGACGCGCTGCGTGAACACGCACGCAACCTGGTGGAGCCTGACTTCAGCCAGGCTCTGGATCGGATGGAAGGGGAACGTGATGGCCGAGACCGTCACGAAGGACGGCCAGGTGACCTGGCTGAAGTGGAAGTACGCGATGCCGAAGGACAAGGGCCGCTACAAGGGTGGCACCTCCACGGGCGGCAAGCCGGCGGTGAAGCGGAAGAAGGTCGGCGGTGGACCTGGCCCGATCGAGCACGTGAAGGTGATCGGGGCTGACGGCCACATCCGCTGGGAGACCCGTCCGCGAGCCAAGCGGTGAGGCGCTTCAAGGTCTACCGCCCCAACCCGCCTGAGCACTACCGCGAGGGTGGGTTCGCCAACGCGCCCGACGAGGTGCAGTTCGAGGGCGTGGAGTTCAGCGACGGCACGGTCGCGGTGCGATGGATGACTGAGCGTCGCTCCACCTCGCTGTGGGCGAGCCTGGAGGACCTCATGGCCGTCCACGGTCACCCTGAGTACGGCACGCTGGTCAACTGGCTGGACGAGCCGAGCGAGAGCTGATACGGTATTACCAGACGGGCGGGGAACAGGATCAAACGGACTGGGGGCCTCGCCCGTCCAACCGACCGACTACGGAAGGAACAGGAACGATGGGACTCACTCGGGTACGCGCTGGTGACCACGTGATCGGCGTGGGACGGTCGCCGCAGACCGGTAAGAACATCAACGGCCAGCATGGTGACGTGACCGAGGTCCGCGACCACTTCGGTGAGGACCTCGTGGCGGTCACCTGGAAGAACGGCGACAGGGACTCCGTCCGCCAGGAGAACGTCAGCGGCACCGGCATGTGCCGCGGTCGCAAGGGCTGCCAGGGCTGATCACCCTCGTTCGATCACCGGCCGCGTCACCGGCGCGGCCGGCCAGTCTCTCATGGTGCAACTGGAAGCGCGCTGGGCGGGTCGCTCCCGTCTGGAGACGCCGGTTCGAGGCCGGCTGAGAGAGCTCAAGCACGAGAGAACGGAGATAACCGTGGCAGAGACGCCACCGCGCATCCCGACGACCATCGGTATCGTCATGCGCGTCGAGTCGCCGAAGCCGACCCTGGCTGACCTGGAGCGCGCTCGTGACCGCGAGGAGCGCAACCTCGACGCGCGGCAGGCTGAGCGAGCCGACGCGTTGCGACGCGTGGAGTCGCTCGACCGTCAGATCGCCAACGTGCGCTCCTCCATCGACGACCTCAACGAGCGCATCGAGGCCTGCTCCGCGATCGAGCGTGTGGAGTTCCTCGAGAGTGAGGTGCAGCGCCTCAAGAGCGAGGTCTCCGAGCTGCGCAATCCGCGTGGCCGGGAGTGCTGGTAGAAACCGGTTGGACGTTTGAGTCTCCAACTGGTACTGTTTCACCCATCAGGCAAGCACAGCAAGCCTCAAGCTTAGGAACGAACGAGGGAAGGAGGGTGAAGTGACCACCCAGTTGAACCAGATCGTGGCGGTTGAGAAGGGCCTCAAGAGCCGAGTCAACGCCGACGTCACCAAGCTCTACCACCAGCTTCAGAAGCCCGCGCTGTACGGCGGCTTCAGCAAGGTCTACACGCCGAAGGACGACGAGGGCGAGGTCTTCCCGCCTGAGCGTCAGGTGGTCCAGGCCAGGGTCGAGGATGACCTCGACTCCGTGGCGAAGGCGCTGACCCAGCTGCTGGACGCCACCCTGACCAAGGACGTCGCCAACACCAAGGCGTCGGGTACCGTCCGCGTGGACGGTCAGGAACTGGTCACCGCTCCGGTGCCCTTCCTGCTGACACTGGAGAAGCAGCTGATCGACTTCCGCACGGTCGTGTCGAAGCTGCCCGTCCTGGACGCCGCGGACACCTGGAACTTCGACCACGCGTCGAGCTTCTACCGCACCGACCCGGCGCGGACCGGCAAGACCCGCAAGGTGCCGAAGGTCCTCGTCAAGGCCCAGGCCACGGAGCGTCACCCCGCGCAGACCGAGGTCTACATGGAGGACGTGACCATCGGCCACTGGGACACCACCAAGCTCTCGGGTGCGGTGACGACCCAGCGTCGGACGGACCTCCTGGACCGCATCAACGTCCTCATCGACGCCGTCAAGCACGCCGTCGAGGAGGCCAACCGTGCAACGGTGGAGCAGCTGAAGGTCGGCGAAGCCGTCTTCGACTACCTGCTGGAGCACTGACGAGCCGCCACCCGCGCGGCTCCGCCGGCCTCCGTCATCCCCCCGACGTCGAGGCTGGCGTCCCACTCGAGAGCCGCGCGGGTGGCAACACCCACAGACTCCCGCCAGGCTGACCAGAGGCGTCAGACCCGGTGGGTTCCGGTTGAGCGACCGGGTGCCCGCAAGGGCAAAGCTGAAGCTCAGGCTTAAGCTCAGCTCTTACCGTGACAGTGGAGGTTCGAGGCCTCCCCCGAGCACCACATGCTCGGGTAGCCCAAGAGGTAGAGGCAGCGGTGAGCGTCAAGCTCAAGTTCTCGCTCCAGCTTGAAGCACGACGGTGATCCCGTGATCGACGATGCTGGATCCATCACCGCGAGATGGGGGTTCGAGTCCCTCCTGGACCACTACGAGGTTCAGTGGCCGTAACGGCAACGGCGCATGGTGTTAAGCTAAGACCAGCAGCGACAGTGCACGGGTGAGATACCGTACATTGGATCTTGAAAATCCTACAACCTAGGATGGCCCCCTCAAGGTGAGGAGGGGGTCATCCGCCAGGACTCATAGCTCAGTTGGTAGAGCAGGGGGCTCTTAACCCTCGTGTCGCAGGTTCAAGTCCTGCTGAGTCCACGGTATGCATGCTGGCGTCCTAGGCACCGTCCAGCACACCCGTGCCGATCACGCACGAAGCTCCGGAGTATGCGCATACGTTGATGGAGTGGACAGCGCCTCTCGCCGGCACGTTAGGACCCATAGCTCAATGGATAGAGCGCCGCACTACGGATGCGGAGGTTGCAGGTTCGAGTCCTGCTGGGTTCACTGAGGGTCCGTAGCTCCAACGGTAGAGCAGCTGCCTTGCACGCAGACGGTTGCAGGTTCGAATCCTGTCGGATCCACGCGGTACACGAGGGCGCGTAACTCAACAGGCATGCTGAGGGGTGGCCACCCCGAGGCTACACGCCGTGGTAGAGGCTAGCGGTTGCGGGTTCGAATCCCGTCGCGTCCACGATGACACCATGATACGATGATGGTGTCATGGAGGGTAGCGCTCAACGGTGGGCAAGCGGCCTTGAAAGCCGTGCCAGGTGCAAGCCTGGGGGTTCGATTCCTCTACCCTCCTCTCCACAATTGAACACTGAGGAAGAGTGGCCGAGCGGCTCAAGGCACGTCACTGCTAATGACGCGGGGTAACACCCACGCAGGTTCGAATCCTGTCTCTTCCGCCCCGGCGGTAGCTCAGCTGGTTAGAGCGTCGCGCTGATAACGCGGAGGTCGCGGGTTCAAGTCCCGCTCGTCGGACGTCACAACTGAACATGGGCGTGTAGCTCAAACGGCAGAGCGGCCCGAAAAACGGTGGGGTGGCGTGCCAGGAAGTGTTGCGGATGCACCGGGACCGGGCCCGTGGGCGAAAATCCACGGGTTGGGGAACCTTAACCCCCGGCAGGGAAGCGCGTTTCCAGAGCCTGGCTCAAGGTACGGGTTCGAACCCCGTCACGTCCACGATGCCGGTGTAGCTTCAACTGGTAGAGCGCTCGCCTCGTAAGCGAGTGGTTGCAGGTTCGAGTCCTGTCACCGGCTCCACAACTTCATACACGAGGATGGACTGAGCACGCGGCGAGCTCACCTGGCTGTAAACCAGACGTTTCGACTGTGGCGGTTCGACTCCGTCTCCATCCACGCAACGCAAGGATGAGGTCGCGCGAAGGCCAAGCGCAGGGGTGCGGTAAGCATCTCGCCCAACCAGGGCGGTGAAGGTTCGAATCCTTCCTCATCCACGGCCGGTACCTGCGGAAACCCTTACTCCGCCTGGGTACGGGGAGGCCAACTCCGGTGACCCGCGTTGCGGCGCTCCCGGTGCAAGATCCCCGTACGCTCGTAGTAGGCGAGCCCGGCACTCTCGGGAGGAAACGGCAGTAAGACGGTTCGAGTCCGTCGTTGGCAGGGCCTAGGCAGTGGCCGAATGGGTGGCGCAGTTGTGAAGACGAGTGATTGCCACCGCTGGGCGGGTTCGACTCCCGCCCCTCCCACTCAGCGCAACCAGGAAGGATGAGACGTGGAAGAGATCGTGGATGAGCGGGCCGAACTGCCCGCGTTCCTGTACGGCCAGCTGTTGCGGGAGCGAGCGCTGCTGCACCGCCTGGCCGCCAAGCACTTCAAGGACCCGAAGAGCGCCGTCGACGTCTCGATGGAGCCCGGTGACCGTCCCAACCGCTGGGAGATGGTGTTCCGTGGCACGAGTGCCAAGGGCAACAACTTCAAGGTGACGTTGGAACTCTACAAGCGGGGTCGCAGCCGGTGGCTGATGGGCATGCCGCGAGTCTTCACGGACGGTGTCGAGAACACCGACTTCGAGGGTGACCTCGAGGACGCCCTCGCGGCTGCTCTCGGGGGCTCGGGCGGTCCGGTTGGGGAGACCCAGGGTACACCGGCCGTCGACCCGCGAGGCGCCCGCTCAAACGCCGTCGAGACCCGTCGCGCGACGGTCATCCGGAACTAGGAGGGGCATGAACCGTCCGAGTCACGTCTACAAGTGGCAGAGTCACATCGGACGTGGGAACTGGCGTTGGCGTCTGCCATGTTGGCTGCGCTGGGAGATGCCGTGGGAGTACCTCAGTCGCGTCTGGCGGCATGAGAGGGAGCGAGTCAACCACGGCTACTCCTGGTGGGACTGGATCAGCTTCGACACCTACGTCTGCGGTGTCATCGCTGACGCGTGTCGAGACTTCCGCCTGAAGGGGATGGGCTATCCCAGCGGCATGACTGAGGAGGAGTGGCACGCGGTTCTCCTCAGGATCGAGGAGCCGCTGCGCTGGTGGGCCGAGGACAAGTTCGACAACGACCTCGACCACAAGGCTGAGGCGGCCAAGTACGAGGAGGCCAAAGCGGCCATGGCTCTGTTCGCGGAGCACCTGGGCTCCATGTGGGACTGAGGGCGTAGAGCCTGTTTACAACGCCCTCTTCGTCTGATACGCTGATCTCGTCAGCAGGAAGCGAACAGGAAGCGACGTATCCGAGATGAAGAACATCGAGAGGGTGATGCTCTCGCCGGCTGTGACGCGCAGCCGAGTCGAGACACCGTACGTGGTGGTGATCATCCCGGCGCACAACGAGGCTGAGCACATCACCGAAGCCGTCAACGCGCTGTGGGGACAGACTCGTCGTCCGGACGCGATCATCGTGTCGGCGGACAACTGCACCGATGACACCATCTCACTCGCTGAGGCGGCGGGAGCCGACGTCTTCATCACCGAGGGCAACAGCCACAAGCGCGCTGGTGCCGTCAACCAGCCTCTTCAGTGGCTGTTGCCGCATCTTAAGGATCATGACATCGTTGCCATGGTCGACGCCGACACGAAGCTCGATCCCGGCTTCCTGGAGAACGCGGAGCGACTTCTCAAGCGTCGATACCACGCGGTGGGGCCCACGTTCGACGTGGAGCCCACGTGGAGCATCGTCACTCAGCTTCAGAACAACGAGTACGCTCGCTACTCTCGTATCACTGAGCGTCGCGGTGGCAAGACTCTCAACCTGTCGGGTGCGGCGCAGACCCTGAGGGTTGAGGTCATCCGCGCCGTGGTAGCGGCTCGTGTACGCGGTGACCTTCCGGGTGAGGACGCCATGTACAATACCGACGCGATCAGCGAGGACATGGAGCTCACGATCGCGGTGAAGACGCTTGGCTTCAAGACCACCGCGTCGTCCAGGTGTCGATGTGTCACTGACATGATGCCGACGGTCAAGGACCTGTGGGTGCAGCGCATTCGGTGGATCCAGGGCGGCATGGTGGAGCTTCGTCGCTACGGCTACACCAGGGTCACGAAGCCGATGATCCTCAGGCAGTACGTCACCGCGTTCAACGTCGTCTTCACCTTGGCCTGGATCAGCTACTCGATCTACCTCACCACGATCCTCGGGTGGCACCGGTTTGACTACACCAGCCAGCCCATCTGGGGACTCATCACCCTGTTCTTCGCCGCCGAGCGTGCCTTCACGGCTCGGAAGGCGGGATGGCGCGGATCACTCGTGGCCGCGCTCTTGGTCCCCGAACTGCTCTATGAGCTGTTTCGGCAGACCGTCTTCGTTACCTCACTGGTGCGGCACATTCGTCGCACTGAGATTCGTTGGGCGTAAGCTCGAAGGGAGTCATCATGTACGGTACGGTTACCGGCGGCGCGGCCGCTGCTGGCGGTGGAGCGGCACTCGCTGCGACGGGAACCGGAGGCGTGATCGGCATCGCGTTGACCGCGGTCGTCGTTCTCGCCGCTGGCTGGGCGCTGTACAACCTGGTGCCGCGGTTCCGCCGCGGTCGCTGACGTCAACCATCGACGACAGACGCCCCGCAACACAGTTGCGGGGCGTCAAGGTATGGAGATCAACGTGAAGCCGCTGCTGTTCCTGGACGTCGACGGCGTCCTGAACCCCGACTCGGTCAGCTCGGGACGGCGGCCTGAGGGATACCTGACGCATCGCATGCGCCCCTCAGGCTGGACGAACCCCAGGGTCAAGCCCCTCAGGGTCTGGCTCAACCCGAAGCACGGGGAGAAGCTGCTCTCGCTGCCCGTGGAACTCGTCTGGGGCACCACCTGGGAGCACGAGGCCAACGAGTGGATCGCGCCGCACGTCGGTCTGCCACAGCTGCCGTTCGTCAGGTTCGACAGTGGCACCGCTGGCCCCGGCATCCACTGGAAGACGCGGGACCTCGCCACCTATGCCGCCGGCCGGCCGTTCGCGTGGCTCGACGACGAGCTGCACGTTGAGCGCGATGGTGACTGGCTGACGGCGAACGGGGTGGCGAACTTCCTGCTCGTGCTCGTTGCCCCGTTCCAGGGGCTTATGGATGGCCACCTGGACAAGGTGCGAGAGTGGGCTCTGTCACTGGACGACGGTCAACGCAGCTGATACGCTGATCTCGACAGTCAGGAAGTGAACGGAGGGAGCTCTCATCGTGGTAAGGCTGAGGTTCGGCGGGGACGATGCGCGGTTCAAGCGCATCTGCCGCCCCTTCGTCCCGGGGATCATGAGCAAGGTTGAGGGCATGCGTGACCCTGAGTTCTCGCGACCTCAGGTGTCTCGACTGCGTGAGTCGATCAGTGCCGACCTGCGTAAGCTCGGTGACATGGCGATTCCCACGGTGCGACCACCGTTCATCAGCGTCGCCGCCGCGGCTAGAGCCACAGCTATCGGCGTCAACCTGAAGGGTGAGACGTGGCACACTCAGACGCGGTTTGACCCCGGGCGCAAGGTCTTTCACTACGAGCACCTGATGCCTCTCGCTGAGATCATCAAGCTTCTCACGGTGGCTGGCGATGAGCGAGTGGTTCTCCAGGTTCTGTGCGACAACCTGAGCGTCGCCTGGATCACCAAGGAAGAGGACTCCAGGCTGACGAAGATGGGCTATCGCAGCAACCGACCCGATCCGATGCGTGCTTATACCGCTGCGAAGATCGAGCTTCAGCGGTGAATGCTGTACGAGAGCTGATTCAACTGATAGGGTGATATCACCGGTCAGGAAGCGAGGGAGGAAGCGAGATCATGACCTTAACACCCCGTCCGAAGGGCATCACCATGACGGAAGCTCACGTCTACGACGTGCAGGGCACGCTGATCGACGTCAGCTCGGCGCGATACCTGGTCGAGTGCGCGAAGCCGGACTTCGACGCCTTCCACGTCGCGACCGGCGACTGCCCGCCCAACCAGGACATCGTCGACGAGACGAAGCGGAGTCACATCGCTCAGAAGGTTGTCATCGTGATGACCGGCATGAACGAGAAGTTCCGCCCACTCGTCGTCGCATGGCTGCAGCGCCACGAGGTGCCCTTCGATCTGCTCATGATGCGCCCCAACCGGGACTTCCGCAAGGACTTCATCGTCAAGGCGGAGATGCTGCGAGAGGCGCGCCTGCGGGGCTTCGTCGTCACACACGCGTGGGACGACAACCCGCAGATCGTGGATCTGTGGAAGCGCGAGAACATCCCCGTGACCGTGGTTCCGGGGTGGACAGGAACGAAGTGAAGACAGTCTCCTACGAGACCGCTCGGGAGAGGGCGGCACGCGGTGCCGCCCTCCTCGACGACCGCAGCCCCAACTGGTGGCGGCAGCTCTACCCCGAGAGCGTCATCATGGTCTACGAGACCACGTGCGTGCTCGGTTCTCTCAACCCCGATGTGGGCTACCAGGGAATGCTGGACCAGCTCAACCTTGCCGACAACGGTCTCGACGAGCCCGACACCGCGGTCTGGTACGGCTTCGACGTCGCCAACGACGAGGTCGGAGACGGCAGCTTCGAGTCGTACAGTCGTCTCACCGACGTCTGGCGCAACCTCATCGCCAGGCGCCTGATCGAGGCCGGGTTGCGGTGAGCGTCGTCTGTGGCACGTGCCGCAAGACGATATACATCAACGTCAAGAAGTGCCCGTTCTGCAACGGGCCACTTCACTGAAAGCAGGAGGAAGCGACATGCAGCGTCGTGAGACGATCATCCGACGGGTCGAGTTCGACGTCCCGGTCACCCAGGGCTTCGGTGCCACCCACGTGGAGCTCAACAAGGCGGTTCAGGCCGCTGCGGCTGAGTACTGGCAGGCGACGGGCACTGCGCAGGGCGGTCCGCTGCCCGACGACGCCATCCGCCTGACCTCGACCGACGGCCTCATCACGGTCTTCTTCGAGCTGGAGAAGCGTCAGTAATGGCCCTCGTCGCCGTTCAGATGGTCCAGTGCGACGGATGTCGTGGTATGCTGATGGATATCAGCGGTGACGACACCGAGACGATCACCACGGACATCAACAAGGCGACCATCTTCCGCACACCTCAGGCCGCTGCCACCCGCGCCAACATGCGCGGGTGGCGGATCTGGACGAGCTGGCGGGAAGACGGTTCGGAGTACGTGAGCCGCGTTGACTGTCCGAAGGACCGCACGTAGCGCACTAGGAGACGACGCATGGACGCTGCCGAGCTCATCGAGCTGGACAACAAGATCAAGGCACGTGGGGAGACCCTCGGCCGCCTGGTACTGAAGCGGGTCAGCTTCACCATCCGCCAGCACCTGGACGAGGCGCGTACCGTGCGTCTGCTCAAGGACGACGACGGCACCTTCACCCTGGAGCGGGTGGCCGGTCCGTCGAGCAAGGTCCTCTACCGCTTCGCGAACGACAAGAACGCGGTGGAGCCGGCGACGGTGTTCGACACCGACGCGCAGGCGATCATCGACGACCTGGTCACCTACGCCCGGGTGGGCGGCGCTCGTCTGCACGAGGTCGAGGCCTCGAAGGCCGCCGGTGACGCGACCGTCTACTCGGTGCACCTCCGTACCGACGTCTGACGGTCAACGGCTCGCAGCCGGCGAGGAGTGTACTCCTCGCCGGCTGCGTGATATAGTAGCCTCATCGCGTTGAAGCAGTTCAGGAAGAGAAGAGGAACATGTGGCGCGTGCGCCTCCGAAGGGAAGTGATCATGATGCGGTACATCTGCATGGGCCTCAGCTTCTGGCTGACCCTGATAGCCATGCAGCCTCACCTGACTACCTACACGATGAGATAAGGAAGCCCCACCGTGCCTGACCACGAGCAGCTCGGCATCTTGTGCCTTCTCGGGCTGCTGGCCGTTCTCTACTTCGTGACCCTCGGTATCAGGTACTCCCTGGAGTACTGGTACATGATCGTCACCACCGTCATGGGCATCGTCGCCCTCAAGATCTGGTGGCGGCGACGGCATCCTCTCAGCTACGACGACGATGAGGGCTACGAGCTGGAGCCTGTCCCCCAGGAGTGATATGGCGTATAATCCAGACGTGATCTCTGAACTCGGCGTTGCGCGTGGCAGGCTACAGACCGCCTGCGAGCGATCCTGGCGACTCAGTCAGGCGCTCGAGGCACTCGTCCCGCATCGCAGCGTCGTTCGAGAAGAGGTCACCGCTCGGACTCGCGTCACCGCAGCGCCGCCCTGGCACGCCAGGGCGGCTTTGCTCGTTATGGACCTGCACGCCATGACGCGAGAGCACGAGAAAGCCTTCGTCATCCTGGTCAGTGGACGGGTCAAGGAACGTGGGGGAAGTGACCGCAACACGGAGCTGTCCCTCAACTCACTTCCCAAGCTGGCTGAGGCGCTCACCGACGGTCAGGTGTGGCACGCGGTCTTCACCCTGGAGCAGTGGATCCATCAGGCGGAGGAGACGATCGGCCTCGTGGAGCCACTTCGTCACATCCCCACGCATCCCGGCGAGGAAGAGCCTCGTTGCCCCTGGTGCGGCTACCTCACGCTTCGCTGGCGTCTCGCCACCGCGCGCATTCACTGCGTCAACCCAGGGTGCGCGGTGGACCGCTACCATGACCGTCGGCCGTCCGGCTACCTCGAGATGGATCTCGAGAGCGGGACAGCTGAGATCCTCTGGGACGACGAGCTCCCCGAGAAGCGAAGGGATGAAGACGATGACGCTTAAGACCACCTATGGGGTTCTCTGGCTGCTCTGGCTTGCCTCCTTCCTGGCCATCGAGCTCACCGCGCTCTGGACGGGTCACCCGGAGTTCACCCTCTCAGAGTGGGTGTGGCGGCTGGAGAAGCTGGGACGCGTGTGGTCGTTCGCTCGCTACTTCGTCGCCGCGTTCCTGCTGTGGCTCTTCTTCCACCTGGTGTTCGGGTGGTGGCGATGAGGGGTTGGTCCTCGGATGGACTTCCCACCGTTGGGGACGACCCCACGTTGTGGACAGTGAGTGATGCCGCTCGTCTCCTGGGTCCACCGCAGCTCTCGCCGGCGAAGGTGCGTGAGCTGGTCCAACTGTTCAGCCTGAAGTACGACATGCGGCCCCAAGGGAAGCGTCGAGTGACCGCGAGAGGGCGCGGGGGCCGGCATGCTAGGGTCTATAAAGCCGACTCCCTGATCAGGGCCTACGATGACCTCGTGGGCCGTCTGGGTCGGTAAGATCATTTTACTGAGTGATTACCTTTACCGGGTTCTCGCTGTGAAGTTTTGGGATATAATCACGGCGAGGGGTGAGGTGTCACCGCAGGTTCGGAACCCGTTTCGAGAGGTGGGACCAGATGCCAACGTGGGGTGAAGAGGCGGAAGCCGCTCGTCAGCTCAACCAGCCTGACGGCGACGGTGAGTACCTGCTCGCCGTGCCTGACCCGTCCAAGGGCTTCAAGTCACGTGGACGGTGGCGGGACGCTGAGGCCGCGCGTCTCAAGGCAACCGGCATGACGCTGGAGCAGATCGCCGCAGAGCTGGGCCTCGACAAGCCCAACCCGGAGAACGGCCCCACCAGGGTTGCCGCCGCGATCAAGCGGGCGATGGGTGAGATGGCTCGGTTCGCCAACGACGAGATGCGGATGATGGAGCTCCGCAGCCTCGACGAGCTCGAGTGGATCGCCTGGCAGACCCTGAAGAAGAGCCACGTGGTGGTCAGTCAGGGACGCGTCGTCATCCACGACGAGACCGGTGTTCCCGTGGAGGACGACCGCTTCGTCCTGGAGACCATCGACCGCATCCTGAAGCTCAAGGAGCGTCGCGCCAAGCTCATGGGCCTGGACGCCCCGATCCGTCGCGAGGTCATCACGATGGACTCCATCGAGAACGAGATCAAGAAGCTCGAGTCGGAGCTTCAGGCTAGCCACGGCAGCCAGGGTCTCACCGACATGCTGGGGTAAGATCCAGCCATGCCCACCCTGGAAGAGCTCAAGCTTCAGCGTCTGCAGTACCTTCAGGAGCTGCAGTCGAAGGCCGCTGGCCTCAAGAAGGGCGTGGAGCAATACCTCCACAACCCGGTCGGCTTCATGCATGACTGCGTGGACTGGGGTGATGAGGGCGGCCTGACCTTCTACCAGGAGGACATCATGGCCCTCCTGGAGGAGAAGCGGCGCATCTCCGTCCGTGGTCCCCACGGCCTCGGCAAGTCCGCCGTCTCCGCCCTCACGGTGCTGTGGTTTGCCGTAACGCGAGACGCGGCCGGCGTCGACTGGAAGGTCGTCACGACCGCAGGCGCCTGGCGGCAGCTCATCAACTACCTGTGGCCGGAGATCCGCAAGTGGTCGATGAAGCTGCGGTGGGACAAGATCCGTGGCCACCCGTTCACCGGCTCTGAGCTGCTGAACCTGCAGCTTCGGCTCAAGCACGGCAACGCCTTCGCCGCTGCAGCTTCGAACCCTCAGCTCATCGAGGGTGCCCACGCTGACTCGCTGCTCTTCGTCTACGACGAGTCGAAGGCCATCTTCGCCGGCACGTTCGACGCCTGTGAGGGTGCCTTCTCCGGCACCGGTGAGTCGTACGTCATGGCACTCTCCACGCCTGGTCCGCCGCAGGGTCGCTTCTACGACATCCAGTCGAGGAAGCCCGGCTACGAGGACTGGGCGGTCAAGCACGTCACGCTCGATGAGGCCATGCGGGCCAACCGCATCTCACCGGAGTGGGCCGAGCAGCGCAAGCTTCAGTGGGGCGAACACAGCGCCCTCTATCAGAACCGCGTCCTTGGTCAGTTCTACGCCGGTGAGGAAGACTCAGTCGTCCCGCTCAGTTGGGTGGAGGCGGCCAACGAGCGCTGGCACGAGTGGCAGCTCAACGGCAAGGTGGACCCGGGCGCGCCACACACCCTGGGTGTCGACGTCGCCCGCAGTGGCAACGACAAGACCTGCTTCGCCATCCGGTGGGGTCACGTCATCACCGAGATCCGTGACTACACCCACAACGACACCATGGTCACCACGGGTCGTGTCCAGGGCATCCTGGAGAACGACCCGTCGATGACCGCCATCGTCGACGTCGTCGGCGTCGGTGGTGGTGTGGTTGACCGTCTGCGGGAGATGGGCGCCAAGGTGCAGCCCTTCACCGCGTCCGCTCGCAGCCGCAACCGCGACAAGACCGGTGAGCTCGGCTTCCTCAACACTAGGGCCGCCGCCTGGTGGAACCTGCGAGAGCTGCTCGACCCGTCAGCGGGCTCCATCATCGCGCTGCCGCCAGACGACGACCTCCTGGGTGATCTTACGGCGCCCAAGGCCGCTGAGCCTCAGTCAGGTGGTAAGCTGAAGATCGAGTCGAAGGACGAGATCAAGAAGCGGATCGGTCGCTCCACCGACCGTGCAGACGCCGTCGTCCAGGCGTTCTGGACGGAGATGGGCAACTGGCACGACGCCTACGGCACCGCTCGATGCGACAACTGCGAGCGAGCCTTCCTGACAAAGGTGGACGGCGTCGTTCGCGACAAGTGTCCGCATTGTGGCTTCCTCGTTCTCGACGGTGACATCGACGAGGAGATCGAGTGAACACTTACAGTGTCATCTACGTGTCGGTCAACGCGGACATCACCGTGACTGTCACCGCCAAGGAGTTCCTCTTCGAGGGCGGCTCAGTCGTCTTCGTGGACGACACCGGTCAGGCGGTCCTGTCCGTGCCCACCACGCGTCAGCCGGTCATCACGCGCACCGCGGTTGGTAGCGCGTGAACGACAAGATCTTCCACGGTACCCCTCGTCCGCTGCCTCGCGTCCTCTTCTGCCACGTGCCTGCGCACTGGTGCGGCCGTCACTGGACGGCGAACACCGCGGAGCAGTACGACGAGGCGGTCAAGGCTCGCGTCAACCATGAGCAGCTCTGCTCGGGAGCGCGAGGCGTCGCGTGAACGACCTCAGCGACGATGAGCGGGACGCCGCGCGCTCGATCTTTGAGGGCCAGGTGGAGGGCAAGAGTGCCTGTCACTTCTGTGCTGGCATCCACGCCACGGTCGCCGGCCTGGAGCCGCATCGTCAGCCGTGTCCCCGCATCCATCGGATCGAGCGTCATACCGACGGTACCGTCCTGGTCCTGGAGTTCTGGCCACCTGGCCACTGGGAAGACAACGTGATCTTCCCGCACGACGTCTACGACGAGTAGGAGGCGCTGCGGCGATGCTGTTGCCGAACAACTACACGGTCGTCGCCGCAGCCGACTCTCAGTGGTCGCTGACGTTCACGATCCAGAACGACGATGGAACCATCGCCGATCTCACGAACAAGACCTTCGAGTTCGTGGTGCGCAACCGACTGAATCGAGTCGGTGTGGTGCTCTTCTCCGTCAACGACACCGTGTCAACCGCGTACGGCACCATCACGGTAGACGTGATGACCGCCACGGTTCAGGTCATCCTGACGCCAACCGCAACCGGCTCGATCCCTGAGGGTGGCGGCCCATACACGCTTTGGATGGACCCGAACTTGTCAGACGCCACCGCGCTCGTCGCGGGCACGTTCTACGCCAACCCCGTCGCCGCGGCCTGAGGAGGAACAGTGGTCAACGTCGTCATCAGCACCGCTGGCACCTCCGGGCCGCGTGGCAACAGCCTGCTCAGTGGCGTGGGTGCGCCATCGAACTCACTCGGGTTCGACGGTGACTGGTACCTCAACACGCTGAACGTCAACGAGATCTTCGGGCCGAAGGCCGCCGGCGTCTGGCCGGCGCCGGTGCCGTTCGGCAGCACCGTCACGAACAACTTCACCGCCACAACCGACCCGTCCGTCAACGACGACAGCTCACAGGGCTACTCAGTCGGTTCAGCGTGGGTGAACACGGTCACCAACGTCTACTTCATCAGCAGCAACGTCGACGTCGCCAGTGCCATCTGGACCCCCGTACTGCCCGTCGGCACCACCGCTGGAACCGTCGCCGCGGGTGATGACTCTCGAATCACCGGCGCGATTCAGACTGGCGCGACTGCCGGCGGTGACCTGGGCGGCACACTCCCCAACCCGCAGGTCGTGGCCACGCACCTGAGCGCGCCTCTGCCGCTCGGCCAGGGTGGCACGGGCAGTACCACGCAGAACTTCGTGGACCTGACGACCAACCAGAACGTGGGCGGTGCCAAGACCTTCACCGATCGATTGCTGGTGAGCAACCCACCCGTCGGTGCAGATGATGTGGTCAATCTCGGTTTCGTTCAGGGTCTCTCTGCCGGCATCGTGATTCATCAGGAGGTCGCGGCAGCCACGCTCACCGCGCTTCCAGCCAACACCTACTTCAACGGCGCAAGTGGCGTGGGTGCGACACTCACCGCCAACGCGCCTGGTGTCCTCGTCATCGACGACTACACCGTGCTGCTGGGTGACCGTCTGTGGGTCAAGAACGAGGTAGCACCAGCCAACAACGGCATCTACACGGTGACCACCCTGGGCACCGTCTCGGTGCCGTACGTGCTGACTCGTGCCACTGACATGGATGAGCCGTCTGAGATTCCCGGCGCTGGTGCCCTGGTGGACAACGGCACCGTCAACAAGGGCAGTGGCTTCACCGTCTTCGGCACCGGTCCGTGGACCATCGGCACAACCGCGATCAACATCACGCAGTTCTCCTCACCCGGCTTCGTCAACGTCGGCATCGGCCTGCGACAGGTCGGCAACACGATCAGCCTCGAGACGCCGGTCGATCCGTCCAACCTGCCTGAGGCGACGTCAGCCACGTACGGTGTTGTGCAGCTGAACACCGACCTGAGCGGCACAGCCACGAACCCGCAGGTTGTTGCCACGCACTTGACGGCGCCACTGCCGTTGACCCAGGGTGGTCTTGACGCCTCAACCGCCGCTGGTGGCCGTACCACACTCGGTCTCGGTACCTCATCCACTGAGGATGTCTCCACCTCAGCGGCTGACTTTCAGCCACTCGGCATTCAGTCTCCCGGCTCAACCGGCAGGGTTGCGGATGCCGGCCATGTTCATCCCACCGACGGCGTCGTACTGATGACTGACGCCGCGGGCACCGTGGTTAGTGAGACCAGTTACGGTCAGTCGACCGTGGTGGGCGTCAGCACCAACTACGCTCGTCAGGACCACTCACACGGCTCACCCGCGTTGACGAGCACTCCTCCCGCCACCACGGAGGGCATCGGGCAGGCGGCGGCGGTTGGTACCGCAACTGACCCGGCCAGGGCTGACCACGTTCACCCCCTGGCTGCGGCCGGCACCCCGACCACGTCAGCGGTTGGTGACAGTCCATCCACCGGTAACGCCACCACGTTCGCAGCCTCAAACCACGTTCACGGCCGTGAGGCGTTCGGATCGGTCACCCCGCTGTCCGCGTTCGGAACCTCAGCCAGTAACGGCACTGCCACCACGGTATCGCACTCCGATCACTCACACGGTGCACCGGCGCTTCCGTCGGCCACTACGGGTGCTCAGGGCGTCGTGCAGCTTGCTGGCGACCTGGGTGGCACCGCCGCCTCACCAAGTGTTCTCAAGGTCAACGGCACGAGCGTGCCAACGACGCCTACCACTGGTCAGGTGCTAACGGCCACGAGTGGAACGAGTGCCACCTGGCAGAGCCCCACCGCTGCTGGTCCAGCGGGTGGTGACCTCAGTGGCACCTACCCGAACCCAACGGTGGTCAAGGTCAACGGCACGCCAGTCACGGGAACGCCGACGTTCGGACAGGCGATCCGTGCCACGAGTCCGACCGCAGCGTCGTGGGGTTTCCTGCCGAACTTCATCAGCACCGGTCTGTCAACCGGTGGTGTGATGACGCAGAACGGCAGCCTCGCCAACGCGTTCGACATCACGGCGGCTGTCGGCTACATCGCGGACTACACCACTAGTCCAACGGCGCCCACGGTGGTTCAGGTCAACATCGCGGGTCAGACGGTCACTCTGAGTGGCGCTCAGACCACTCGAGTCGTCAACTACTGGTACGCCGACAGCACTGGAACGATTCAGGCACAGGCCACGCCACTGACGTCGGTACAGAAGCGGCAGAACATCAACCTGGGCATCACCTGGTCTGTCACGGGCACCGGCAACCTGTACGAGATCATGTCCAATGGCATCATCCAGAACCAGCCTGGACCGAGTCGAGCCGGCATCATGCAGGCTCTTGGCGTGTTCTCCACGTCTGGAACCGGTGGCAATGTCATCACGCCCAACGGCGCCAACCTGAGCATCAACAAGTCAGCTGGCAACCTGTTCGGTCCGGCCATCGGGTACTTCGCCACCGGCGCCAACAACCCAGATCAGATTGCCTCACCTGCTGAGACGGTGGCGACGGTTCGCTACGTCACGCAGTTGGGCAACTCAGAGTCGGCGACACGCACCACCATCGACGTCGGCAACTACGACGTGGGTGGCGTGGTCACCGCGGTTCCAGGCGGTGGCGCCAACTCCACCATTCAGCGTGTGTTCGTGTTGCCCTCCGGGGTGGCGGGCGCTCAGCTGATCGTGCAGTACGGCACGGTGGTCTACTCCAGCTTGGCCAACGCGGTGGCAGCCATCGGCTTGGAGGCGTTCACCCCGTGTCCAGACCTCAGCAACCACGCGGCGTTCCTCTGCTACATGGCGGTTGAGAAGGGTGCCACCCAGCTCAACAACGCTGGTCAGGCAACCTTCCGCACCGCGTCACGCTTCGCCAACCCGTAACCGAGGAGCAACGTGAGCACTTCCACCGTCACGGGGTCGGGTGTCCTGACCACGTTGATGATCAGCAGTGGAACCAACCTGGTTGTTCCACAGTTTCAGTACGTGTCTCTGCTTCAGAGCACGGATGTCACGATAACCGCTTCCGGTACCACGGTGCTTCTTCTAGGACGCGTGGAAACCACCAACGACGCGCAGTGCTCCGTTGAGGTGAGCGTCGACGGCACGAACGTCTACACCGATGGTGCGGGCCTGCAGATCATCCTCAAGCTTCCGTTGACCGCGGGATCTCACACCGTGGTGTTTAGGGCGTTCGGCCTGGCCAACGACATTACCGCTGAGGTATTCGGGCTGACTGCGATCGACCTGGGCCTGTAGAGAACCATCCGAGGTTGAGACGTAACGTTGCCACCGCAACGTGTTAAGATCTGCAGAAGGAGGTGACCGTGGCGTCTCGCGGATCCATCATCAGCAGTGCCAAGCACATCCCGGGCGGTGCCCGGCCAACGGCTGCGCCACAGGGCAGCGGTCCCAACTTCGGCGCGGTCTCACCACTCGCTCGACAGCTGGACACCGGCGGTCCTCAGGGCGGTGACTGGACTCGTGCCTACGGTGGCTTCCTTCCCCGACCGTCCAGTGACTTCACCGAGGGCGCGTTCGGACCGTTCAGTCCGATCCTCCCGGTACCCGTTGACGCGCCCCCACCGGGCGCTGAGCGGGCTGAACCGCGCCGGGAGGAGTACCGGGTTGGCTGGAACCTCCCGGTGGGTCAGCCGGGCACAGAGGGCATCAAGCTCGCCGACTTCGGTACCCTGCGTACCCTGGCCGACCTCTACTCGGTGGCACGCGCGTGCATCCAGCTTCGCAAGGCGGAGATCCGTGGCCTGGAGTGGGACATCATGCCCACTCATGATGCCGCCAAGTCGATGCGCAACGATCACGCGGCGATGAAGGACTTCGGTGAGCGTCGCGCCAAGGCGATCAAGTTCTTCCGTCGCCCCGACCCCGACTACTTCTCGTGGAACTCGTGGATCGACGCGGTTCTCGAGGAGGTCTTCGTCTACGACGCCCTGTCCATCCTGATCCGGCCGAAGTGGCTCAAGGGACGCGGCAAGGGCCTTCTCGGCAGTGACCTGGACAGTCTGAACCTCATCAGCGGCCCGACCATCCGGCCGCTGTATGACATCAACGGCTCGTACCCACGGCCACCTGCACCCGCGTACCAGCAGTACCTCTACGGCGTGCCGCGCTCCGACCTCATGACGATGATCACGGAACGTGACATCGAGGAGGCCGGGCTCAGCGGTGCTGAGCTGAAGTCCTTCCGTGGTGACCAGCTGCTGTACCTGCCGATGACCCCGCGGCGGTGGACGCCATACGGCTTCCCGCCCATCGAGCGCGCGCTCATCCCGGTGATGTCCGGCCTTCAGAAGCAGGCGTACCAGCTGGACTACTTCCGCGAGGGCACCGTCCCCGCGGTCTTCGTCTCACCTGGCGGCAGCAACCAGAACATGACGCCGAACCAGATCCGCGAGCTGCAGGACGCACTCAACGCCATCGCTGGTGACCCAGCGTGGAAGCACAAGATCATCGTGCTGCCCGCCGACTCGAACGTCATGCCGCAGAAGCAGGCGCAGATCGCCGACCAGTTCGACGAGATCGTCATGAACCAGGTCTGCATGGCCTTCGACGTGCAGCCGATGGAACTCGGCATCATGCCGAAGGTCTCCACCAGCGTCTCGCCCGGCGCGGCCAACCAGATGTCCAAGGCCACGCAGGACATTCACGAGCGCAAGGCCACCAAGCCGATGCTCACCTTCCTGGCCGACATCATGACCAGCGTTCTGCGCGAGGTCGCCGGCCAGGACGACATGAAGTTCGTCTTCGAGGGCCTCACTGAGGAAGAGGACGAGGCGGTGGCAACCGAGCTGCTGGTCAAGCAGATCGGTGCTGGTCTTCGCTCCATCGATGAGGGGCGCGAGAAGCTCAACCTGCAGCCCTGGGGCCTCCCCGAGACCTCCGACCCCGGCTGGTCCACCCCGAACGGCTGGGTGCCACTCGTGGAGGCCACCGAGGCGCGTCTCACCGACGCCGTGGCTGGACCACTCATGGACCTGCCGGAGGGCGCCCCACGAGCCACTCAGATGCTCACGGGTGCCCCACCACAGGGCATGCCACCCACGGAGCAGGCGATCGGCTACGTGCCACCAGCCGCACCGGGCGCCACCAAGCCTGGCAAGACGCCGCCATCCGCTGGCGTCGCACCGTCAGCCAGCGCCGCCGGCATGAAGCCACGGGTCAACCCGATCATGTCGGGCCGTCCGCGTGCCATGGCGAGTGGTCAGGGTGCCGGTGCGAGCGCGTCGCCTGGTCACACCGCGGCCACCGCGTCCGGTGGCCGCAAGCCGGTGGCGGCCGGCAAGGCGAAGGCGATCGACTCTGAGCTTGACGCCCTGGCTCGCCATGTTCGCAAGGGTCGCGACATCTCCAGCTGGTCACCGCGTCACGTCACCTGGCCATTCCTGGCGGAGATCGCCCGTGAGGCGATCGAGGTGGACATCGACACCGCGATCAACGTCGTCAAGGCGTCGCGTCGCGTCGACCTCAACGGTCAGGTCACGTACGTGGTCGAGGACCCATCGACCCAGGTGCCGATGTACAACGCGGCTGGCGCCGGTGGTCGAGTCTTCCCGGCTCACGACGTGGACGACACCGAGGTACCGACCCAGGACGTCCAGGCCGGCCGCATGCCCGCGTACAGCCGTCCCACCGAGGTCCCGGGTGGCACACCCGGGATCAGCGCAGGCGGGGAGCCACCTCGATGGGCGCCGCCTGAGGGCACGTCGAGCGGCAACACGTTCAGCGGCACCACCTACTCAGAGCCGCCCAACGGCGGCAACGACGCGGCGATGCCTGACCGTCGAGGCCGACAGCCCAGTCAGGGTGGCGGCCCACGTGGCCCACAGCAGGATGTCTGGCCGCGAGCGATCGGTGGCCCGGGTGGCGGCCGTCACCAGGCCGGCGTCGACAGTCCACCCGGCACGGTGAAGGGCGTCGTGGGTGGCGCTCCCGCCGCTGAGGTTCACGCGGTCATGGCGCGGAACTTTCCACCAGACGCCATCGAGTGGGTCAACGACGCGCAGTGGACGATGGAGCTCGTGCCGCTTCACGACGTCGACTTCGACAGCGAGGACAGCTGGGCCGCTCATCACCAGGAGGACCGCGTTCACCACTTCGCTCAGCAGATCGAGAGTGGAGAGAGCGTCAAGCCCGCGATCATGGTGCGAGTCCCCGGTAAGCACCGGCTGCGCATCGTGGATGGCCACCACCGCACCCTGGCCTATCGCCTGCTCGGCAAGCCGGTACGCGCCTTCGTCGGTGCCGTTCCGGAGGGCGATGACCGGTGGATGGAGACTCACAGCTCTCAGCTGCACCAGGGCAGCGATCCGGCCAACAAGGGCAAGAAGGCGACTGACATCGTCGCCGCTGGAGTTGCTCTCGTTGCCGGTGACACTGGTCGGGTGTTGATGCTGCAGCGCGCCATTGAGAAGAACGGCAAGGCATCCGGCAAGTGGGAGCTTCCCGGAGGCAAGCTCGACCCCGGTGAAACTCCACTCGAAGCGGCCAAGCGTGAGTGGTCGGAAGAGGTTGGTTGTGCGTTCCCAGAGAACGTGGAGCTGGCCGGTGCCTGGACCACGCCTGATGGCGTCTACCGTGGCTTCGTCTTCGAGATCGCGCATGAGGCCGACATCGACATCTTCGATGGACGTGACGAGGTGGAAAACCCAGATGACCCCGATGGCGAGAAGCCGGAGGCGGTCGCCTGGTGGGACCTGAAGCTGCTGCGAGGCAACCCTGCGGTTCGCAAGGAGCTCCTGGCGAACTTGGACCTGATGCTCAACGCGATGGGACGCCACGGTGGCTAAGGACCGCAAGAACCAGCGGGAGCGAGCGGCCGAAACCGCCCGGCTTCTCGCGAAGGTGGCAAGCGCTCTCAATGAGTGCCACCAGGCTGGACTGAAGGTGAAGCTCAAGTACGGCTCCGTGTGCACCAGGGAGGGTTACGTGCTGGCCGTCGATGACGGTTGGGTGGCTCGTACCCTGGTGTACACCGAGTTCGAACCTGCCAGTGATGACCCGGACGACGAGTGACCTCGAGTGTGATACTATGTGCCTAAGTTGCGGTTGCCACTTGCCAACCAACACCCACTCGGATCCTCGCCACTTCACCCTGGCAGATCTCAAGGCGGCGGCGGACGCGGCGGGTATCTCGCCGGTGGAGGCTACCAACAACATCGTGGACACGGTCAGCGAC
>Ga0164242_10001913_pt1 | contig 24393 bp, 25 predicted proteins | sample OricomgcompostMG_FD_108783 | JGI IMG/M metagenome (GOLD analysis project Ga0164242, IMG submission 108783) | Miracle-Growth compost microbial communities from Emeryville, California, USA - Original compost - Miracle growth compost (MG) ...
GACGGCGCGAGCTGGACGAGCTGGGTGCGGCACGAGAAGCCGTCGGCGAGCACGACCGCGCCGTCGGGTGCGTTGCGGACGGCGGGCAGCAGCGCGGTCTCGGCGACGGCCACGGACACCTCGTAGTGGCCCTTCTCGACGCCGAAGTTGCCGGCGAGCCCGCAGCATCCGCCGACCGCGTCGACCTCGGCGCCGGCGTCCTCGAGCAGCGCGGCGTCCGGCGACCAGCCCATCACGGCATGGTGGTGGCAGTGCGGCTGGGCGACCGCGGTGACGCCGGTCAGGTCGGGCGGTGTCCACCCGTCGGTCGCTGACAACAGCTCGGCGAGCGTGAGTGTCGCGGCCGTGACCCGCGTGGAGCGAGGATCGTCCGGCAGCAGTTCCACGACGTCCTTGCGCAGCACGGCTGTACAGGACGGCTCCAGACCGACGATAGGGATGTTCGCGTCGAGCGCCGGCTGCAGCGCGTCCAGGGTGCCGAGCAGGCGCTTGCGAGCGCCGTCGAGCTGTCCGGTGGAGATCCAGGTGAGCCCGCAGCAGGCCGGCCGGTCGGTCAGCTGCACCCGGTAGCCGGCGTCTTCGAGCACCCGCACGGCGGCCTGGCCTACAGCCGGGCTGAAGTGATTGGTGAACGTGTCGACCCACAGCAGGACGGGCTTGCCGTCAGCCGGTACGGGCCGCGCGTCGAACCAGGAGCGGAACGTCTGCTCGGCGAATTCCGGCAGCGGGCGGCGCTGGTCGATGCCGCCGACCCGCTTGGCGAGCGCGGCGAGCGGCTTGCGCCGCATCGTCGCGTTCGCCAGCTTCGGGGTGCGCGCGGCCAGCCGTGCCCAGCGGGGCAGCCAGCCCAGCGCGTAGTGGGCCGCCGGACGCAACCGGCGCCGGTAGGTCTGGTGCAGCACCTCGGCCTTGTAGGTCGCCATGTCGACGCCGGCCGGGCAGTCGGACGAGCACCCCTTGCACGACAGGCACAGGTCCAGCGCATCGTGCACGGCAGGTGAGCGGAACCCGTCGACCAACGTGCCGTTCGCGAGCTCCTGCAGCACCCGCGACCGTCCGCGCGTCGAGTCCTTCTCGTCGCGAGTGGCGAGGTAGGACGGGCACATGACGCCGCCCGCCGCGGTGGTGTCGGCGCGGCACTTGCCGACGCCGACGCAGCGGTGCACCGCGACGGACAGGTCACCGCGGTCGTGCGGGTAGGCGAAGCCGAGCTGTCTCGTGATGGGCCGCGCCTGTGGCACGCGCAGGTCGGCGTCGACCGGCGCGGGCGCGACGATGACGCCCGGGTTGAGCAGGTCGTCAGGGTCGAAGGCCCGCTTGACGGCGGCGAACGTCGCGATCGCGTCGGTGGAGTACATGTGCGGCAGCAGCTCACCGCGGGCGCGCCCGTCACCGTGCTCACCGGACATCGACCCGCCGTGCTTGCCGACCAGGATCGCCGCGTCGGTGACGAAGTCGCGGAATACCTTCGGCCCGTCCGAACGGTTGGCATCGGAAAAGGGGAACCCCAGCCGGACGTGTACGCAACCGTCGCCGAAGTGCCCGTAGACCAGCCCGTCCACGTCGTGGTGCCGCAGCAGGTCGTCGAACTCGCGCAGGTAGGCGGGCAGCTGCTCGGGCGGGACCGCGGCGTCCTCCCAGCCCGGCCAGGCCGGTTCGTTCGCCGGGGTGCGGCCGCCGAGGCCCGCGCCGTCCTCGCGGATGCGCCAGAGCGCCTTCGCGGTCGCGCCGGTGACGATCGTCGAGTCGAGGCAGCCGGCGTCGGCGATCAGCTTCTCGGCCGCGGCGCGGGCGTCCGCCTCGGTCGTGCCGGACAGCTCGACGAACAGCCAGCCGGCACCGCGCGGCAGGTCGGGGACGGCGGACGGCCCGCGGCGCACGCGCACCACGTCGACCAGCCGCGCGTCCATGCCCTCGAGCGCGACGGGCTCATGCGGCAGCAACGCCGGGACGGCCTCGGCGGCGGCGGGCATGTCCGGGTAACCGAGAACAGCGAGCACGACCGCACGGGGTGACTCGACCAGTGCGACCGCACTGTCGAGCACGACGCCGAGCGTGCCCTCCGTCCCCACCAGGAACTTCGCGAGATCGGCACCGTTCTCGGGCAGCAGATGCTCGAGGGAGTAGCCCGACACCTGGCGCCGGAACCGGCCGAACTCGGTGCGGATGAGGCTCAGCCGGTCGTTGACGATCGTGTCGAGCGCCGTCCCGATCGGGCCGGCGGCGGCGAACCCCTCACGTCCGAACGCGCGCGCCCGCAGCAGCTCTCCCCCGGCGGTCAGCAGGTCGAGCGCCACGACGTTGTCGGCCGTGCGCCCGTACCGCAACGCGCGCGACCCGCACGCGTTGTTGCCGATCGAGCCGCCGATCGTCGCCCGGGCGTGCGTGGACGGGTCGGGACCGAAACGCAGCCCGTGCTGTGCAGCTGCCGCGGTGATGTCGTCGAGGATCGCACCGGGCTGGGCAACCGCTGTGCGTGCCTCGGGGTCGACGGACAGCACCCGATGCATGTGCCGGGAGAAGTCGAGGACGATGCCCGGTCCGACGGAATTGCCGGCGGTGGACGTCCCGCCCCCGCGCGCGATCACGGGCGTTGCCGACTCGCGCGCCACCGACAGCACCGCCCGCACCTCGTCGGCGTCGTGCGGGAACACGACCAGGTTCGGCACGACCCGGTAGTTGGACGCGTCCGAGCTGTACTCGGCCCGGCGGCGGGTGGAGGCGTCGACGTCGGTGACCCCGGCCCGGCGCAGCGCGTCCGCGAGCCCGTCCGTCATGCGTCCATTCTTCCGTACCGCCGCGACGCCATTGCCGTCAGAGGCGTCCGGCGTCGGTGATCCGGCGCAGGAACTGGCGGGTGCGCGGCTGCTGCGGATCGCCGAAGACCTGCTCGGGTGTGCCGTGTTCGAGCACGCGGCCGCCGTCGAGGAAGCAGACCCGGTCGGCGACCTGGCGGGCGAAGCTCATCTCGTGCGTGGCGAGCAGCATCGTCATGCCGTCGGCACTCAGCTCGCGGATCAGCTCGAGCACCTCGCCGACGAGTTCGGGGTCGAGCGCGCTGGTGACCTCGTCGAAGAGCATTACGCGCGGCTTGGTCACGAGCGCGCGGGCGATGGCGACGCGCTGCTGCTGGCCACCGGACAGGTCGTCCGGGCGCGCGTTCGCCTTGTCACGCAGGCCGACCCGGTCGAGCATCGCGAGCGCTTCGTCCTCGGCCTGCGCCTTCGGCACCTTGTGCACCTTGCGCGGGGCGAGCGTCACGTTGTCGAGCACCCGCAGGTGCGGGAACAGGTTGTAGGCCTGGAACACGATGCCGACCTTCGTGCGCACCTCGTTGGCGTTGACGCGCGGATCGGTGATGTCCCGGCCGTCCAGTTCGACGACGCCGTCGTCGACGACCTCGAGCAGGTTGATGCAGCGCAGCAGCGTCGACTTGCCCGATCCGGACGCACCGATCAGCGCAGTGCACGAGTGCTCGGCGGCGTCCAGCGACAGGCCGTTGAGCACGACGTTTGAGCCGTAGGCCTTGCGCAGGTCGCGGATCGACAGCAGCGGCCGGTTCTTCGTCAGCGACGTCATCAGATGATCGCTCCCCCACTGACCCAGCCCTGCCGACGGGCGATCCAGTCGGTGAGCCTCGTGAGCGGCACGGAGAGCGCGACGAAGATCAGGGCCGCCACCACGTAGTGGACGAACTTGAAGTCCTGTGACTGCTGGTTCAACGCGGTGAGGACGACCTCGATCGCGCCGCCGATCGACACCAGCGAGGTGTCCTTCTGCAGGCTGACGAAGTCGTTGAGCAGTGGCGGCAGCACCCGGCGCAGGCCCTGCGGGAAGATCACGTACCGCATCGACTGGCCGTGGGTCAGCCCGAGCGAGCGCGCCGCCGACGCCTGGCTCGGGTGGACGGACTGGATGCCCGCGCGCATGACCTCGGCTACGTAGGCCGTGTAGGTCAGCGTGAGCGCGACGATCGACAGCGTGAACGAGCCCTTCGGCAGGTACGAGATGTGCAGCGACGGGATACCGAAGACGACCAGGTAGATGACGATCAGCAGCGGAATGCCGCGGAACAGGTCGACGTAGACCGTCGCCAGCATGCGCAGCGGGAAGAACACCGGTCCCTGCAGCGTGCGCAGCAGCGCGATGATCGCGCCGAACACCAGTACGCAGACCTCGGAGATCAGCATGATCTGGATGTTCAGCCACAGCGCCTTGATCTGCGCGCCGAGCCCGTCCCAGCCCGCGCGGACGTCGAAGAAGCTCTTCTGGGTGTCCGGCCAGCCCTTGGCGTGCCCGACGAACAGCACGATGGCGCCGAGGACGACGACCGTGCTGACGAGCGCGATCAGGACCGAGCGGCGGGTACGCGAGCGCCGGTAGCGGATGCGGTCGAGCTGCAGCTGCGACGGCTGCCAGCTGTCGGCCTCCGGCTGGGTCACGTGCTTACTTCAGGACGGGCGCGTTGCCCGCCTGGGCGAGCCACTTCTGCTGCAGCTTCTCGAGCGTGCCGTTCTGGCGCAGCGCGTTGACGGCCTGGGTCACGCACGGGGTCAGCGAGCTGCCCTTGGTGAGCACCAGGCCGAACTGCTCGGGGTTCGAGCCGGCCGGGATCTGGCCGGCGATCGTCGCGTCGGTGACCTGCGCGGACGTCACGTAGAACGCCGTCGGCAGGTCGACGACCAGGCCGTCGATCTGGCCGTTCTTGAGCGCCTGCACCGCGAGGTTGTTCGTCGGGTACTCGGCGGGGCTCGTCCCCGGCTTGATGTCGTTGTTGATCGCGTCCAGGCTCGTGGTGCCCTGCTGAGCGCCGAGCTTGGCGCCGTGCAGGTCGGCCAGGCTCGTCGCGTGGGCGTACTTGCTGCTCTTCAGCACGACGACCGCCTGGGCGACGTCGTAGTAGCCGCTGGAGAAGTCCACACCCTGCGCGCGCTTCGGGGTGATCGAGACCTCGTTGATGTCGAAGTCGTAGTTCTTGGGCGTCGGGGCGACGACGCTGTTGAACGAGGCGACGACCCACTTGACCTGGCTGTCGCTGTAGCCGAGTTGCTTAGCGACGGCGTACGCGACGGCCGACTCATAGCCCTTGCCGTTGCTCGGCTTGTCGTCGACGAACCACGGCTCGTAGGCGGGCGAGTCGGTGGCGACGGTCAGCGTGTTCGCCGAGGCGGTCTTCATCGTGGCGGGCGTGCAGCTCGCCGCGGCCGACGACGAGGTCGTTGCGGGCGCGACACCGGCGCTGCTCGACGAGCTCTGCGTGGACGGGCCGGTGGCGCCGGAGCCTCCGCTGCTGGCACACCCCGCGACGGTCAGGGTGGCGGCGGCGAGCAGGCCTGCGGCGGCGAGGCGGCGGTGCATACGAGATCTCCGGGGTTCGGGTAGCCCGGCGACGGTCCGGCCGGACCGAGCGAGTCTACCGGCGACGTAGACAGGGCCTCGACCCAAGATCGTCCGCCCGTAGCCCGGCTCACGATCACGTTTGTGTTCGTTCCGACCGCTTCGGACGCCACAAACCGGTCATCTCGAACACAAACGTGATCGTCAGGAGGCGAAGGCGGCGGGGACGGGCGCGCCGTCCAGCAGGTGCGCGACCGCGGCTCGCGTGGCCACCGGTCCGACCAGGTTCCCGGTGCCGCTGTAGCCGCCGCACGCCATGACGCCGTCGTCGACCCGGGTGCAGAGCGCGCGGCCGTCCGCGGTGTAGCCGACGGACGCGGCCCAGCGGTGCGTGACCTCGACCGGCCCGCCGGCCATCCGCCGGGCCACGTGCTCGATCCAGGACTGGACGCCCTCGGTCGGCTCGGTGTCGGTCGTCCACTCGGCCTCGACGTACCTGTCGCGGCCGCCACCGGCGAAGATCCGCCCGTCCGGGGTCTGCTGTGCGTAGTCGTAGCCCCACCGGCCGTAGACCGGGCACGGCAGCCGGCCCGGCGGCACCGGCGCCGTGGCCGACATCTGCAGCCGAGCTGTACGCACGCGGTCGGCCAGCTGGGGCAGCAGAACGTCGAGCCGTCCATCGACGGCGACGATGACGACGTCCGCTCGGACGGTTCCGTGCTCGGTGCGGACGGATCCGGCGTGGACGTCGAGCACGCGGGTGTTCTCGAACAGCCGGGCGCGGTCGCCGAGCAGGGTCGTCAGCCGCACCGCGCGCAGCGCCGGGTTGGTCGCCGCGTCGTCGGCCAGGAACAGCCCGGCGCCCAGTTCGCCGTCGTACTCGTCGACGCGGATGCCGAGCTCGCGCAGCGCGGCGATCTGCTGCCGGCAGTCCGCGAGCTCGCGCTCGAGGTCGGCCGCCTCGGCGTCCGATTCGACCGGCCCGGGCAGCCCCGCCAGCCGGATCGATCCCACCCGGCGCACGACATCGGCGCCGAGCTGCGCCTCAAGACGGTCGAGTTCGGCGAGCGTCGCCGCGTAGAGCCAGCCCGCGGCGTCGCGTCCCCAGGCGGCAATCGCCTCGTGCAGCGCGGGCTCTCCCCCGCCGAGCAGAAAGCCGCCGTTGCGACCGGCCGCGCCCGCCGCGATCCGGCCGGCGTCGACACCGACCACCGACAGACCCCGGCCGACCAGTTCGTCCACCGCGGCCAGACCGGACCCGCCGAGCCCGACCACGCACGCGTCGGCGGACACGTCCCCGTCGAGCGACGGCAGGCCGGCCCAGGCGACAACCTCGGGATGGTCGTCCCAGCCGACTCCGCTCACGTCAGAGCACCTTGGACAGGAACGCCTTCGTGCGCTCGTGCTGCGGGTTGGCGAGCACCTCGCGTGGGTTGCCGGACTCGACGACCACGCCGCCGTCCATGAAGACGAGCTGATCGCCGACCTCGCGGGCGAAGCCGATCTCGTGCGTGACCACAACCATCGTCATGCCGTCCTCGGCCAGGCCGCGCATCACGTCGAGGACGTCACCGACCAGCTCGGGGTCGAGCGCCGAGGTCGGCTCGTCGAACAGCATCAGCTTCGGCTTCATCGCCAGCGCACGCGCGATCGCGACGCGTTGCTGCTGGCCGCCGGAGAGCTGGTTGGGATAGTTGTCGCACTTGTCGAGCAACCCCACCCGGTCGAGCAGCGCGCGGGCGTGGGCGACCGCGACGGACTTCGACTCGCCCTTGACCCGCATCGGTGCCTCGATCACGTTCTCGATCGCGGTCTTGTGCGGGAAGAGGTTGAAGCGCTGGAACACCATGCCGATCTCGGCGCGCTGCTTGACGACCTCCGAGTCGCGCATCTCGTGCAACTTGCCGTTGCGCTCGTGATAGCCGATGAGATTGCCGTCGACGTACAGCCTGCCTGCGTTGATCTTCTCGAGGTGGTTGATGCACCGCAGGAACGTCGACTTCCCCGATCCGGACGGGCCGAGGATCGTCATCACCTCGCCCGCGGCGATCTGCAGGTCGATGCCGCGGAGCACCTCCACGGTTCCGAAACGCTTGTGCACGCTCTCGGCGAGCACCATCGGACGCGACGACGTCACGGGGCACCACCGACCCGACCGGTCAGCGCGACGGTGGCCGGCGGCGGTGCGTGGAACGTCGTGAGCATCGTCCGGAACCGCTGCCAAGGTGTCGGTGGCAGCTGCCGCACCGAACCGCGCGCGTAATACCGCTCCACGTAGTACTGGATCACGGTCAGGATCGACGTGATGAACAGGTACCAGAGGCTCGCGACGGTGAGCAGCGGAATCGTCTGGTAGTTCGTTGCGTAGATGCGGCTGGCCGCCGTGGTCAGTTCCGGCACGGATGCGACGTACGCCAACGAGGTCGTTTTCAGCATCGAGATCGTCTCGTTGCCGGTCGGCGGAATGATCACGCGCATCGCCTGCGGAAGGATGATGCGCCGCAGCGTCATGCCGCGCGTCATTCCGAGCGACGACGCCGCCTCGGTCTGGCCCTCGTCCACGGACAGGATTCCCGCGCGGACGATCTCGGACATGTAGGCGGCCTCGTTCAGACCCAGTCCGACGCTGACCGCGACGAAAGCGGTGATCAGCGTGTTCGGGTTGAAGTGCACGAAAGCCGGGCCGAACGGAACGCCGAGGGTGAGCTTCTCGGGCGTCGGAATGAGGTAGCTGATGTTGTACCAGAACAGCAACTGCACCAGCACCGGAGTGCCGCGGAAGAACCAGACATAGACCCAGGCGACGCCCGACACGACCGGGTTGACCGACATTCGCATGACGGCAAGCAGCACGCCGCCCGCGATGCCGATGGCCATGGCGATCGCCGTCAGCTCGATCGTCAGCACCGCACCGTGCAGCAGGTTCGAGCTGAACAGGTACTTGCGGACGATGTCCCACGGGATGCGGTTCTGCCGCAGCGTGCCGCGATGCACGTGCACGAAGAACGCACCGTGCACGAACATCGCGACGAGCACGCCGATCACGACCATCGCGACCCATCGGCCGGGATGGCGCACCGGGACGGCCTTGATGTCGGCCGGCCGAGTCGAGCCGGCGTTCTCGGCGGTTGCCCCCGAACTCATCCGCGCAGCGTCAGCTGGTGGCGCCGTTGAGCGTTGCGGACTTGACCGCACCCGCCTGGACGCCCCACTTGCTGAGGATCTTCGTGTACTGGCCGTTCGCGATCAGGGCGTTGACCGCGGCCTGGATCGCCTTGTCCATGCCGTTGCCCTTGGCCGTCGCGATGCCGTACGGCGCGACCTCGAACGCGGTACCGGTGTTCTGGAACTGCCCGTTCGACTGCTTGACGATGTAGGCCGCGACCTGTGAGTCGGCGAAGCCGACGTCGGCACGCCCGCTCGACACCGCCAGGTTCGCCTGGTTCTGGTCACTGAACGAGAGCACGTTCACCTTGCACTTCTTCGCCTGCGCCTTGGCGTCGGACTCCTCCGTCGTGCCGGTCTCGACCGACACCGTCGCGTTGCACAGCGACTGCAGCCCGTTGAACTTCTTCGAGCTGCCCGCCTTCACGTAGTAGCCCTCACCTGCCTGGAAGTAGTCGACGAAGTCGACGACCGCCTCGCGCTCCTTGGTGTCGGTGAACGACGACATGCCGACGTCGTACTTGCCGCTCTGCACGCCGGGGATGATGTTGTCGAACGTGACGTTCTGGGTCTGCGCCTTGAGGCCGAGCTGACCGGCGATCGCGTTGGCCAGGTCGACGTCGAAGCCCTCGAGCGTGTGGCCGTCCGACTTGACCATCTCGTCCGGCGGGTAGCTCGCGTCCATCGCGAACGTGATCGTGCCCTTGGACTTGATGGATGCCGGGACGAGCGACGCGGCCGAGCCGCCGCCGGATGAGGCGGTCGTCGTGGTCGTCGCGGCGATCGAGGTCGGCGTCTCGGACGCGCTTGCGATGTTCGTGCTGGCGCCGGGAGGTGAGGCGGACGCACCGGAGCTGCCGCCACTGCTGGCGCAGCTGGTCATAGCGAGCGAGCCGGCGACGAGCAGACCCGTCAGCGGAAGCAGAACGCGAGGACGAGCGAGCACAGCAAACCTCCAGTAACCGATGATTGGCACACCCTAGTCATCCCCGGGGGTTCGGGGACAGCGGCCACCGCGGTTCGTCCGCCTCGGTTATAGAGACGTGATGGACGGGCTACGGCAACGCGAGCTGGGACTTACCCAGGACGACGATTCCGCCATCCGAGACGTGGTAGCGCGCGCGATCCTGCTCAGGATCGACGCCGATGTGTGCGCCATCGGGAACGACGACGTCTTTGTCCAGGATTGCCCGGCGCACGACCGCGCCGCGCCCGATCTGCACGCCGTCCATCAGCACCGAACCCTCGACGTACGCGCCCGCGCGCAGCCGGACGTTGGTCGAGATCACGCTCTGCCGGACGGTCGCACCCGCGATGATCGTCCCGGCGCCGACGAGCGACTCCTGCGCGATGCCGCCCTCGATGAACTTCGCCGACGGCAGCTGCGGGTGGTGGGTGAAGATCGGCCACTGCCCGTTGTACAGGTTGAAGATCGGGTGCACCGCGACGAGGTCCATGTGCGCGTCGTAGTACGCGTCGATCGTCCCGACGTCGCGCCAGTAGCCGCGGTCGCGGTCCTCGGCGCCCGGGACGTCGTTGTCGGCGAAGTCGTACACGTACGCCTGGTCTTCCTTGACCATCATCGGCATGATGCTGCCGCCCATGTCGTGGACGGAGTCCTCGTCCTCGGCGTCCTCGCGCAGCGCCTCGAGCAGGACGTCGGTGGTGAACACGTAGTTGCCCATCGACGCGTAGGCGACGTCCGGGTTGCCGGGCAGCCCGGGCGGATCGGCGGGCTTCTCCAGGAAGCCGTTGACCTTCTGGTCCGGACCCGAGTCGATGACGCCGAACTGCGTCGCCTCGTCGCGCGGCACGCGGATGCCCGCGACGGTGGCGCCGGCGCCGGACTGGATGTGGAAGTCGACCATCTGGCGCGGGTCCATGCGGTACACGTGGTCGGCACCGAACACGACGATGTAGTCGGGCTTGTCGTCGTAGATCAGGTTGGACGACTGCAGGATCGCGTCGGCAGAACCGGTGTACCACCGCGGGCCGAGGCGCTGCTGCGCAGGCACCGGTGTGATGTAGTTGCCGAGCTGGCTCGACATGCGCCAGGTCTGGGTGATGTGCCGGTCCAGGGAGTGCGACTTGTACTGGGTCAGCACGCAGATGCGCAGGTAGCCGGCGTTCACCAGGTTCGACAGCACGAAGTCGATCAACCGGTAGTTGCCGCCGAACGGGACGGCCGGCTTGGCACGGTCCGCGGTGAGCGGCCACAGGCGCTTGCCCTCGCCACCGGCGAGGACCATGCCCAGTACCCGCGGCTCGCGTGCCATGCATAGACCCTAACCGCCACGGGGCCGCGTCGAACATCTGCTCGGCTCGCATCACGACACAACCGACACGGCGATCGCGGCCGGGCCGACGGGCTAGGGTCTGCGGCGTGCGCGTCGCCGTGCTGTCCCGCGAGTACCCGCCCGACGTCTACGGCGGAGCGGGGGTGCACGTCGAGTTCCTCGTGCGCGAACTGCGCCGCCTCGTCGACGTGGACGTCCACGCCTTCGGCGCACCGCGCGACGAACCCGGCGTGCACGCGTACGCAACGCCGGCCGGGCTCGAGGAGGCGAACGCGGCGCTGCGCACCCTCGGCGTCGACCTCGAGATGGCCGCGGCGGTCGGTTCGGCGGAGGTCCTGCACTCGCACACCTGGTACGCCAACCTCGCCGGCGTGCTCGGTTCGGCGCTGCACGACGTCCCGCACGTCCTCACCGCGCATTCGCTGGAACCGCAGCGGCCGTGGAAGGCCGAGCAGCTCGGCGGCGGCTACCGGATCTCGTCGTGGGCCGAGCGGCAGGCGTACGAGTCGGCCGACGCGGTGGTCGCGGTGTCCTACGGGATGCGGACGGACGTCCTGGACGCGTACCCGTTCGTCGATCCCGCCAAGGTGCACGTGATCCACAACGGCATCGACACCGAGCTGTACGCGCCCGCGACCACCGACGACGCGCTCGAGCGCTGGGGTATCGACCGCGGGCGTCCGTACGCGATCTTCGTCGGGCGCATCACCCGGCAGAAGGGACTCGGCCACCTGCTCGCGGCCGCGCGCGACTTCCACCCCGATGTACAGCTCGTGCTGTGCGCTGGGGCGCCGGACACCGCCGAGATCGCCGCGGAGACCGAGAGGGCAGTGGACGAGCTGTCGCAGACCCGCACCGGCGTGATCTGGATCCGCGAGATGCTGCCGCGCACCGAGGTGAGCCAGCTGCTCACGCACGCCACCGTGTTCGTCTGCCCGTCGGTCTACGAGCCGCTCGGCATCGTGAACCTCGAGGCGATGGCATGCGAGACGGCGGTCGTGGCGAGCGCGGTCGGCGGCATCCCGGAGGTCGTCCGCGACGGCGTGACGGGCCTGCTCGTGCCGTGCCTGTCCGTCCCGCCCGAGGAATTCGAGGCCGGCCTGGCGCACGCCGTGAACGAGCTGTGCGGCGACACCGACCGCGCGACCCGGATGGGCCTGGCCGGCCGCGAGCGCGCAGTGCACGAGTTCGGCTGGGACACGATCGCCCGGCACACAGTCGAGCTGTACGAAACGCTGCTGCGCTAACGGCGCGGCGGGACGAGCAGGGCGGTGCGGGTGCCGGGCTCGACCTCGGTGAAGCCGCCGTCGGTCACGACCGCCGCCGCCCCGGCCGCCACCGCCGCGTCCCACCCGGCAGGGGCGGAGTCGCGGACGTCCAGCGCGAAGCCGTCCGCCTGCCACCGCGCCCGTTCCGCCGTCGACGCTGCCCGCCAGCCGAGCTGGGCCGCGTGACCGGCCTGGGCCATCGCCTTGCCCGCGGTCATCTCGACGTAGGGCGAGAGCAGGACGAGCGGCCGGGCGGGGTCGGGGGCGTCCGGCTCGGACGGGTCGGTCAGCTCGGTGCCGCCGACCTGCAGCTTGGCGAGGTCGGCCGGCCAATCGTCGACCGGGACGGGCGGGAACACCCGCACCGTCGCACTGCCGTGGGTGACCGTGATGCCGGGCAGCCGGGTGGCCCGTTCCCACGCGGCGCCGCGTGCCCGGCGGACGACCTTGCGGATGCGGTGCGCGTCCCACGCCTGGATCGCCGGGCGCCACTCCGGCTCGTCCGCGGTGAGCAGGAACAGCACGGACCGGGCCGCGGCCTCCAGCGCGTCCGTCCGGGTCGGCGGCGTCGCCCGCTCGATCCGCACGACGAGCGGCAGCGCCCAGTCCGTCCCCGTCACAGCTGGGCTTCGACGAAGGCCGCGAGCAGCCGGGCCCCGAAGCCCGTGGCGCCCTTGGCGACGATGCCGTCGTCCTTGCCCGATCGGCCGGTGCCGGCGATATCGAGGTGCGCCCACGGGACGTCCCCGGCGAAGTGGCGCAGGAACAGCGCGGCGGTGATCGCGCCCGGATTGCCCGGCGCGTTGTTCGCGTCGGCGATCGAGGAGGCCAGCGTCGACTCGTAGTCGTCGGCGAGCGGCATCCGCCACAGCGGCTCGCCGGTCGACTCCCCCGCCGCCGCGAGATCCGCCGCCAGTGTGTCGTCGGTGGCGAACAGGCCGGCGACCTTCTCCCCGAGCGCGACCTTGATCGCGCCGGTGAGCGTCGCGATGTCGACGAGGACGCTCGGCCGCAGCCGCGCGACCGCATACGCCATCGCGTCGGCCAGCACGACACGTCCCTCGGCGTCGGTGTTCGTGATCTCGCTGGTGCGTCCGTTGACGTGCCGCACGACGTCGCTCGGCCGGTAGGACGAGCCGCCGAACGCGTTCTCGGCCGCGGGGACGAGCGCGGTGACCCGGATCGGCAGCTCGCGCTCGGCGACCAGTCCGAGGGCGGCCAGCACCGCGGCGCCGCCGCCCATGTCGGTCTTCATCGCCTTCATGCTGTCGCCGGGCTTGAGGTTGATGCCGCCGGTGTCGAACGTGATGCCCTTGCCGACGAGGACGACGTGCGGGGTGGTCGCCGCACCGCGTGGGCGCCAGCGAGCCTCGATCAGGCGGGGCGGCGTGGCGGATCCGCCGCCGACGGCGAGCACGCCGCCGAAGCCGTTGTCGGCGAGCCACTTCTCGTCGTGGACGTCCACCTCGGCACCGAGCTTGCGCAGCCGGGTGCTCGCCTGCGCGCCCAGCCACGCCGGGTTCTTGGTCAGCGAGGGGGTGTTCGCCAGGTCGCGCGCCCAGGCGGTCGCGGCGGCGGCCTGCGAGCCGCGGGCGACGGCGGCTGCGTCGGTGACGCCGGCCAGCTCGACCACGGCCGGGGCGGGGGCGGCGCCGCGCTCAGGCAGGGTCGCGAGGGTGAAGCGGTAACCGCCGAGCAGCAGACCCTCGACGAAGGCCGCGAGTTCGGCTCCGGCCAGACCCGGCCGGGCGAGCGTGGTGGACGTCCCGGGCGCCAGGTCGCGAGCCAACCGGCCCGCCCGCTCGCGGATCTCGGCGAGCGTCCCGGTCTCCTCGACCGGCTCGACATCGGCGGGAACGGTCCGGGCCAGGCGCAACTCGATCATGCGGGCATCCTCCCGCACCCGAATCCGGAGACGACGCAGCCCCGGGTCCGCGCAGCGCGGAGCCGGGGCCGGAGTCGATGGGAAACTAGCCGACCACGCTCTGGAGGTGCTCGCCCAACTCCTTGGCCTCGTCCGCCGACATCTCGACGACGAGGCGTCCGCCGCCCTCGAGCGGGACGCGCATGACGATTCCGCGCCCCTCCTTGGTGACCTCGAGCGGGCCGTCGCCCGTTCGCGGCTTCATGGCCGCCATGCGTACCTCCTCAGGGGTGAGCCGGACGGCTCACACAACTGGTTGCTGCCTCCATTGTCCCTGATCGCACCCCGTCCGCCCAACTCCGGGTCGCGGTACGGTCCGGAACGACCGGAAACCAGCGTGGCTGTGGAAGGCGGTACCCCTTGTCCGAGCCTGGATCCGACGTCCTGCTGAGCGCGCGGGACGCAGCGGTCGCCGTGCTGACGATGAATCGTCCGCAGAGCCGCAACTCCCTGTCCGTGGAGCTCAAGGTGGCGCTGCTGGCCGAGCTGGAGCGGGTAACGGCGGACCCGTCCGTCCGGGCGGTGGTGCTGACCGGCAACGGCCCCGGCTTCTGCGGCGGGCAGGACCTGCGCGAGCACGCGGATCTGTTGGTTGCGAACGACCCGGCGCCGCTGAGCACGGTCACCCAGCACTACAACCCGATGCTGCACGCGCTCGCGACGATGCCGAAGCCGGTGATCGCGGCGGTCAACGGGATCGCGGCCGGCGCCGGGGCCGGGCTCGCGTTCGCGTGCGACTTCCGGATCGCGGCGAACACGGCGGGCTTCCTGCTGGCGTTCGCGAACGTCGGGCTCTCGCTCGACAGCGGTGTCTCGTGGACGCTGCCCCGGCTGATCGGCGGGGCGCGCGCGACGGCGCTCGCCCTGCTCGCCGAGCCGGTCAGCGCGGAGGCCGCCCTGGACATGGGGCTGGTCAACGCCGTCGTCGAGCCGGACGCGCTGCTGCCGGCCGCTCTCGAGCTCGCCCACCGGCTCGCGTCCGGCCCGACCGCGGCGTACGCGGCGATCAAGGAGTCGCTGGCGTTCGGCGCGACGGCGACCCTGGACGAGACGCTGGCCAAGGAGGCCGAGCTGCAGACCGCGATGGGCGCCACCGCCGATCACCGCAACGCGACGGCGGCGTTCGTCGCCAAGCAGAAGCCGATCTTCGAAGGGCGTTAGGTCTCGAGGACGCTAGCCGCTCAGTCGCCCGGCAGGGGTCTCGGCGCGGCCGGCCGTCCGTTCCGCACGATGTCACGTGCCGCGGCGGCGAAAGTTTCCGGGAACACCCGTACGGCGTCGAGAGCCGGATCCTTCAGCTCCCACCAGCGGAACTCGACGAGCGCCGTCCGTTCCGCCGGCGACAGGCCGGCGTGGTCGAGCTCGGGGCTGGGCAGTGGGCACCAGAAGTAGCGTTCCTCGACCGTGCGGACGACCCCGTCCCGCCCGGTGACGGTCTTGCTGCGCTGCCAGATGCACGGTCCCGGGTCGTCGACCTGACGCCCGATCTCCTCTCGGATCTCGCGGACGATCGCGTCCTCGAACGACTCGCCGCGCTCCAGTCCGCCGCCGACGGTGATCCAGTAGTCCCGAACCGGGTCGGCCGCGTCCATCGGGATGTCGTCGTGCACCCGCACCAGCAGGACGCGTCCGTCCGGGTCGGTGACCAGCGCCCGAGCCGCCCGCCGCACCTGGATCACGGGGGTCATTGTCAGCGAGTCTGGGACTGCTCGCACCACTGCGTGCACTCCCAGACACGTCGGCATCACCACACGGCGGCGTGATCAAGTCGCAGACAACCGCGCCCCGGCGCGGTCGCGCGCGAGATGATCAAGGCAAACGGGACGGAGGCCCCGAGTTCAGCGCGCTCGCCAGCAGGTCGCGACGTGGTCGTCCACCATGCCGGTCGCCTGCATGAGGGCGTACGCGGTGGTCGGCCCGACGAACCGGAACCCGCGCTTCTTCAGCGCCTTGGCCATGGCGACCGACTCCGGTGACGTGGCCCGGACGTCCGCCAGCGTCTGCGGGCGCTTGTGGGTGGCCGGCGCGAACGACCACAGCAGCTCGTCCAACCCCTCCGGGACGGACTCGCGGATCGCGCGGGCGTTGGCGATCGTCGCCTCGATCTTGGCGCGGTTGCGGACGATCCCGACGTCCCCGAGCAGCCGCTCGACGTCGCCCTCGTCGTAGCCCGCGACGGTGTCGACGTCGAAGTCAGCGAAGGCGGCCCGGAAGTTCGGCCGCTTGCGCAGGATGATCAGCCACGACAGCCCGGACTGGAACGCCTCGAGCGACATCCGCTCGAACAGGTTGCGCTCGCCGTGCAGCGGCACCCCCCACTCGTCGTCGTGGTACGCGACGTAGTCCGGCGTGGAGGTGGCCCAGGCGCAGCGCGGACGGTCAGCCGCCGTCGGCATCGGCCGGGTCCTCCGACGGCGGCTGGACATGCTCCGCGACCTCGGGCGCGGGGGCGGACGCGAACGGGGAGGGATGGTGCCGCTCGGCGGGCACCGGCCCCCCGCGCAACCGGGCGATCTCCTCGTCGCGCTGCCGGATCTCGTCGGCGAGACGGTCGAGCAGCAGGTCGGTCTCGGCGAACCGGTAGCCGCGCAGCGCGACCGGCAACCGCACGTCGGACACCTCGCCGGCGTCGAGCCGATGGTCGGCGGGCAGCGTCCAGAGCGGCTCGTCCCGCACGGCGGGCGCGATCTGCTCCCCCGCGGGCAGCAGGTGCGCCGCGATCAGGAACAGCGCCACGGCGATGAGGATCGCCAGCAGCCCGAACCCGAGAAGCGTCAGCACCCGACGATCGTGTCATGCCGCGCCGTCTGCGAGGGTGAACGGGTGACTCTGTGCCTCGGATCGCGCCGCTTCGACGCGGGTCAGCACGCCGTCATGGCCATCGTGAACCGCACGCCGGACTCGTTCTACGCCGGCGGGCGCACACCCGCCCTGGACGCCGCGGTCGAGGCGTGCGCGGCCGCGGTCGCGAACGGGGCGGACGTCGTCGACATCGGCGGCGTGCGGGCCGGCTACGGACCGGTGGTCGACGTCGACGAGGAGCTCGAGCGCGTCCTGCCGGTGGTGACCGTGGTGCGCGAGAGCTTCCCGGAGCTCGTGATCAGCGTCGACACCTGGCGGGCCCCGGTCGCCGAGCGGGTGGTCGCGGCCGGCGCCGACCTGATCAACGACACCTGGGCCGGTGCGGACCCCGACCTGGTCGCGGTGGCCGCGGCGACCGGCGCCGGGCTGGTCTGCAGCCACACCGGCGGCCTCGGCCCGCGCACAGACCCGCACCGAGTCGCCTACGACGACGTGGTCGCCGACGTGATCTCCACGGTCACCCGGGCGGCCGAGGCCGCGGTCGAGCAGGGCGTCCGCCCGGACGGCATCCTGGTCGACCCGACCCACGACTTCGGCAAGAACACCCGCCACTCGCTCGAGCTCACCCGGCGCCTGGACGAGCTGGTGGCGACCGGGTGGCCGGTGCTGGTCGCGCTGTCCCGCAAGGACTTCATCGGCGAGACGCTCGACCTGCCGCCGGACGAACGGTTGGAGGGGACGCTCGCGGCGACCGCGATCTCGGCGTGGCACGGTGCCAGGGTCTTCCGCGCGCACGACGTCCGGGCGACGCGGCGGACGCTCGACCTGGTCGCCTCGGTGCGCGGCGTGCGTCCCCCGGCGGTCGCCCGGCGCGGGCTGGCCTGACCCGGCATGGTGGACTCTGCGGCATGGACGCTTCCGCACCTGTCCTCGTCGAGCGCCTGGGCGACGTCGCGATCCTGCGGCTGAACCGCCCCGAGCGCCGCAACGCCCTCGACTCGGCGTCGCTCGCCGAACTTGACGTCGCACTGACGGCGCTCGCCGCAGACCACTCGCTACGCGCGCTGGTCCTCTCGACGACGGACACGACCGCCCTCTGCGCGGGCGCCGACATCAGCGAGGAACTCAGCCCGGCTGAGGGAATCGCGCGCATGGCCGCGTTCACCCGCATGTACGCGTGGCTGGACGAGTTCCCCGTGCCGATCGTCGTCGTCGCGGTGGGCAACTGCGTCGGCGCGGGCGCCGAGATCGTCGCAGGAGCCGACCTGCGGGTCGGCGGCGACAACCTCAAGCTCGCCTGGGCCGGCGCGCGACTCGGCGTCCCGGTCGGGCCGGCTCGCCTCGGACCGCTGATCGGTGTCGCGGCGGCGAAGGACCTCGTGCTGACCGGGCGGACGATCGGCATGGACGAGGCGGCGCGGCTCGGCCTGCTGCAGCGCACCGCGCCGGCCGCCGAGGCGGAGTCGGTCGCGGTCGAGCTGGCCGGGCAGGTGGCCCGCCAGCACCCCGAGGGCATCCGGCAGATCAAGCAGATGTTCCGCGAGCTCGACGGCACGGCGCAGCGCACGGCCTACGAGAACGAGCAGCTGATGCGGTTCCAGGAGCACGGCGCGGGCATCCCCCGCACGCGTTAGTCCGACTTCTCGAGCAGGTCGAACGCCTCGTCGACGTCGGCGGCGACGTACAGCCGGTCCAGTGCCGCTTGCCGGACGAACCCGCGCAGGATCAGCTCGTCCAGCCACGCCCACAGCGGCTCGTAGAACTCGAACGGGTCGAGCACGACCACCGGCTTGCCGTGCATGCCGAGCGAGCCGGCCGTCCACACCTCGAACAGCTCCTCGAACGTGCCGATGCCGCCGGGCAGCGCGATGAACGCGTCCGACCGCTCGTCCATGATCCGCTTGCGCTCACGCATCGTCTCGACCACGACGAGTTCGTCGGCGTCGGTGTCCGCGACCTCGTACGGCACCAGGTGCGACGGGATCACGCCGAGCGTGTGCGCGCCACCCGCGCGCGCGGCCCGCGCCACCGCGCCCATCATCGACACCCGGCCGCCACCGGACACCAGCCCGTGCCCGCCCGCGGCGAGGCGCCTACCGACCCGTGTCGCCAGCTCGACGTAGCGGGGATCGATCGATTCGGACGACGCGCAATAGACACAGATGTTCACGTCGGCTCGCCGGCACTGCGGCTGATCTCCTCGACCGCTCGCTCCTCGGCCCGCTCGAGATCGTCCAGCTCGGCTGTAGTCCTCTTCGCGTCGGCGTCGACGATCTGGCGGACGATCTCGGCGATGTCGTCGGTGACGGTGATCAGGTCGAGGTCGGTCTCGCCCACCTTGCCGCCTGGCAGCATCGTCGCGCGGATCCAGTCGAGCAGCCCCTGCCAGTAGTCGACGCCGTAGAGGATCACCGGGAACCGGGTGACCTTGCGGGTCTGCACGAGCGTCAGCGCCTCGAACAGCTCGTCCAGCGTGCCGAAGCCGCCCGGCATGATCACGAACGCCTGGGCGTACTTCACGAACATCGTCTTGCGCGCGAAGAAGTAGCGGAAGTTGATGCCGATGTCTACCCAGTCGTTGAGCCGCTGTTCGAACGGCAGCTCGATGCCGAGCCCGACCGAGATGCCGCCCGCTTCGGACGCGCCGCGGTTGACGGCCTCCATCGCGCCGGGACCGCCGCCGGTGATCACCGCGAAGCCGGCCTCGGCGAGCGCGGCACCGAGCCGCACGCCGGCCTGGTAGTCGGGGTCGTCCGGCTTCGTGCGTGCCGAGCCGAACACCGAGACCGCCGCGGGCAGTTCGGCGAGCAGGCCGAAGCCCTCGACGAACTCGCTCTGGATACGCAGCACGCGCCACGGGTCGGTGTGCACCCAGTCGGACGGGCCGCGCTGGTCGAGCAGTCGCTGGTCGGTGGTGCCGGCGGTGATCTGCGACCGGCGCAGGACGACGGGGCCGCGCAGGTGTTCGGTGCGCTTGGCGTTCGGGTCGGACGTCATGAGTGGCACGGTATCGCCGGAGGCGATCAAGAGTGGCACGGTATCGCCGGAGGCGATCGAGCGATGTATCGCCGGAGGCGATCAAGCGATGTAGCGCCGCGGATGATCAGTCCGGCGCAGTGGACAGGAAGCCGACCAGCGCGTCCTCGGTGCGGGTGATCAGCGCGACCTCGACGGACTCCTCCGGCTTGTGGGCCAGGTTCGGGTCGCCGGGACCGAGGTTCACCGCGGGGATGCCGAGCGTTCCGAAGCGGGCCACGTCGGTCCAGCCGAGCTTGGCACGTGCCTCGCCGCCGGCAGCGGCCACGACCGCCCGGGCCAACGGCGCGTCCAATCCCGGGCGCGCCGCGGGCGCCGAGTCGACGACCTCGAGCTCGAAGCCGTCGAACACGTGCCGGACGTGCTCGAGGGCGTCGGTCTCGCTGCGGTCCGGCGCGAACCGGAAGTTCACCGTGACCGTGCACAGATCGGGCACGACGTTGCCGGCGACGCCGCCGTTGATCGCGACGGCGTTGAGCCCCTCGCGGTACGTCAGCCCGTCCACCTCGACCTCGCGGGCCCGATACTCAGCCAGCCTGGACAACACCGGCGCTGCCGCGTGGATCGCGTTCTCGCCGAGCCATGAGCGTGCGCTGTGCGCCCGCACGCCGCGGACGTCGACGACGACGCGCAGCGTGCCCTGGCAGCCGCCCTCGACGATGCCGCTCGTGGGCTCGAGCAGGATCGCCAGGTCGCCGTGCAGAACGTCCGGGCGTTCGCGGGCGACACGGCCGAGCCCGTTGCGGCTCGCCTCGATCTCCTCGCAGTCGTAGAACACCCAGGTGAGGTCGACCCGCGGGTCGAGCGCGCCGCTGCCGACGAGGTGCGCGACGCGCAGCATGACCGCGTCGCCGGACTTCATGTCCGAGGTGCCGCAGCCGGACAGGCGCTCGCCGTCGAGGCGTGACGGCACGTTGTCGGCGATCGGCACGGTGTCGAGGTGCCCGGCGAGCACGACCCGCTGCGCGCGGCCCAGGTCGGTGCGCGCGAGCACCACGTTGCCGTCGCGCTCGACGGCCAGCGCGGGGAACGTCCGCAGCGCCTGCTCCACGAGGTCGGCCAGCTCCGCCTCGTCCCCGGACACCGAGGCGACGTCCACCAGCGCGGCGGTCAGCGCGACCGCGTCCGTCGAGAGATCGAGCACGATCGCGAGGCTACGCGAACCGGATCGCCAGGCTCCGTTCGTTAGGGTTGCCGGGTGACTCGCAGCGCCCTTCCGAGGCAGGCCTGGGGATTCGGACTCGCGACCGTCGACGGCGACGGGCGGGTGCTCGACACCTGGTACCCCGAGCCGCAGTTGGGCACGGTGCCCGACAGCGCCGCGCCGGACCCGGACCTCACCGGGCTCACCGGCGGGCACGGCAGCGCGTCCGACCGCGGCGTGCGCCGCGAGGTCGAACTCACCTCGATCGACCTGGACGCCGCGCCCACGTCCGTCCCGGACGTGTACCTGCGCCTGCACCTGCTCTCGCACCGCCTCGTCGCGCCGAACACGGTGAACCTCGACGGCATCTTCGGCGTGCTGCCCAACGTGGTCTGGACGAACGTCGGCCCGTGCCCGGTCGAGCGCTTCGAGCGCATCCGGATGCAGCTGCTGCGCCGCGGCCCGGTGCAGGTGTTCGGCGTCGACAAGTTCCCGCGGATGGTCGACTACGTCGTGCCGAGCGGCGTGCGCATCGCCGACGCCGACCGGGTGCGGCTCGGCGCGCACCTCGCCGTCGGCACGACCGTCATGCACGAGGGGTTCGTCAACTACAACGCCGGCACCCTCGGCGCGTCCATGGTCGAGGGACGCATCAGCGCCGGTGTCGTCGTCGGCGACGGTTCGGACATCGGCGGCGGTGCGTCCATCGCCGGGACGCTCTCGGGCGGCGGCAAGGAGCGCATCAGCATCGGGCGCCGCTGCCTGCTCAGCGCGAACGCGGGCATCGGCATCTCGCTCGGCGACGACTGCGTGGTCGAGGCGGGGCTGTACGTGACGCCCGGCTCGAAGGTGACCCTGCCGGACGGCACCGTCGTGAAGGCGCTCGAGCTGTCCGGGCGCGACAACCTGCTGTTCCTGCGCAACAGCGTGACCGGCACGCTCGAGGCCCGCCCGCGTTCCGGCGGCGGCATCGCGCTGAACGACGTGCTGCACGCCAACGACTGATCGTGTCGACTCGCTCCACCCGCGTGCTGGCCGCCGTCGCGGCCCTGGTCGTCGTGGTGATCGCCGCGTTCATCGGCGGCCGGCTGCTGTGGAACAAGGCGACGAAGACCTTCGTCGTCGAGCAGTGCACGATCGGTGGCTACAGCCTGAGCACCGATCAGGCGGTCGTCGCGGCGCAGATGGTCGGCGAGGCCAGCCGGTACCGCCCGGCGCTGCCCGAGCGGGCCGCCGTGCTCGTCCTCGCCGCTGCGCTGCAGGAGAGCAAGCTGACCAACCTCGGGCCGGGCGACGGCGACCGTGACTCGGTCGGCGTGCTGCAGCAGCGCCCGTCGCAGGGCTGGGGACGCCCGCCGGGGAACGCGGCCTCGCTCAACGACGTCACCGAGGCGACGCGGGAGTTCCTGCACCGCCTGGTCACCGGCGTGCCGCACTGGCAGAAGCTCGATCTGGCGCAGGCCGTCCAGGCCGTCCAAATCTCGGCCGACGGCAGCCTGTACGCGCAGCACGAGCAGGAGGCCCAGGCGCTCGCCGACGCCCTGCAGGGACACCGCGCGGCCGGCATCACCTGCACGTTCCAGGCGCCGACGCTGGTCGCCAAGCCCGCCGAGGTCGTGTCGCAGCTGCGGGCGCAGCTGCCCGTGAACCGGCCGACGGTCAGCGGCCGGACGATCTCGGTGCCGGGCGCAGCGTGGCAGACCGCGGCGTGGTTCGTCGCGAACGCCGACCGGCTCGGGATCGACTCGGTCGCCTACGCCGGGCGCGAATGGTCACGCGCGAACGGCTGGCACCACGCGCCGACGACGGAGGCCGAGGTCACGGCCACCCTGGCGGTCCTGCACTGACGGAAGACCCGTCAGTTCAGTGCCCTTCGCCCTGCGGGGGAAGGTTCTTGATGAAGTCCGGGTCGTTGTCGGTCTTGCCGACCTTGGACGCACCACCCGGCGAGCCGAGCTCGTCGAAGAAGTCGACGTTGGCCGCGGTGTAGTCGCGCCACTTCTCCGGCAGGTCGTCCTCGTAGAAGATCGCCTCGACCGGGCACACCGGTTCGCAGGCACCGCAGTCGACGCACTCGTCGGGGTGGATGTAGAGCATCCGCCCGCCCTCGTAGATGCAGTCGACGGGGCATTCCTCGATGCATGCCTTGTCGAGCACGTCGACGCAGGGCTCGGCGATCACGTAGGTCACTGCGGTCCTCCGGTCCAGATTCGTTCAGCAGGCACGGGCTCGACACCGGTGTCGTCGGGTCAGCGCCTTAGTATGCCGCTCGTGCTGGAGCCTAGCTGGATCGGTAGGCGGGTGAGCGTGCGGCGTGCCGTGGCACACGCCGGGCGACCCGCGTTCTCTGATGTCGTCGGCGATCTGCTGGGCATCGACGACGGCGTCGCCGTGATCGACACCCGCCACGGCCAGGTCGAGGTCGTGCTCGACGACGTCGCGTTCGCCAAGCCGGCGCCGCCGTCGACCGCGGACGAGCTGGCCCTGCAGGCGGTCGCCGCCGCGGGGTGGCAGCCGGCCGAGGCCGAGTGGCTGGGCGGCTGGCTGCTGCGCGCCGACCACGGCTTCAGCCGCCGCGCGAACTCGGTGCTGCCGCTGCGCCAGCCGGGCCTGCCGCTGGCGGACGCGCTGGCCGCCGCCCGCGACTGGTACGCCGCGCGCGGGCTGCCGCTGCTGCTGCAGCTGCCGACCGAGGCCCGCCGCCTGCTGGACGCCGAACTCGGCGAGCAGTTCTGGCCGACCGAGGCCGAGGCCGTGGTCTACGCGGCACGACTGGACCGCATCGCGGCGCCCGCGACCGTCCCGGTCGTGCTCTCCGACGTCGCGTCCGACGAGTGGTCGGCGGTCTACTTCGCGGGGGTCAACGACGATCCCGGGCTCCGTGCCGCCTGCCGCGAGTTGCTCGCCCGGCACGAGCGGGTCGCGTTCGCCTCGGTGCACCTGGACGGGCGGACGGTCGCGGTGGCGCGCGGCGTGGTCGACGAGGGATGGCTGGGGCTGTCGGCGGTGGCCGTCGATCCCGGGTACCGCCGCCAGGGCCTCGCCGGTTCGCTGCTCGCCGGGTTGCGGGACTGGGCGCGCGCCCTGGGCGCGTCGCGCAGCTACCTGCAGGTCGAGGCCGACAACGCCCCCGCGATCGCGCTCTACGAGAAGCTCGGCTACTGGGCGCACCATGAGTACCGCTATCGGCGCGACCCCGGGCCCGGCGAGACCCCGTAGGCTTCGGGGCATGGCGCCCAAGCCCCCCGAGAACAGCCGCATGCTCGTCATCTCCTTCGAGGACGGGCTGCGCGCGCAGGAGTTCCTGCTCGCCGTGGCGCGGCTGCAGGCGCACGACGAGATTCAGCTGCACGACGCGGTGATCGTCGCGCGCGACCAGGACGGCACGTCCCACGTCCGCGAGACGACCGACGTCACGCC
>Ga0164242_10001914_pt1 | contig 24387 bp, 23 predicted proteins | sample OricomgcompostMG_FD_108783 | JGI IMG/M metagenome (GOLD analysis project Ga0164242, IMG submission 108783) | Miracle-Growth compost microbial communities from Emeryville, California, USA - Original compost - Miracle growth compost (MG) ...
CCGCCGAGGTCGTGCGCGCGTTCGCCGGGCAGTCGATGCCGGTCGCCGTCGTCCGGGTCATCGTCGACACCGTCGCCACCCCGCTCATCCGGCCGGCCACGCTGTGGAGCGGCACGAGGGCGCTCACCACGCTGCGCCGTACCGCACCGGTGCTGCAGCGCTGGGCCGAGCTGGCCGGGCCGCGTCGCGTGGTGCTGGCCGCCCCGCGCTCGTTCTGCGCGGGCGTCGAACGCGCCATCGACATCGTCAAGGCGGCGCTGCAGCGTTACCCGCACCCCGTCTACGTTCGCCGGCAGATCGTCCACAACGCGCACGTGGTGCGTGAGCTCGAGCAGCAGGGTGCGGTGTTCGTCGACGAGCTGCACGAGGTCCCGGACGACACCACGGTCGTGTTCTCGGCGCACGGCGTGGCGCCGGCCGTGCGCGAGGAGGCCGCCCGGCGCGGCCTGACGGTCGTCGACGCCACCTGCCCACTCGTCGCCAAGGTGCACGCGGAGGCGCGGCGGTTCGCCGGCCGCGGCGACACCGTGCTGCTCATCGGCCACGACGGCCACGACGAGACCGAGGGCACGCTCGGCGAGGTGCCCGGCCGTATCGCGCTGGTCGAGTCACCGGCCGATGTCGAGCGCATCGAGGTCGAGGATCCGAAGCGGGTCGCCTTCCTCATGCAGACCACGCTCGCCGTGGACGATGCGGCCGACACCGTGCAGGCGCTGCGGCGGCGTTTCCCGCTGATCGAGTCCTCGGCCACCGACGACATCTGCTACGCCACCACCAACCGGCAGGAGGCAGTCCGCGCGATCGCCGACGACTCCGACGTGGTGGTGGTCCTCGGCTCGCGCAACTCCTCCAACTCGCTGCGCCTCGTCGAGGTGGCGCAGCGTGCCGGCGCCACCGCCCACCTGGTCGACGACGCCACCGAGCTGGAGATCGACTGGCTGACCAACGCCGCCAGCGTCGGCATCACCGCCGGCGCGTCGGCCCCGCCGCACCTCGTCGACGAGGTCATCGGCACCCTGCAGGCGTTCGGCCCGGTCGAGGTCGACGAGCGCGTCCACACCACCGAACAGATCACGTTCACCCTCCCGAAGGAGGTCAGCCAGTAATGCCTGTCCCGATCCGTCAAGCGCTGGAGATCGGTTGGTACACGTTCTCCCAGAAGTACATCAAGCGACGGGAGAAGTTCCCGCTGGTCGTCGAGCTCGAGCCGCTGTTCGCCTGCAACCTCGCGTGCAACGGCTGCGGCAAGATCCAGCACCCACACGAGGTGCTGCGCCAGCGCATGCCGGTACAGCAGGCGGTCGACGCTGTCATGGAGGCCGGTGCCCCGGTGGTGTCCATCGCCGGTGGCGAGCCGTTCATGCATCCGCAGATCGACGTCATGATCAACGAGCTGATCAAGCGGCGGAGGTACGTCGTCCTGTGCACCAACGCCGAGTTGGTGCGCAAGCGGTTCGACCGTTTCGACCTCAAGCCGTCGCGCTACCTGTCCTTCGCGATCCACATCGACGGGCTGCGTGAGCGGCACGACGAGTCGGTGTCCAAGGAGGGCGTGTTCGACGAGGCCATCGAGGCCATCAAGTTCCTCAAGGAGCGCGGCTTCCGGGTCACGACCAACTCGACGTTCTTCAACACCGACACCCCGCAGACGATCATCGACGTCCTGAACTACCTCAACGACGACGTCAAGGTCGACTCGTTGATGATCTCGCCGGCGTACGCCTACGAGAAGGCGCCGGATCAGGATCACTTCCTCGGCGTCACCGAGACCCGCGAGCTGTTCCGCAAGGCCTTCGCCGACGGCAACCGCAAGCGCTGGCGGCTGAACCACTCGCCGCTGTTCCTCGACTTCCTCGAGGGCAAGGTCGACTACGACTGCACGGCGTGGGGCATCCCGTCCTACTCGCTGCTCGGCTGGCAGAAGCCCTGCTACCTGATGGGCGACGGCTACGTGAAGACGTACAAGGAGCTCGTCGAGACCACCGAGTGGGAGAAGTACGGCCGCGGCAAGGACCCGCGCTGCAACAACTGCATGGCCCACTGCGGGTACGAGCCCACGGCGGTGCTCGCCACGATGGGGTCGTTGAAGGAGGGTCTGCGCGCGCTGCGCGAACAGGGCTGAAAGCTGCCCGGCAACCCAGCGCGCCACGCACTGAACCCACGGACAGGGCTGACCAGTCTCGGTACGGTTCGTCCATGGCGTCTCCGAGCACGGAGGTCGAGGTCGACGGTCGCGCGGTGCGGATCAGCAATCCGGACCGCGTGTACTTCTCCGCGCGTGGGGAGACCAAGCTCGACCTCGTCCGTTACTACCTGTCGGTGGGCGACGGCATTGTGCGAGCGCTGCGCGAGCGGCCCTGCATGCTGCACCGCTACCCGGAGGGCACCGACGGCGAGAAGATCTACCAGAAGCGGCTGCCCAAGGGCGCGCCGGAGTGGGTCGAGACGGTCGAGGTCCGCTTCCCGTCCGGCCGCACCGCCGACGAGCTGTGCGTGACGCGGCTGGCCGACGTCGCGTGGGCGGTGCAGATGTCCAGCGTCGAGTTCCACCCCTGGCACTCGCGGCGGACCGACACCGAACGCCCGGACGAGTTGCGCATCGACCTCGACCCCGGCCCCGGTGCTGACTTCGCGTCGTGCCAGGCCGTCGCTACTGTCGTGCACGAGGTGCTCGACGAGCTCGGCGCGGTCGGCTGGCCCAAGACCTCCGGCTCCAAGGGCGTGCACGTGTACGTCCGCATCGAGGCGGCGTTCGGCTTCCGCGAGGTGCGCCGCGCCGCCCTGGCGTTCGCCCGCGAGGTGGAGCGGCGTGCCCCGTCGCTGGTCACGACGGCGTGGTGGAAGGAGGAGCGGCCCGACGGCGCCGTGTTCCTCGACTACAACCAGAACGCGCGCGACCGCACGATCGCGGCGGCGTACTCGGTGCGCGGGTCGGCGCTCGGGCGGGTCTCGGCGCCGGTGACGTGGGCCGAGCTGCCGGACGTCGCCATGGACGACTTCACGATCGCCACCATGCCCGCCCGCTTCGCCGCACTCGGGGACGTGCACGCGGGTATCGACGACGCCGTCTGGTCCATCGAGCCGTTGCTGGAGTGGGCCGAGCGCGACGAGACGGACCGCGGCCTGGGCGACGCGCCGTACCCGCCGAACTACCCCAAGCAGGACGGCGAGCCGCCGCGGGTCCAGCCGTCGCGGATGAACAAGGCCAACTGGCCGAAGAACCCCGCCGACGACGTCGAGCCGCAACAACTCGAGTGACGCCGCCCAGATTGTCGGACGGCCTGGCAGTCTTGATCAACAAGACTTCTGGTCGCGCGGGCGGCCGCTTCCCGTTGATCAGTGGTAGGCGGGGGCTCGGCGCACGAATGACCTCAGCGGAGCTGTTCGAACAGGGACACGATGATGCCCTCAGGCCCACGCACGTAGGCCATCCGCACGCTGTGCTCGTACTCGCCGATGCCGCCGACGAGCCGGTACCCGTCCGCGGCCAGCTCGTCGACGACGGCGTCGAGGTCGCCGACCTCGAAGGACACGTTGCGCAGGCCGAGCTCGTTGGCCATCGCTGTGGGCGATCCGGGCACGTGGTCGGGTGTGACGAAGCTCGAGAGTTCCAGCCGGGACCCTCCGTCGGGCGGCCGCAGCATCGCGATCTCACAACGCGCGCCCGGGATACCGCAGACCGTCTCCACGAACTCGCCCTCCACGGACCCGGTGCCTTCGACTTCGAGACCCAGGCCGACGAAGAACGCCGTGGCTGAGGCGAGGTCCGCGACGGTGATGCCGACGTGGTCGAAACGTCGTACGTGTGCCATGGGATCGGTCCTCCAGTTCGGGATCAGGCCGGCGACGTGGCCGTCGCACCCGCCACCGCCTCGGCCGCCGCCACCCGCTCCCGCGGCCCGGCGACGAAGACGTACTCGGTGTTGCGCAGGTGCGACACCGAGCCCACCCGCACTCCGGCCGGGTTGGCGATGCCGATCTGCGCGCCGACGTAGCGCCGGCTGTCGTAGGCGAACATGCGCACGTCCTCGTGCCCGGCCTCGCGCAGCCAGCCGATGAGCTCCTCCGGACTGACCCAGGCCTCGTCGTTGTAACTGGCCACGACCACCTGCGCGCGCAGGTCGTGGATCAGCGAGCGCAGCGCACCGGGCATCTGCCGTTTGGAGTTGAAGACGCTCTTGGTGTCGGCGTCGCGGCTGTCGACCCGCTTGCACGCGACGCCGTAGTGGTCGGGCGCGTCCCAGCGCACGAGGGTCTCCCACACGTGGTAGTTCGTGAAGTAGCGGTGCTGGTTGTACGGCGGGTCGAGGTAGACGAGATCGGCCGGCGGCAGCGTGCGGGCCAGCGCGTGGGCGTCGCCGCGCACCGCCGCACCGGGCCCGGGCAGGAGGTCGGGCATCCGCAGCTCCAGCAGGTTGTGCGCCCGCGGTGCCCACTGCTTGAGGTAGGCCATCTGCAGGCCGGTCGTGGAGTCGACGCGGTCGGCCGCGAGCAGCAGGGCGGTCAGCAGGATCGGGAACAGCGGCGAGTCGGCGTAGCCGTGCGCGAGGCGGTCGCGGATGGCGTCGATCCGGGCGCCGTTGGCGGGCTGGAAGTACCGCGCCGACTCGCAGAACGTGCGGGTGACGTAGCCCGGCCGCCCGGGCAGCGCGTTGAGCTCGTCGAGCGCCGCCTGCAGGGCGTGCCCGTCGACCATGGCGGCATCGGTGCTGATGTAGCACTGCGCCAGCACCTCGCTATAGGTGGCGATGTCGGCGGCGGTGGTGTGGATGCCCCGCCGCTTGAACTCCTGCGCGACCCGCGTGGTGCCGGTGAACAGGTCGACCGCGTCGACCGCCTCGACGGCGCTCGCGATGCGTCCGAGGACGTCGACGAGCACGCGCTTGGAACCGATGTACTTGATCAATCGCACCTCCGCCCCCGCCGTGGCGAGGATACGGGGGCAGGCCGTTCAGACGGCGCAGGCGTCCAGTATGCGGTCGCGGGTGGCGGCGACGGCCTCGGCGAGGGTGTCGGTCAGTTCGAGGTAGCGCAGGAACATCGCGACGATCACCCGGGCGGACACGAGCGGAAACTCCGAGGTGAGCTGCTCGAGCGCGCGGTCACGCTGCGTCATGACATCGTCTCCCGGGGACGAGACTGCCACAGGTCACTTCGCTGGATAAGAAGTGCCCTTTGGCGCTTGACGAGAAAACAACAGATCTGCTCAAGAGCATCTTCGGGACTCGCACGGCGGCTGTCCAGTGGATCGGGCAAATCCCACTGTTGATCTGTCACCGAGTGCACCAACTGCCCGAAAGGTTCTCGGCCCCCCGCCGCCCACATCGCGCTGTTGCGGGTCTCAGACGGTGATCATGACGACGGCAGCCGCGGCCAGTGCCAGCCCCACCCGCTGCGTCGCCGACGCACGCTCCCGCAGCAGGGTCATCGCCAGCAGGACGGTGGTGGCCGGATACAGCGACGTCAGCACACTGGCGACCGAGAGCAGCCCGTGTCGGCTGGCCTCCAGGAAGCACAGGTTCGCCAGCGCATCGAACGCCCCGACGACGGTCACGACGCCGAGCATCCGGCCCCGCACCGGCGCCACGGCCCGGCGGGCGAACGCAACCGGCACGATCACCGCGGTGCCGGTGAGTCGGGAGACTGCAAGCGGCCACAGCCCGGTGTGATCGCCGGCCTTGCCGAGGAAGACGAAGTAGAGCCCGAACCCGACGCCGGACAGCACGGCGAGCGCCAGGATCCGTGGCCCGACCCGGCCGTGCGGGCTGTCGGTGCTGGTCAGGCTGACCAGCACCACCGCGACGAGGCCGAGCGCGATGCCCGCCCAGGCCAGCGCGGCAGGCCGCTCACCGAGCCCGAACGCGATCGCGACCGGCACCACCGAGGCCAGCACCGCGGTGACGGGGGAGACCACGTTGATCGGCGCGACCGTCATCAGCGTGTAGAGCACGAGCACGCCGGCGACACCGCCGAGGCCGCCGAGCGCGCCGAACGCCGCGGCCCGAGCGGTCAACTGCCCACCTGCGAACGGCACCAGCGCGAGCACCAGCACGACGCCGATCGGCTCGCTGTAGAGCAGGACGGTGGCTGCCTGGTGCCGGCGGGACGCGACGCCGCCGGCGAAGTCGGAGACGCCGTAGAGCACAGCGGCGAGCAGCCCGAGGACGACGGTCACCCGGGCACGCTACCGGCGTGGGTCAGGACGGCTTGGTCAGCGTCAGCTGCGCGACGTCGAGGTAACCGGTACGGAAGCCGCCCTCGGAGTAGGCGAGGTAGAGCGACCACATCCGCCGGAACGTCTCGTCGAAGCCGAGCGCGTCGACCTCGTCGGCGCGCGCCTCGAACTCCACCCGCCAGCGGTGCAGCGTCTCGGCGTAGTGCCGGTTGAAGCTGTACTGGTCGGCGATCCGCAGCGTGGTGTGGGCGGCGAGCGTGCGCTCGATGGCCTCGACGGAGGCGAGCTGCCCACCGGGGAAGATGTACTTGCGGATCCAGGTGTAGGTGTCCTTGGTGGCCCGCACGGTGGCGTCGTCCTGCAGGATGGCCTGCAGGCCCACTCGTCCGCCAGGCACGAGCACGCGGTCGATCGTGCCGAAGTACTCGTCCCAGTGGTTGGCGCCGACGGCCTCGATCATCTCGACGCTGACCACGGCGTCGTAGCGGCCCTGCACCTCGCGGTAGTCCTGCAGCAGGATCGACACCCGGTCGCTGACCCCGGCCGCCTCGACCCGCTGCTGGGCCAGCGCCGCCTGCTCGGTGGAGATGGTCAGCGTGGTGACCCGCGCGCCGCGGCCGGCCGCACGCAGCGCAAGCTCGCCCCACCCGGTGCCGATCTCCAGCAGTGCGGTGCCCTCGCCGACCCCGGCGGCGTCGAGCAGCCGGTCGATCTTGCGGTGCTGTGCGCGGGTCAGCGTCTCCGCAGAGCCGCGCGGCTCGCCGTCGAAGATCGCCGAGGAGTACGTCATCGACTCGTCGAGGAACAGCCGGAACAGGTCGTTGGACAGGTCGTAGTGCTGGTGGATGTTCTGCCGCGCGCCCTCGATGGTGTTGTCGTCCTTCGCCGGCTGCAGGCTCAGCACGACGTTGCGCAGCCGTTGCAGCGCGGGCGGCACCATCTCGGACATGTGACCCGCGAACGCCTCGACGACGCCGGGGAGGTCGTCGGTGGTCCAGTCCTTGGCCATGTAGGCCTCGCCGAACCCGATGGTGCCGGTGGCGCCGAGCCGGTGGAAGAAGTTGGCCGGCCGCTCGATGCGCATGACCGGGTCGGTGCTCGTGCCCGCGCCGTAGGCGGTGCCGTCGGACTGCACGACCCGCAGCGGGATGCGGTCGGCCGCGTGATGGAACAGCCGCCGCGCGATGCCCGCGCGTAGCCGCGAGTCGGGCACATGAGCCACATCCGGCCAACGGGCGGCGTCCACGCCGCCGACGGTGCGGTCGCCGCGCGCCTGCGTGACGGTCATCTGTCCCCCTCGGATTCGGGCACGAGGCCTGCGAGCACGGTCACGCCACGACGGGCGTCTGTCCAGCTAACACCTTCGCCAGGACGTTCGCGGTGACGGGGTCGGTCGTGTCGCCCGGCTGCGCGCCGCACACCGTGGCGAGCACGAAACCGGTCGCGAGCTGGTGCCAGAGCCCGGCACGGCGCAGCAGCGCGTGCCGTTCGCCGCGCACCGACACGTACGCGGCGGAGTCGGCCACCTCGGCCGCCTCGACGGTGAACGCCGCCGACCGGGCCGGGCTGGTGACCCGGTCGCGGTCACCGTGCGCGACCAGCAGCCGCCGGCCGGCGAGCTGCGCCACCGGGTCGCCGTCCTCGAGCCACGGGGCGAGGCCGACGACCGCACGCACGCTCGGGTGCCCGGCGCAGTAGACGGCCGCGCGACCGCCCATCGAGTGGCCGACGGTGGCGACCGGCAGGTCACCGAAGCGTTCGGCCAGCCGCCCGAGCGCCCAGGCGACGTCGTGCACGGGTGACTGCTCGCGGCCGTTCCACCCCCGGACGACGTAGCGCAGCCGGGCGACCGCCAGCCCGCGCTTCCCGCCTGCCCGGCGCAGGGTCGAGGCGAACGGCAGCATGCGCGCGACGGCAAGCTGCCCCGAGTGCACCCGGGCGTGGCTGTCTTCCCGCCCGCCGTGCAGCACGAGCGCGACGGCGGTGGCCGGACGGTCGGCCGGCGTGACGACGGTGAGCGCCGGCTCGCCGGCTACCTCGGGCACGTGGTGTTCGCGGCGGGCAGCGTGCCGTCGATCAGGTACTTGTTGACCGCGGCGTCGATGCAGGAGCTGCCCTGCAGGTAGGAGGTGTGCCCCTCCCCGTTCCAGGAGAGCAGCTCGGCGTTGCCCAGCGTCTTCGTGAGGTTCTTGGCCCCCTGGTACGGCGTGGCCGGGTCGTGCAGGTTGCCGATGACGAGCACCTTGCGCGGCGTGGTGGTGGCCGTAGGCAGCGGCACCGGCGTGCGGTCGGGCTGCCACTGCTGGCAGGCGAACAGCGACGACGCCGACCACAGCCCGAACATGGGGAAGCGCTTGACCCAGCTCGCGGTGGTGGCGCGGATGGTGGCGTCGGACGGGCCAGGCTTGGAGTCGTTGCAGTCGATCGTCAGGTTCGCGTCGCTGATGTTCGTGTACTGGCCGTTGTAGCGCTCGTTGTACTGGTCGGCGAGGCTGAGCAGGCCCTTGGAGTCGCCGCCCTCGGCCTGCTTGAGCGCGGTACCGAGCGTCGACCACAGCGACTGGGAGTACAGCGCCTGGAGCACGCCGGTGTAGACGAGTGAGCTGGTGGCCTTGCGCGTCTCACCGGCCGCCGAGCTCGGGATCGGTGACTTCTGCGCCTGTGCGGCGATCGTGGCGACGGCCTTGCGTGGGTCGCCGATGCTCGTGCAGGAGGAGTCGGTCTTGCACCAGGCGGCGAACTGGTCGAACGCCTTCTCGAACCCGTCGAGCTGATTGCCGAAGGAGGTGATGTCGGAGGTGAGTGGGTCGACCGCGCCATCGAGGACGGCCACCCGCATCTTCGTCGGGAACAGGTGCAGGTACTGCGCGCCGAGCTCGGTGCCGTAGGAGAAGCCGAGGTAGTTCATCTGGTTGTCGCCGACCGCCTGGCGGATCAGGTCCATGTCGCGGGCGGTGTTGACCGTGTTGTAGTACTGCAGATCGCTGCCGTACTTGTCGGTACAGGCCTGCGCGACCTGCTTGGCCGACTTCTTCGCCGCCGTGAAGCCGGCGGCGGTGCGGACATCCGGCGACGCCGCGTTGAGTGTGTCTTTCTGCGCGTCGGTGAGGCAGGAGATGGGGGAGGACGACCCGACGCCGCGGGGGTCGAAGCCGATGAGGTCGAAGTGCTTGAGCAGCGTGTTGTCCAGGCTCGGCGTCAGCCCCAGCGCGGTCTCGATGCCGGATGCGCCGGGCCCGCCGGGGTTGACCAGCAACGAACCGATCGGCGTGACCGTGGTGTCGTGTACCCGCACGAGCGCGATGCTGATCTTCTTGCCCGACGGCTGCGCGTAGTTCAACGGCACCGACACGCTGGCGCAGTCGAAGGTGAGCCGGGCCAGCACGTCCGACGGGAGCCCGAGCGCCGACAGGGTGAAGGAGGAGCTGCAGTCGTGGAACTGCGCGCGTGACACCGTCGGCTCGCTGGCCGACGGGCCCGCCCCGGTGGAGCCGCCTGACGCCGACGAGCTCGGCGAGCCCGTGGCGGACTGGCCGGGGCCGGCGAGTTGACCGTTGGTGCTGCTGGTGCACGCGGCGAGCAGGGCGGCGGCCGCGACGAGCACGGCGGTACGGACGCGAGCAGAGGGTGTCACGGGTTCTGACGCTACTGGGGTTCGCCGCTCAACGTCGGCCGGGCGGGCCGGGCTGGCGTGGCGCAGCGGCGTCCCAGAACTGCGCGCCGAAGCGGGAGAGGGTGACCCGCTTGCGCTCCAGGCGGGCCCGGCCGCCCTCGACAGCGGACTTCACGCGCTGCACCGCCGGGTCGTCGCCGAGGACGTCGTACTGGGAGGCGAGTTCGGGAGTGGCTGGGCCGAAGTCGATCAGCCCGAAGCCGTGCAGCCGAGTGAGGTAGGTGCCGGTGTTGCCGGGGTGGGCGACCTTGGCGGCGCGTCCGACGGTGGAGGCGTTGGCCAGCTCCACGCGGCCGGCGCCGCGGGCGGGTTTGACGACGACGTCGACCACGGCATACTCGCGGCCACCGACGAGCGCGGCCAGGATGCGGGCCTCGTCGGGCACGAGCTGGCTGATGATCGTGCCGAACAGGTAGTCGTTGCCGCGGCCGCCGCGCTGATCGGCCGAGCGTTCGAGCAGCTCCGACATCGCCGACCGCAGCGGCTCGGGGTCGGTGGCCGCGTTCTGCAGCAGCGCCATCGCCCGTTGCTCGTCGGCGCTGGTGCGCTGCCCGGCAGGAGCGTCGAGCAGCCGGCCGAGCTCACCGGCGAGGGTGGCGCCGACGCGTTGCACCTGAGCCTCCACCGTGCTCACGCCGGGCAGTTGGCGGGCCAGCCGCCACCCGGTACGGCCCAGCAGCCGGCCCGCCCGGGCCACCGTGACCACCGCGCGGCCGGCAGCCAGCGCCACCTGCTGCGACTGCGCCTGCTGCTGGCGCACGAGCGCGAGGCCTGCGGGCCGCTGAGGCGCCGTGTCGGGGCGTGGCCGCGGCCGGGGGCGCGGCGCGGCGGAGTGCTCGGCCCGGCCAGCAGCCACGTCGCCTCCCGTCGGGCGTCGGTGGATAGGTGTGACGTTCGGTGCCGACAGGATAGGCCCCGCGCTGTGTGGCGTGTCCGACGCTTACCGGCGCGTAGCTTCCGGCGGCGGTGACCCGATGCCAGTATGGGGCCGTCCGTCCTGGCCCTTCCTCGGAGTTGATTCATGGCATCGAGCGCGTACGCCGCGTCCAGTCGTTCCGTCCTCGCGGACCTGATCCCGGGCGAGCGGGTCCGTGACGCCGCGCTGATCGTCACCGGCGCCGGGCTCACCGGTATCGCGGCGCAGGTCTCCATCAACACGTCACTGACCCCGGTGCCGTTCACGCTCCAGACGCTCGCGGTACTGGTCGTCGGCTCGGCCCTGGGCCCGCTGCGCGGGTCGCTGTCGCTGCTCGTCTACCTGCTCGCGGGCAGCGCGGGCGTGCCGTGGTTCGCCGAGCACGGCCACGGCTGGGGCGGCAACCCGAGCTTCGGCTACATCATCTCCTTCGTCTTCGCCGCGGGCCTGGCGGGCTTCCTGGCCAAGCGGGGCGCCGACCGGCACATCGTGTCGACGGCCGCCCTCATGGTCGGCGGCACGGTGATCGTGTACCTGATCGGTGCCGGCTACCTGGCGTGGGACCTGAACCTGTCGGCCGCGCAGGCGTGGAAGCTCGGGGTGCAGCCGTTCCTCATCAGCGACGCCCTCAAGCTCGGCGTCGCGTCGCTGGCCTTCCCGGCCGCGTGGCGCCTCGTGCGTCGCTGACGCTCGCTTCTCGCGCTCTGGCGCCTCACCCGGTAGTCCCGGTGGGGCGCCAGACGCGTCTCCAGCGGTTCCCGCAGCGCTCGGCCGGGCAGACTGACCACGTGTCTGCTGCAGCGCTGTGGTTACGTCGCGATCTGCGCCTGCACGATCACCCAGCGTTGCAGGCCGCGGCCGCCGTGTACGTCAGCGCCGACTTCGGGCCTTACGGCGTGGAGCGCGACGCCCGGGGCCGCGCGGCGCTGGGCCCGATCCCGCCGCCCGCCACCGGTTCGACCGCGGCCGGCAGAGGAGAACGGTGATGGGTATCGAGGTCTCCGCCTCGATCGCTGCGCCGGTCGAGCAGGTGTTCTCCTGGCACGCCCGCCCCGGGGCTGTCCGGCGCCTGACCCCGCCGTGGCAGTCGATCTCCGTGGTGGTGGAGGCGGACTCACTGCGCGACGGGCGCGCAGTGCTGTCGCTGCCTGCCGGGGTGCGCTGGGTGGCCCGGCACGACCCTGCCGGCTACGAGCCTCCGTATCGCTTCGTCGACCAGCTCGCCGGCGGGCCGCTCGGCCGGTTGCTGAGCTGGCGCCACACCCACGACTTCGCGCCCGACGGCGACGGAACCCGTCTCACCGACCGGGTCGACACGGCGGTGCCAGCAGCGGTGTTGCGCCCGATCTTCGGCTACCGGCACCGGCAGCTGACCGACGATCTCGCCGCGCACGGCTGGGGCCGGCAACTCGACGACCGAGGCCTGACGGTCGCGGTCACCGGCGCCTCCGGCACGGTCGGCCGGGCGCTGGTGCCGTTCCTGACCACCGGCGGTCACCGCGTCGTGCGCCTGGTCCGCCGCACCCCGCAGGGGCCGGGCGAGCGGCAGTGGTCGCCCGAACAGCCCGCCGACGACCTGCTCGACGGCGTCGACGCGCTCGTCCATCTCGCCGGCGCGGGCATCGCCGGCCGGTTCACCGAAGCCCACAAGCGCGCGATCCGTGCGACCCGGGTCGGCCCGACTCACCGCCTGGCCGAGCTCGCGGCCCGGCGTGGAGTGACCACCCTGGTCACGGCGTCGGCCATCGGCTACTACGGTCCGAATCGCGGCGGTGAGACGCTCACCGAGGCCAGCGCCCGCGGCGACGGCTACCTCGCCGAGGTCGTGGCGGACTGGGAGGACGCCACCGCCCCGGCCCGCGAGGCCGGAGTCCGTACCGTGAGCGTCCGCACCGGGATCGTGCAGACGCCACGCGGTGGAGTGCTCAGGCTGCAGCGGCGGCTGTTCAACACCGGCCTCGGCGGCCGCCTCGGCACCGGTGACCAGTGGTTGTCCTGGATCGCCGTCGACGACCTGGTCGACATCTACTACCGGGCGCTGCTCGACCCAGCTCTCGCCGGCCCGGTCAACGCGGTCGCGCCCGAGCCGGTCCGCAATCGCGACTACACGCGGACGCTGGCCCACGTCTTGCGGCGGCCGGCGATCCTGCCCGTGCCCGCGGCCGGACCCCGGCTGCTGCTGGGCGAGCAGGGGCTGCGCGAACTCGCCCTGGCCAGCCAGCGGGTCCGGCCCGCCGCTCTCGCCGCGCGCGGCCACCACTTCCGCTGGCCCGACCTCGGACCCGCCCTCCGGCATCTCCTCGGCCGCACTGCCTGACCGCGGGCCACCGTCCGGGCGTGTCGCGTGCCGGGGCACGGGTAACGAACCGAAGTGGGACGGCTTCTGTCGTACTTGACCGTGCCGCTATCGGATGTATTGATATAGCACGAGCCTCGATACACTGACATTCGGAGACTCATATACCCTGAAGGGCGCCGTCGTGACAACCACGCAGATCAAGCTCGACGACAAATCTCTGGCTGAGGCGGCTGAAGTCCTCGGCACCAAGACCAAGGTCGACACCGTTAACTCCGCGTTGCGCGCTGTCGTACGCCAGGACCGTCAGCGCCAGATGATCGAGCGGGCAGCAGAAGACGGCACCTACCGCCGTGCACCGTCCGGCGATGCCGCGTGGCGGTGACCGCCTGCCTCCTCGACAAGTCCGTCCTGACGCGCTTGGACAAACCCGCGGTGGCCGCAGCTCTCATGCCCTACCTCGGTCGCCTCGCCACCTGCAGCACCGTGCTGCTGGAACTGGGCTGGTCGGCCATCAGCAGCCAGCACTACAACCAGATGATGACCGACCTCGGTTGGTATCAATCGCTCGAGATCAACCAGGACACTCTGACGCTGGCCGTCGACCTGCAACGTGACCTCGTGGCGCGAGGACACCACCGCGGGCCCGGCGTGGCCGACCTCGTGCTGGCGGCAACCGCGATCACGCATTCGGCAACAGTCCTGCACTACGACCGCGACTTCGACCTGATCGCAGACGCAGACTCCCGGCTGTCCCACCGCTGGATCGTGCCGCGCGGGTCAGCGGACTGAGACCGCGTCACACGTAGGTTGAGCACATGCAGCTGCCCGTCATGCCGTCGGTCGCGCCGATGCTGGCCAGGCCGATCAAGGGTTTCGAGGCGCTCCCGACCCGAGACATCCTCTTCGAGCCTAAGTGGGACGGGTTCCGGTGCATCGTCTTCCGCGACGGTGACGAGGTCGAGTTCGGCAGCCGCAACGAGAAGCCGATGACCCGGTACTTCCCGGAGCTGGTCGAGGCCATCAGGGCCGAGCTGCCGCAGCGGTGCGTGGTCGACGGCGAGATCGTCATCGCCACCGGCGCCGGGCTGGACTTCGAGGCGCTGCAGCAGCGCATCCACCCGGCCAAGTCCCGCGTCGACCTGCTCGCCGGGCAGACGCCCGCCAGCTTCGTCGCGTTCGACCTGCTCGCGCTCGGTGACGACGCCTACCTGCAGCGGCCGTTCGTCGAGCGGCGGGCCGCGCTGGTCGACGCACTTGCCGGGGCCGGCAGGTCGGTGCATCTGTGCCCGGCCACCGGCGACCTGGAGGAGGCGCAGCGCTGGTTCACCGAGTTCGAGGGCGCCGGGCTGGACGGCGTGATCGCCAAGCCGCTGGACATCACCTACCAGCCGGACAAGCGCACGATGTTCAAGATCAAGCACACCCGCACCGCCGACTGCGTGCTCGCCGGGTTCCGCTGGCACAAGACGTCGACGGAGGACAGGCCGCTCGTCGGATCGTTGCTGCTCGGCCTGTACAACGACGACGGCAGACTCCAGCACGTCGGCGTCGTCGGATCGTTCACCGCTGCTCGCCGCGCGGAACTCGTCGACGAGCTGGCGCCCCTCGCGCTGCGCGACGATGACGACCACCCGTGGTCGCAGTGGGCCGATGCCGCCGCGCACGCCGGCCAGCGGCTGCCCGGCAACGTGTCCCGGTGGAACGCGACCAAGGATCTCTCCTTCGTCCCGCTGCGGCCCGAGCGGGTGCTCGAGGTGAAGTACGAGCACATGGAGGGGACGCGGTTCCGTCATCTCGCGCACTTCGTCCGCTGGCGCGACGACCGCACGCCGCAGTCATGCACCTACGAGCAGCTCGACCAGCCGGTGACCTTCCGGCTGACCGACATCGTCCCCGGCCTGCGGTGACCGGGCGGGCCGATGAGCGTCGACGCGGTACCACCCAAACAGATCCCACAACACCTGGTCGGCGACGGCCCGCGCGGCGGTCGACCCTCGGTGTGGCTGGACCGCCTGCTCGGCTCCGATCCGGGCCTCACCAGGCTGCGCACCGCGCTGCAGGCAGTGACGATCATCGGCGTCGCGATGCTGTGCGAGTGGTGGTTCGTCCACGCCACCCACGCCCTGCAACTCGACGCCGGCGACCCCACCCTCGCCCCCCTGCCGCCAGCCGCCCGTGCAGCCACCCTCGCCGCCCAGCATCACGGTATGACGGTCGTCGCGATCATGATCGGCGCGATCGTCGGGATGACCTCCAGCTTCGGCGTAGCCATGTACGCCTCGCGCGCGCAGCTGTTCCTCGGCACGCTGCTGATCCCCGTGCCGATGACCGGCGGAGTGGCGGCCGGCCTCGCCCTCGGGCACCACCGCCCGTGGGCACTGACCCTGCTCGTCGCCGTGCTGACGCTCGGCGCCTACGCCCGCCGGATCGGCCCGGCCGGGTTCCTGGGTGGGCAGCTCGCCTTCATGGGCGCGTTCTTCGGGTACTTCCTGCACGAACAGATCGCGATCCGCGACATCGGCTGGCTGGCCGCGGAGATCGCCATCGGCGCCGGCGTCACGCTGCTCGCCGCCTTCACCGTGTTCTTCCCGAGCAGGTCCGCAGCCCTGCGCCGGATGGTCCGCTCCTACGCGGCGCGGGAGCGCGAGGTCGCGGCCCGGGCCCTGGACCTCTTCGACGACCCCGCCGACCCCTCGGCGGCGCGCAAGCTGCAGCAGCGGATGACGCGCCTCAACGAGGCCGCGCTGATGATCGACGCCCACCTGGCCAAGCCCGGCTCGATCCCGGCGCACTGGGTGCCGGCCGAACTCCACCAGCGGCTGTTCGACTCCGAGCTCAGCCTGACGAACACCGCGCGCTTCGCCGAGCGGCTGGCCACCGTCGACCTGCCGCCACAGCTGCGGTCCGTGGCGCGCGACGCCCTCGACGCGGTTGCCGCCGTCGATCTCCTGCACGCCTCACGCTCCGCGCGCGAGCTGCTGCGCAGGCTGCGCCGCCTGGATCCCGCGGAGCTTCCGGACCGCACCACGCGGGTCGTCCTGCACCGCTACGCGGTGTCGGTGCTCGGCTTCGTCGAGGCCGCCGAAGGCTGGCGCATCGCCGTGCTCAGCGGTGCCTCGGCCGAGCGTGCCGAGCCGTTCGCGACGGACGTGACGCTCAGCGCCGGCTGGCTGCCGGGCTCGGCCACCGTCAGCGCCACCGCCTCGATGGAGGCCGGCGCCCGCCGCTCCGACCGCATCACGCTGCAGCCGTGGACGCGCATCGCGATCCAGATGTGCGTCGCCGCCACTGCCGCCGTCCTGCTCGGGCAGCTGCTGTCCGAGCGCCGGTTCTACTGGGCCGTCATCGCCGCATTCATCACGTTCATGGGCGCCAACAACGCCGGTGAGCAGCTGCGCAAGGGCGCCTTCCGGGTCATCGGCACGGTGATCGGCGTCGTACTCGGCGCGGTGGCCGCGCACTACGTCGGGCACCGCACCTGGCTGGCCATCGTCGTCATCCTGGTCGCGTTGTTCTTCGGTATGTACCTGATGCGGATCAGCTACGCCTTCATGACGATCGGCATGACGATCATGCTGTCGCAGCTGTACGTGCAGCTCGACGAGTTCTCCGACTCCCTGCTGCTGTTGCGCTTGGAGGAGACGGCGATCGGGGCTGCCGCCGCCGCGGTCACCGTGCTGCTCGTCGTACCGCTGCGGACCGGGCGTGTCGTGCGGGTGGCTGTGCGGCAGTACGTCCAGGCGCTGTCGGCGTTCGTGCAGGCGGCGGTGTCCCGCCTCGGCGACCCGGCCTTCGAGACGGAGCTGCGTGAGGCCGCCCGGCAGATCGACTCTGCCTACCAGGCCCTCACCGCCACGATGATCCCGCTGATGACGCCGGTGGTCGGCCAGCCGGACGTGCTGCGCAAACGCATCCTCTACGCGGTCACCGCATCGCGGCACTACGCCCGCAACCTCGTCGTCGACGCGCGCGGGGGTGCGGGGGTGCCCGAGAGCGGCCGGCCCGGGCTGACCGAGGCGGGGGAGCGCCTGCTGTCGTCCATCGACGAGATCGTCGAGGTCGGGCTGCACGGCGACCCCGGCCGCCACACCTACGTGCGCGCCGCGGCGCTGTTCGAGGTGGTGGCCGCCGAGCTCGGCGACCAGCTCGTCACCTCACCTGCCCAGCTGGCGCTGCGCGACCTGCAGCTCATCGACGGCGCGATGGCCAACCTGGCCGACGGCGTCGGGCTGCGCGTCACCGCGCTCGACACCGCCGATGCCGACGCGCCGGCGGGGCGTGTCGGTACCGCGTCGTAGTCTCCGGCGGGTGAGCACCTGGCGCGACTTCACCCGGCAGGCCCCGCATATCGGCGAGATCTTCGCCCGGCGGCACACCGCCACCGGGCACCTGTGCATGCTGGGCACGGTGCGCCCCGACGGCGCGCCACGGATCAGCCCGATGGAGCCGAAGTTCTTCGACGACGAGCTGTGGCTGATCGGCATGCCGCACACCGCGAAGTTCCGCGACCTCGCGCGCGACCCCCGCTTCGAGCTGCACACCGCCACCGTCGACACGCACGTCAGCGAAGGCGACGCGAAGGTGTGGGGCGTGGTGACGGACGTGCACGACACGGCGCTGCATCAGCGGTTCGCGCAGGACCTGTTCGAGCAGACCGGCTTCGACCTGCGCGGCGAGACGTTCGACCACTTCTACCGCGCCGACGTGCGCGGCGCCTCGTCGGTCGAGGTCACAGGCGGCCACCTCGACGTCACGCTCTGGCGGGCCGGGGGCGAGCAGCGGGTGATCCAGAAGCACTAATCGCCGACGCGGTAGCGCAGGAACAGCGCGCTGTCCTCCTCCAGCAGCCCGGCCAGGGTCAGCGTGGCCGCCTCCGCCCAGGGCGCCGGCCCGTCGGTGATCCGGGCCGCCCCCGGGCCCATCAGCAGCGGCGACACGCTCAGGCACAGCTCGTCCACCGCACCCGCCTGTACCATCCGGGCGAACACCGTGGGCCCGCCCTCGGACAGGATCCGGCGATGGCCGCGCTCGACCAGCGCGGCCCGCGCGAGCGAGGGGTCGACGTCGACCTCGCCGCACTCGACGAGGTCGGCGACCTGCGCCAGCGCGGCCCGCCGCTCGGCCGGGGCGGCCGCACAGGTGAGCACGATCGTCCGGGCCCGTGGGTCGGCCTCGGTGAACAGCCCGGCCGCGGGGTCGAGGCGCAGGCTCCGGCTCATCACCGCGACCGGCAGCGTCTCGGGCAGCCCGTACGCGCGGCGGGTGGCCAGCCGCTCGTCCCGCGGGTGGACGGCGCGATAGCGCTCGGCGAGCGCGGTACCGGAGCCGACGAGCACCACGTCGGCGAGGTCGCGCAGCGCGGCGAACACCGCGTTGTCGCCCGGGGTCTGCAGCCCGCGGGACAGCCCGTCGGCCTGCGCGGCACCGTCGACGGCGCTGACGAAGTTGACGCGCAGGCCGCCCTGCTGGAGCCAGCCCTCGCCGTAGAAGGCGTGCAGGTCGACGCTCGGGGCGGGGGAGGGCAGCACGGCGCGCATGGCCCGACTCTAGAGTTCGTGCCGTGCCCGCTCGCCTGGTCGACCGCGACCCGGTCGTCGCGGCCGACAAGCTGATCGCCGGGCTCGTGCCCCCGCCGCTGTTCGCCGACGCCCGGTTCGACACCTACCGACCCGATCCCGCGCAGCCGACCCAGGCGGCCGCCGTGGCTGCGCTGGAGCAGTTCGCCGCCGGCATCGGCGAGCCGAAGCGCGGCCGGCGGTTCCACCGGCGGGCGGTCGCCGAGGCCGGCGGCGTGTATCTGGACGGCGGGTTCGGTGTCGGCAAGACCCACCTGCTGTCCGCCCTGTGGCATGCGGTCGAGGGGCCCCGCGGGTACGCGACGTTCGTCGAGCTGACCCATCTGGCCGGGGCGATCGGGTTCCATGACCTGATCGAGCGGCTCGCCGGGATGCGGCTGCTCGCTATCGACGAGTTCGAGCTGGACGACCCCGGCGACACGGTGCTGATGTCCACGCTGCTCGGTGCGCTGGCCGACCGCGGGGTCGCGCTGGCCGCCACCTCCAACACGCTTCCCGACCGGCTGGGTGAGGATCGTTTCGCCACCGACGACTTCCTCCGCGAGATCCAGGGGCTGGCCGCGCGCTTCACCTCCGTCCGGGTCGACGGCCCCGACTATCGCCACCGCGGGCTGGACCGCCCACCGGCCACGCCGGGGGAGGACGAGGTGCGCCGCCGGGTCGACGCCGTGCCGGGTGCCACGCTCGACTCGTTCGACGAACTGGTGCGGCACCTCGGCCGGCTGCACCCGTCGCGCTACGGTGCCCTCGTCGACGGAGTGCCGCACGTCGGCCTGACCAGTGTCTTCGCCGCACCGGACCAGAACACCGCACTGCGGCTGGTCGTGCTCGCCGACCGACTCTACGACCGGCAGATCCCGGTGAGCGCCGCCGGCCTCGGCCTCGACGAGCTGTTCCCCGCGGAGATGCTCGCCGGGGGTTACCGCAAGAAGTACCGACGAGCGGTGAGCCGGCTGGTCGCGCTTGCCCGGCTCGCCGACGACGCCCCTGGCCCTAGGACGAGCAAAGTGCTTGGCTAGCACTATGAGCCGGTCCACGACGAGCCCCGCCTTCGCCGAGCTGCTCGAGCTGGTCGGGCGGCGCTGGACGCTGCGCCTGCTGTGGGAGCTGCGTGGCGGCTCGCTGCCGTTCAACGAGTTGCGTGCCCGCGCCGGCGGGCTGAGCCCGCGAGTTCTGCTCACCCGGCTGACCGAGCTGTTCGGTGCCGGCCTGGTCGCCGACGTCACCGGCGGCTACGAGCTCACCGCGCAGGGGCAGGCCCTCGTCCGCGACCTCGCGCAGCTCGACACGTTCGCCGCCCGCTGGGCCCGCGACCGCTGACCCGTGCGAGCCGGCTACCGCGCACGCAGGATCGCCGCAGTCTCCGGCCCCAGGCGCACGACCGCGCCGTCCAGGGTCACGGCACCAGTTGCCAGGACGACCTCCCACGCCGCACCGCCCAGCGACACCGTTCGTTCGACGCCCGCCAGGTTCGCGGCCACACGGAAACCACCGCGGACGACCACCAGCCACCGCTGCTCCTCGTCGTAGGTCACCCGCACCCGCCGCAGATCGGTGTCACGCAGATCCGGCTCGCTGGCACGCAGTGCCAACAGCCGCGTGTAGAGGTCGAGAACCTCGGCGTGCCCCGGCGCGGCGCGCTCCGCCCAGTCCAGCACGGCGCCCCGGTAGGCCTGCGGGTCCTGCGGGTCGCGCATGGAGTCGACGTCCCAGCCGTGACCCGCGAACTCGGCCAGCCGCCCCTCCCCGGTGGCCCGCGCCAGCTCGGGCTGCGGATGGGAGGTGAAGAACGGCCAGCGGGTCGACGCGGCCCACTCCTCGCCCATCCAGAGCATGGGGGTGAACGGCGCGGTCAGCAGCAGCACGGCGCCGGCCCGCACCAGCGCCGGGGTGGTGAGCTCCGGCAGGCGCTCGCCCGCCGCGCGGTTGCCCACCTGGTCGTGGTCCTGCAGGCACACCACGAACTGCCAGCCCCGGTGCCGCGCGGGGTCGATGGGCCGGCCGTGCGCGCGCCCGCGGAACGTCGAGTGGGTGCCGTCGTGCACGAACGCGCCCGTGTACGCCTTGGCCAGCGCGGACAGCTCGCCGAAGTCGCAGTAGTAGCCGTCCGTCTCCCCGGTGAGGTTCGCGTGCCAGGCGTGGTGCACGTCGTCGGCCCACTGGGCGGCGAGGCCGTAGCCGCCGTCGGCCCGCGGGGTGATCATCACCGGGTCGTTGAGGTCGGACTCGGCGATCAATGTGAGCGGGCGGCCGAGCTGGCCGGCGAGCGCATCCACCTCGCCGGCCAGCTGCGCCAGGATGTGCGTGGGCGAGGAGTCGTGCAGCGCGTGGACGGCGTCCAGGCGCAGGCCGTCCACGTGGAAGTCGCGCAGCCACATCAGCGCGTTGTCGATCACGAACCGCCGCACCTGTGGGTCCTCGACGTTCACCAGGTCGCCCCACGTGTTGCGCCCGGTCGTGAGGTACGGGCCGAAGCGCGGCAGGTGGTTGCCGGACGGGCCGAGATGGTTGTAGACGACGTCGAGCACGACCGCGAGGCCGAGCCCATGGGCGGCGTCGACGAAGCGTTTCAGCCCGTCCGGCCCGCCGAGCGGCTCGTGCACGGCGTACCAGCAGACACCGTCGTAGCCCCAGTTCCAGATGCCGTTGACCGCGTTGACAGGCAGCAGCTCGACGTGCGTGACACCGAGTGCCACGAGGTCGGGCAGGCGCTCGACGGCCGAGTCGAAGGTGGCTCCGGCAGTGAACGTGCCGACATGCGCCTCATAGACCACGGCCGCGGTGAGGTCGCGCCCGCGCCACGCACTGTCGTGCCAGTCGTAGGCGTCCTGGTCGTACACCCGGCTGGCACCGTGCACGCCGAACGGCTGCCACCGCGACGCCGGGTCGGGCAGCGGCTCGCCGCCGTCGAGCACGAACGCGTAGTCGGTACCGGGGTCGACCTCCGGCCCGCGCCACCAGCCGCTGCCCTCGCGCGCCATCGCCACGTCGGCGCCGTCGAGGCGGACCGCCGCCTCCGCCGCCTCCGGCGCCCACACCCGCAGTCGTGCCATGCCGTCCACCCTGCCCGACGCCACGGCGCGACGACACGGCGGCGTCGCTGCCACCGGCGCCGCAGCCGTGTGGCACGGTGGGCGGCGTGACACGTCGGGCCCGCTTTCTGCTTCTGCTTCCGGTCGCGGCGCTGGCGGCGTGCTCGTCGTCCCCGGGCGGCTCGCCGGCCTCCAGCGGTGCGGCGTCCACTTCGCCGACGGCGCGCACCAGCGTGCCGTCGGTCAGCGTCGCGCCGCCGAGCAGCCACCGCAACACGCCAACCTCCTCGGTGCACCCGAGCCGCACGGCCAGCACTCCCGTGACGACCCCGACCGCCACCCGGACCGTCGTCGCCAAGCCGGTCACGGCGGCCGGCGACCTCGCCCCCGGGTGGTCCGCCTCGAAGCAACCCCTGACGATCGACTGCTCGGCCGGCACCCGCTCGCCGGTAGCCGAGGGCGACGGGGTGCTCTACTGCCAGCCGAGCGCGGCGACGGCGGTGGCGTGCTGGCGCGCCCACGCGGCGAGGGCCGCCTACTGCCTGATCGATCCGCGCTCGCACACGGTGGTGCAGTACGCCCTGGCCGGTGCCTTCCCGAAGGCCGGCCCGAGCGAGCTGGAGCCGCAGCCGCTGGCCCTCGACCTCGCCGACGGCACGCGCTGCGCACTGCGTGACAGCGGGGCGGCCGGCCGCCTGCAGAGCCACCCGGACTGGGTGCCGTACTACTACTGCGGCACCGGCTCCGACCAGGCAGTGTGGGCGGCACCGAACTCGGTCACCAGCGGCATCACCCACGGCGACGGCCCGTGGACGGTGCAGCTCGCCCCCAGCGACGGCGCCACCGCGCCCCGTACCGAGCTGGTCTCCACCGTCTATCTCGTCGCGACCGCCTGACCGGCGCTAGCCTCCCGTGCTATGACGACGCGCGCCAAGCAGACGATGCGCGAGGCGTTGCGGGTCCGACCCGGCCCGGTGTCGCTCGCCGGGTACGACTCCGCCAGCCGTCCGCTCGCCACAGCCAAGCGGAACAAGGATCTCGCCAACGACGTCGACGCGATGGTCGAGCTGCAGGAGCGCCTCTACGCCGAGTCCACCGCCGGCGGCCGCCGCAGCGTGCTGCTCGTGCTGCAGGGCATCGACACCGCCGGCAAGGGCGGCATCACCGAGCACGTGGTCGGCGCGATCGGCCCGATCGGCGTGCAGTACACCGCGTTCAAGAAGCCCACCGCCGAGGAGCTCGGGCACGACTTCCTGTGGCGGATCCGCCGGCGCCTGCCCCCGCCCGGTGTCATCGGCGTGTTCGACCGTTCGCACTACGAGGAGGTCCTCGTCGTCCGGGTCCACGAGCTGGTGCGGGAGTCGGTCTGGCGCCCGCGCTACGAGATCATCAACGAGTTCGAGAAGGAGCTTGCGGGCGCCGGCACCACGATCGCGAAGTGCTTCGTCAACATCAGCTACGACACCCAGCGTGAGCGGCTGCTGGCCCGGCTGGCCGCGCCGGACAAGCACTGGAAGTTCAGCGAGAACGACCTCACCGAGCGCGCCCGGTGGGACGAGTACCAGGCGGCGTTCGCCGAGATGCTCGAACGCACCAACACCGGGCACGCGCCCTGGTACGTCGTGCCCGGCGACCACAAGAAGTACCGCAACTGGGCGGTCGGTGAGCTGCTGCGCGAGACGCTGGAGGAGCTCGACCCGCGCTACCCGCGGCCGGACCTCGACCTGGACGACCTGCGGGCCAGGCTCGCCCCGCCGAACTGACGCACGAGCCAGGAACACCGACGCCGCCGCGGAGGTTGTGCGGGCATGCAGGTGGAGATCTGGTCCGACATCGTGTGCCCGTGGTGCTACCTCGGCACCGCCCGGTTCGAGAAGGCGCTCGCGGGCTTCGAGCACCGCGACGACGTCGAGGTGGTGTTCCGCTCCTTCGAGCTGGACCCGACCGCGTCGCAGGACGCACACGAGCCCACCGTCGACCTGCTGTCGCGCAAGTACGGGATGTCACCGGCGCAGGCGCAGGACGCGCAGCGGCAGATGGAGCAGCGCGCGACCGCCGACGGGCTGGAGTTCCGGATGGCCGAGCTGCGCTCGGGCAATACCCGCGACGCCCACCGGTTGCTACACCTGGCCCGCGAGCGCGGCCGCCAGGTCGAACTGTCCGAGCGGCTGCACCGCGCCTACTTCACCGAGCAGCGCGACGTGTTCGAGCACGCCACACTGGCCGACCTCGCCGCGGAGGCCGGGCTCGACCGGGCCGAGGCCGAGGCGGTGCTGGCCGGCGACGCCTACACCGACGCCGTCCTGGACGACGAGCGCACGGCCCGGGAGCTGGGCGCGAACGGCGTGCCGTTCTTCGTCATCGACCGGCGCTACGGCGTGTCCGGCGCGCAGCCGGCCGAGCTGCTCGGTCAGGCCCTCGAGCGGGCCTGGGCCGACGCCGCCACGCCCGCAGGCTGATGTCCGTCACGGAGTGACAGGCCGTTGTCACCAAGTGACAGCTGCGTCAGCGGACCAGGAGCGCCACCGGGTACGTGTCAAGCAGTTCGGCCAGCGAGACGTCCGCACGGTGCCGGCGGCCGGTGACGACGTCGGTCGCCGGGCCGCCCAGCTCCACCACCGTCGCACCCCAGCCGCCCCGCGCCGCCAGGCCGACCGGCAGGCGGGTCGCCACCGTCACGGCGCCGCCGCGGTCGAAGGCCAGCGCATGGCCGGCC
>Ga0164242_10001915_pt1 | contig 24379 bp, 20 predicted proteins | sample OricomgcompostMG_FD_108783 | JGI IMG/M metagenome (GOLD analysis project Ga0164242, IMG submission 108783) | Miracle-Growth compost microbial communities from Emeryville, California, USA - Original compost - Miracle growth compost (MG) ...
CCGGACAATATATCCTCTGGGCAGAAACGCATCTTCCCGCAACCCGTCGGCCTTCCTGACCAGTTGACTGAGCGTAAGTCCTTCGGTCAGCTCAAAAGGTCCCGGGCGGTATACCGCGCCGTCGATCACCACCCGGTTGGCAAACTTGTCGATGATAGGCGACACGTCATATTTGTCTCCATTTTTGGGTTGAAAAGAAGCGTACTGGTCGGCCGATATGTCGGCCACCGTTTTCTCCTTGCCATTGATCCGCACCGCATGGATCATGGCGGTGTAGGCGCTGTCGGAGAATCCGCCTGCATAACTGATCAGATCGGTCAGATGCTCCCCCTGTTTCATTTCGAAGATACCCGGGCGCTTCACTTCTCCCAGAATCTGCACCCGCTCCCCATAAGTGGGTATCCGGATCACATCCTGATCCTGCAGACGGATGTTCCCGCTTTGGTCCCCGCGCATCAGAAAATCATAGACATCCAGGTGCTGAACGATCTTGCTGTTGCGGATCACTTCAATATCGCGGTATGATCCGCTTCGGTTGGGTCCACCTGCCGCGTACAGCGCATTGAATACGCTGGCCAGGGAAGGTAAGGTGTAAGTACCCGGCGCGGTCACTTCCCCCATAATCGTCACCTGGATGCTCCGGATGGTTCCGAGGCTGACCTGCAGGGAAGTCTTTCCACTGCGAATTCCCGAATAGACCGCAGAAAGTTTGCTGCGGATTCTCTCCGTGGCCTGTTCCATGGTGAGCCCGCTGACATATACCACCCCCACATAGGGAATATTAATAGATCCCTCCTTGGATACGGTCAATTGATAGTTGGCTTCCGAATAGCCGTATATGCTGATCACCAGTTCATCCTGCGGACCGACCTGGTAATCACTGGGTGTGGGAATGCTCAGGTCGGGTGCAAAGCTCATGTGGGGATTGGCAAATAACTCTTCCCCGAATATCTTGGGTCGCAGGGCATCGATGGCATTAGCCAGGTCCTGCTGGGCCATCACCACACTGTCTGTGGCCGCCCCGAAAGTAAAGGGCTGGCTAAGCGGTCCGCTGGTGTCGGTGGGAACTGCACGCATCTCCGCCACGCGGGAGGAGTCTGAGGAGCGGATCATGGCAATCCGGGCTTTGAGCTTCTGCAATTCCTGCGGAGGAAGCCCTTTGGCGAGGGCTACCTGATCGATCTGGCTGTCACTTAAGCCTGTTTTGCGTACCTCGGACATGAATTGCCGGATTTGGGCATCGCTGAGGTTGTCCACGTCAATGGTACTGAAATTCATCTGGCTCAGCTGCTGTCGTCCCTGGGCTTTCACGGCTGTAGGGATTAACAGCGGCAATATCAATACACAAAGACAAAAGGCAAATACTTTCATAGAAGGAGGCTATCTTTTAAGGATAATGTGGCCTGATTTTATACCTGACAAGACGGTAACGCGGCATGGTCTCCTCGTGCACGATCAAAAGTAACAGAAAAACTCGAACCCTTGGCGTTTGCGCATCTCAGCCGCGGTGGCTTACCGGGATGACGGATCGATGAGCTGTAACCAGGCAAACGCTTCGCTTCCCTCAGTCCCCCTGAGCGGCCATGGTACAAAAATACAACCTAGGCGGTTGATTACCATGATAACAGGTGACTTTTTTATACCCATAATGCAATGTGTGGGTGTTTAGAATAAATGAATTACACGTTAAAACGGAAATGCATGACATCGCCATCCTGTACGGGATAATCCTTCCCTTCTATATTAAGTTTTCCGGCTTCGCGACAGGCCGCCTCCGACCCGTAAGCCACAAAATCCGCATAATGGATCACTTCGGCCCGGATAAAACCCTTCTCGAAGTCGGAATGAATGACACCCGCAGCCTGGGGGGCCAGCATGCCGGCCGTAATGGTCCAGGCCCGCACTTCCTTTTCTCCGGCGGTAAAGTAAGTGATCAGGTTTAAAAGCCGGTAAGTGGAGGTGATCAGCCGAACCATGCCACTTTCTTCCAGGCCTATGTCCGCCAAAAAGGCCTTGCGGTCCTCATACTCTTCCAGGGCAGCAATTTCTGCTTCGATGGCCGCGCTGATAAAAATGAGTTCCGCTTTTTCCGGGCCCACCGCTTCTGCGACCGCTGCCGTATAGGCGTTGCCTGTGGTCACAGCGGCTTCATCCACGTTACAGACATAGATCACCGGCTTGGCCGTTAATAAAAACAGGTCATCCACATATTTTTCCCGGTCTTCGCGGCTTACCCCCAGCGTCCGGGCCGAGCGCCCCTGCTCCAAATGCGCTTTGAGTTCCTGGAGGACCTCCAGGCCCCGGAGCAACTCGCGGTCCCCGGTTTTGGCCTGCTTTTCCCACCGTTGTATCTTCTTTTCCACGGATTCCAGGTCCTTAAGCTGCAGTTCGGTGTCAATAATTTCTTTGTCCCGCACCGGATTGACACTCCCATCGACGTGTACCACATTATCATCATCAAAACACCGCAACACATGAATAATCGCATCGGTGCTGCGGATATTGCCGAGGAACTGATTGCCTAATCCTTCTCCGCGGGAGGCCCCTTTGACAAGCCCGGCGATATCCACGATCTCTACGGTGGTGGGCACCACACGCTGAGGCTTGACAAGCGCTTCGAGTTTGATCAGCCGGTCGTCGGGCACGGTAATGACCCCTACGTTGGGTTCGATGGTGCAGAAAGGAAAATTGGCCGCCTGGGCCTTTGCATTGCTGAGTGCGTTAAATAACGTGGACTTTCCTACGTTGGGCAACCCCACAATCCCGGCTTGTAACCCCATTTGCTAAAAATTTTCGCAAAGATAAAATTATCAGTGCAAAAGGCCGCATCTCCCCCGAAATAGACCATATTCCGTATTGCCTCAGTCTATGGGAGGCTTGTTTCGGCAGAAAGGAAGGCACAAATCCGGGGAGGTCCCCACAGTTGCGTTTACTTTAATACATTTATCCCGCAGAAACTATACCGATATGGCCCTCAATATTGTCTTCTTCGCGTTTTTTGTCATCGCCTTTGTCGTGGCTCTGTATAAGCTGATCTTCCTGGGAGATGTGCAAATCTTTCAGCAGATCGTCAACGGAACTTTTGATTATGCCAAGACGGCCGCCGAAATTTCTCTCGGACTAATCGGGATCATGGCGCTATGGCTTGGCGTCATGAAAGTGGGCGAACGGGGCGGGGTGATCCAGGTATTTGCGCGGATGGTGGGGCCTTTCTTCGGAAAACTGTTTCCTGAAATCCCCAAGAACCATCCGGTCTATGGATCCATACTGATGAACTATTCGGCCAACATGCTGGGACTGGACAATGCAGCTACCCCCCTGGGGCTGAAAGCCATGAAAGAACTGCAGGCTCTTAATCTCCAAAAGGATACCGCGACCAACGCCCAGATCATGTTCATCGTGCTGAACGCCTCCAGCCTGACCTTGATCCCGGTCAGCATCATGGCCTATCGGTCCCAGGAGGGTGCGGCCAGTCCGTCCGATGTCTTTCTGCCGATCATCCTGGCCACCTTTTTCTCCACCCTGACCGCCCTGGTCACCGTCGCCCTGTACCAGCGCATCAACCTGCTCAACCGGGTCGTGCTGGCCTATGTAGGCAGCATCGCAGTGGTGATCGGCGCCGCCTTATATTATTTTTCTACCCTCTCCCCGGACCAGATTGGCAAGATCTCTTCGGTGGTGGGCAACGTCATTCTTTTCGGAGTGATCATTGCATTTTTTCTATTGGCCTTTATCCGGCGGGTGAATGTCTATGAAGCCTTTATCGACGGCGCCAAAGAGGGATTTGAAATCGCCATCATGATCATTCCCTACCTGGTGGCAATTTTGGTCGCGGTAGGCGTATTCCGCTCATCGGGTTGTATGGAATACCTGGTCAAAGGACTCGGCGCGGGATTTCATGCCCTGGGGCTGAACACTGATTTCGTACCCGCGTTACCGGTAGCCCTGATGAAACCGCTGAGTGGCAGTGGTGCACGCGGACTGATGGTCGAGATCATGCACACTTTCGGGGCCGATTCTTTTCCCGGCCGGGTGGCCTGCGTCATGCAAGGCTCTACGGAAACCACCTTCTATGTCCTGGCCGTATATTTCGGTTCAGTCAGCATCAAAAAAACGCGCCATGCCCTTCCCTGTGCGCTGTTAGCGGAGTTAGCCGGAATTATCGCGGCTATCATTATTGCTTACCTCTTTTTTCACTAAAGGCCTTTTCTGAGCGCAAAAAAAGCAGAGCTCAATCCACGTATTTGGCACAAAAAAACTGTGCGGAAAATTACAAAACTGTCTTACTTTTGAAGGCTGCACCGCAGTCATGCGTTAATGGTTAGTTAATGCAGCAAAGGGTTTAACACGCCAATCCATGGACATACAAAAGGTGTTTGTGATGGGGCCCGAGGGGGTCTCCCCGGAACAGAAAGCTTTCTTCGATGAATTCGGATTCATCCACTATCAACATTTTTTTTCTGACGCGCAAATCCAGGAGGCCCTGCAGGCAATCGCGGCCATAGAAGCCGAGTGGATCCATGCCAGTGTGGAGAAGATCAATGGTATTCCCATCAAATATGGCAAAGATGAAAATGGGAAATCCATTGTACAACGCTTTGCCTTTTCTTCCCTGCACAGCGATTACCTCCACCAGATGCTGGCCGATGAACGGCTCCAGCAGTTGCGGTGGTTGCTGGGGCCTGATGCGCGTATTGCCGAGCAGGAAAAAGACGGACTGGTCATCAACCATTATGTCAACACCGGCGAGAGCAATTATACGCGTCTGGGCTGGCATACCGACGGGCTCAGGGACCTGTTCACCCAGTTCCGCTTAAATCCGATGCTCAACGTGGGTATTTACCTGGACGACTCCCCGAAAGAAAAAGGCAGCCTGCGCATCATCCCGGGCACCCATAAGCAAAGTTTGCGCGAGATGCTGTTCCGCAAAAAATACTTTGTGGATAATACCGAAGATGCCGAAGAATTCATCGTGGAAGCCGAAGCCGGCGACCTGACGGTCCATTCCGGACGTCTCTGGCACCGGGTGGCTTTGGCCACCGTCACCGGAGCAGCCAGCACCAGGCGGGTCATGTATTTTCCGATCATCCAGGGAAAATTCAAACCGAAATCTCACCGGAGCCCCACCCCCATCTATCACAAATTCAACCGCCTGATCAAATGAGGCTCTCCTTATGCAAGTGCCTGGGAAAGCGTAACTTTGGAGGACCACTATGCCGGAACACTCCGGAGGTCCGCCCGGAGACCTATGGCCGGAACAGTGAGTCACTTATATTATGATCGATCAATTATGGCATATGCGCTGGTGACAGGTGCCAGCAAGGGAATAGGTAAAGAAATTGCCTTGTGTCTGGCCCAACGGAAGTATTCCCTGCTGCTGGTCGCCCGCTCTGAGCATCTCTTGCAGGAGTACGCCGCAGACTGGGGCCGTCATTACGAAATAGAAGTCCATTACCTCGCCCTGGATCTTTCCCTGCCGGGCGCAGCGCGCCGGGTCTATGACTGGGTCGACCAGCATCATTGGCAAGTGCAGGTGCTGATCAACGATGCGGGCTATGGACTGTGGGGATATTTTAACGGGCTGGAACGCGAAGCCCAGGACCGCATGTTGCAGATCAACATGCAGACCTTATTTGATCTGACCCATCTGATGCTTCCTGTGCTCCGGCAAAACGCTCCCGCTTATATCCTGCAGGTAGGTAGCATGGCGGGAATGCAGGCCATGCCTTCGCTCGCCGGTTACTCGGCTTCCAAAGCGTTTGTCAATACCTTTTCCCGCGCGCTGCATGAAGAACTGAAACCCTTTCAGGTGTATGTCACATTGTTGGCGCCGGGAAGCGTCGACACCCATTTTGTTGAGGTCTCCGGCATGCACCACATGGAAAAGATGGCCAAAAAAACGGCGTTAAGTGCTGCAGTGGTGGCCCGCGAAGCGGTCGATGCCCTGTTCAGGCGAAAAAGGCAGGTGACCCCCGGCTTCTCGAACCGCCTCACGGCCTGGGCGGTCAAACACCTGCCCAAAAGCTGGGTAGAAAAAATAATCGCTTCCCTATACCGGAGAAAAGACGGCCCTGAAGGCCATACGGACCGATGATCCTTAAATCCGACCATACCGAAGAACTGGCTCCGGCGCTGCTCTGGAAAGCGGCTCTCGGGAGCCGGCGGTACGGCTACTGGCTGGGCGGCACCATTGCCTATCTGGTGCTGCTGATGGGGTTCCTGAACTGGTTCTTTCCTTTTATCGAAACCCGCCCCGGCATCCTCATCACGGATCCGTTGCTGGCCCGCCTGCCCGCCCGGGATGTGTCTGTGTGGATCTTTCCTGTACTGTACGGCACTCTGGCAGTGACCCTGGCCTACCTGAGCACCCGGCCCCGGGTATTGCTTCAGGCACTGGTGGCCTTCGCGCTGGTGCATTCCTTTCGCATATGTACGCTCTACTGGCTACCCCTGGATGCCCCGGCAGGATGCATTCCGCTGGCCGATCCCCTGGTCCGTCACCTGGCCTACGACGGAAAAATCATTACCCGGGATCTGTTTTTCTCAGGCCACACCGCCACGCTGTGTATCGCCTGGCTGGCCGTCCGGCCCCGCAGTTTAAAATGGATATTAGGACCGGCACTTCTTGTGGTGATGGGATTGCTTTTGGTCCAGCACGCCCATTATCTGATCGATATCGTGGCGGCACTGATCATTTCACCTGCCGGCTGGCTTCTCGCCCGGCGCCTGCTCCGGACCCTGTAACCACCCTTGAGGAAAATTCCCGCATCCGCTTACAACCAAATTCGTATTTTTGCTGTTATCGATACCAGGTGGTTACGCCTGCAATTCCCTTTTTTGCGACCAATCTATCTCATCACAGTCAAAAATCACGACTATGGACAAGCCGAATCCGTCCCCGGAGATCGCCTGCACTTTGACCGAAGAGGCCTTGCAGAAAAGAAAACGCACCCTGATCGCCGCGCTTGCCGAAAAAATCAGGGAAAGAAGGGCCGTGGAGCATGGTTTTGCATTCCGGTTCGCCGCCGAAGACTTTATCATTGACACACTGACCGCCTTTATCAAAGTCGAACGGGCCTGTTGCAGCTTTCTGCAGTTCAACCTCCAGGTGACCGGTCGGGATAGCCTTTGGCTGACCCTCACAGGTCCGGCGGGTACCCAGGAATTTATGGAGGAAGAGCTGGGACTCTAAAGCATACTCCAGCAAAAAGGCCCCGCACAAGCAGGGCCTTACGAAATGATGTATGGGCACAACTCTAGCTGGCCGCAGGCGCTTCTTCGGCAGCGGCCTCAGCAGCAGCGGGTTTGTTTCCATTGTCTTCCTGGCGCAGGGCACGCGTCGTGACCACTGAAGCAATAGGAATCCGCGGCGAATTGAGAATCTCAAAATTCTCGGCCTTCACATCTTCCACCCGGATGTTTTTGTTCAGTTCCAGGTTTTCGATATTGACCTCAATTTGTTCTTGCAGATACTTGGGCAAGGTCTTGACCTTCAATGATTTCATCTTGATCACCAGGCGACCTCCATCCTTGACACCCTGGGGCTGGCCTTCATATTTGATCGGCAGCGTGACCGTCACTTTTTTATCCTCCACCAGTTCCAGCAGATCCACATGGATCAGTTTGTCGGTCACCGGGTCGAATTGCAGGTCCTTGAGCACGCAACGGTAAGCCTGGCCTCCAACTTTCACTTCGGCCAGTTGAAACTCGGGCGTGTACACCAGGCTATTGAAAGCGGCTTCAGGTGCGTAAAAGTTTACGCCCTGCGGTCCTCCGTAAATAACACCAGGCACATTGCCCTCAGAACGAACTTTACGGGTCGCTTTCTTGCCGAGTTCGCTCCTGAGTTGTCCTTCGATTGTTATCGTCTTCATTATGTATATAGGTTGTTTAAAAAGTTTCCCTGGGTTACAGGGCAGCCTTCCGCTGGCTATGGACGAACAGGCTGGTAATCGACCTGTTCTCATGCACGTTGCGTATGGCCACCGCAAACAATTCCGCCACCGACACCACCTTGATCTTATCGCACTGTTTCTTCAGCGGAATCGTATCGCACACCACCAGTTGCTCCAGTTCGGAATTGGCAATATTTTCATACGCATTGCCGCTTAACACCGGATGCGTACAAAAAGCCGTCACACTGCGTGCCCCTCTTTCCTTGAGGATTCCGGCCGACTTGGTCAGCGTACCTGCCGTGTCTACGATATCATCGATCAGCACGATATCCCGGTCCTTCACTTCTCCTATCACCGTCATGGAAGCAATCTCATTGGCCCGCTTGCGTTGCTTGTCGCAAATGACCATTTCGGCGTTAAAATAAGAGGCCACTTCCCGTACCCGGTTGGTACTGCCCACGTCAGGGGACGCAAAGGTAAGATTTTCCAGATTAAGTTCCTGAATGAAGGGAATGAAAATCGCGGAGCTGTCCAGGTGATCCACAGGAATATCGAAGAACCCCTGGATCTGGGGAGCATGCAAGTCCATGGTAATCACCCGGTGGGCACCGGCCGCTGTGAGCATATTAGCGATCAGCTTGGATCCGATGGCTACCCGGGGTTTGTCCTTGCGGTCCTGGCGGGCGAACCCGAAATAGGGAATCACCGCTGTTATATACCCGGCGGAGGCCCGGCGGGCCGCATCGATCATCAACAGCAGCTCCATCAGGTTGTCTGTGGGCGCAAAGGTGCTTTGCACCAAAAACACATAGTCCCCCCGGATACTTTCCAGAAATACCGGCTGAAACTCTCCGTCGCTGAATTTCAGAAAATTGATCTTGCCTAAGCCGTTTCCATAACTTAGGGCAATTTTTTCGGCCAGCGCATGGGTGCAGTGACCTGAGAAAATCTTAACTGATGGCTGCATTGTTTTCGTGTAATGGGTGAAAGCGTGCGGCAAAGTTACGCATTAGCCTAAAAAATCCGCCCCCCTGAGAAAACTTGTGGATAAAATAGGTACAGAAGACATCGCACAAACATTCCTCTCAGGGGCAAGCTGATTTTACGCTATTTTTGTGCCTCGGCTGACCCCGCTGTTATGACCGCAAAACAATTGACATATCTGATCTTTGGCATTGTGCTGCTGGTAGCCCTGGTGTTCGACCTGGGACTGATGAGCAAAAAATCTGAAATCATCTCTATCCGCAAAGCACTGATCCAGACCCTGTTCTGGGTGGGACTATCTCTGGCTTTCGGGGTATTCGTCTGGATCGAGGACGGCCAGAATATGGCCATCAGTTATTTCAGCGCCTACCTCATGGAGTGGTCGCTGTCCATCGACAATATTTTTGTGTTCATCCTGATCTTTAATTTTTTTAAGATCCATGAGGATAACTACGGCCGTACCCTGCTGATCGGGATTTTGGTGGCCATTGTCCTCAGAGTCGTATTTATCACGGTCGGGGTAGCGCTCGTCCAGCAATTCCATTGGGTGCTCTATATCTTCGGCGCATTCCTGGTCTACACCGGGTTCAAAATGTTTCTGGCTAAACAGGACGATGGCTTCGACCCGGAGCACAACGCCGCATACCGTTTTATGAAAAAGTATCTGCGGATCACTTCCGAGGAACCGGAAGGCCGTTATATTATCTGGCGCCATAAAAAGGCCTATTTCACCATCCTGTCAGTGGTGGTCCTCATTCTGGCCCTGACCGACCTGGTCTTTGCCCTGGATTCCATCCCGGCAGTCTTTGCCATCACCCAGGTACCGATGCTGATCTATACGTCTAACATCTTTGCGATCCTCGGCCTGCGCTCTTTGTTTTTCCTGCTCAAAGGAGCTGTGAACCGCTTCGATTATCTGCAGCACGGCATTGCCATCGTGCTGATCTTCGTCGGGCTGAAAATGCTGATTGAAATTTTCCATCTGGAGTTACCGGTATATATGTCGCTGATCGTTATCTTAGCCTGCCTAAGCGGATCGATCCTGTATTCGATATACCGGAATCGTCAGAAGGCGGCTGCCGTCCAATCCCGAAATTGACGGCGCCGGAGCATTAAAAGCCTATTGAAAGTGAAATATCCTATTGGGGAAATCAGTAAACTGCTTAAAGCAAAGTGGTTACAGAAGGGGCAACCTGGGGACGTAAGCCATTTGCTGGTGGACAGCCGTAAATTGGTGTATCCCGAATCCTCTCTTTTTGTGCCGCTAATCACCTCGCAACGCAACGGGCACGATTTTATCGGCGAACTATACCGGCGGGGGGTCCGCGCTTTTCTGGTCAGCGAGGTTCCCGCCCGACTGGACGCATACCCGGAGGCCAACTTTCTGGAGGTCGCCGATACGCTGAAAGGCTTTCAGACGCTGGTCGCCTGTCACCGCAAGAAATTCTCCATTCCGGTCATCGGCATCACCGGCAGCAACGGCAAGACCATTGTCAAAGAGTGGTTGTACCAATTGCTCGCTCCCGACTACCATATTGTCCGCAGTCCCAAAAGTTACAACTCCCAGACCGGCGTGCCGCTCTCAGTCTGGCAGATGAATTCCGAGCATACGCTGGCCATCTTCGAGGCCGGTATCTCCCGGCCGGGAGAAATGACCAATCTGGAGAAGATCATTCAGCCGACTGCCGGCATCTTCACCAACATCGGGGACGCCCACAACGAAGGTTTTTTGAACATCCTGCAAAAGATCCGGGAAAAACTGGCCTTATTCACGGGAGCACAGGTGCTGGTCTACTGCAAGGATTATCCCGAGCTCCATGAATGCGTGCTGCAATTTCATGGCCTGATGCGGCGCAAGGAGCGCAGTGAGGAAAAACCGCTGAAGCTCTTCACCTGGTCGCATAAGACGGAAGCGGACCTCAAAATTACCGCTGTCCAGCAAGCCTCCGACCAGGAGAATCGTGAATCCGAAGAGGACAAAAGCGGTTTTACCCGCATAGAGGCGCTTTATCACGGCCAGCCTACTTTTATTCGCATTCCCTTTGCCGACCGCGGCTCCATTGAAAACGCCATTCACTGTTGGTGCATGTTGCTGTATTTCGGCCTGGACGAAGCGGTGATCCGGGAGAGGATGGCCCAACTCTCGCGTGTGGCGATGCGCCTGGAGTTAAAAGCGGCGATCAACGATTGTTCGCTGATCAACGATAGCTACAACTCCGATCTCGGATCTCTGTCCATTGCCCTTGATTTTCTGGCCCAGCAAAAGCAGCATCCTCACCATACCCTGGTGTTGAGTGACATGTTGCAGAGCGGCCGCAGCGATGCCGCCCTTTATGAGGAAGTGGCGGGTCTGCTCGGTCAGAAAGGCGTCACCCGCCTGATCGGCATCGGTAAAAATATCAGCCGGGAGAAAAATGCTTTCCTTAAGGTCGATGCCCTTTCCTCAAGTTTCTTTCCTTCTACCGAAGCTTTTATCGACAAGTTTCTGTCCCGCGGCAATGGAAGTCCGGCCCTATCCTTTCAGGACGAGACCATCCTGCTGAAGGGAGCCCGCGTGTTTCAGTTCGAGCGCATCAGCCGGCTGTTGGAGCAAAAGACCCATCAGACTGTTTTGGAGATCGATCTCAACGCACTCGCCCAGAACCTCAAGGTCTACCGGGAAACGATCGGCCCGCAGGTCAAGATCATGGTTATGGTCAAAGCCTTCTCCTATGGAAGCGGCAGCTTCGAGATCGCCAACCTGTTGCAGTTCCACCAGGTCGATTACCTCGCCGTGGCTTATGCTGATGAAGGCGTGGCCTTGCGGCAACGGGGCATCACCCTGCCGATCATGGTCATGAATCCTGAGCCGGGTACCTTCAGCGCCATTATCCAGTGGAACCTGGAGCCCGAAGTCTATTCGCTGCGGGTGCTGGATTTATTTGAAGAAGAGCTCAGGCAACTCCATAGCGCAGAAGCCTACCCGATCCATATCAAACTTGACACGGGGATGCACCGGCTGGGATTCTCCGCGGCCGATTTGCCTGCCCTGCTGCGCCGGCTCAAAGGCAATCCGGGGCTGCGCGTGGCCTCTGTGTTCAGCCACCTGGCAGCAAGCGGGGATCCGGCCATGGACGAGTTTACCGGTGAGCAAGCCCGCCGCTTTTCCTCCATGAGCGATGAAATCCACCGGGGCCTTGGCTATCCGTTTTTGCGACACCTGGCCAATACGGCGGCCACCAGCCGGTTTGCAGAATTCCGGTATGACATGGTCCGTCTTGGGATAGGCTTGTACGGGGTAGACGAAGGCGGAGGGCCACAACCTCTGCAGGTGGTCAGTACCCTGAAAACCGCAGTGGCGCAACTCAGGCAGGTGTCACCGGGAGAAACCATAGGCTATGACCGGGCGGGAAAAGTGGATGAGGAAAAAACCATTGCCACGGTTTGTATTGGATACGCGGACGGATATCTCCGGTCCCTGGGCGAGGGGCGCGGAAAAATGGCGATTCACGGCGTATTGGCTCCGGTCATTGGCAAAGTATGCATGGACATGCTGATGCTGGATGTGACCGGAATCCCCGGGGTTAGAGAAGGCGATCCGGTCATTGTCTTTGGCTCACATCCTACCCTGTCGGAGGTAGCCCGGTGGGCCGGCACCATCCCCTATGAGATCATGGCAGGAATCTCAGGCCGCGTCAAGCGAATCTATCTGCAGGAATAATATCCGGGAATGCTCCGAAACGGATTCAATGCAACAAGCCTTCAGCAGTCTGGAGGGCTTGGTCAATGGCGTGGTCGATCTGCTGCAACTGGTTCACCTGAGACTGCAGGTAAACTACCTTATCACTATCGTTTTTTCCTTTATAATCCATGTCATAGCGTCCCATCCACCCAAACATGGCCGTATCTCCTTGCTGCAACTGCTGCAGGGCATCGGAAAAGGCCGTCGTGTCCGCCTGGGTGGCTACCGCCACGGCAATTTCAGCGCGCATGCTGTCCTGCAGTCTTCTGAGCGGAGCGACTTTATTCATCGTGGCTTCATGAAGAGAGTCGATGCGATCCGACAAGGCTTGCGCCTGGCTGGCCGGACTGTTATCGGGATGACAGGAAAAAGAGGCCAAAAGAATCAGGGCGCCGCAAAATCCACTGAGGAGGGTCCCGCTAGAGGGAAATACAAATGCCATGGCTGCTGTTTTTCACAAAAATACAACGTTCCGGGAACAATATCCTTCCACTTTAAATTACACGCACAGGCGATTCTGCGCCTCAGCGCAATGCGCCGTTCTGCGTAAACTTTCCCATGGCCGAACCGTTGCCTTCCCGGTCGTTTACCTGTAAAAAATAAATGCCCGGTCCGAGATCTGCGGTGTAGATGCTGTGCAGGTTGCCCCCTTCCTTCAGGGTCATATAAAAGGATTTGACCACATGCCCGGAAATGTCCGCGATGACAATGTCGGCCGAGGACTTCCCCGGAGAGATCACAGCGAAAGAAAGCTGCTTGCCGTCGGCGGAAGCCCGGATATTGGTCACCTCCAGTTTAGTCACCGGCTTAAAGGCCGAGACCACGGTGGTGAGATACTGCTTGCCTGAAGAGTCGATTTCCCGGAGCCGGTAAAACATTTTTCCCCCACCGGGATTGGTGTCGTCAAAATAATAATGCTGGGACACCTGGCTGTTGCCTACGCTCCTGGCTTTGCCGATGACGACAAAATGCAGGCTGTCCAAAGAGCGCTCAATGATGAAATTCTCGTTATTGCGCTCCATGGCCGTGACCCAGTGCAGGCTGACCAACTGCCGGACCGCATTGTAGGTAGCCGTAAAGGAAGTAATCCGTACGGGCAGTTCCCCGCCGCCGCCAAACGGCCGGGCGGTCCCTGCCGATGCCGCCCACATCAGGCCGACCCACAAGGCCACCGTCAGGGCCAGGCGCCGGGGGATCCGGGCGCCTCTTTGCCTCGGGTGGGTACCGGAGGCCTGTGGGGAGCAAAGTTCGGGCGGTATGGAGGGTATGGCGGTCATTATGGTCGAATACATCGCTCTGGCAAAAGCAAAAATCAAGCCGTCTCTGCAAGGCGGCAGGACGGTGATCATAAGGGATTTAACCGTACATTTGCTGAAAAATCACGCGCTTGAAATTTCGCTCTTCCATTATTCTGATCGTCTTCATTTTGATCCTCGATCAGGTGCTCAAATGCTGGATCAAAACCCATATGTATATGGGTGAAGAGTTCAATGTGCTGGGACACTGGTTCCGGATTCACTTTATTGAAAACGAAGGGATGGCTTACGGGCTTTCCTTCGGGGGAGCCTGGGGTAAAGTAACCCTGACCCTGTTCCGGCTGGTGGCCGTGGTGTTCGGCTTTTATCTGCTCCGCAAGATCATCCGCCTGAAATACCACAAGGGGCTGATCATATGCGGTGCCATGATCCTGGCCGGCGCAATGGGAAATCTTATCGACAGCATGTTTTACGGCATGCTGTTCTCAGACAGCACCTATACGCAACTGGCCCAGTTTCTGCCTGCCGGCGGCGGCTATGCCGGTTTTTTGCATGGCAAAGTAGTCGACATGCTGTATTTTCCGGTCTATGAAGGATTTCTCCCGAGCTGGGTACCGTTCAAGGGAGGCGACTATTTTATCTTCTTTCAACCGGTATTCAATATTTCAGACGCTTCCATTTCTGTAGGGGTCATCACCATCCTGCTTTTCCAGAAACGCTTTTTTCACCACCCTCAGGCCCAAACCCCTGCCCAAGCTCCTTCCGATCCCGCGCATGCGGCCATTGCACAGGAAAACTGAGCCGGATTGTATCCGGAATATACTGGATAAAGTACTGAGGGAAAATTAATTACGAGATTTAATTAAGTAATTACTTTTACCTGGACGCCGGCCATTTGCCGCACGACCTCGGCAATCCCCCGCGCGTCGAAACCGCATTCGGCCCGCTGCTCCTTGGGCTTGCCTTGTTCAATGACCCGGTCAGGAATTCCCAGGCGCCGGATTTCGGCGGTATACCGGTTTTCGGCCATCCATTCCAGAATCGCACTGCCGAACCCGCCCATGATACTGCCATCTTCTACCGTCACCACTTTATTAAATTTACTAAATACCTCGTGTAAGAGACTGTCATCCAGAGGTTTCACAAATCGCATATCATAATGAGCCGGCTCAATACCGTCGGTGGTGAGCAGTTTGCAGGCTTCCACCACAAAGTTGCCGGGGTGGCCGTAAGATAAAATAGCGATTTCATGTCCGTCCCGGATTTTACGTCCCGCACCTATGCGCACCGGCTCAAAGGGCGTTTCCCAATCGGTAGTCACTCCCTGCCCTCTGGGATAACGGATCACGAAGGGATGTTTGGTGGTAGGCAGCTGAGCGGTATACATCAGGTTGCGCAATTCCGGCTCGTTCATCGGAGCGCTGATGATCAGGTTGGGAATAGGCCGGAGGTAGGCAATGTCATAGGCTCCCTGATGGGTGGCGCCGTCTTCGCCTACCAGACCCGCCCGGTCCAGACAGAATACCACAGGGAGGTTCTGAATCGCCACATCATGGATCAGCTGGTCATAGGCCCGCTGCATAAAGGTGGAATAGATCGTGCAGAAAACTTTCATGCCTCCGGTAGCCATGCCGGCGCTGAGCGTGACGGCATGCTGCTCGCAGATGCCCACATCCAGGGCCCTTCCGGGCATTTCCTCCATCATGAATTTCAGCGAAGAGCCCGACGGCATGGCCGGGGTCACGCCAATGATTTTATCGTTTTGTTTGGCCAGTTCGATGAGCGTTCGGCCGAAGACGTCCTGGTATTTGGGCGGCTGGGGCCCCAGCACAGGCGTCTTCTGGATTTCGCCGGTCACCTTATCGAACAGCCCGGGAGCGTGCCATTTGGTCTGGTCATTCTCGGCCAGCGCATACCCTTTTCCTTTCACCGTCACCACATGCAGCAGTTTGGGTCCGGGAATATTTTTCAGGTCCTGCAGGGTATCCACCAGCTTCTGGATGTTATGCCCGTCGAGGGGACCGAAGTACCGGAGCTTCAAGGCTTCAAACAGATTGCTGCTGCGGTTGACCATGCCCTTTAAGGCCAGTTCCAGTTTGGAGGCCACATCCCGGGTAAAGTTCTTGCCCTTGGGCAGTTTGCCCAGCAGGTTCCATCCTTCCTCTCTGAGCCGGTTATAGGTCGGTGAAATGGTAATATCGGTCAGGTATTCTTTCAGCGCGCCCACGTTCGGATCAATGGACATGCAATTGTCATTGAGGATGATCAGCAGATTGGTTTTGGACACCCCGGCATGATTCATGGCCTCAAAAGCCATTCCGCCGGTCAACGCCCCGTCTCCGATCACGGCGATATGCTGGCGTTTGTCATTGCCCGCCGCGGCATCGGCAATGGCCATGCCGAGAGCAGCCGAAATGGAGGTGGAGGAATGTCCTACCCCGAAGGTATCATAGGGGCTTTCTGCCCGCCGGGGAAATCCGCTCAGTCCGTTGTACTGGCGGTTGGTATGAAATTTCTCGCGACGGCCCGTGAGTATCTTATGTCCGTATGCCTGATGACCTACGTCCCAGACGAGTTTGTCATCCGGAGTATTAAATACATAGTGCAGGGCCACGGTGAGCTCCACCACGCCCAGACTGGCTGCGAAATGGCCGCCATGGACACTCACTACATCGATAATATATTGCCTGAGTTCATCGCATACCTGGTTCAGCTGAGAACGATTGAGTTTTCTAAGGTCTTCCGGCCAGGTGATTTGCTGAAGTAACGGACCCGGTATAATTTCCATGAACAGGGTACTTTAAAGCGATCAAAGATAATATATTTCCGTAACCTGTCCTTCTAGACTCCCTCAATTGTGCCTATTCCGCGCCCCTAGGGACGCTTGGAAATAGCTGTCCCATTTATCCTGACCGCCTTCCATTGGTAACAAAGCGGTAAAATATGGGCGTAAAACGCTTTATTTTTGGCGTTTGGGAAATCTCTGCTCATGGGTAAACGCGTTTCTAGATACTATTGGGGATGTCAGGTGGGAGGTTGGTTGATCTGGATGTTGCTTAATTTGGTCCTGGCTACCTACTACGATCGCGTCATGCACCTGGATTATTTTATTAACCAACTGGTCATGGTGGTGGGCGGGATCCTCATTACCCACCTGTTCCGTACCGTGGTTATTTCGCAGGGCTGGTTGCAATACCCCCTGGACAAGTTGATTTTCCAGCTGCTGCTCTCCGTAGCCATCTGTGCCTGTCTGATCACCCTGATCCGGGGGTCGATCAATGTGATCTTCCACCTGAGCGACAAGGACGAAAAGCTTTTTTCCGTCGGAACCTTTATCGGCGCCTCCTTCCTGGTGACGGCCTGGACGATGATCTATTTTTTGTGGCATTATTTTCAGAAGGATCAACAATACAAACTCGACAAGCTCCGGATGGAGTCCATGGTCAAAGATTTGGAGCTGCGGACCATTAAAGCGCAGATCAACCCGCATTTTTTGTTTAATGCCCTGAACAGCATCCGGGCGCTCATCGATGAAAATCCCCGCCGGGCCCGTGCGGCAGTTACTGAACTGTCCAATATCCTGAGGAGTTCCATGCAGGCGGAAAAGGTGGAAACCGTCAGCCTGGAAAACGAGTTAAATATCGTCCGGGATTACCTGGAACTGGAACACATCCGGTTTGAAGAACGGCTGAAAGTGACCTATGATATTGATGCAAATACCCTGGAACTGCCCGTACCGCCCATGATGCTGCAGACCCTGGTGGAAAATGCCATTAAACACGGCATATCCAAATCGGTCAGCGGCGGCTCGCTCAATATCATCTCGCGGATCCAGGGGCTACGCCATGAGATCATCATCCAGAATACCGGGCAGCTTCAGGATATGCCCCGGTCGGGAGGATTTGGGTTGCAGAGCACCCGCCAGCGCCTGGGCCTGTTGTATAAGGATAAAGCCAGTTTTGCCATCTATAACCTCAATGATGAGATGGTGGAAGCCAAGGTAGAGATTGCGTTGTGACACCGGTATCCGTTCATCAAAAACCGGTGCGGGCTCAGCCGGTTATAAGGAAATATGCTTAACTTGTCGGTATAAATATTAAAGCCCTGCTGATATGAAACGTGCCTTGATCATCGATGACGAAAGACTTGCCCGCAGTGAACTCAAAAAGTTGCTGGCCGACTTCTCCGACGTGGAAGTTGTGGGAGAGGCCGTGAACGCCCTGGATGGAAAAGAAAAGATCGAGTCTCTGAATCCGGATCTGCTCTTTTTGGACATACAGATGCCGGATAAAACCGGTTTTGAGCTGCTGAGTGAGCTGGAGAAGGCCCCGAAGGTCATCTTCACCACAGCCTACGATGAATATGCAATCAAGGCGTTTGAATTCAATGCGCTGGACTACCTGTTAAAACCCGTGGAGCCCCAGCGTCTGGCCGATGCCCTGCAAAAGATGCGGCAGGAAGAGGCTGAGAAACCGGTAGCCTCCCCCAATACCAATAAACTCTTCGAAAACGACCAGGTCTTTGTCAAGGACGGCGACCGTTGCTGGTTTGTCAAGTTGTCCGATATCCGGCTGTTTGAAAGCGTGGGTAACTATGCCCGGGTTTATTTTGACGACAATAAGCCGCTTATTCTTAAATCGCTGAATGCGCTGGAGGAGCGCCTGGACGAACGGGTATTTTTCCGGGCCAACCGCAAGCACATCGTCAACATGCGGATGATCGATAAAATCGACACCTATTTCAACGGCGGGCTTCTTTTGGAAATGAAAGGCGGCGAAAAAATAGAAGTGTCCCGCCGGCAGGCGGTACGCTTTAAAGAAATGATGAGCCTGTAAATGCCGCTACCTCTTCCCGCACGAAATTCATTGCCGCAGGGTCGGCCCCGCATGGTTTGGATCGACGCGACTTGGCTTGTGTCCGTCTCACGGAGATAGCTGCACGCATGCCTGGCGGAATCCTGACCCGAAACAAATTAAAAATTACCTGTCAAATATCATTTACATTTGCCCCCATACGCCCTCCGCGTAAGAAAAACAACCCATGAATTCCCGTGAATGCGCCGCCATTTCAACACCCGCATCATTCATCATGATCACCGGGAACCGGAAGACGGCGTAAAAAACATCCAGAACTGAATACTTCTATGCTAAAGCGACCGATGTCTGTGATCATAGGCCTGACCTTAGGCTTATCGTCTATGTACTCCTCACTGCATGGCCAGTCCGTCTCCGATGCTTCTGATTGGACCTCCTCACCGCTTGAGGCCCCCGTCATCACCAGCGACATTACCCGTTTCTGGCATGCATTCGACCTGGCGATGGAGCAACCGGGCAATCCCTTCGATAGCGGCTATCTGCGAAATGGCTCACCGGGGGTTCAACATTTTCTGGCGCATAACCGCATCGTGAACGCCGATACGCTGCTGGCCACCGTGCGCAGGCGTAAGCAAGACTATCTGGCCATTCGCACACGCACCTTACAAATCCACAAGACTGAAAAAAGCATCCGCGCCGCTTATTTTGCCTTCAAATACCTCTATCCACAGGCAGTATTTCCACCGGTGTATTTTGTGATCGGCCGGTTTACCACCGGCGGCACCTCCAATGAGGCCGGTCAGATCATCGGTGCCGAAATGAATAGTCTGGCGGCGATTCCGCCCACGGTGGCCCATGAGCTCATTCATGCAAACCAGCATATCCCTTATAAATACCGCATTCTGCTTGAACAATGTATTATCGAAGGGAGCGCCGATTTTTTGGGGGAGCTGATCAGTGGCAAGATAGCCTCGACGGAGGCCTATAGCTATGCCAAAGGCCGGGAAAAGTGGCTGTGGGAAGACTTTAAAAAGGACATGAATCTCGGCGAAAATGACAGTTTCAGCAATTGGTTATATGGCGGCACGCGCAAAGACGACCGGCCTGCAGACATGGGCTATTACATCGGTTATGCTATTACGAAAGCGTACTACGACAAGGCGCCCGATAAAATGAAAGCGGTGGATGACATCTTGCATATCACCGATTGCCGGGCATTCCTTCAAGCAAGCGGATATGATGCCCTGGTGGAAAACAGCCGGGATACATCAAAAGCGCCCGGCCACGAAACGGATATGCAATCAGTGACCTTTACCTGCAGCCGCTGTGCGGCAAAAAACCGGTTTATGGTGTCGGGACCCAAACACGAGATGCTGAAAAACCAACGGTTTCCGATTACCTTAAAATTACCTCTCGGCCAATATAAAATGAAGTACATAGAGCACGGCGTGCAGCAAATAGATTTGCCGTTTGCAGTAGATGGGGAGAAAAATACCATTAGGGTGAAATAAAAGCAACCGCCCTATTGTCCGAGGCAGGTGAACTGTCCCACCGAATCCCTTTTGCCCGGTTAGTCCTGCCGCAGTTCAGGCGCCTCTGATCACCGGCCTGCCTTCCGTGACTCCATAGGAAATTACCTCCATTCCCGGCACCAGTTTTCCTCAGAGGGGAAGTCCCCCGGTTATTTTAATCGCATTTACAGGACCCTCTGCGGTGCATGGGTCAGTTCATCCACGTCTACGGGTTTGGGATTGCGGGTCAGCAAATGGATGATGAGAAGTACGCCGAGGTAAGTAAATCCGCACACGGTGAACAGTACATTGTATCCGCCGGTCAGATTGCCAGCTGCCTTATAACTGTCTAGAAGATATCCCACCAGAATGGGAAACAGAATGCCTCCGACCGCGCCGGCCATACCGCTGATGCCCACCACAGAGCTGACTACCTGCGGAGGAAACAGGTCAGAGGACAAGGTAAACACATTAGTGGCCCAAGCCTGATGCGCCGCCACTGCTATGCTCAGCAACAACACGGCCATCCAGATGCCGGTGGCAAATTCGGTAAGGATGATGGAAATCTCCAACATCGCACAAATCAGCAGCGTCACTTTCCTGGCTTTAAGCGTCTGCCAGCCGGATTTTATCATGCGAGACGATAGAACACCCCCTCCTATGCTTCCCACTGTAGTGGCGGTGTAAATGATCATCAGCCCCAAGCTGGGTTTGGTCAGATCCAGGCCAAACGCTTCAAAAAAATAGGACGGAAGCCAGAACAAAAAGAACCAGAAAATCGGGTCAATAAATGCCTTCCCTACCACCACCGCCCAGGTTTGACGAAATTTAAACAACTTAATCCACCGGATGCGGGCTTTGGTTCCTTCCGCATGGACAGGTTCCTGGCCTTCGGTGATCAGGGTGTATTCCTGCGGAGACAATCCCTTTTTCTTCGCCGGCAGCGCGTAACCCACCCACCAGAAAATGAGCCATATCAAACCGAAGGAACCGGTGATCCAAAACACCTCCTGCCATCCGTAAAACCGCAAAATCAGCGGTACCACCAGCAAAGACAGCACCACGCCGACACTTGTTCCTGAATTGAATATGCCGGTAGCCAGGGCACGTTCTTTTTTGGGAAACCATTCGGCCACGGCCTTCATCGCTGCCGGAAAGTTACCGGACTCTCCCAACCCCAGCCAGACCCGCGCCACGCCAAAACCAAAGGCGCTTCTCACCAGGGCATGACACATGCTGGCCACGCTCCAAATCGATATGGTTAAGGCATACCCGATCTTCGTACCCAATTTATCAATGAGCCATCCGAAAGAGATCAATCCGACCGCATAAGCAGCGGTAAACGCCATGATGATGTGGGCGTAATCGGTCTCCGACCAGTGGAATTCTACTTCAAGCAAGGGCTTCAACAGCCCTATTATCTGCCTGTCCAGGTAGTTAATAGTCGTAGCCGTAAACAAAAGCGCGACGATTCTCCATCGGTAGTTTCTGATCACTCCCTTTGCCATAAGTGCTGTTTACAGGTGACGAGCGGGGCTCGTACGGTGAATGATGCGGCGTAAGCCGCTGTGTCTAAATCTGAAACTACCACGGTAGCTCCCCATGATATTACCAGTTATGCAAAGCCCCGTCCGGACTGTGCAAAATGGGTTGCGGGTACTTGGTGTTTTCGGTAATCTCCATAAGGAAGGTAGCCTTCTTAGGATCAAATTGCACGCCCAGACCCGGATTAGGATTCAGATATAATTTCCCGTCTTTAAAACGAATGTAATCCTCGTTAAAATAGGCCGGCCGCTCCACCTCTCCACCGGCAAGCTCCATCATGCACCGGGAAGGGCTGCTCGCCCCCAATACGTGAACCAGTGCAGCAGTAGACAATGGACCGGTAAAGTGAGGGATCATTCCCAGATAATGGGTCTCACACATGGAGGCGATCTTTTTGAATTCTCCCAGTCCGCCCGTGTTGGGCAGCGTTACCCTGGTATAGTTGATGAGTTCCTGTTCTACGAGTTGATTCACATCCCAGATATCTCCGAATTGTTCTCCGACCGCAATGGGTACTTTGGTGAGATTACGGATATTCCGGTAAGATTCCACATTCTCCGAGCGGATCACATCTTCGACAAAATAGGGTTCCAATTCTTCCAGGGCGGTACAGATCTTAATGGCTTCGGGGGGGTCGAAGCGCGTATGCAGATCTATCGCCCAATGGCCGTTCCCTTGGACGGCTTTATCCAGACGCCGGCACATGTCGATCGTCTTGGTGGCATTCTCATAAAAGTCAAAAGGCTCACTGCCGTTCCCTCCGGAGGGCCCGATCCTGAAAGCCCGGAAGCCCGCATTGATACAGTCCACTGCCCTTCCCTCCATCGTCTTGGCTTTGGAAGCGCTGAAGCCTGTCGCATAACATTCCACATAATCCCGGGTTGCTCCGCCCATCAATTCATACACCGGCACACCCAGGGCTTTGCCTTTGATGTCCCAAAGCGCCATCTCTAAGGCCCCGATCGCATGCAACTTTTCTCGTCCGGGAGGATAAAACATACCGCGGTATAAATCCTGCCAGGTATGCTCGATGCGGAACGGGTCGATGCCGATCATCATTTGTGCACACTGCTCAATCATGTCCTTGGAACCTCCTTCCCCAATCCCGGTGATACCTTCATTGGTTTGAATCTCTACAATGCCACGGGCTTGGTTAAAATTAGGCTTATGATAGCCAGGAGCGCTATAATACCGGATTTTCGTAATTTTTAGTTTAGGTACTGCCCGCCGGCTTTCCGGCGCCGCCGCAGCCCGCGTAAATGGCCAGCCTGTCAATACAGCAGCTGATCCCAAAAATGTAGACTTCAAGAAATTCTTTCTTTGCATAATCTCGGATTTAGAGGATTGGTAAGAGGATATGATCCCTCGGATGAAATACAGCTAACCCCTGGAATACACAAATATAGTGAAGCCTCGAGCAGAAATGCAAGGTCAATTTCCAATCTTTTTAACGCGCTGTGCGGGCACTTCGTTTTCCGGCCAGGGTGCGTGGAGAAGATTAACCTGAAAACGAAAAAAATAGTACTGAGCCCTAAAAACTTCGTGGCAAACCGCCGTTTCCTGATTTTATCGGTACGTTAGCCTCCATAAAGGCCAGGCGTTTACCTTCTAAATTCCCCACCTCCCGATATAAATCCAAGCTATCCCTAAATCGCCCCTGTGAGGTTGCATTTTTCTTCGTTACTCTGCAGTTGAAAAGCCACCAAGATGATGACCCTTGCTATGAAATGGCCATTACTATCCCTGCTCGTCCTGGCAGGATTGGCCGCCTGTACCAAGCAGGGTGCTCCTGCCCCGCAATATACCGAACAAGTGCTTTATAGCGGCGATTCGGTGAGATACAGTCTGGACAGTTTACCCGCCAAACTGGAACCCCCACCCGACGATTACAGCGATTACTACGGACTTGTGCAGGTATACAGCAACTATACGATGACCGTGGATTATACCCATATTCTGGACAACGGAATGAGCGTGACCTACCGCGGATTCATCAGATATGGATGGGGCACCTATGACTTCAAGGGCTGGTACAGAAGAAAGATATCCAACGGATATATTATCCCCGCAAACAAAGAAGTAGCCGTATACCGTACCGTGCCCTATGACCAGTTTATGGAATCCGGCATTTGGGAAGATCCCAACACCGGTAAGTGAAGGGGTTGCTGCCTCAGCCGGTGTAATGCGCAGAAAAGTCATCGGGAGGCAGTGCCAGCATTGGTCCCCGGCATGGTTGCAATCACAAACCAGGGCTTTCACGCTATGGATCCTATGGTGGCATCGTCTTTCACCATGTACCTAAAAAGGGGGGCTTCCTCTCGGAAGCCCCCCGTCCTTAAAATATGCAAATACTGCGTCTTTATTCTGTCCACAGGGACGATCTGCAAACTAATTGCTGTCCTTGCCCTCAATTTTGATCTTATCCAGGAAGGGATCCAGCTCTTTGCGTTCCATTGGCAGATTGGGGTAATGGTTCAGCCAGTTGATAAAGTCATCCTGGATTTTCTGGGTCCATCCGCCCACAAAATGCTCATTCTTCCACTCGTAGGTGTGGTCGTTGATCCGCTCATGTTGAAACTCGTCTTTTAATTTAATGAATTCTGCCGACAACACCACCTCATTGACCAGGAAAGAGGGAATAAAAATGACGCCG
>Ga0164242_10001916_pt1 | contig 24371 bp, 16 predicted proteins | sample OricomgcompostMG_FD_108783 | JGI IMG/M metagenome (GOLD analysis project Ga0164242, IMG submission 108783) | Miracle-Growth compost microbial communities from Emeryville, California, USA - Original compost - Miracle growth compost (MG) ...
CCCGGTTGAGGTCCGCGCCGAGCTTGACGAGCACCTGTGCGGCCACGCCCTCGCCCTCGCGGATGAGTCCGAGCAGGATGTGCTCGGTTCCGATGTAGTTGTGTCCGAGCTGCAGCGCCTCGCGCAACGACAACTCGAGCACCTTCTTGGCACGCGGAGTGAAGGGGATGTGGCCGGTCGGCTGCTGCTGGCCCTGGCCGATGATGTCCTGCACCTGCTCGCGGACGGCATCCAGGGAGATCCCCAGCGACTCCAACGCCTTCGCCGCGACGCCTTCACCCTCGTGGATCAGGCCGAGCAGGATGTGCTCGGTTCCGATGTAGTTGTGGTTGAGCATCTTGGCCTCTTCCTGGGCCAAAACGACGACTCGGCGAGCTCGGTCGGTGAATCTCTCAAACATATGGTCACTCCTCGCGGGGCCGCTGGTGGAGTACCGGCTGGATGCTCGAACTGCTTGCTCGGGAGCATCCGGATGCCTGCACGTCGGCCTCGATACTTCGAGGTTAGTGAGCGCTTCGACGTGTGTGGCGGCTGTTCGCCATGGGCGTTAACGCGATCTACCCCACGCAGACGGGCGCATACTGTGCGGCTGTCGACGTATGTCTGGCGACCGGCCGCAGCCGGCACCCTCGGTGCCCGTTCGGAATGCGGGGCGCGGCTTGCCGGTGCCACGAGGCGCGTGAAGAGATCCGGTCGGCGCGCTATTTCGAGGGGATCCCGGCCAGTATCCAGGTGAGGCCCTGGCCCGTGACCGAGACGTCGTTGTGCCGATCGATGGTGTTCGGCGTCGCGAACACCGTGGTGTGCGGCACGTAGTCCATCGTGCAGACCTTGCCCTTCTGCGGCTTGGGCACGGTGAGCTCCACCTTGTTATGCCCGGTGAGCCGGTACCGGGTCGCGACGGGCGGGCAGGTCGAGCTGCCGTACAGGGTCACGGTGAACTGGTCGCCGCCCTTGAGCCACACCGAGAACGGCGCGCCACCGGCGCTGCTGGCGGGCGCCTCCACACCCTTCGGCTCCCCTTTGTAGTCGGTGACCGGCTTCGTGGAGTTCTGCGCGCATCCGGCGAGCGCGAGCACCGTCACGCCCGCGAGGAGCGAGACGAGAGCGACGCGGGAGCGGCGACGCACGCGGGCAGGTGAGCGCGACATGACTCCATGGTAGGTGGCGTCAGATCGCGGGCGCCGCGCGTTCCGAGGTCCGTCGTGCCCGTTGGTCGCGAGCCCGCGCACGAACGTAGGATGCCGCACATGAGCAACCTCGAGCGGCGGCCGGCGGAGCTCGTCGCCGACTGCACGGCAGCGCCTTCAGACGGCGCCGGTAGCGATGGCGTCGTCTTGCTGGAGCCGCGCGACGTGCCGCTCGGAGGGCCGCGGGCCATGCCTGTGCACCGCACGCTTCCGCAGCGGTCGAAGTCCACGATCGGCGGCTGGTGCTTCCTCGATCACTACGGGCCGGACGACGTGTCGGTCACGGGCGGGATGCGCGTTCCTCCGCATCCGCACACCGGGCTGCAGACCGTGAGCTGGCTCTTCCAGGGCGAGATCGAGCACCGCGACAGCGTGGGATCGCACGCCCTGGTTCGGCCGGGCGAGCTCAACCTGATGACGGCGGGGCACGGCATCAGCCACTCGGAGGACTCCACGCCGGAGACCACCGTGCTGCACGGCGCGCAGCTGTGGCTCGCGCTTCCGGATGCCTGGCGAGAGCAGGATCCGTTCTTCGAGCGCACGGTGCCGGTGCCGACCCGCATCGGGCCGGCCGTCGCCCGGGTGTTCATCGGAGAACTGGCCGGGGCATCCGCGCAGGCGACCGTGTTCAGTCCGCTCCTGGGCGCGCAGCTCGACCTGGACGCCGGCGCGACGATCGAACTGGAGGTGCGGGCGGACTTCGAGCACGGCATCCTGCTCGACCTGGGCGACATCACCGTCGAGGGCATCGAGGTACCGCATCGTCACCTGGCGTACGTTCCGCCGGACCGGACCGTGCTGCGGCTGTCGTCCGTCGGCGGGGCGCGCATCCTGCTGCTGGGCGGTCAACCGCTCGGCGAGCAGATCGTGATGTGGTGGAACTTCATCGGACGCAGCCACGAAGACGTCGCCGCCTCGCGGGATCAGTGGCAGCACGAGGTCATCGACGGAACCGATCCGTCCGGCCGTTTCGGCACGGTCGCCGACTACCCGGGCCGGCCGCTCCCGGCACCCGTCATGCCCACCGTGAGACTCAAGCCCCGGCAGTAGCGCGCGAGTTCGCCTCCAGGCGTCACAGCGGGAATTGCTGGTGGAACGGCGCACCATGGCGTACGTCGCCGTCGCGTTTGATCGGATACCTCTCCAGGAACCACCGGTAGCCCACGCCGTATTCATCGGTGCGCTGTAGGGCGTACGCTTCCTGTCGCTCCGCGAACGCCGACTCACGAACGCAGAACAGGTACTGGATCTGCACCCACGTCGCCATCCCTTCGTAGACCGCAAGGCGATTGCGCTTGCCGTATCGAGCGATGATGGCCTTGTCGGCCCAGTGCGAGTACTGCCATACGTGGGTCAGTTCGTGTGCAAGGGTCGAGATGGCAGCAAGGCTGGGTGCGCCGTTCTCGATGTAGAGGCGGAATCCCGAATGACTTCGGTCAGCGAAACCGAGCACTCGAGCGTCGACCCCGGGCGTCGGCTGGAACCTCTCGCCCGACCGCCGTGCGATCTCCTTCGCGTTCACCATGCGGATGATTGCCGGCGCTCGCAACGTGATATCGAAGGCCAGCTCCATATTCATGCGGAGCCGGTGGAACAGTTCCTTGAATTCGGCACCTCCCGAGATCACGGTGCGAGAACAGCGCACGCAACGCTCGCGACCATCCGCGAGGCGGTCGTATTCACCACCGGTGAGGCGGACGAAGCAGAAGTCGCAGTACCGCACGTCGCCGCCCTCGAACTCGAATCGGCTCGCCCGTTGCTCACGGATCGCGCGCCTGGCGCGCTGAAGCGCGCCGCCGTCGAGCCCGATCGTCTTCAGGTACGACAACGTGCCGGCCGCATCGACAGCACGGGCAGCGTCGGCGCCGCCGAAGTCGAGGTACTCACTTTTCACCATCGGATGCCTCTCCTTCCGGGTCAGGACGCATCAGTGCCTCATGGGGAGCATGAGGCGGATCGGCTGCTTCGACAGGCCCGTCCTCGGCCTCCGCGGTCTCTCTCGGCTCACCCGCTATAGAGTCGGGCACGGCAGCGGACTCCGCTGCGAATCCCAGGTCTGGGGCTGCGGGATCCTGCGGGTTCGACCAATCGACGGGCCCGAGTCCGTTCGGTTCCCCCGGCTGCAGCGAGGGCTCACTGTCGGCTCGCAGCGACGTGGCTTCTGAGGGAAGGCGCCCATCCTGGTCCTCGTTCTGCCATTCGAGGAAATCTGCGATCAACTCGAACAGCCGTCGCCAATTGCGCTCGACAGATAGGACGAGACCGAGGTCGAGAACGCTGTCTTCGACGATGTAGATCGAATCCTCTCCGCCGTCGATCTCGAGATCGTCCAGCAGGTCTCCGAATTCGGCCTCATCGTCCCGCGTCAACGCCACGATGAAGGGGACCGAGTGCGGAAAGATCGTGACGAAGAGCTCGTTCAGAAGCAGCGCGATGGTCCGCCGCACACGGCCAGGAACGTCCGGAAGGCTCAACTCGAGCACTTCCTTTTCCCGGTACTCGCGGGAGGGGATGCCGTCGAGTTCGACGCGCCGTCCCGATCCAAGCGCTGCGCGACTGGTCTGCTCGACGAATCCCACCGATTGCACCTGGACGGTCGCCGGAATTCGTCTGACGCCCACACCGCCGTCCACCATTCGGGCACCGACCTTGCCCGTCGCACGGAGATCGGAGATCGCGAATCGCCGGAGTTGCCGGTAGGTACGGCGGTCGTTGATGTGGTCTGCCGCCCTGCGAAGAACGACGCCATTCCGCAACGCCTCTCGTCCCACGCTCTGCACTTCGTAGTACTTGCCCGCGTATGTCAGGAACTGGCCAGGCAAGAGCATCTGGTAAACGTGACCGAACAGGGCCGCACCGATGTAGTTCTGGTCGAGGAGTTCGTCCTCCACGAAGAAGTACGCGGGCTTCAGTTGAGCGATGATCTCGTCGAGTGCAGACCCGGGCCGTATGCGGTAACTGACGCTCGGCACGCTGTCGCCGTCGAGCTGACCATCCTCCGGATAGTTCATGACACTGATCACCGGCGCGTGCGGCACGCCGGTGTGGCGCTCGATCAGTTCAGTCACGACAGAGACGACGGGATGCTCCGGCTCAGGCGCCGCGGCGTCGCTCGCCCCTCCCCGTGCGCTGCGATGGTTCTCCCGTTCGTTCGGTTCGGCCTCCGGAACGGAGACGCGGATGAGCTCGAGTTCGCGGATCAGGTCATCATGCGGAACCTCGAACGAGAGCAGAGTGAGCACCAGGCGGAAGACCGCGTTGCGTTCTGTCCGCGCGAAGTCGGGAACGAACGACGGGACGGCTTTCGGGTCGGCCTCGAATATCTGCCGATTGGCGACCATGTAATCGCGCAGAAGGTAGTCCGAGCTGATCAGATTGACGAAACCCTCCCTGTCGGCGCGCGTCGAATACAGCCGGATCGACTCGTACGCGTTGGCAATCTCGTCCTCCACCACGAGGAACCGATTGTCGGAACGGGCCAGCTGCCACGGATTGGCCACGGGAACGATCGACTCGGCAAGGGCGTGCTGCGAGATGTCGAGACCCGCGAAAGCACCGAGCTGGCCATAATACTGACCCGCTATCCAGGCCATGTCCTCGACCGGGAAGGCGTCGGCACCGACCCACTCCACACGCGACACCTGATACTTCAAGGCGACCGTGGCGATCTCGGTGCCGACACCCAGGTATCTGGTCACCTCGGGAAGTATCTCGACGTGCATCGGAGGCCCGTCGCCCCGCCACACGACATGCGATCCTGCACCGTAAGGGAGCGCTGAAGCGACCACCGTGGTCAGGTTGCTCTTGAGCAGGTGCGAAAGCGTGTCGACCAGACCATCGTGGTTCCGGTCGAACGCCGCATACACCGGCGATGCGTCGCCTCCGCAGCGATCCAGAACGAGACCGAGCCCGACCTGGCCGATCGTCAACATCCGGCTCGGTTCTGCGAGGATCACGATGTCGACAGCACGAAGAAACTCATCGGCAACGGCAATCAGATCAAGGTTGTGGATGTCCGCGAATCGCAGGATGCCCACGTCCAGTTCTCGGGCATCATGTTCGGTCAGCACACCGACGCGCCACAATTCCGGCACGCCGGTGATGCTCTCCAGACCGCGTCGCATCCACTCGCTCAGGTCGTGGGCCGCCGAATCGCGTCCGGCGACGATCAGGCATTTGCCGTACTGGAGCAGTCGGTAATAGACGGGCAACGCCAGATAGTCGGTCAGGTCTTCGTAGAACGGATTGTTGATGACGACGCTCTCGTGGCGAAGCAGGTGGACGGACGCATCGATGAGGTTGGTGTCCAGGTCGCGTCCCGAGCGCTTCAGCCGTCCGAAGAACGCTCCCGCGATGCGCTCGGACTCCTTCGGAGAACGCTCCAGCTCTTCGACGCGAGTGTAAGACGAGGTGGGATCCAGCGAAGACAGCGTCACAGCGGCATCCACGGCGCGACGACCGAACAGCTGCCGGTACACCTCTCGCAGGCCGCCATAGTGCGCGACCCGGGTCGCCGAATCCTCCTCGCCGTAGATGTTCTCCTCGTATTCCGGCCTCGTGAGGCCGTCGATCGAGAACGAGATCTCCGCGATCACCATGGCTGCGAGCGCTGGGAAGGAGATCGCGAGGAACCCTGGCCAGGCAGGGAAGGAGTCCACCAGCGCGATGAGGACGACCGCGACGATCAACGAGGCCCAGGCGAGCACTCGATAGAAGGCGCGGGCGCCACCGAGCCTGCGCTGCAGGAACCAGGTGTTGTAGTCCGGATCGAAGTCGTACAGCTGGCTCACCGCTGCGCTGCCGAAGAAGGTCTCCCCTGCGGCGACTCTGCTGAATACGGGCCGCAGCGCCGACTTCAGCGCCACCCAGACGAGCACGATGGCCGTGTTCTCGATGACGTAAAGCCACACCGTGCTGTACCAGTCCTGCAGAAGGGGGGCGAGCCTGAAGATCGACCCGAGGAGGGAATCGAACCAGGTATTCAGGGGGTAGACGACCACGAGAGCGGCAACGAGGTAGACGATGGCGACGACCGGCAACAGGTACTGACGCACCCGTCCTGCCTTCGGCACGTTCACTGCTCGCGCGAGCAACAGCGCCAGTACGATCGGCGTGGTTCCCAGGAGACTTTCCAGATAGTCGAGCATCAGGGGCGCTCAGATCGACTCGGGAATGGCGGATGACGTATCCGTCGATCGAAGTTCGAAAAGCGGTACGCGCTCCAGCTCGAGACGAGTGACGAAGTCGTACGGTGCCGCGATCGTCTCGCCGGTGTCGTTGAAGCGTGCCCGGGCGGCATCCGCAACCGGGAACTGGAAGACCGCGCGAACCGCGTCGTCGTCCTGCGGGTCCAGCATGGTCGCCGCAGAAGGAAGGCGAGACGTCTCCGGAGCGATTCCGAGTGAAGCAAGGATGCCCTTCTCCACTCCGATGGTCGCCTCGATCCTGGCACGCAAAGTGACCCATCTGCGAAGGTTCGCCATCTCCTGCACCTCCTCCTCACGAGCACCCCGAAGAAGAGCACGCGCATGCATGTGAGTTGCGAGGTCGGACAGATAGTCGGCGAACACAGCAGCACCGTTGTTCACCCGCGAGACCATCGCTCGCGCGGCCACGTTGACCGCGGAGATCATCCTTACCAGGCGGTAGCGCATCCACACGAGGACCCCGACCGCGGCCAGGCCGATCACGACGAGGACGCCCGCGGTGACGAGCAGGGCGGACGCCAGTGGCGCAGCACCCATGGTCGCGGCCTGCAGCAAGTAGGGCACGAACGCCGCCAGCCAGACGCCGAGGCCGAGACCGCCTGCCATCAGCACGGTATTTCGCCTCATGCGCTGACGGATGTACGTGCGGACGCGATGGTCCTGCTCCTGCAGCGCGGACAACGCTTGCGCGCCATCGAGGATGTCGATCGTGGCCGGCACCGTCAGCTCCATCAGACTTCTGCCGATTTCTTCCTCGATCTCCTCCCGCTCGATGGCGCTGAGGTTGTGCTGCACGGCCGGCACACTCCGAATGCGTTCACGGGCGTCGAACACCGCACGCTTCAGAACACGACGCGGTCCACGCAGAAAACCGTCGACTCTGAGCCCCAGGTCGGAGAAGTCGGACTCCCACCTGACCATCTCGCTACGCGGCAGGTCTGTGACGAGCGAGTATCGGTCGGTAGCGACTCTGAGGTCCGCGCCGCCGATCTGATCGAATTCGAGGGGCACTCGCTGCACCTGCAGATAGTCGCTCACCGATGTATCGGGGGCACGTCTCGGCTGGTCGATCATGCGGCTGAGGCGGTCTCGAACGTCGGTGAGGCGGCTCAGATGGGTGTTGAGCAGCTCGCCGAGAAGCTGGTCGCTGATGGCGATGGCCACGCGGTACACGTGCTCCGCCTGGAAGGCGCTCGGCGGCAGCAGGTTCGTGGCGATGGTGAGAACCGTCAGCCAGAACCGAAGCGCGTCCTGCTCGTATCCCGAGTTCTCCGGGTTGAGAAGGTCGTAGACGGCGAATCGACTGGACGCCGGGTAATCGTTCCTCTCGACGAATCGAGCAGGCATCCGCTCGTCCTCCGAGCGCCACGCTCGGTGCAGCTGCGCCTTCGAGTCCACTTCGACCGGCGTGCGAGTGCTGACGAAGACGACCTCCGTCGGACGTACTTCCTTCATGCGGTAGCGTTCGGCGAGCTCGCGATGGCGGGCCTTCTCGGCGGCGCCGTACTCGATCTCGTTGAAGTGGACCTGCACGTCGTACTTGCTCTTGTCGGTACTGAGGCCGGCCAGGGTTTCACCGAACGAAGCCGCAGGGTTCTCGGTCTGAAGGTCGGACGCGCTGAGGTACACCCGCTCTCCGGTCTCCAGATCTCGGTAACTCAGCATCGGCTCGAAAGCCAATGCCGACATCTCCGGATATCCGAGAAGAAGGTGAGAAACCCGGACCAGCGGGTGCTGGGAATCCTCCAGACTCAGTTCAGGGCTCTCGTTGTCGAGGAAGTCGAACGGATTCTCGGCGCTGCGCGTTGGATCTTCGCCGCCCGCCGCGTGGTCGACCACGACGGCGCGCCACTCCTTCTTACCCCGGATGAGATCGCGAAGCTCGGGGAGCGCTTGGGCGAGAGTCAGGGCTTCTGCCGACTGATTCCAGCGGCAGAACCCCACGACACCTGCCTCTTCGAACGGCTCGAAGAAGACCTTCGATTCACCCAGCAGCTCCCGCGCGGCGTCGCTGAGGATCAGCACCGTGAACACGATCGCCCGTTCCTCAACGCGCGTCGAGCAGCACGTCGTCGAAGGCGTTCACCTCCGCGGCGAAGTCCCGGAGGTGCAACTGCTCGAGCAGATCCTCGAGCGGTGCGATCACCGTGCGGATCTTGCGCGCGAACGACTGGCCCTCGTGCTCGAGGTACAGCTCGGCGTTCTGCGTGAACGTTGCGAACTGCTGCCGCAACACCGCCTCCAGCACGGGAACGGCATCCCCCTCGAACTCGGCCCGCTCGACCTCGCGCTTCACGTGCCCCAGCAGATTGGCCACGAGCGTGCGCACCTCGAGGTCGCTGTACAAGTCCTTCGGAACGGAGACGCCGTAGAAGGCGGCAACGTCGAACAGGGTCGCCACGCGAGACTTGAACCCCTCGATCACCGATGCCAGTTCAGGCAGCGGAAGGCCGCTCTGCAATACGCCCGCCAATTGGGTCTTGTCGAACGTGATGCTCGGGATGTCGGTCTCCCAGCGGCTGACAGCAGCCCGTGCCGCGTCCGTGATGGCGCGAACCGCTACCGGGTTGACCGTGAGCGCATCGATCACCTCGTAGAAGCGGTCGCACGGAGTTCCGTTGGAGACGACGAAGTCCTGCTCCAGCTCACCTGTCGGCTTGAACCGGTAGACCCGGTCGTCGCCATGGACGGGCGTCCAGATGATCTTCTTGTAGGCCAGCCCCAGAAGCAGCGCCGTGTGGATTCCCGCCAGCTGCCTCGCCTGATTCGCCTCATCGAGGTCGGGCAGCTGTGAGATCCAGTGCCAGCGTCTGTCGATGTGCGGCGTGATGACCTTCGTCTCGGCGACAGACGGCTTGATGCTCGACACCAGCTGGTAGTACGCGGAGAAGTATTGGCCGGCGGGGCGCCTCTCCGTGGCGTGATGCCGCTCCGGCGAGTACTTCGAGAGGTCACGTGCTCTGATGCCGTAGATCGCGTTGTAGAACAGGATCTCCTGAGGGCTGATCTCCTCGTCCGGCTCTCCGCCATAGTCGCCCAGGTGCTCGGAGATGAGGCTCTTGCGCTTCGGGTCGGAGTCCCCTTCGAGGCTCGGGTTGTAGGCGCAGGCCTGAATCGGATGCCGCTCCTCGCCTATCGGCTGCTCCAGGAACGGCGCCGCAAGGCGCTTGGCTTTGTCGATCTCGCCGGTGACGTAGTGGATGACGTTCGCCTCTTCGAAGTTCTTCTCGCGGGTGCGGTACTCCTTCTCGAGGGCTTCGATGACGTCGATCTTGATCTGCGCGCTGTAGCTGTTCATCACCTGCGTGGCGAAGTAGGCGATGATCGTGTTCGAGTAGAGATCCTGGAAGTAGTTCGCATCCTTCTCGTCGGTCAGCATCGAATACTTGCGCACCTTCGAATAGATGGATTCGGCGAGCTCGGAATCGATGTTCACGACGCCTCCCGTGTAGGGCATCGTGCGGTACAGGGCGTCGAGGCTGTCGGAAGAGGCGAGCACGTAGCGGGTCGTCGTGCCCGTGAGGTCGTCGTACTTCGTGCGGTACACGTCGATGGTCGTGCGGAGCCTCTTGAGGTTGTCCCGCAGCGTCGTGAAGAACGTCTCGAACGACGTGGCCATGCCTGAGACGTATTCGATGCCTTCCTCGAGCACCTTCACGTACACGCTCTGCTGGCTCAGCTGGTCGACGCGCTTGATGTAGTTCTGGAACTTCTCCTGCATCTCCTGCAGCTGGGCCCCCGGCTTGCCACGCAACGTCTCCATCAGGCTTCGCTTGCGGTTGACGAACTGTTCGGCCGACTCGATGTCTTCGGTCTCCGGGTTGTCGAATGCCGAGCGCTCGAAGTCGTTGAAGAACTTCAAGGTGCGATCGAGCTCGACCTGCACGCGCTGCTTCTCGGCCTTGAGCGACTGAAGGGTGCGGTACAGGAAGTAGCGGGCCGAGACCGGATGCACGAACGACCCGGAGATCTTGTCGCGCAAGTAGGTCTCGAGCTGGTGCGCGTGCTTCTCCTTCGTGGGGTTGCCGGTGTCGGCCTGGAAGATCGAATAGCCGAGGATGCCGGCGGTCTCCTCGGTATGGCGTTCCACCAGGTCGTGATACTTCTTCATGTCGTAGTACGTGGCCACGTAGCTCTCCGCGTCTGCGGATTCGGCCAGTGCCGCAACGGCGGCGCTCACATTGCGCTTGTAGACCTCGTCGCCGGCAACGCTCACGCTCCGCATGACGTGGTCCCGGAGTGCCGTGAGGTACTCGTCCCAGCGGTTTCCGACGACCGAGATTCCGTCCTCGTCATAGGCAAGACACTGCGCCTGGATGGCGCGGGCGAACGGCTCCTTGTTCGTGGCGGCCGCGTCCACCGCAGCGATGAATTCGGTCGGCAGATCGAGATCGCGGGCGGCGAATCCGCGCTCGCGTTGCTTGAAGAGTCCTTCCTGGCGATCCAGGAATTGATCGTCGAACTGCAGCCACTGGGTCGACAGTGCGAGGTTCGCCCACTGGAAGGCCACCACGTCGCGCACGTGCGTCCACGGGTACACCAGCCGCGATGCGCCAGCGCCTGCGTACCTGTTGCGGCCGTCGTTCTTGATGACCTCGCGGAGCACGTTGTCCTCACGCGAGTTCGACTTCTTCGACATGGGCCCGATGGACTGCGTGTAGATGCAGGTCGCGGCGTGATCGAGATACGTCGTGAACGAGTCCAGATTGCCGCCAGTGGAGTTGTTGGCGTCGAAAAGGAAGCAGAAGTCGTACGGCATCGCGTCGACCGCTTCCACGCCGTCCGCTCCCACACGAGGGAATTCGAACTTCAGGCTTCGATACTGAGGCGGCAGGGTGTTGTCGCCCTTCATGAGGAAGGCATCCAGCTCACGAACCGCGGCGTATGCATTCACCTGCAGGTTCTGCTGTTCCTCGGTCGCCTTGATCACCGAGTAGAAGACATCCGGTTGCACGAAGAAGCCGCGCGTGATGGCTTTGGCCTTCGGATACTTGCTACGGAGGTACTGGGCGAGATACATCGCAACAGACAGGATGAGCCCCGACCCCGTGCCGCCGGCGAGCGAAGACGTCACGATCACTCGCAGCGACTGTTCCTCTTGATCCTTGTCGATGCGGAACAGCGCCTCGATCGCGCGGTGCAGCGCATCGAGGTTGCCTCCCTTGAGGGTCGTGTCGAACGCGAGCCGGGAGATGGCCCGTACCTGGGCGGCGCCCTCGGTGAGCGTCTTGCGGTTGAGCATCTCGTTCACCGGGAACCAGTTGTCGCGCGCGTTCGTGTTGATGTTGAGGTATTCGCCGACCGTGTTGCGCGTCGAGGTCTGGACCGTGTAGATCTCAGGGCTGCGCTGTTTGATGCGTGCGAGATCGTTGATGTCGGTGTCGAAGACGACGAAAGCAATGCGTTCGGACTGGCTGCTCTCGGATTCCTTCACCTTTTCGGCGACCTTCTCGACGATCTTCGAGCCGGTGCCGCCGAGCCCCAGGATGAGCGTTGGTGCTATGGGCATTGCGGTGTTCCTCTCATTTCGCTGCACGAACGGGACGCGCTACGCGTTCGGGTTCATTTCGTAGGTCATCTGGGCCGTGGTGGCGGTGATCGTCGACGACGGACTGAGTGGCGGAGCCTTCGTCGTGTCCGCATCGAGTTCCGTGCCGTTGACGGCGACGTTCTTGCGCTGGGCGATCTGACGCCAGTTCTCGAGCCGCATCGTCTTGTGCGGACCCGCCTTGAGCCGCATCGACGTGAACCCGATCACTCCGGGAGGGACGTATCGCAGAGTCGCCGTGTCGGCCACGAACGGCAGAAGCCGTCTTCCCGTCGCGATGGCGAATCTGCCCTTGGCCTCTTCGCTTCGCACTCCCACCTGATTCGGTGTTCCGACCACGCTGGGGCGCTTCTTCATCCTCTTCGAGAATCGGTGCTTGAAGAGGTACCCGCAGACGATCACGAGGATGACGAGCGCGACAAGCCACTTCCAACCGTCCTGCTCGAACCAATGAAGCAGTCGTTCGTACCAGGGGAGGTCGTCCACGACGGTGGTGGTCAGATGCAGCGTCGCTTGGTTGAGCTGCTCGTCGTAGACGTGTGAGGCATGGAGGGTCAATGGGATGCGCCCGGTACTCGCCGCATACACGTCTCCGTGCGGTGCGCGAGGAGTCAGATAGACGCGTCCGACTTCGTCGCCCAGCGACACATCGAACTTGAGATCCTTCTTCGAGGTGACGACGAATGACGATGGCTTCATGGTCGCCCATTCGTTCTTCGTGAAGGGGATGGCGGACGACCCCTGTTTCACCGCGTAGTCGAGCGCGATCGCATGACCTGGCGCTCGGTAGGAGTCCAGCTTCGACGCCAGGAACGTGGTGTTATGCACCGTGAACACACCGGGGCGAGCCGGCTCCAGGACCTTCAACTTGATCGTCGCCTTGGACGTCTCGTTTCCCAGGAAATGCGCTCCGGCCTCGATCACCACATCGCCGCGTTCGAGCGTGATGGCGTCGCCTGAGCTGAACTTGGTGGCGACGATCTTGCCGTTGTTCGCAATGCTGGCGCTGTAGTCCACCGACCCGAGCAGATCCGAGTGGATGAACTTGCACTTGTCGTCGACGAATCCGTACTTGAGGGTGTACTTTCCGCCGACGATCTTGTCTGCATCGACATCCCTGCCGGACTTCGCGAGTTGGATTCCGAACTTCACGTGCGGTTTGTAGAAGATCGCGATCGTCTGCGCGCCCTTCACGTCGAAGACGGTGTTGCCCTGTGGGATGTGCGAGAAGTTGGCGATGGTCCCCTGCAGAGTCTTGTTCGGCACGGCATCGACCAGCACACCCCCGTCCATAGCCCGTTGATTGTCGGCCCACGACACACCCACGGAGGAGACAGGGGCGGTCTTCTTGCCTGCTGTGGTCGCGGAGCCGATCGAGACGTCGGATCCCTGAGCGAAGACGAGCGCCTGATCGAGCGGCACGTCGGCGGAGACGTGACCAGGGACAGGCTGCTTGAGAATGCTTCGCTCGAAGATCAGGTTGGAGAATCCCGTCATGAGCCCGAGCAAGTCCGCTGATGACGCGGCGTGCGCGAAGTAGATGCCGTGGGCCGGGTCGTTGTTGATCGTTGCGGCGTCGGCGCCGATCGCGAGAAATGCGACGTGAATGCCTGATGCACTGAACTGCGCCAGATCCGACTGGACATCCGCGGTGCTGCGGTCATCGAACTGCCCGTCCGTCAGAATGACGAGCCATTTCGTAGGAGCCTTGCCCCCCGCCAGATCGGCGGATGCCCGCTGCACTGGAGCGTAAGGAGTCCCTCCGCCCACCATCTGCATCGCGTGGATCTTGGCCACTCGCGAGCTCATCGGATCGGCGCCGCTCAATTGCACTTGCGGTCCCGCGTTGGGGTTCGAACCGAAATCGCTCATCCGGTACACGTTCAGGGAGTCGTCGTGTTCGAGCATGGCTGCGAACACCTCGAGCGAGTACTTGGCCTGTGACCAGCGATCGAGTGGCTGCGAACCGTCGTTGAACATCGATCCCGAGTCGTCGATGACCAGATTGATCTGACGCGGTTGCGGTGCTTCGGCGTTCACGGCAGCGCCGCACGAAGCAGCAGCGGCGGCAGCGCCGGGTGTGAAAGCGTAGAGCGCAAGCGCGCCCAGGAACACGAGAGCGGAAGCCAGGATCCGAAGAACGGATGACGCGCCGTCGCCGGAGCGGGCCTGTAGCGAACCACCCTCCTCCGCGCCGAGTTCCGCCACTGTTCGCCTCCGTGTAACTGCTGCGCCCTGCAACATGCCCTTGGGGTCACAGCGGGCCCAAAACTATCGGACATGGTTGGCTCGGCGAACCCCCAGTTCGCGCGGTACGCCTGCTCGGATGCGCACCTCGTAGGAAGTGTTGCCCCGGCGGCTGGGAGCGCGACAGGGCCCCGGGCAGCACGACGGCCGCCGCGCGCGGAGGCGAGCGACGGCCGTGAAAGCCGCGATCAGCGGTAGAGCGGGCTCCCGTCCGGGGCGGCCGGCACCGGCGTTCCGTCGATGAACGTCGGCCACGCCAGCGGAGCGCCGGCGACCGCGGCGAAGTGGGGTGCGCCCGAGGGGTTGGCCGGCACGGGGGCGCCGTTCGCGAGGCGCGGCCACGCCAGCGGCGGATGCGGTGCCGACGCGTGAGGTTCGGCGAGACGACCGGAGCCAGCAGACGCACCTGCTGACGGAGTACTCGCCGACGGAGCGCCAGCGGCCGCTGCATCCGCGGACGCTGCAGCGCTCGACGGACTGGAGACGGCTTGCTCGTCAGTCGCGTCATCCACGGGGCCGGCCGGTGCCGAGGACGGCCCAGGCACGGCCGCCGCAGCGGCGTTGGCCGCGGCCGGAGTCGCCGGCGCGGAGACGAAGGGCTGTGGGTACCCGGGGGCCTGGGAGTATCCGGGAGCCTGCGAGTATCCGGGAGCCTGTGGCACGGGCGGAACACCGGAAACGAACGGCGGCCGGGGCACTGCCGGGTACCCGGCAGCGCTGTACCCCGCCGCGCCGTACCCGGCCGGATATCCGCCTGCGGAGGGGGCTGCACCGTAGACCGGACCGCGTCGCTCGCCGCGGTTGCGGTTGATCAGCAGACCCCACAGCGGGATCAGCACGAGCGCGACGCCCGCGATCACGGCCACGGATGCGACGATGCGGCCGTAGAAGTCGTGATCCCACAGCCCGTTGAACGGAGTGGGGGACGGGATCGTGACCATGACTCCGATGACCGCGAACGCGCATCCGGAGACGTAGGCGAGGATGCGCGTCACCTGCGTGACCCATCGCGAATAGAGGAAGCGAACGAGGTCGACGAGCGCGAGCATGCCCCGCAGGAAGATGAGGCACAGGATGCCTCGCCAGATGTCGATCCACAGCGTGAACCCGCCCGAGCCGTTCTCCGTCCAGATCGTGACGATCCAGAGCAACAGCAGGTAGGCATCCGTCGCCAGCGACGCGAACTCGAACCACTCCGGACGGTAACCGCCGATCACTGTGTCGAGCCAGACCAGCAGTGCGAAGACGATGAGCGCGATGTCCGTGGTCACGACGCGCCCGAGTGTGTCGCCTCCCGCGCCGAACAGGATGAACACCACGGAGACGAGTGCGCAGGCCGCGACCACGATGAGCACGATGCGCGCTCCCCACGCCCCGAGCACGCTCGTGCGCCTACCTGTCGCGGGGCCGGCGGCGGACGCCGGAGCGGATGGCATGCCGTCCGGAGCGCCGGCCGGCATCCCGCCTGGCTCGTTCGGATACTCGTGGCTCATGGACGCCTCCTCGTGATCGCGCCGCCAGCGTATCGGAGGCCTCGGCCGACGGCGAAGGGTTTCCACAGCGCGGCACGGCTGTGCACAGGGATCAGTGCACAGGGGTCACTGCACAGGGGTCACTGCAGAGCGGATGTCAGCCGGGCCAGGTTGTCGAGCACGGTCGAGCGGAGGGGCTGGCGCAGCCATTCATCTAGGGTCAGGCGCTTGCTGGCATCCCGGTAGCCCTGCTCGACCTCTCGCAGACAGGCGACGAACGAACGCCCACGCACCATCAGCGAGATCTCGGCGTTGAGCAGGAAGGAGCGCATGTCCATGTTGCTCGAGCCGATGACGGCGACCTCGTCGTCGATCGTGAAGTGCTTGGCGTGCAGGATGTACGGGGCCTTGTACATCCAGATCGTCACGCCCGCCCGCAGCAGCTGCTCGTAATACGAACGCTGCGCGTGGTACACGAGTGCCTGGTCGCCGATCTCCGACACGAAGAGCTCGACGCGGATGCCGCGCTGCACCGCCGTGGTCAGCGCCGTCAGCATCGCCTCGTCCGGCACGAAATAGGGCGACGTGATGATGATCTGCTCGGTCGCGTAGTACAGCAACGCCAGGAACAGCTTGAGGTTGTTCTCGTTGTCGAAGCCGGGCCCGCTGGGCACCAGCTGGCAGTCCAACTCCTCCTCCCGCGTGCTCGGGACCCTTATCGGGTCGCGCTCACGGTCGAGCAGCTCTCCCGTCTCGGAGTACCAGTCGGTGATGAAGATGGCGTTGAGCCCCGCGACGATCGGTCCCTCCAGGCGCGCGACGAGCTCTTTCCACTTCAGGCCGCGCCTGATATTGCTGCGCTTGTTGTAGGTGCGATCGATGACGTTCTGCGAGCCCATGAAACCGACACGGCCGTCGACCACCAGCACCTTGCGGTGGTTGCGCAGATCCGGTCGCTGGTATTTGCCCTTCAAGGGCTGCACGGGCAGCATGAGCCGCCACTGCGCTCCCATCGCCGTGAGCCGTTTGATGGTGCGCTTGTAATCCCGGGTGCGAAGGGATGCGATGTGGTCGAGCAGCACTCGCACCGTCACGCCGCGCTTCACGGCAGCCTCGAGCGCGTCGAAGAACGGACCCGTCGTGTCGTCCCAGGAGAGGATGTAGAACTCGACGTGCACGTACCGGGTGGCTGTCTTGACGGCGTTGGTCATGGCATCCAGCGACGCCTGATAGTCGCCGATGAGGTTGGCCTCGTTGCCGCCGACCAGCGGCATCGCCCCCACGCTGCGGTTGAGGCGCACGACGGACTCGAGCCAGGGCGGCCACGGGTGATCCCGTCGCACCCGCTCGATGCCCTCGGTGGATTCGAGGATGAACTCGTTGATGCGCTGCTGACGCAGGCGTCGCTGCTTGGGCAGCTTGTAGCTGCCGATGAGAAGGAAGAACAGCCAGCCGACGTACGGGATGAAGTAGATCGCGAGCAGCCAGGCAGTTGCCGACGTCGGACGGCGATTGCGCGGAACGACGATGATGGCGACGATGCGCAGGCCGAAGTCGATGATGAGCGCGACGACGATGCTGATCCAGGTCAGCGTGCCGCTGTCCATGCCGTCCCCTCCCCAGCTGCCGTGTTCGTCGGTCGGTGCCGCATGCCGCAGAAGCGGGTGTCGTACCGCGTCCGGGCCGCCGACGAATGGCGTCGACGACGGCACGGCTGCCGCTGACGCTAGCACCGGCCGGCGTGGTAGCGCGCCACCGACAAAGGGTGAGGGTCTGCTTTCGGCGAGCGCCGGTCAGGGCCTGGGCGCGAGACCGCGTCGGGCGCGCTCCTGCGCCTCGACCTTCGCCAACGCCTTGCGCTCACTCCGGTCGGCGTGCACGACGGCGCGCATCACGACCCAGAACACGAGCCCGACGAGAACGGTCGGCGCGAGCGCCCAGAGGATGCCTGTCCATACGCCGTCCATGATGAGTCAAGGATACGCGCTCGACCTGGTGCGACGGTGCGGTGCGCTGCCGCGGTGAACGCAGTACCCGTTCCGCATGGAGCACGCACCACCCGTTCCGCATGGAGCACGCACCACCCTTTGCGCAGGAGCACGCACCCGCTGCGGACGGTGAACGCACCACCCGATGCGCACGGAGCTTCGGGTCCACGTCCCCGAGTCGTGCGACTCAACGGTGTCGATCCCCTCAAAGGCGGCAGGCGGATAATGGCGCGTACCGCCCTCCGTTCGCCTCCCCCCGGAGTTCCCCACGCCTGACATCCTCACCTTCCTCACCACGTTCTCGTTCAACCCGTACGCCTTCGGGCTGATCGTGGTCGCCGCCGCGCTGTACGGCGCCGGCATGTTCTTCGCGCACCGCAACGGCGTGCGGTGGCCCGGGTGGCCGACGATCGCGTTCTATGTCCTCGGCCTGGGCTCCTACGCGTGGATCGAGTTCGGCTTCCTCGGCACGTGGAGCGTCGACCTCCGGTGGGCGTTCACCACTCGGATCGCCTTCCTCCTGTTCGTCGTTCCCGGCCTGCTGGCCCTCGGCCGTCCGGTCACGCTGGCCAGGGCGGCCGCGTCGGGGGCGTCGGCGCGCGTGCTTGAGCGCGTCCTGAAGTCGTGGCCCATCCGCATCATGGGAAACGCGATGTTCGCGCCCGTCGTCGCGCTTCTCGGCTTCTGTCTCTTCCTGACGCCGTTCGCGGCCACGCTCCGGCTCGACCCCGGATGGGAAGCGGGGATCACCATCGGCGTCCCTGTCGTGGGCCTGCTCATGGTGCTTCCGCTGACCGACAGCGGCCTTCTGCGCACGAGCCTCTTCATCACCGCCGAGTTCATGCTCGCGTTCGTCGAGCTGGTGCTGGATGCCATTCCCGGCATCCTTCTCCGCCTCAACGAGACCGTGCTGGACCACGCCCCCGCCGTGACGGGCCTGCTCCCGCCGTGGTTCCCATCGCCCCTGCACGACCAGCACCTGTCGGGCGACTTCCTGTGGTTCATCGCCGAGGTGGCGGACATCCCGGTGCTCATCATCCTGTTCGTGCGGTGGATGCGCACCGACAAGCGCGAGGCCAAGACGATGGATGACCTCACCGACGAACAGATGGAGCAGCTCACCCAGGAGCACCTCAGGCGCTTCCAGCGGTAGGGCGGCCGCGCCGGCCCGGGGCCGGCTGCGGCGGCCAGGTGCCGGGCTCGGGGTCCGCCACGGGCTCGGACCGCTGAAAGCAGGCATGATCGCGCTCTCCTCTTCGGCACAGGCACAATTGGCCTGTTTCCGCGACATCTGCCTGTCCATTCCGGGTTGCAGCTCGCCAGCGGGTGCCGACTGGCGGTAGTCGACAGCTGGTGCCGGCCAGGTGGCACCCGCCAGGTGCCGGTCGGTGATACGTCGGTAACCGGCGCAGGGGCGGTACGTCGTCTTTCGCCGAAGAATGCGCGGTACGCAAGCGGCCGGCGCCGGCAGGCACGATGCGGCAAGGAGTCGGCCACGGCCCTCGGTAGGTCAGCCGCTGACAGCCGGCCGGTAGGAGAGGGAACCCGTCGCGGGCCGCATTCGGGACCCCGTCGGTGGTCGCAGCCACGAACTGCGGGATGGCGGCCCCGCGGCGAGCAGATCAGCGATCACATCGAGGCACCCGTCGAGGTCGCCCATCACCTGCGCGTAACCGAATCGGTGCGTTCGCATCCCGCACCGAACTGCGGCAGCGTCGCGCACTCGGTCCCTCTCCCGTTGGGCGCGAGAAGCGTGGAACTCGTCGCCGTCGGCCTCGACGATCAGCCAGCCGTCGATGAGCAGATCGACTCGCCCCAAGCCGTCGATGAGAACTTGGACTTGTACGCGCCACCCTCGTTGGATGGCAGCGACTCTGAGGATCGACTCGATCCCCGACTCGCTCTTGCCGTTCACCAAAGAGCGAAAGCGTCCGATCGAGCGCGGGAGACGGCTGAACAACTCGTCCAGGCCCTGGACTGTGAGGTGCCCACCGTGCACAGCACTGTCGATCGACGCGATGAGATCGAAGGGTTGCACACGTTTAGCCAGTACGACCAGCGACGTCACGGCATCCGTTCGCCATGGCATCCCTGTGGGCCATCGAAAACTGCTCGGGAACACGCGGTACTCCCCTTGGCGAAGCGCAGGGAGCCGGCTCGCCGTCCTGGGCGCAGCGACACACAGCCCGGTGCGCTGCGAGACCCAGATGCCCATGGAGCGGAGCGCGCTCTCGCCGCTGAGCACACCGCCGAGCTCGACCGCGCGTACGGCTTCCGGGTCGGCGTGAGTTGTAGCGAGCCACGAACGGCGGACGGAATGGACGAAGCCAGACGCTATTGACCTTCGCACGTCGTGCTCCGTGCATCCCATCGACCGCAACAGGGCGCGCGTGGCCAGCCCTCTGTACCGAACGAGAGCAGTTGAAACCCGGTCTCCCATGCCGGGATTCTGCCCGCAGCACCGGCTCAGGCATCCGCCGTGCCCGCGTCCTGCGGAAAAGCGTCAGCTCGGGCCAGGTGTTGGGGACGAGAGTCGCCGCGAAACCGCTCCGGCATCGCAGGCACAATTACCCAGAACAGGCCAATCCTGCCTGTTGCGGCGAGGAGAGCGCGATCTTGCCTGTTTCGACGCGAGTGCGACGCGGGGCTACTTCACGAGGGGGAACAGGATCGTCTCTCGGATGCCGAGGCCCGTCAGCGCCATCAGCAGGCGGTCGATGCCCATGCCCATGCCTCCAGTGGGCGGCATGCCGAACTCGAGCGCCCGCAGGAACTCCTCGTCGAGCCGCATCGCCTCGTCGTCGCCCTGCGCCGCCAGCCGCGCCTGCTCGATGAAGCGCTCGCGCTGCACCACGGGATCGACGAGCTCGGAGTATCCGGTCGCGAGCTCGAAGCCGCGGATGTAGAGGTCCCACTTCTCCACCACGCCCGGCTTGGAGCGGTGCGCGCGCACGAGCGGAGACGTGTCCACCGGGAAGTCGCGCACGAACGTCGGGCGCTCCAGACCGCCCTTCACGAAGTGCTCCCACAGCTCCTCCACGTACTTGCCGTGGATCGGATGCTTGACGTCGATCTCGACCAGCTCGGCCAGGGCGGCGAGCTCGTTGAGCGGCGTCTCGGGAGCGATGTCGGTGCCGCCGGTCCACGGCAGGCGACCGGATGCGACGGCCTGGGTGAGCGCATCCGTGAGGCTCTCGTACATCGAGACGGTGTCCCACTCGCCGCCCAGGTCGTACCGGGTGCCGTCGGCCCACGTCACGACGTGACCGCCGTTGGTGGCCCACGCGGCATCCTGGATCAGCGTCTGCGTGAGCTCCGCCATCGTGTTGTAGTCGCCGTACGCCTGGTACGCCTCGAGCATGGCGAACTCGGGGCTGTGCGTGGAGTCGGCGCCTTCGTTGCGGAAGTTGCGGTTGATCTCGAACACCCGGTCGATGCCGCCGACGACGGCACGCTTGAGGAACAGCTCCGGCGCGATGCGCAGGAACAGCTCGGTGTCGAACGCGTTCGAATGCGTGACGAACGGGCGAGCGGATGCCCCGCCGTGCATCGTCTGCAGCATCGGGGTCTCGACCTCGATGAAGTTCCGTGAGGCGAACGTAGCGCGCAACGACGCCACGGCCTTCGCCCGGTTCACGACCGTGGTCCTCGCCTGCTCGCGCGCGATGAGATCGAGGTACCTGGCGCGCATCCGCGTCTCTTCGGAGAGCTCGTTGTGCAGGTTGGGCAGCGGGAGGATCGCCTTGGATGCCACGGCCCAGTCGTCCGCCATGACCGACAGCTCGCCCCGCCGCGACGAGATGACCTCGCCGTGCACGAACACGTGGTCGCCGAGGTCGACGAGTTCCTTCCAGCGGGCGAGCGACTCCTCGCCCACGGATGCCAGCGACACCATGGCCTGGATGCGCGAGCCGTCTCCCGACTGCAGCACCGCGAAGCACAGCTTGCCCGTGTTGCGCAGGTGCACGACGCGACCGGCGATGCCGACGAAGACGCCTGTGGTGGCATCCGCTTCGAGAGCGTCGTACTCCTCGCGCAGTTCCGGGATGGTGGCCGTGATCGGCAGCGCGACGGGATACGCGCCGCCCGCGGCATCCGCCTCGGCGATGAGCCGCTCGCGCTTGGCGAGCCGCACAGCCTTCTGATCGCTGATCTCCTCAGCAGTCAGTTCAGCGGCGCTGGGCTCGGGGCGGGAGTCGCTCACCATGGTTCCTCTTCGTTCGTGGTGTTCGTTGGGGTGCCGGTTTCGACAGGCTCAACCGGCGGTATTCGGTGGTGCTGGGCCGTTCGGTGGTTCGGTTCGGTGCTGCCGGTTTCGACGGGCTCGACCGGCGGTATCCGGCGGTGCAGCACCACGGGGATGCCGGCCTCAGCCGATCACGATGCTCGCGTTGTCGATGAGCCGCGTTCCGCCCACGCGCGCCGCGATCAGCGCGAGGGCTGGTCCCCGGTACCGCTCGTCGACCGAGCGGAACGTCTGCGGGTCGACGATGGCCAGGTAATCCAGCCTAACCGCCGTCGATGCCTCCACGCGCGCCCGGCCGGCCGCGAGCGCGGCCGCCGCTCCCCCGCCCGCTGCGGCCACGGCATCCTGGAGCGCTGCGGACAGCGTGACGGCCTCCCGGCGAGCGTCGTCATCGAGGTAGCGGTTGCGGCTGGAGAGCGCGAGACCGTCGGGTTCGCGCACGGTCGGCACGGCCTCGATCGAGGTCGGGATGTTGAGGTCGGTCATCATGCGACGCACCAGGAAGATCTGCTGCGCGTCCTTCTGGCCGAACAGCGCGACATCCGGGCGCACGACGTTCACGAGCTTCGCCACCACGGTGAGCACGCCGTCGAAGTGCCCAGGACGCGACGCGCCCTCGAACACGGATGCCGCCTCACCGCCGGTGATGCGGGTCTGCGTGGGGCCGTCCGGATACATCTCGTCGACCCCGGGTGCGAACACGATGTCGGCGAGCTCTGACAACGCGACGAGATCGCTCTCCATGGTGCGCGGATAGCGCTCGAAGTCTTCGCCGGGGCCGAACTGCAGCGGGTTCACGAAGATCGAGACCACCACGAGGTCGGCGAGCTCACGCGCCCTGCGCACGAGCGACAGGTGCCCTTCGTGGAGGGCGCCCATCGTCGGCACGAGCGCGACGCGCTCTCCCTTCGCACGGGCGTCGGCGACGATGCTGCGCACACCGACGATGGTCGTCGCGACGTGAGGGGTGGGGGTCATCGGTTCTCCGTCAGAGGGTAGTGAAGGGCTAGGGGCTGATGGCTCGCGATGGGGCCGCTTGGGCAGGAAGCTCGCGCTGGGCCGCTCGCGCGGGGAGATCGTGGTGGGCCGCTCGCGCAGGTGGCTCGCGGTGGGCCGCTTGCGCAGGAATTTCGTGGTGGGCCGCTTGCAGCTGGTCGCTCGCGGTTCGCCGCTTGGGCACGATCGCTCGTGGTGGATGCTCGCACGCCGTCGCTCGCAGAGGCCGCCGTCGCCGGCATCACGGCCGCGGCCCCGGGTCGGACCCGCCACGGTCGTCCCCGTCGTCGAGCCCCGGCCAGCCTCCTGAGTCGTCCCAGCCGTTCGACGTGCCGTCGGCCGCACCGCCTGCTCCGCCGCCGGGGCCGAGGTCCCAGCGGCCGGACGGCAGTCCTGCGTGCGGCCAGCCGTTCGTGGAGGGTGAGGCACCGGCGAGCGGCCCTGACGCATCCAGCAGCCCCGGCAAGTCCAGCGCGTCGAGTTCGGTGGGTGCGCCAGCTCGCCGCAAGGCCTCGTCGACGGAGGAGCGCACGAGCGACGACAGATACGCGCCAGGGTTCTCCACGCCCAGGCTCGCCAGGATCCCGGATGCCTGCTCCACGATCGAGCGCGAGAACGTGGTGGCCGTCGAGATGGCCTCCGCGTAGGCCGCGCGGTCGCTCTCGTCGACGATCACCGGTTCGCCGCCCATCTCGACGACGAGCGCCTGGCCGATGGGCTGCACCGGGGCGGGCGCCGTGACGGCGAAGTAGCTCTCCGCCAGCCTTGCCAGGTCGAGACTCGTGCCGCTGAACACCATCGCCGGATGGATGGCGAGCGGGATCGCTCCTCGCTGCAGAGCCGGCGTCAGCACTCCGACGCCGAACTCCGGCGCCGTGTGCATGACGAGCTGTCCTGGCTGCCAGGCGCCCGCCGTGGCGAGCCCGGCGATGAGCTCGGGAAGCTCCGGCCCTGGCACGGCCAGCAGCACGAGCTCGGACCGCTCGATCAGCTCGGGAATCTGCAGCACGGGTGCTCCGGGAAGCAGCGCCTCGACGCGTTCCCTGTTGCGGTCGCTCGAGGTGGCGACCCCGACGATCGCGTGCCCGGCTCCGGCGAGCGCGGCACCGAGCACGGGACCGACGCGTCCTGCCCCGACGATGCCGACGCCCAGGCGTCCCGATCTGCCGGCCATCACACATCACCCTCGAACTCGGGTTCGTGGGGTTTCCTGCCCCTCCCGGCACCCTCCTCGGCGCGTGCCCAGTCGATGGCTCCGGCGCCGACGAGGGCGAAGAGCTCCTCGGCTGCTCGCGTGTCGATCACCGGAACCCTCGCGTGCACCGGGCCGTCGATCACGTGCACGTCGGCGAACGCCAGGTCGAGGATGCGCCTCGCCGGCCCCTGCCCCACCTCCACGCTCTGCATTCTGGCGAGCGGCACGAACACGATGCGCCGCCAGACCGCGCCGTGCCGCACGACGATCACGCCGTCGGCG
>Ga0164242_10001917_pt1 | contig 24361 bp, 28 predicted proteins | sample OricomgcompostMG_FD_108783 | JGI IMG/M metagenome (GOLD analysis project Ga0164242, IMG submission 108783) | Miracle-Growth compost microbial communities from Emeryville, California, USA - Original compost - Miracle growth compost (MG) ...
CTCTGGCGCAGATAGCGGTCGGGCACGAAGCGGTCGCCGTCCTTGCGCAGCCGCACCAGCAGCGGCATGTCGGTCAGGCGGCGGCAATAATCCTCGAAATAGGGCGTCTTCCGATCGAGGAAGAACTCCTTGAGGATAACGTGGCCCATGGCCATCGCCAGCGCCGCGTCGGTCCCCTGCTTGGGGTGCAGCCAAAGGTCGGAGAGTTTCGCGACCTCGGAATAATCGGGTGTGACGGCAACGACATTGGTGCCGTTGTAGCGGGCCTCGACGAAGAAGTGCGCGTCCGGCGTGCGCGTCTGCGGCACGTTCGAGCCCCACGCGATGATGTAGCCGGAATTGTACCAGTCGGCCGATTCCGGCACGTCGGTCTGCTCGCCCCAGGTCTGCGGGCTCGACGGCGGCAGGTCGCAATACCAGTCGTAGAAGGACAACAGCGTGCCGCCGATCAGGCTCAGATAGCGCGCGCCCGAGGCATAGGAGACCATCGACATGGCCGGGATCGGCGAGAAGCCGATGACACGATCCGGCCCGAAGGTCTTGACCGTGTGCACATTGGCGGCGGCGATGATCTCGACCGCCTCCTCCCAGGTGGAGCGCACGAAGCCGCCGCGCCCGCGGATTTCCTTGTAGGCCTTCGCCGTCTTCGGATCGCCGGTGATCGCGGCCCAGGCCTCGACCGGGCCGAGCGTCTTGCGTGCCTCGCGCCATGCCTTCACCAGCCGGCCGCGCACCATCGGGTATTTGATGCGGCTCGCGCTGTAGAGGTACCAGGAATAGGAGGCCCCACGGGAGCAGCCGCGTGGCTCGTGGTTGGGCATTCCGGGGCGGGTCCGCGGATAGTCGGTCTGCTGGGTTTCCCAGGTGACGACGCCGCTCTTCACATAGATCTTCCACGAGCACGAACCGGTGCAGTTCACGCCGTGGGTGGAGCGCACGATCTTGTCGTGCTGCCAGCGCTGCCGGTAGCCCTCTTCCCACATCCGGTCTTCGTCGCGCAGTTCGCCATGGCCACCCGCAAAGGATTCACGCCGCCGGGAAAGATAGGTGAGGCGTTCGAGGAAGTGGCTCATCTGGCTGTTCCTTTCCCGTGGCGTTTTCAGCTTTGCGATAAGGCAGGCGACGGCACCGATTTCTTCTCACCCATGACCGGCGCGCGCCGGACCTCGGTGAGGTAGCTCAGAGTGAGCGACACCCAGACGATGCCGTAGAGCAGCATGAAGCAGCTGGAATTGATGCCGAGCCGGTCGAGAATGACGCCGAACAGGATCGGCAGCAGGAAGCCCCCGAGGCCGCCCATCATGCCGACGATGCCGGATACCGCGCCCATGTTCTCCGGGAAATCGTCGCCGATATATTTGAAGGTCGAGGCCATCCCGCACGCAAAGGCGATGCCGAGCACGAACAGGAGCACGGTGAAGAGCCAGGTCGGCAAGGCGATGCCGAAGGTGATCGGCTCGCGGATCGTTTGGATGGTCAGCTCGGTCTGTGGATAGGACAGCAGGAATAGGCAGATCCAGGCGATCCAGAGCACCCACCAGGTGACGTTGTGGGCGCCAAAGCGGTCGGAAAGCCAGCCGCCGAAGGCACGGAAGACGCCGGCCGGCAGCGCAAAGCATACGGCCAGAAGAGATGCCTGCGTGATGCTGAAGCCATATTCCGACTTGAAATATTGCGGCATCCAGATCGACAAGGCAGTGAACCCGCCGAAGACGATGGAATAATACTGGCAGTATTTCCACACGCGCGGATCGCGCAGCACGGTTAGCTGGGAGAGCATCGAGGGCGATGCGGCCGCTCGCGCGGAGTCGGCTGCGGAAAAGATCCAAAAGATCACCGCCGTCACGAGCAGCGCGACGGCATAGACTTTGGGCACCATCTGCCAGCCATAGGTGTCGATCAGCCAGGGCGCCACGAACATGTTGAGGGCCGCGCCAACCGTACCCGCGCCGAAGAACCCCATGGCAAAGCCGCGCTTCTCCGGCGGAAAGAAGCGCGCGACATAGGGCGTGCCCACCGAGAACGAGGCACCGACCAGGCCAAGCGCGAGGCCGAGCAGCAGAAACTGCCACAGCGCCGTGGCATATGCGGAGATCCAGACGGGAACGGCGCAGCAGACCAGCAGCACCAGCATCAGCCGGCGTCCGCCGATCCGGTCAGTCCAGATGCCAAGCGGCAGACGGAAGAGCGCGCCGGTGAGAACCGGGGTCGCGGTAAGAAGGCCGAACTCGGTCGAATTGAGGCCCAGCTGCTCGCTGATCGGGATGCCGGTGACGCCGAACATCATCCACACGGCGAAGCAGATCGTGAACGCCCAGGTGGTCGCGAGCAAGACCGCAATGTTCGACGATCCGGGCATCCAAGCCTCCGACGTCAGTCTCATGGCCTAGGAAAGAGATCATTTCACGACTCTCCGGAAGTGCAAAGGGCGAATTGGCCGCAACCGGTACGGCCGGAGGAAATGCCGCAATCGCGCAAGCTCGGTTTGCTCAATCTACCGTCACCTGAGCAAGAGCTAAAGGACGGCTAGGGCCGCCACAAAGTTCCGACTAGCGCCAAAAACCGGGCATCGATGCGTCGGCTCAAATCGGACATTCTGACCGAGCGTTTATAGAAGGCAACAAAGAGCACCTTTCGGAAATTACCTCCGATTTCGACAATCCCGCGCTGCCCAGGGACACGGCCCGGCTAATGCACCGTCAGCCATGGGACGGGCGTACAACCGAGCAGATCTCCGGTGACGCCACCGAATGCCCATTCGCGCAACCGGCTATAGCCATAGGCTCCGGCAACGAGGAAATCCGCGTCATGCTGCTGGAGCACTTCAAGGATGGTATCGGAAACAGTGCCGCGGTCTTGCATCGGGACGTAGTGTGCCTCGCCCATGATGCCGTGGTGAGAAAGATAGACGCAGACATCCTGCAGGATCGTCTTGTTCACCTCGTCTCCGATGCCGACAACGAACACGGCCTCGGCATCGCGGAGGAAGGGAAGGCTATCGCGCAGCGCGCGCCTGGCCTGGGAAGTATCCTTCCAGCACACCATGGCGTTGCGTGCGCGCACATGGGTGGTATCCGGAGGCAGAATCAGAAGAGGCCGGCCGAGGCCCATGATGAGGTCGCTCGCGGGCGGATTCATTGCATGCTCGATCCCATCCGGGGGACCGCTTCGGCTGACGATGACGAGATCAGTTGCGCGCGCATTCGTGCATGCAAACTCGGTCGGATCAGCGATGCCGCTACGCCATTCAATCCGGTTTCGTTTTCCCGCTTCGCGGCGGAAGATCTTCTCTGCTTGCCGCAAATCCTCCTTGACGCGCGCCTCCTCCATTTTGAGGACTTTCGTGGCCAGCGTAGGATCGGGTCCATAGAGAGGCAGAACAATGCTTTCTGCCCCGATGCCGATAAGTCGCGCGGAGAACCGGTCGGCCAGTTCAGCGGCAAGGCGGACGCGGTTGGCGGCATTCGCGCTGGGGTCCACAGCCACCATTATGCTGGTACAGGCGGGCACCGGTTGCTGGGTGGAATCGAGATCGGCCATGTTTGCCTCCTATGCTCAAGACCACTTCTACGTGGCGGAAGCAGCCGCAACCTTGATCTGAGACAAGTTCAGAGGAGAAGGCCGCCCAGCATTGCCAGGACGGCGGCACTGGCCACGGCGGTAGCTAGCCAGCCGAAAACCTTGAGCGCCCCGCGCACCGCAAAGCGCCCCATAACGTTCTTGTTGCCGGCAATAATCATCGTCACGACCATGATGGGCGCCGAAATCACACCGTTCAGGATCGCGCTAGCATAGAGCGCCTGCACCGGCTCAATCTCTGGCGTCAGGATGATGCCCATACCGATGATGGTGGCGAGGACTACCGTGGCATAGAACGCCCTGGCCTCTTGCACACGACGCGAATAGCCAACAGGCCAGCGGCGAGCTTCACCGACGGCGTAGGCGGCGGAACCGGCCAGGACGGGCACGGAGAGCAGTCCCACCCCGATGATGCCCGCAGCGAATATGATGGAAGCGAACGCGCCCGCCAGCGGCCGCAGTGCCTGCGCGGCGTCCGCCGCGGTACGGATGTCGGTAATGCCATGGACGTTCAGAGTGGCTGCGGCGGTGCCGAGAATTGCGATCGCCACCAAGTTGGAGAATGCCATGCCGACAAGGGTGTCGATTTCTATGCGTTCGAAGGCGCGGGGCGCCTGCTGCGGCGCATCGAGCAGGTCGATCCGTTGCGGGTGAACGCGCATGTCCTCGACCTCCTCAGCCGACTGCCAGAAGAACAGATAGGGGCTAATGGTCGTGCCAATGATCGCGACGAGCATGGCAATCTGGCCGAGGCTGCCGTCCAGATGCGGGAAAGCGAGCCCGGTTGCCAGCCCGGCCCAATCCGTCTCCGTCACGGCCATGGCCGCAAAATAGGCAAACAGCGTCAGGCACAGCCATTTCAGCACGGCGACGTAGCGCGTATAGGCGAGAAAGGTCTGCATGAAGATGCAGGCGGTGCCGTAGAACAGCACGCCGATCCAGCGCGGTAGGCCGGGCACGAGAAGGGTCGAGGCGTCGGCCATGGCGCCCAAATCGGCCCCCAGATTGGCCGTGTTGGCAATCAGGAGCAGCACCACGACGATCTGCAGCAGCCAGTTGGGAGCGTGGAGGCGCAGAACGCCGGCAATGCCATGACCCGTGGTGCGGCCAATGCGGGCCGAGATCATCTGCACTGCAACCATCAGCGGATAGGTGTAGAGCAGCACCCAGGCAAAGCGATAGCTGAACATCGCCCCCGCCTGCGCGTAGGTGGCAATGCCGCTGGGATCGTCGTCGGAGGCACCCGTTATCAGGCCGGGGCCGAGCACCCGCAGGAGGCGTGGTCGGCTCGGCCCCACGACGGGGCTGACGAATTCGGGATCGTCGTCGGGCCGCGTTCCGGCTGGCATCGAGCGGCCCTCCTAACTGGCAACCTCTCCCAGCCGCTGGATCCGTTCGCTCCAACGCAAACGCTCATCGATCGAGCGGACATTTTCTTCGCCGACCAGAAGCCGGCGCACAGGAGAGAAGCCTGCCGCTTTCAGCGCGGCGCGGTCGGTCCTGCCGCGCCGGCCCAAAGGATCCCATCGGGCGAAGAGCGGGGTCCGGCCGGCAATGGTTACGAGGCTGCGCGCGCTGTGCTTGCCGCCGGCCTCCTCCAGCAGCGGGGAGCCGGGCCGCAACAGATAGTCGAAGAGTTGCTTGAGAACCCCGGGCATGTCGCCGAGCAGAGAGGGGAACGTCAGGAAAAGATGCTGCGACCAGAGCATCGAGGCCTGCACTTCGGCCATCGACGCGCGAGGGTCGCCATCGTGGCCCTTCTTCGGGAGGGGCGGAAGCGGCTGCAGATCGATCTTCGTCCGCCGGCAGACGTGCCCACCCATCTCGGCACCCCGCACATAGGCGTCCGCAAGCATCGAGCAAAGATTTGGCGCTTGCTGCCCCGGATGCCCCTGCAGGACGAGGATGCGCACCATGTCTAGGCCGCCATCGCGTCGAGCAACCGGGAATTGCACAGCCGGACATGCCGGCATCTCGGTAGATCGATAAGCCCGGTGCGCTGGAACTCGTTCAGAGTGCGCGATACCGTCTCGATCGTCAGGCCGAGATAGTCGGCAATGTCGATGCGGCTCATCGGCAGGTCGACGACGTTCTGTCGGCCAGTACGCCGCTGCATCTCGACGAGAAAGCCGGCGACCCGCTCGCGTGCGGTCTTACGGCCGAGCATAACGAGGTGTTCGCTGGCACGCCTGAGGGCCTCGGCCGTCAGAAGCCAAAGCTTGCGCGCGGTCTGGCAATCCTGCGCCGATGCGGCGTCCAGCACGGTCCACCGGCCGATCTCCACCCGGGTCTCGCAGATCGCTTCCGCCGACTGGCTGTAATCTGCGCCGTTCTCAAGACCGAAGACATCGCCGGGAAAGTGAAAGGCGTGGATCTGCCGGCGGCCGTCATCCAGCATGGTGAAGACACGAACGGCCCCTGAAACGACGCGGAAAACCCATTCGGCGGGCTCGCCCTCGCCGTAGATTTCCTCTTCGGCATCGAAGGTCTTGCTGGCCTGCGCCACGCAGGGGGATTGCAGGTCACAGACGGGGCAAGCAACCGCCGACGCCGTCCGGACGGTCTCAGGAAAAACAGCCAGCATCGCGACCTCCCATGTGGGGTGACGCCAACTTGATAAGAGCCCGGAGCGGCTGGAGATATACGGATTGATACTAAGTATCATTGCGTATCTGATTGCTGTCGCCGAACTCGGGCCGATGCTCGAAAACGCGTGCTGAAGAAACAGCGGACGATCATGCAGGACAGATTTCCTCCTGCGGCCGGCCTTGGCGTGGCCATTCTGCTGATCCTGGTGGGATACGGCCTCACTGTCGTGCTGCATGGCGGGTTCATCCCGTTCGCGCCCGCGCTGATCGCCGCCGCCTTCTTCGGAACGGCGATCACGGTATTCACCTCACTCGCTGCAGCCGCAGTGGGACTCTATACGGTCAATGTCGGATCGGATTACTCGCGCCTGCTGCTGGCGACGATCTTCATCGCGTGCGGCATCGGGCTCGCGGCGATCAGCGAGCGTGTCCGTCGCAGCCATGCCCGGCAGAGGGAAGCAACCCGGGCGCTCCAAGCCCGCGAAGCCCATCTGAAATCGATCCTGGACACTGTTCCCGATGCGATGATCGTCATCGACACGTCAGGCCACATCCTGTCCTTCAGTTCCGCGGCCGAGCGGCTCTTCGGCTGGTACGCCGACGAGGTCGTCGGGCAGAACGTCTCGGTACTGATGCCGGAACCGCACCGCAGCGCCCATGACGGCTATCTCGAACGTTATCTCGAGACGGGAGAAGCGCGGATCATTGGCATCGGACGGGTCGTTGTGGCGTGCCGGCGTGACGGCACGACTTTTCCTATGGAACTGGCGGTCGGCGAGGTCCTGTCGCCCGACCAGCGCTTCTTCACCGGTTTTGTGCGCGACCTGACTGAGCGCGACGAGACGGAGCGGCGCCTGCAGAAACTGCAATCGGAGCTGATCCACATTTCACGCCTCAGCGCCATGGGCGAGATGGCGTCGACCCTCGCCCACGAACTCAACCAGCCCTTGTCGGCCATCGCCAACTATCACAGCGGCATGAAGCTGTTCCTGGAAGGCCGGCACGACGAGACGGCCGATCGCCTGCGCGAGCCGGTCAACGCAGTGTCGCAACAAACGCTGCGCGCCGGCGAGATCATCCGACGCATGCGCACGTTCGTCTCGCGCGGCGAGACCGACCGCGAGATCATACCCCTCACGCCTCTCGTCGAGGAGGCTGCTGCTCTCGCACTCATCGGCGTGAAACAAACCGGGATACGCGTCCATTTCCGTCTGCGGAAGGGCGTCAACCTGGTCCTGGCCGACCGCATCCAGATTCAGCAGGTCATCCTGAATCTCATCCGCAACGCCATCGAGGCCATGGAGACGGTGGCCGACCGAAACCTGACGATCACAACCAGCACCGAGGGGGAAATGGCCGTCGTCTCGGTCGCGGACAGCGGAACCGGACTTCTGCCGGAGATCCAGGCGCACCTCTTCCAGCCCTTCGTGACCAGCAAGCCGGAAGGAATGGGCATCGGGCTGTCGGTGTCGCGCACAATCATCGAAGCCCATGGCGGACGCATCTGGGCGGAGAACAATCCATCCGGGGGCGCCACATTTCATCTAGGCCTGCCGCTGGCACCCGAGGACACTGCCGATGCCTGAAAGCCCCCTTGTCTGCCTCATTGACGACGATCCGGCCCTGCGTCATTCCCTTTCGTTCCTGCTCGACATGGCGGGTTTCCGCACGGCGTGCTTTTCCGGTGGCGAGCCCTTTCTTCACGCGCCGGAATTTGCTTCCTGCCAGTGCGCCATTGCCGATATTCGCATGCCGGGAATGTCCGGCATCGACCTTCTGCGCCAGGCACGTAGCATGCGCCCGGCTCTTCCCGTGATCATGATCACGGGTCATGCGGACGTTCCGCTGGCCGTCGAGGCAATGAAGGCCGGAGCCGTCGACTTCATCGAAAAGCCCTTCGACGATGATCGGCTCATCGGCTCCATACGCTCCTCTTTGGAAGGCCGGGTTGCGCGCGACGAGCACCAGAAGCCGCGCGATATCATGGAGCGGCTGGAAGCCCTCTCGGACCGTGAACACGAGGTCCTGCTGAGCCTTGTCCGCGGCAATCCGAACAAGGTCGTCGCCTACGAACTCGGCATCAGCGCCCGCACGGTCGAAATCCACCGTGCGCATGTCATGGCTAAGATGAACGCGCGCAATCTGGCCGACCTCGTCCGCATGGCCTTGGCCGCCGGTTGCCTCGACCAGGCCGGTCCCTGAGCGCATTTATTCGCTCAGTTCGACAAGCAGGTCCGGGATCGTGAGCTGGTTGTTCACCCGCTCCACGCTGGGCAGCGCCAGCAGCAGCCGTTCGAGTTCCTGCCGGTCGTCGTCGCTGGGGGCTTGCCCCCAAAGCGAAACCACCCCGTTATTGAAGTCCGCCACGAGATGTTTCTGGCGGGCCAGAAGGCCGATCAGGGTGAGGCGCCGCCGGTGAATCCCGGCAGCACCTCCAGCGAACATGTCGCTGGCCGCGGACCTCGCATTGCTTTTGGCCGGGGAAAGCTCGCAGCCGGAAGAAACCTGACGGCCAGTATTATTTTTCCGTGAGATCATGGGTAATCCCCCTTGTCCCGATTGGTCTTCTTTTCCACCACCGCGGCTTCAGGCACCTTGTTTTGAATCAAGTCTTTCTGGCCAGGCCCGGCTTCATCGAAGCGGCTGGTCGATCCGGTGCTGGTTCTGTGGGATACTAGAATCTGTCGAACGAGGAGTGACGCATGCGCGCTATGGTGCTGCAGTCGCCCAATTGGCCCCTCGAACTTCGAGATATGCCCGATCCGCAGCCTGGGCCGGGACAAATACGGCTGCGCATCGAAGCCTGCGCCGTCTGCCGCACCGATCTCCATCTGGTCGACGGCGAACTCCCCAATCCCGCCCTGCCCGTAATCCCGGGACACGAGATCGTCGGGCTGGTGGAATGCCTGGGAGACGGCGTTCATCGGCTGGCGCTCGGCCAGCGCGTCGGCATTGCCTGGTTGGGCCATGCGTGCGGCCATTGTCCCTATTGCCGCAGCGGGTTCGAGAACCTGTGCGACAAACCTCTGTTCACCGGCTACACCCGCAACGGCGGCTTCGCCACGCATACCCTTGCCGACGCCGATTTTACGTTTCCGCTGGACGGGTTCCCGGATGCCGTGGCGACAGCGCCGCTGATGTGTGCGGGCCTTATCGGCTGGCGCTCGCTGTGCATGGCTGGAGAGGGAGAGCGGGTCGGCATCTATGGTTTCGGCGCCGCCGCGCACGTCCTCGTCCAAGTCTGTCGCTGGCAGGGGCGCGCGGTCTATGCCTTCACCCGCCCAGGCGACGCGGCGGCACAGAACCACGCCCTTAAGCTCGGCGCCACCTGGGCAGGCGGATCGGATAAGCGCGCGCCTGAGAAACTCGATGCGGCCATCATCTTCGCGCCGGTCGGCAGTCTTGTCCCCGCCGCGCTGCGCGCCGTGCGGAAGGGCGGCCGCGTGGTCTGCGGCGGCATCCATATGAGCGATATTCCGCGGTTCGCCTATGACTTGCTGTGGGAAGAAAGACAGGTGCTTTCCGTCGCCAATCTCACCCGGAAGGACGGGCGCGATTTCCTGGCGATTGCCCGTCAGATCGGCATTCAAACCGACACGACGGCCTATCCTCTGGAAGAGGCGAACGCCGCGCTCGACGACCTGCGCGCCGGCCGTTTCCAGGGGGCCGCCGTGCTTGTGCCGTGATCAGTCCTCGAGCGTCTTCATATAGGCGATCAGGTCGCTGGCCTGGTCGGGGTAGAGCTGGAACTGCGGCATCGAGGGGTGGCCGGTCATGATGCCTTCCACCAGCGGTTCCTCCAGGCTCTCGACGGGATAGCGTTTGTGCAGGTCGCGGAAGGCCGGGGCGATCCGCAACGGGCTTTCGTCGGTCCGGCCGACCGCGTGGCATTGGGCGCAATTGGCATGCGCGAGGGTTCTGCCGCGCGTAACGCTGAGATCTTCGGCCCGAGCGACGCCGGCGAAGATCATCACGGCCAAGATCGACAGGGCTGGCGACGGATCTCGCATGTCGTCATCCGAGACGCTCACCTTCGCCCACGCGGCGGATTTCGGCGTCCCAGGCGCGGACCTCGCGCGAAGACAATTGCCGGCCGCGGGAAAGCCGTTTCTTCGCCGCCTCGAGCGCCCGTTCGAGAGAGCGGGCATGGCGGATGACCACCCGGCTCTGGAAAACCTTCTTCGGATGCCCGATGTCGTTGTACATCGTCTTGAAGAAGTTCACGACATAAGGAGTCATCTTGGTCCTCGCTTGGTTTCTGGACGTCAGCAGTTGAACACTTGCTCACGTCCTCGCCCTTGAGGCAGATCAAGGTTCGCCGCCCATCGGCACGGCAGCCTCTCCTTGAACCTACGGAGCCGATGATGCCTGCATCCCTTCCCCCTGCATTTCGCCGCATTCGCCTGGAGCTCGCCCGCGAGCCCGGACATCCCCAGGGCGAGGCGCATTTCGGTTACCAACTGGTCGCTCCCCTCGGCGAGGACGCGCACATCGCGGTGGAACTCTGGAAGGAGCACAGGGACAATTGCCGCGTCGTCCGCTTCCGGCCCGATGGCGATCGCGATATCGGCCATCTCGTGAGGCGGCCCGGCGGCAGCTGGGCTTTTCGCTACGACATCGCCGGCGACGAAGAGGATGAAGCGACGTTCCGCTTCGACAATGAAGCCTTCCGGACCGGCGAATATGTCTCCGTCCGCCAGGGGGACCAGATGCATACGTTCCGCGTTGTCTCAGTGGAGCCGGTCTGAGGACGACCCCACAACCAGCCACCCGGCGCGGAAGCATGACGGAATCCCCAGCCGACGAGGTGGCTTCCACTCCAGTCGGAAGCCTTCCTGGGCACCTCCCTGCCCTGAAGACTGTTCTGATCCTCGTCTCGGGGGTCGGCTTGGCGACCGGCCTCATGTTTTGGCTTGCGGACCGTCCCGATCTCGCAGGCCCTGTCTGGGCAGGCGCGACGATCCTGGTACTGGCCGCGCTTTGCCGGCAGATCGTCGCGGAGTTGCGGCGGGGTAATTTCGGGCTCGATGTCCTGGCCGCCCTGTCCATGGCATCGGCGCTCGTCGTGGGCGAGACGCTGGCGGCGGCCGTCGTGTCACTCATGTATGCGGGAGGGCAATATCTCGAGGATTTCGCGCAGCAGCGGGCGCGGCGCGAGATGACAGCGCTTCTTGAACGCCGACCGCAGACGGCCATGCGCTACGAGGCCGACGGAATCCGTGAGGTAGCACTGAATTCCGTGCAGCCGGGCGACCGCTTGCTTGTGCGTCACGGCGAGGTGGTGCCTGCGGATGGGCGCGTTACCGGATCGCCCGCCCTCCTCGATCAATCCATGTTGACCGGCGAATCCCTGCCGGTGCGCCGCGTGGCGACACAGAGCGTCCTGAGCGGTGCGGTGAACGCCGGGGATCCCTTCACCATCACCGTCCTGCGGCCGGCCGCGGAGAGCACCTATGCAGGGATCGTCCGCCTTGTCGAACAGGCGCAGCGCTCGCGGGCACCCATGGCGCGGCTTGCCGACCGCTTCGCTCTGGGCTTTCTTAGCCTCAGCATATTGATCGCCGCCCTGGCCTGGCTGCTGACGGATGATCCGGTGCGTTGGGTGGCAGTGCTTGTCGTCGCAACGCCCTGTCCCTTGATCCTGGCCGTGCCGGTAGCCCTGGTGGCGGGGTTGTCCCGAACGGCCGGCCTCGGCGTGCTGGTCAAGGATGGCGCCGCGCTCGAGGCCATGGCGCGCATCCGTGTCTTGGTAATCGACAAGACCGGCACCCTGACCGAAGGGCGTCCCCGGCTACAGCGGATGGCGAGCGGGTTGATGCCACCCGAAGAAATGCTGCGGCTCGCCGCCAGCCTCGAACAGGCGTCGCATCATCCGGTTGCCGGGGCGGTAGTCGAGGAAGCGCTCCGGCGTAATCTTGGCCTTACCCTGCCCCGCAATGTTACCGAAGCGGCAGGCGCGGGATTGCGCGGCATGGTCGAAAGCCATTCGGTTTGCCTTGGGAGTGCTGCTTTCGTCGGAGCGGCGATCGGAGCAACGCTTCCTGAAGAAGGCCCGCTGCCTCCAGGGACCCTCCTCATTTTCGTGGCCATAGACGGTAATTTCGCCGGCGTCCTTCAATTTTCCGACCCGCTGCGCTCCGATGCCGGTGAGACATTGTCGGCTCTGCGGACCGCCGGGGTGCAGCGCATCGCCCTGGCGACAGGCGATACGCGCGAAATCGCCGCAGCGATGGCTGCCGGGCTGCCGATCGATGCAATCTCCGCGAACCTTTCGCCGGCGGAAAAGGTGGAACTCGTTCACCGCGAACGCCTGACCGGCCCCGTGATGATGGTCGGCGATGGGGTCAACGATGCCCCTGCCCTTGCGGCGGCGGATGTCGGGCTGGCAATGGGCGCGCGCGGCGCTACGGCGCCCGCTCAGGCGGCCGACGCGGTTCTTCTCGTGGATCGTCTCGATCGAATTCCTCCGGCCATGGCAATTGCCCAGCGAGCCCACGCCATCGCCTTGCAGGGAACGGTCTGGGGGATCGGTCTCTCAACCGCGGGTATGATTGCCGCCGCATTCGGATGCCTCGCCCCCATACGTGGAGCCTTCCTGCAGGAGGCGATCGATGTCGCCGTAGTGCTGAATGCACTTCGCGTTCTGTGGCAGCCGGCGACCAACAGCGCGCGATGCGACACAACGCAAGGCGCTTGAGCAGGATCAAGGCATCGCCCTCGAAATCCACGAACACTGCTCCAAACCATGTTCAGGAGCATTCCGATGGAGCGGATCCGAAACATTCTAATCGGCGTCACCTTCGAGACCAGTCAGGACGACGTCTCGTTGGCGCTCGGCTATGGCATTTCACTCGCGCGCGAGGTCGGGGCTCGCCTGACGGTTCAGGCAGCATCAGTCCGCGTCGCGGTCGCTCATTCGCTGATCAGCCGCTTTGCTGAGAAGCTGGCCGGGGCTGAAAACCAGCGCCTCAAGGCCTTGTCCAGGCTGGTAGCCGAAAATGCGCGTGGCACAGCAGGTCTGGCTGGTGTGTCCTGCAAGGTCGAGACACCGCAGCTGAATTTCACGGAACTAGTGGAGGCGTTCCTCGCGCAGGCCCGCGTTCACGACATGACAATTCTCGACACAGAACGCATTGCCCTCTCGACAGATCGCGCCTTAATCGAAGCCGCGTTGTTCGATTCCGGGCGGCCGGTCCTGCTCGTTCCGCCCGGCACCGACTGCTTCCGCGCCCGCCGGATCATCATTGCATGGGATGGCAGCGCCCAGGCGGCGCGCGCTGTGAACGAGGCGATGCCGCTCCTCAGGATGGCTCGCGAGGTCGATATTGTTTCGGTGATCGGCGAAAAGGATTTGTCCGGCACGGTGCCTGGAGCCGAATTGGCGCCGCATCTCAGTGCCCACGACGTGCAGGCGAATGTGGTCAACTTAAACGCCCTCGACGGCGACGTCGCCATCACTTTGCGGCACTATGTTTGCGAGAACGCCGGCGACATCGTGGTGATGGGCGCCTACGCGCACTCCTGGGTGCGGGAGGTGATCCTCGGCGGCACCACCGAGACACTACTGAAGTCATTTCCTGTGCCCATCTTTATGTCTTGCTAAGGATAGCCCCCGCCATCCGAGGTCTCCCTCCTTGATGGAATCGTAAATGCAGGTCGGAGGAACCGGGCGTGCTTATCCGCGGTGGATATATACGGGTCGGATTTTCTCGGACCAACCTCCAGCTAAGCGTCAGCCAAACCCCTGGCGAGCGCCCGATAGAAGCGTGCAAAGCTCTCGAGAACGTTTCTGGACACCTAGAGCTGCATGAGGTGCTGCTCGATTTCGTAGATCGGTAGCCCGGTGAGATCCTTGGCGACCTCCTTTAGGATCAGATTCTGCATCTGTCCTGAAATCATGTGCTGCAACATGCCGAGCGTCCGCGAAGGGGCAACGACAATCAGCGCTCGCATCTCACCGGATTGGTGAAGTTCCTCGATGGCGACCGCGGCTTCACGCGCGAGGTCGTCCTCTGCGCGTTGATGAAGGTCGGCCTGCTGGATCTCACTGCGCCGCCCACCAACACTCTGATAGACGCGTGGAGGCCGATCGTGTCCTAGTTTGGAAGTGCGCGGCACCTCGCGTTCGCTCATCCACCTTTCTAAGGTTCGGGTAGCGACCATCGCCGTCATTCTTGAGGAGCAGCACTCTCACCCCGTCGCACACCAGCACATGGGCCTTTGCGGGAATACAAACCATCGGGATCCACCTTTCGAAGATCAAGATGGCAACCGCGCGCCGCGAAGCTTTGATCATGATCAAGATACGACCTGCCGCCGGCTGCTAAATGTCCTGAAAAATGGAGGTTGCTATGTTGGCGCGAGACATCATGACGGTAGATCCGATCACCGTAAGCCCCGAGGGGTCGCTGCGTGATGCGGCCTTTCTTATGCTTAACAAACGTATAAGCGGCCTCCCCGTGACCTCCGAAGACATGTCGCTATGCGGCATCGTCACCGAAAGCGATTTCCTGCGACGTTGCGAATTGGGTACGGAGCCGCGTCGCTCTACCTGGCTCGAACTGCTTGCCAGTCCCGGAAAGCTTGCCGACGAATATCGCCTGTCTCACGGTCGGAAAGTTGGACAGGCGATGACCTGCTGGGTTGAAACCGTCACTCCAGAGGCCACGCTCGCGCAGATCATCGAACTCATGCTGCACCACCACATTAAGCACGTCCCGGTCGTCGAGAACGGCAAGCTCGTTGGGATGATAACGCGCGCTGACGTGTTGAGAGCGGCTGCAGATTCGATCCCACCCGATTCCGCAACCGTTCAATCAACGGATGCGCGAATCCATGAGAGCATCATGGAGGAACTTCGGGCTCAGCCGTGGGGAACAGCGTTTGTGCGAATCGGTGTAGCGCGTGGTGTTGTTACCATGTCAGGCACGATCTACGACGAGCGTGCCCGCAGCGCTATCCAAGTAATCTGTGAAAATGTTCCCGGTGTGCGATCGGTAAAGGACGAACTAGCATTCGCCAAGCCCATCTCGGAGAGGACTGTCTTTCCCAATCAGATAAGCTCACAAAAATGAAACAAACTCAGGGCGGCGTCCAGCCGCCCTGAGCTTTAGACGGGGCATCAAGCCGCGTCCTCGACTTCGATCCGGCACGCCTTTTCAGCCGGAACTTTCGGCACGATCACGCGCAGTAAACCGTTTTCCAGGCTCGCACTAATCTTGTCTTTCTCGATACCCGCAGGCAATTCAATGCGGCGATAGAAGCTGCCGAACGAGCGTTCGCTGTGGAAGGTCTGTCCTTCCTCACGGCGCATTTCGGATTTCTTCTCTCCCTTCAGCGTCAGCACATTTCCCGACAACGAGACCTCGACATCCTTGGCTTCCAGACCAGGAAGTTCAGCAGTCAACTCGATCTGCACGTCGGTCTCTCGGGCATCCATCTTCGGCATAACCGCGCTCGGCGTGTCGAAGCCGAAACTGCTGCTAAAGTCTTCGAAGAGGCGATCAATCTCACGCTGCAAGCTAGCAAAACCTCGCGGAGCAGCCGGCAAGGCCGCCTCGTGGAAAGGAATGATCGATCGGAGATTCATCACTCACTACCTTTCTCCACCCGATGAAGCAGGCGGAAATTCATCCTGTTCAACAGGGCGCAATCCGCCTTGACCTGCCTCAAACACTTCGAACCCAAGGGTTTTTGAGCAAGATCAAGGCGTCGGCCCCTTCGACCGCGGATATTTTCTAACCAATTTCGCATGAGGAGCCGAAGGATGAGAGCCCGTGACATCATGGTCGCCCCTGTCGTGACAGTGGACCCCGCAGCCTCCGTCCAGGATGTTGCAAACTTGCTGGTCGCCAAACGGATCAGTGCCGTACCCGTGACGGACGCACACGGCCACGTCGTCGGAATCGTGAGCGAAGGAGATCTGATCCACCGTAAGGAAGCCGGAACGGAACGCCGCCGTTCCGCGTGGCTGCACCTCCTAATCTCCGAGAAGAGACTGGCAAGCGAATTCATCAAGAGCCATGCGTGTCGCGTAGAGGATATCATGACTCGGAGCGTCGCCACCGCGAGCCCAGAAACACCGCTTCATGAGGTCGCCTCTCTCATGGAGGATCGGCATATTAAACGCGTGCCTATCGTAGACGACGATCATCGGCTGGTCGGCATCATCAGCCGCAGCAATCTGGTTCAGGCCATGGCGGTAATGCGCCCGGAACTCGACGTGCCGATCAGCGACATGTCTCTACGGGAGCAGCTCTTCCGCGATATCGGCAAGCAGGATTGGGCTGATACTGCTCTGATCAACATCACCGTCAAAGAGGGCGTTGTGGATCTGTGGGGATTCGCGCGATCCGATATCGAACGCAAGGCGATCCGCGTCGCAGCGGAATCGACCCCGGGTGTCGTGGCCGTGAACGACCACCTAAAGACAGGCGAGATGCACGCCGGCTGACACTGTGCAAGAGAGGGCTATTATTCTCGATTGCGCCTCCGCTCTTCTCACTGCTCCGAGGTCGGGGAAGTTTTGCTCTGCAAAATTGCCGGACACCAAGCCCAGCGATAAAACATCAATGCCGCACATAGGGGATCTTCGTGGAAGATCTTGATCTCGCCCGCGGGGCGGACGTCTTGATACTCGGCGCCCCGGCTCATCTTGAGGCCAAGTACGGTAAGGAGCGCCATCGTTTTCGGGGTCCCCTCTATGCGGCGCTCACGCAAATAAGGGTCGGTGTTCCCGCCGCGCTTCTGCCGTATGTTGTAATTCGACTCGAGGGTGGCCGCTGGATCGAAGCCAACGACGTTCGCCAGTTGATCGCCAGTCCGGTGTTGCTGAACGGTGCAATCGCGGCCTCCGAGCCGGTCGCGGCGTCCCTCAGGATCACAAATCAACGCCGTCAGATTGGGCGCCATAGCGTGACAGGATCGCACGCCTGACCCTTCTGGCTCTCCCAAACGTTCTCCCTGGGGGGGCTGCCTCGAGTTGCACTCACCGCGGCGGCCAGATCGTCATCCGTTGATGACGTCAGGAATCCATCTCGAATAATCGCCCGCCCGGAGGGGCACTGCCAAATCTCAGGATCGACTGCTTCCCCCTGGGCGACGGGCCAGTTTGGGTCCGCCGCCCCTGCCTTGCTCACTGGATTATGAGGTGATCGTCGATGGAGCGTACGCCTGGAGCTGACCAGACGGCACGCTTGAGCACGTCCAGTTCGTGCAAAGTGTCGACCTTGCCGCGGAGCGTCACCTGCCCATCGTGGATGTCGACTTGGATGCGCTTGGCCTCGATTTCGGCATCCCGTTTTAGCGCATCCTCGATCCGCTTCTTCACATCGGGCACCAGCGGACGGGCGCGGATGCGGATGGTGTTGTTCACCCCACGCACGCCGCTGATGCCCGCGACACTGGCTTCAGCCGCCTGGCGTTGGTAGTTCCACTCAACCTCGCCGTTGAGCGTTACCCAGCCATTCTTCACCTCAACCTGAATAGTATCCTTGGGGACCAACACATTCCAGGAGAGCGAATTGACCGCGCGCAAGGCCAGGTTCTCGTCTGTATTTTCGGCGGACACCGCCGGACGCACCTCGATCTTCTGCACGAAGCCCTTCACTCCCTTCAGGCGCTTCACTACCCGCTCGGCGGTGCTGCGCTGCAGATAGTTTGGCACGTGACCCGCCAGCGTCACCACGCCGCGCTCTATTGTTACCCCGATGTCCGTTGAATCAATGCTGGGCTCCCAATCCAGCGCGGCGATGACGTGATCGCGCAATTCCCTGTCATTCATGTCCATGTCTCCCTGAGAAAGCGAAACGACAAGGATCGGGGCTTGCGCAGTGCTGTGCCTTGATGCGTATCAAACGAGGCTCTTACAGGTTGGCTCCAGCGAACGGCTCAATCGGACCGGCGACCTCGAGTGCCTGTAAACCCCTCGTGGATCATGATCGCAACCCGCACCGTTTTGCCGCACCTTCCTAATTCTTCGTGGGCATTGGCAGCACCAATTGGCCGAGCAATTGCCGTAACCTCAGGGCCTAAAGCTTCGTCGGCAGCGTAACATAACTAGGTTTTCGATCCTAGCGTGACAAACGATGGCGGCCACATGTTACGTCACACGAGGGTATACCCCGACGTTACAAGCGTCTGCCTTGCGCCAAAAGCGGACTTTGATCTCAGGTCGAATCAAATCGGCAGCGCGCACTTTCCTATACGTCGGTATGCCCCTTTCTCGCCCTTCATGGGATCGTTCGAGCAGTCCCAACTGCTCTAGCCTCTGATCTGTAACCGGCGACCGCATCGGTCGAACATGGAGGCAAGAGATGTCGCAGATTGAGACGGAGGATGGCATCCGGCCTTCACAAGCCAAGCGTGACCGCCGCGACGCGATAAACATGGCGGACATCTTGGCGAAGGCCGGCGTTGCCCCCGAACTCGGCAATCTCATTCAGATCGCCGCGTCAGCGATCAACCTCATCGCCCGCGATCCGATCGTCGGCGCGGCGCCCGCGCTCACGCCTATCCTCTCCAGCGCCAGCGTCGCGCTCCAGAGAGCCGGCGTGATCGTCAGGAAGGCCATTCCTGGGGCCGAGCGCTCCAGCGCACAAGTCGGCTGCGAGAGCTTGTCTTGCCACGAGTGCCCGAAGGCGTCGTGTCACTTGAAATCCTTGAGACTATAAGCTTCTCCCGCAATCGTTCCGCCAAGCGGTGACATGTCTGGTCTGTGGAGTGCGTGGCAAGCCAGGTGAGCTCCGAAGGTGGGCGCACCAATCCATGCCCGATCAGGCTGCTTGGACAGTGCGGGCGTTTTGGCAAAATCGGTGGAGACGGCCTCAGGCAAGTCCGAGTCCACCATCGGCAGTTATCACTTGGCCGGTAATCCAATCTGAGTTCGGATCGGCAAGGTGCACGATCCAGCGTGCAACCTCGTCGGGGCGGCCACGCCGTCCGAGAGGGATTTGCCCCCTCTCCTGCTCCTCGACGGCAGCGGCCTCCTCCGGCGACAGGCCCATCATCCCGGTCAGAGCGCCGGTCGCCGCCGGCCCGGCCGCAACCGCGTTCACACGAATGCCCAGCGGCGCCAGCTCCAGCGCCCAGCATCGCGTCAGATGTTCCAGCGCCGCCTTGCTGGCGGCGTAATGGGAAAGCCCGGCCGCAGGCTTGTGGCCGAAAGTGCTGGAGATGTTGACGATACACCCGCGGCTGGCCGCGAGATGCGGGCAGGCCGCCTTGGCGAGAAGGCTCGGGCCGACAACATTGACGGCGAAGATGTCCTCGATCCGCTGCGCAGTGACGTCCGCAAGGCCCAGAATGGCTCCCGCGCCGGCATTGTTCACCAGAACGTCCAGACGGCCCCATCTGTCGATTGCCGTGGCGATTGTCCGTTCGGCATCGCCGGGAGACGCAACGTCAGCGACGAGGCCGGCAATGGCGGTGTGGTCGCCCGCGGCCTCGTCCAGGGCATCGGCGCGGCGGCCGGTTATGAGAACCCGAGCGCCCTGCCGGGCGAACTCCAGTGCGGCGGCACGGCCAATGCCGGAACTGCCGCCCGTGACGATGACGACCTTGTCGGTGAACGCATCCATGATCCGTTTTCCATGAGGGAGTGGGCAAGGGGTCGGCCGCCCGGCTATTTCGTGTTGGTCGTCAGGTTGTGCTCGTCGGTGTCTACGACGAACACTGCCAGCAGGCTTGCCGACTGCGTCGCGCTTGCATTTTCACTGACGCCGTGGCGATCCCCGGGCAGCTCGGAGAAGCTTTCGCCGGCACGATAGGTGACGATCGGTCCGTCATTGACCTGGCTACGGATGGCGCCCTTCAGGACCGTCGCGTAGATGAACGCCGACTGGGGGTGGATATGCGCCGGCGACGAGCCGCCCGGCGCATATTCCACCAGGACGCCCCGCATGCTCTTGCCCGGTACATTGGGCAGGACATGGTCGTAGACCAATGTCACCCTGGCATCGTCATCGCCATGCGCCAGGGCTGCACCGGAGGGCAGCGCCGCGAGCACGGCCGCTAAAAGCAGTTTCCCGATCATATCGGTTCTCCTCGTTGAGACAGGCAGCCCGGCAGCAGCCGGGTCTGCAGAAGCGGCGCCGATCAACGGGCGGGGAGAGGAGCGGTCATCAGCCACTGGTCGAACCGCGTCGCGCCCACATGAGGCACGGTGTCGGGGATCAGGGAGCGCTCGGTGACGTCGATGCCGAAATACCGCGCATCGGCCGTGACGACGATCCTGCGCGAGTCACGGTCCTTCTCGAGAACCTTGCGCACCGGCACGTCGATCATCACGCGATCCGGTCCGGCCACTTCGATGATGCCGTTCACCGGCGCGGCCAGGGCCGCTTCCGCGATCGCGGTTGCAACATCCTGCGCAGCCATCGGCTGGAAGAGCACCGGCGGCAGCCGCACCGTGCCGTCCTGGGTGGAGAAATCGGCGATGGCGCGGATAAACTCGAAGAACTGCGTGGCCCGCACCAGCGTGTAGGGCACCGGCGAGGCAGCAATCAGCTTCTCCTGAGCGAGCTTGGCGCGGAAATAGCCGCTCGCCTGGAAGCGCTCCGTGCCGACCACCGACAGGCCGACATGGTGGCGAACGCCGGCGCCGACCTCGGCTCGAGCCAGGTTCCGGCCCGCGGTCTGGAAGAAGTCCATCGCCGCCTGATCCTCGAAGGAGGGCGAGTTGGAGACATCGACCACCACCGTGGCGCCGGCCAGCGCTTCGACCAGTCCCTTGCCGGTGACCGTATCGACGCCTGTGTTGGGCGATGCGGCAATGGCCTCGTGGCCTTTCCGCCGGAGTTGCTCGACGACCTTGGACCCGACCAGGCCGGTTCCGCCGATAACGACGATCTTCATGTCTCTCACCTCCCGTTTGCGTGCGCGAGACGAGGTCCCGACGCCCGGAGAACCGCCGGCAAACGAGGCCGGCCTAGCGAGGGTCAGGGTCGCAGCAGAGGGGCTAGCGTCGCCATTGTGCCAACGCAGCGGAAGCCTCAGCCAATGGCAGAGGACGACCTCTACCTTGGTCCATGGGATGCAACCGAAGCCGCCGACCACGAATCTTCCAAACGCCTGAAAACATTATGGAAAATTCCCGTCCGATCACGAGCGACGAGAGCGCTTCCAGCACGCCTCCCCCTCGACCTTGGTATCGCGCGTTCCGGTCCCTGATGTGATCGACGCTCCGATCTCGACACGCCTAGCTGCTCCCTGAGCCTCCACGGACGCTTCACGTCGTGCGCAGGCACAACCAAGGAGATGTGCAATGCCCAGGATCACCACCCGAGATGGCCATGAGATTCACTACAAGGACTGGGGCGAAGGGCCGCCCGTCACCTTCTCCCACGGATGGCCGCTGAATGCCGATGCGTGGGACGCCCAGATGTTGTTCCTCGCGCAGCAGGGCTTCCGCGTGATCGCCCACGACCGACGTGGCCACGGACGCTCGGCGCAGACCGCCGACCGCAACAACATGGACGGTTATGCCGACGACCTTGCCGCGGTGCTCGAAGCCCTCGACCTGCGTGATGCAACCCTGGTCGGGCATTCGACTGGCGGCGGCGAAGTCGCGCGCTATATCGGCCGCCACGGCACCGGCCGCGTTGCCGGGGCGGTGCTGATCGGAGCCGTACCACCGATCATGATGCAGACTTCGGCGAACCCGGAAGGTCTGCCGAAGGATGTTTTCGACGCCATGCGCGACAGCGTCATCCGGGACCGTTCGCAATTCTACCGGGATCTCGCGGTGCCCTTCTACGGCGCCAATCGCACGGAGATCTCTCAGGGCGTGCTCGACCAGTTCTGGCTGTGGAGCATGCAGGCGGGGCTGAAAAACGCCTATGAATGCATCAAGGCATTCTCGGAGACGGACTTCACCGCGGATCTCGCGGCGTTCGACGTTCCGACCTTGATCATCCACGGCGAGGACGACCAGATCGTCCCGATCCATGATTCCGCGCAAAAATCGGCCAAGCTCGTGAAGGGGGCGCAGGCGCTCTATTATCCCGGTGCGCCGCATGGCCTGTTCTCCACCCACGCCGACCGGCTCAACGCCGACCTGCTGGCTTTCCTCCGCCGCTGAGCAAACAAAAAAGGCCCCTCCCTTCGCTGGAAGGGAGGGGCCTTGTCGCAGCAAGCGCGATCAGTCTCGCGGAGCGTAGAAGTAGATCGGCGCCTTGCGGTGATCCACTTCCTCGCCGGTCACGCGGCGGGACGACAGCATATAGACCGTCTCGTTGGTCCGCTGAATCGACGTCGGCGACGGGGCCACCCAGGGGTTCTCGTAGTCCCCGCCGGCGAGCGCAGGCGTCGCCGCCATGGCGACCGCGAAACCAAAGAATACCATCATAATCTTCATATCTAACTCTCCTGACCAATGTTCCCAGCCGGATCACTGTGAACAGGCGCGGAAGAGATCGATATTGTCCGCAAGTATGCGGTCGCATATTGCTTTAACAGAAAGAACTATTCGTTCGGATATATGTATCCGTATTTTCTAAATCTACGCACGGCGCAGCGGTGGCAAGCACCGCAGAGAACCGGCGCCCCACGGCTTTACGTACCGGCCGGCAGGCTCCGGTTCGGGTCAGATGGCGGCTGACGCAAGGTCGCGGGCAAGGTCTCCCAGGCGCGGATCAACTCGCCGATGGACCTGACCTCCATCTTCCTCATGACATTGCCGCGGTGCAGCTTGACCGTCACCTCGCTGATGCCGAGGTCGAAGGCGATCTGCTTGTTGAGGCGTCCACGCGCCACCTCGTGCAGAACCTCGCGTTCGCGCGGTGTCAGTGTTTCCATTCGCCTGACATTGCGCAAGACGACCGCCGCCTCCATCCGTCGCTCGGCATCGGTCGCGATGCCGGCAATCACGGCGTCGAGAAGCGTCTGGTCGCGCACCGGCTTGGTGAGGAAGTCCGCCGCGCCCGCCTTCATCGCCTGCACGCTCATCGGAATGTCGCCATGGCCGGTTAGAAAGATGACCGACTTGACGGTGCCGGCCTGGACGAGATGGTTCTGCAAGTCGAGGCCGCTCGCGCCCGGCATCCGCACGTCGAGGATCAGGCAGCCAGGCCTGTCCAGCACCTCCGCGTGCAGCAGGTCGCGCGTGGACGCGAAGCAGGCCACCTGGAAACCTGCGGAGCCGATCAGCTCGGATAGCGCCTCCCGCACCGCGTCATCGTCGTCGACGATGATGACGAGCGGTTCCTCCACGCCGGGCGGTTGATGCCGGAATGACGTGTCCCGGCTTTGCCGGGTCTGTTGGTCGAGGTTCATGATCCACCCTCCGATGTTCGATCCCTCAAGGCGTTCTCGACGGCCATGAGCAGGTCCTGGCCGTTGAAGGGCTTGCGGAAGAAGCCCCATGCGTCCCGGCTTCTCTCCTGGTCGGCGATTTCATGGCGGCCGGTGATGAGGAAGACCGGCAGGTCGGGGCGGACCTCGCGCACCCGTTCGCGCAGCTCGAAGCCGTCGATGCCGGGGAGCCCGATATCCGTGATGATCGCATCGACGTCCGCCAGCCCATTGGTGAGCAACGCCCCCGCCGAGGAAAAGCAGCACGCGAGATAGCCCGCAGATTCGAGTAGGTCTTCCAGCGATTCGAGGAGCCGTGGGTCGTCGTCGACGACCGCGATCATGCGTTGCTGAAGGCTCACGGGCTGCCCTCCCCCGCACGGCGGGAATGGGTGACCGGAATCTGGAGCCTTTGCGCCGTCCGCACGAGGTCGGGAAGCGAGGCAGCCATCATCTTCTGCATGACATTCCTTCGGTGCAACTGAAGCGTGACCTCGCTGATACCCAGTTCGGCCGCCGCCTGCTTGTTCAGAAGGCCGCTGACGACCAGGGGCAGCACATCGCGCTCCCGGGGCGTCAGGGTCTCGTAGCGCTGGCGCAATACGGCCATGTCGGCGCGTTCCAGCCGCGCCGCGCGGTCCTGCTCCAGGCCGGCGCGGACAGCCCGCATCAGGTCGTCGTCGCCGAACGGCTTGGTCAGGAAATCCACTGCGCCGTGCTTGATGGCCCGCACCGATGAGGGGATGTCGCCATGGCCAGTGATGAAGATGATGGGCGGGTGACCATCGGCAATCTGCCCCTGCAGGTCGAGCCCGTTGATATCGGGCAGTTCGACGTCGAGGACGAGGCAGGCGGGCACGTCAGGCTTACAGGCATGCACATAGGCACCCGCCGAGCCATAGGTC
>Ga0164242_10001918_pt1 | contig 24352 bp, 24 predicted proteins | sample OricomgcompostMG_FD_108783 | JGI IMG/M metagenome (GOLD analysis project Ga0164242, IMG submission 108783) | Miracle-Growth compost microbial communities from Emeryville, California, USA - Original compost - Miracle growth compost (MG) ...
CCTCGGTCAGCCCGAGCTGCGTGGCAGCCAGAACGCGCCCATGGCCTGCGATCAGCTCCCCGTCCTCGGCCACGAGGCAGGGCACGGTCCAGCCGAACTCGGCCATGCTGGCGGCAATCTTGGCGACCTGGTCCGCGCCGTGCACCTTTGCGTTCTTTGCGTAAGGCTGGAGGCGCGAAAGCGGCCAGGTCTCGATCCGCTCGGGGGCGAAGCTCAGTGTCATGCGGGTTGGTTCGCCTCAATCGGGTGGACTCCGGACACCGGTAGCCAGCCTGGACTCCGCGAGGGGTCCAGCGGCCACCGAGCATAGCCGGTACCAAAGGTTTGTTTTGTTGTGGTTTTCAGCGGATCGCGGGTGGATGCCTGCTAAGGGTGGCTTCCCAAAAAACTCGCCCTGTCGCTAGCGATATTGCGCGCTTCGCCCGCCAGCATACGAAAACGCCCAGGAAGGAACCGGAAACTGCCGTGGGCTGGACCCCGGCCGGACCCCCGCTGGATACCGGGGTCCAGAAGGCCCCCGTCAACGCAAGGGGGAGAGCGAGCTTTCCAGCGCACTCTCCCCCATCTTGTCCTTTGGATAGCACGATCATGTTGCAGATGTCGAAGGGAAAAGTGTTGCAACACATTGGAGTCACTGCGCATTCAGGCGCGCGGCGATCTTGGTCAGGGCCAGTTGCCAGCGCCGCCATGCGGTCGTGCGGTCGCAGCCGAGCTCGCCGCTGATCTGCTTCCACGGCACGCGGGCGGCGCGCGACCAGACCAGCTTGCGCTCGGCTTCCTCGATCCAGAGCACCCAGTCGAAGGTCTGCTCGAGCCGGGTGATCGCGGCGGCCGAGGGCCAGACCCGCATCGGCTGCGGTTCCATCGCCGCGATCTCGCGGCTGGTCCGCACGATGTCGGGCCAGGTGTTGAAGTAGCCCTGCGCCTTCACCGGCGGCAGCTTGCGCAGGGTGCGGAACGCCTCCTCGAAATGATCGGCGACGCAGTCGGCGGTCCATTCGCGATCAGCCATGGCGCGCCTCCCTGTCGGAAGGGCGCGGGCCGTAGAGCTTCTCGCCGAGCTGTCGGACCAGTTCACGCTCGGGCCAGGTAAGGCGGTCGTCATCGGCGGAGACCGCGAGGACGCCCTGTTCCCGCCAGCCCTCGCGCTTGACCTGCTCGGGATCCCGGCGTCGGCCGCCGTAGCCGTGGGGATGCCATCTCATGCGACACCCCCGTTCGTCTCGATCGCCCAGAGCAGGATGGCGATGGCGTCGGCTTCGTTGTCGTCAGCGGGGCTGAAGCCGCGGGCGCGGACGGCGGCGACCATCGCGGCCTTGTCGGCATTGCCCTTGCCAGCGGCGTGGCGCTTGATCGTGCCGACAGGGACGCCCTCGTAGGGCACGCCCCGCAGTTCGGCCCATGCGGTCAGCGTGGCCATGAGCCCGCCGTAGATGTGGCTCGCGTCGGTGCCCGCGTGGCGGCGGACTTCCTCGAACCAGATCGCGGCGACGGGCCCGGACAGCCGGTCGATCTCGGTCAGCCAGTTGGTGAAGCGCAGGTAGCGCATGCCGCCGCCGTCGAAGCGGCCCGGGCGCAGCGAGACGGTGCCGCTGGTGATGAGGCCGTCATGGCCGCGGAGCGCCCAGCCGGTCGAGGTGCCGAGGTCGAGCGCGAGGATGCAGCGGAGCAGTCCACCACCCTCCTGCATCGGAACCGGGGAGTGGGTGACGGGTGTGACGGATGTGACGGATGGTTCCCTATCCGCTCCACAGGCGCGCACATGCGCGCGCGTAACGGTCTTATAGGTATGATCCGTCACATCCGTCACACAGCCTGATTTCATTGGCATTTTCCTATTCTCCCGAGAAAAGGTCAGAGTTGTTGTCATCAAGGGCGATGCCCAGGAATCCCTTCGCGGCGCGGGTGTTGTGACGCTCGAATCCCCGAACGATCAGGGCTTCCGAGAAGCGCTTGACCGAGCCTGCGAACTCGCCGTTCGCCTCGGCCCACGCCTTCCAGTCGGCGAACATCGCGGAGGTGCTGGCGCTGAGGTGCAACCCGACAGAGCAGCGCTCGTCGATCCAGCGCCCGATGGCGTCCTCGGCCTCGAAGTAGTCCTCTGTCGCGGCCATCACGGCGGGCGGCGGGCGCAGCCCTGTCCGCTGCCATTCGATGCAGCCCTCGAGCGCCCATGCGAGGATCCCGTCACGTTCGGCCAGCAGCCTGTCCGCCAGGTGCTTGTCGCGCCGAGCAGGAGGAATGGTGACCGTGAACGGCACCATGTGGAGACGCCGCTTCATCGCCTCGTCGACGTTGCGGATAGAAGGCTTGTGGTTACCGACGATCAGCAGCTTGAATTGCGGGATGAACTCGAAGAAATCCTGCCGCATGAAGCGGGCCGTGATCTTGTCGCCCCCGGTCAGCGCCTTCAGCTTGCTCTCGGCCCAGCGGCTGCCCTGTTCAGTTTCGATGGACGTGACGATGCGCGCCCCGCGCAACCCCGCCATGTCGGTCGGGTGGCGATCGCCTTGCGTGGCCATGAACATGTCCATCGGCGCGACGGTGGCGTAGTCGCCGAGGATGGCGGTCAGGGTGTTGGCGAAGACGGATTTCCCGTTGGCGCCGGTGCCGTAGAGGAAGAACAGTGCGTGCTCGGTGGTGACGCCGGTCAGGCAGTAGCCCGCCATGCGCTGCAGGTACGTCTGCAGCTCGGCGTCGCCGCTGGTGACGGTCTCGAGAAAGCGGAGCCAGACCGGACAGGCGTCTGCGACCGATGCCCCGGCAATACGGGTCATGAAGAGGCCGGGGTCGTGGAGCAGCGAGGCGCCGCTGCGCAAATCGACCACGCCACCGGGCGTGTTCAACAGCCAGGGATCGCGATCCCACGGCTCCGTCGTGGTTGCGTGGCGGCGGTCGGAACGGGCAAGCCGCTCCACGGCGGACACGGTCGCGGCGCTGGAAAGCTTTGCCTTGAGCCGCGCAGACCCGGCACGGGACGCCGCCTCACGACAGATCATCCTGGCCAGATCGAAGGCCTGCAGAGTCTCCTCGCGCCGCCAGAGCTTGCCCGACCAGGTCAGCCATTGCCCCCAGCCGGCGACGTAGCGCCATGTCTCGGCATGTCGGGCTGCAAAGGTTGCGGCGAGCGCATCCTCGGTGAAGCGCACCGGCACCGGCCCATCATGCCCCCCGCCAGCAGGGCCGCCGCCATCGGGACCGTCATCCTCGTCATCGATCTCGCCGTTGCGGGCGGCGTCGCGTTTCCAGAGGCGCTCGGCTTCCTCGCGCAGCCGATCCTCCGGCCAGGGAGGGGCAACGCGGGCCGCGTTGTAGGAGATGATTTCCTCCCACGCTTGTTCGCGCGGCACGTGGCCTTCGCGGGCACGGCGGATCCAGTAGCCGATCACGCGCGACAGCGCGTCGAACCGGGTGGTGCCATCCACACCGCCTTCGCGGACCTGGCGGCCGAACAACTCGGTCACGCTGCCACGCTCGGTGGCGGCCATGTTGAAATCGAGCCCGTTCTCGCCTTCGAACGGCGGCATCGCGATGATCGCCTCGAGCAGCTCGCCAAGGTCGTGATCGCGAGGGTCGTGGTTCAGGATCTGCACCAGCCGCCGAAGACCCTGTTTGGCGTGGATCGATCCCGCCACGCGGATCGGCTGGTGCGCGGACCGGAAAGAAGGGTCGCCACCAACCTTCGCGGCGATCATGTGCCGGGCGCGACAGACCGTGGCGATGTCGTCGCCTTCGGCGGGTTCGGTCAGACGCCAGTAGAGGTGCAGCTTGCGCTGTCCCTCGGTGGTGACGCCACCGGACGCGACCTCGAGGGTCGGGCACCCGAGATGCTGCACGAGATGGTCGCGCTTCGCGCCGATGTCGCCATTGTCGAGATCGACGAGCACTACCTGCGTCTGCACGATGCTGTCTGCCCGCGCGTCGCCGGGAGCCGCAACCGTACCGGGCGCCACGAACAAGGCCATGCCGGCGTCGCTCGCCCATGTCGCCTGAAGCGCGAGTTTCGCGGCGAGCGTGGCGTCCGCTTCGATGAAGGGAACATGCGGCGGACCATCGCCCGCTCCTTTCTCGGCCAGAGCACGGACCGGCACCCAGCCGTCGCAGTAGCCGAACACGACGTCGGCATAGATCGCGATCATTTCGGCGTCGGGCGCGACGTCGGCGGGCGCGATGGTGTCGGACGGGACCGTCATGCCCAGCACCGTTCCCGCCACGCACAGAAGCGGCATTCGAAGTGGTCGGGGTCGGCCGTGTGGCGGGGAAGAAGTTCGCCCGCATCACAGGCGCGCAGGATCGTCACCGCCTTGTCGCTGGCGGACTGGGCGAGTGCGGCATCGAACGGCACGAGTTCGTGCCAGATCTCGCACGTGTCCTTGTTGATCGCCGTGAAGAGCGCGGGCGCCTCGGTCAGGCCGAGATAGGCTTGGTAGAGCGCGATCTGCGCGGCATAGACCGGCTTGGCCTTTCCGACGCCGTGCTTCGCGATTTCCCGCCAGTTCTTGGCGTTCGCCGATTTGCACTCCCAGAGCGCAGGAACCGCCATGCCGTTTGGCGCGGCGACGACCACCCCGTCGGCATGGCCTTGCACACGTCCGCCTACGACCGAAAAGCCGAACTGATCGCCATGGCGATTGCGCGTGCGAAGGTCGAACCCGGCCCTGCGCAACCAGACGATGGCCAAGTCTTCGAGAACGTGCCCGAGCGCGAAGATCCGCAGGGACTTGCCCGAGAACCCGGCGCCCGGGTCCTTCGGCATCTTCAGGTATTCGTACTGCAGCCGGCGCTGGCAGATGTCACCCAGCCGACTGCCTCCGAGATAGTCGCGTTGGGGACGTTCGGCCTGTTCCGCGATAAGGGCGGTGTCGATGCAGGCATTGACGGTGTCCGCGAAACTGGGCGGCTTCTCCCGATGGTTGAAGTCGAAACCGGCGTCCATCAGAACGGCACCTCCGGATCGGGCCGGGGCGCACTGGTCTGCATCGCCTCCTGGAAACCGTCGACGGCGGCCGTCGCGAGCGCGAGCGCTTGTGCTTCGCTGAGATCGGCGAACCGCGTGGTCCATCCGATCTCGGCCATGAGTTCGGCCATGTTGCGGAGGGCGGTGCGCAGGGCTGCCTGTTCGCGTTCGTCGAGATCGATCATGCGCCCACCCCGAGGGAGGGTGACGCTGGCGTGCGGGAATGCGGGATGGCGCGGTGCGCCGGATAGATGCTGTTCATGGGAGAGCTCCAGATGCTCTCCTCACCTACCGGCGGGGGTGACGGACTGTCGGATGGCGCGCACAGAACCTTACGGGAACACAATCTTGTGGCGAGCGAGATTCCTTCCTAATCTTGCTGAGCGTAACAATTTCAGGAGCAGCGAGGCGGATGCCAGCATTTAACCCGAGGATTTTCAGCAACCCGGATCGCCTCAAGCAGATCGCGCCCGCGCGACTGAAGGCATTTCTTGAGCCTTGGAAGGACTACTTTCAGTCCCGCAAACTCGACCTCGCCGCATGGTCGACAGATGACATGCCGCTCGAAGCCATCGCGGGTGTCCTGATGAATCCGGACGCGTCGGTGCCCGAGGACATGGTCAACGCGCTCTATTACGTGCACGAAACCGCGTCCCATGAGGCGATGGACGAACTGCTCGACCGTGCCGCAGCTGCCGGAATCGAGATCGACAAGGATCACGAGGTCTCGGTAGCCGATGTCTCGGTCCAGATCTGGCTTGCGCAGCCCATGCTGCTGCAGCGCCAGCATGCCGAAACGGTGGCGTTTCAGCGTTCCAATTTCATGTATTTCGCCGGTTCCCGCCCGAAGAAAAAGGCCGCTGAGCTCCCGTCCATCACGGACGCCATTGCGAAAACCATGCAGGACCGGATGGACAACTGGTTCGAGGTGAAGCGACGCGGCCGAAACAGCCGGATATTTGCGTTTCCGCGAGGCGAGAAGATCTGGCTACTCGTACGGCACGGCATGCCGATGCGCCGGGAAGGTAAGCACCAGGACGACGGTGAAAGCGGGATCGCGTTCTATCGGCCACAACAACATGACGTGCTGATCTACGACAGCGTGACCGACGAGTTCGGCGTAAACGCTGGCACCAAGGGCGAGCGGGAACTTTACCTCAAGGTCTTTGGCGAGGCGTTGTTCGGCAGCGAAGATTACTTCGATCGTTCCGAGCGTTACACGCTGGATCCGCTGCGCGAACTCGGTCCGGATTCGATGGCCCATGGCGATGTCGAGGGTATTGCCGGCGTACGTTTCGTGGAGTTTGGCCGTCGCTGGCCGGGGAAGATCTCCGAAATGGAGATCCGCAAGTGCGAGGATCTGTTCAAGTCGTTTGACGAGAATTGGGAGAAACGGCTTTCTGGCGGCTCGTTCACGCACGCGACTTTCAAGTTTGCGTTCAAGGACAGCAAGAAGGAGCGGTCCGTGACGATCAGGCCGGCGAACATCGCAAGGTATGAACGGGACTCGGACGAAGAAGTCATCGAGGCTTGGCTCAAGGCGCGCGGGTTCTGGGCGATTCCGGCAGGGGCGGATGGCGATGAGGATTTCGAAGTTCTGGAAGACGCTTGACGCGCTGACCGATGCAGCGACCGACCGGCGCGAATGGGCCAGCCTGTTGGGCGATGAATTCGTCTGCGTGGTTGTCCACGAGCCCGGCTGTCCTCTGCCACTGGTGCGATCGACCGGAACGCCAGCGACGAGCATCGCCTGTCCTTCACCGGGCGGCGAGGGTTGCCCCCGCCGAGTCGTGCACCACGACGACGGCACCATCCGCGCAGTCTGTGGTGACAGCCCCAAGGCCTGCGCCGATCTCGACCTGAACAAGAACGACATCATGATCTACGGCCTCGACCGTGTCGGGTTGGCGCGCAGCATCGCCGCAGCATTCGACCTGTCCGACCGTCCTGCAAGTTTCGACCGTCGACCGGTCTTCAGGATCGGCTCACATGATGTGTTTGCAGGCCGGGGTTTTCCTGTCTTCCTGACGGTGCCGGGGTCGCTTGCACGCGAGGACGTGGCGCAATTTGACGACGTGATTGCCCACCCGGGACCCAAACTGCTGCTGGCCCCGACCTCGTCATCAATCCCGCCGCAACTTGCCGCCGCTCTGGATCGCGAAGGCGTCGTACGCATGGCGCTTGAGGATCTGGTCCACCTTGATGACCGCGGGCAATTGCAGCCTTGCCAGCCATCGACCGTCGTGTTCGCCGATCTCCGCGCTCAGATCGCGAGCGGGACGGATAACGCAGTCTCCAACCTGGCGTGGGCGCTGCCGAGCAACGCGCGTTGGGAGGAAATCGGGATCCGCTTCGTCGCCGATGAAGTCGTTAACGTGAGTTTCCGGGGCGAGACACGGAGGTTCGAGCCCGATGGTCTCGGGCTGAAGAGCGCCAAGAATGGGAAGCCGAAAGCGGCGTGGACCTATCTGAAGGCGTTCGCGATGCAGGGCGGTCGGCTCCCCGTCCATCATGCGAAGAGCACCGACACCTCGAAGCACCAGAAACAGAAGCAGGCGCTTTCCAAGGTGCTGCGAGCCGCCTTCGGGATTGCAGAAGAACCTCTGCCCACGGTCGGGGATGAGTATGTCGCCCGTTTCGTGGCGAACGCCGACGACCTCCAGCAAGGCAAGCTGGGCCAGTCCCCGCGAAAATTCGCTGGCTGACCTCAAGAACTTCTTCGAAAAAGTTCGCCTCTCAAACCGCTGAAATCCAACCGGGTTTCAGCGGTTTCTCTTTGTGCTGAGCCCGCCAAGGCCGCCGCTCCAACGAATTTTCGCCGGTCCCGGTCACTCGGGCCGCGTGCCCGTCCACCTGGACGAAGGCGAAACTTCATGGAGCGTTTCCACCTAATCTGCGACGCGCGCTCGCGCGTCTCCCGCAACATCATCATCCGGGCCGAACGACTTGCTCGATCAGGTTCGGTTCCCGGCATGGACGCCGAGGACATCAAGCAGGACCTGCGTCTGCACCTCTATCGCCGCGACGACAGATTCGACCCCTCCCGCGGTCAGTACGACACGTTTGCCGATCGCGTTCTGGCGAACCGCATCGCCACGCTGGCTGCGCCGACCGAACGCCTGCGGGCTGAGCGGGCGTGGGTCGACTTCGAGACTCCGTCCGAGGGTCGCGGCGATGACGAGATGCTGCCGCTCGCGGAAACCCTGCCTGACAGTGTGGCGCTGCACGCCGCCGTCGCGCACGCACCGGACGAGGCGTTCGGGCTGGTCCGCGATGTCCGGCGACTTCTCGCGGGTCTGACACCGACCTGCAGGGATGTCGCGCTGGCGCTGATCGAAATGTCGCCGACGGAGGCAGCCGAGGCCCTCGGGATCCATCGCAGCACTGTCTACGCCCGGCTCGGCACGATCCGGAAGGCCGCCGAGGCGCTTGATCTCGCGGCATATCTCGGCGCCGCCCCGACAGTATCGGAGGCCCGCCGGTAGGTGACAACAGGACCGGCGATGACCCGGTTCCACCAAGTTTCATGCCGGGCCCTCGGAGGAATGCAACACCCCCACGCGGGGAAACACTCCGACCGCAAGCTCCAGGGCGGCGTCAGGCCCGGCAGCAGTCTTCCCGACGATCCCTGGACACCAACCGACGAAACCACGGAGCATCACCATGTTCACGACTTCCCCCCTGAAACGCCTGCGCCAGTCGAGCTGGATGGAGGCGATCCCCGACACGATCAACGTTCCGGCCCTGTCTGAGAGGCCGAACCGCGCGGTGCCGATCGAGCGCGCCACTGTGGACGACATCGAGTTCGCGCTTGTCGCCCTGGCGCGGCAGCAGTCCGAGCTCTACCGGCTCACGAGTGCGCTTGGCGACGTGTTGAAGATGGCGCGCCGCCAGGGCGCCTGTGGCGCGGACATCGCCATTTCGGCCGCTGTGCGGGATCTGGAGGGGGGCAAGTGAGCGTCCCCTTCGGCGGCGGGCCGCTCCGCATCATCACGGCCGACGAACGCCTGCGCGAGGCGCGCGGCATCAAGGGGGTGCTCACGGGCACCTCCGGCATCGGCAAGACCACGCAGCTGCTGACCCTCGATCCGCAGCGAACGCTTTTCCTGAACCTCGAGGCGGGCGAGTTGGCCGTTCAGGGCTGGCCCGGCGACGAGATCCGCATCCGCGACTGGGAGGTCGCCCGCGATCTCGCCGCCTGGATCGGCGGCGCCAACCCGGCCATGCGGGACGACCAGTCCTATGGGCCCGGGCACTTCGCGCGGGTCTGCGCGGCCTTCGGTCCCGCCAGCCAGCTCGACAAGTACGACACGGTCTTCGTCGACAGCATCTCCGTCGCCTCCCGCATCTGCCTTCAGTGGTGCAAGGGCCAATCCCAGGCCCAGTCCGACCGCACCGGCAAGCCGGATCTCCGCGCGACCTACGGGTTGCTCGGCCAGGAGATGATCGGCTGGCTCACGCATCTGCAGCACACGCCCGCCAAGAACATCTGGCTGGTCGGTCTTCTCGACCGCAAGCTCGACGACTTCGGCAAGCCCTTCTTCTCGATGCAGATCGAGGGATCGAAGACCGGCCTCGAATTGCCCGGCATCGTCGACGAAGTCGTGACCCTGACCGAACTGCGCCCCGAGAAGGGTGACCCGTTCAGGGCGTTCATCTGCACCACCATCAACGATTTCGGCCTGCCTGCGAAGGACCGCAGCGGCCGGTTGTCGATGATCGAGCCCGCCCATCTCGGGCGGCTCATGGCGAAGATCCGTGGTCCGCGCCCCGATGGCGCTGCCCGCCTGAACTTCGATCTGCCCGCGGCCGCCACCGCACCCAATCCCCCGACGACGAAAGGAGCATGACAATGGCGAGCGACATGGATTTCAACGGTGCGGACACGCAGGACGCCGCCTTCGACCTCATCCCCGCCAACACGCTGGTCAAGGTCTGCCTCACCGTCCGCCCCGGCGGCGCGGGCCCGGAAGGCTGGCTCACCCAGAGCAAGACGAGCCCGGCCCTCTACCTCAACACCGAGGCAGTCGTGATGGAGGGGCCGTTCGCGCGGCGCCGCATCTACACGCGCATCGGATTTCGCGGAAAAGCTGCGGGCGGTCCCGGCGACGACACCTATGGCAACCGCGGGCGCGCCATGATCCGCGGCATCCTCGAATCCGCCCGCGGCGTGCGTGCCGATGACCAGTCGAACGCCGCCCGCGCCGCGCGGATGATCCGCAGCCTCGGCGAGTTGAGCGGGCTGGAGTTCGTGGCGCGCATCGGCATCGAACGCGACAAGGACAAGCCCGACGACACCGGGCGCAACGTCATCAAGGCCGCGCTCGGCGCCGACCATGCCGAATACGCTCGGGTGATGGGCAGCGTACCCCAGCCACCGCAGCACGGTCAGTTCACCGCCTCGGGCCCGCAGCTTGCGGACAACGGCATGGGTCAGACGGGCGCGCCGTCCTCCGGCTCCGCGCCCTTCTGGGCACGCTGAGGGGGACGGCCATGATTCCGCGCGACTATCAGAGGGCGGCGGTCGATGCCGCCCGCGACCGCACCGCCGCACATGGCAACACCATGCTGGTGCTGCCCACCGGGGCGGGAAAGACGGCCATCGCCGGTTTCTACATCGGCGAGGAACTGGAGCAACGCAAACACGACCGCGTCCTGGTGCTGCAGCACACCGACGAGTTGATCGATCAGAACCGCAGCGCCATCGGCACTGTCACCGGACTGGCCACCTCGGTGGTCAAGGCCGAGCAGGACGACTGGGACGGCCGCATCGTCTTCGGAAGCGTCCAGACCCTGGCGCGCGCCAACCGGCGCGAGCGGATGGCGCCGGTCTCGCATCTCGTCATCGACGAATGCCACCGCTCCGCGGCGCAAAGCTATCAGTCCATCATCGACGAGGCCCGGGCGCTCAATCCGGAGATCAAGCTGCTCGGGCTCTCGGCCACGCCGGGTCGCGGCGATGGCCGCAGCCTGCGCCGCACGTTCAGCAATGTCGGCTATCATCTCAAGATCGGCACGCTGATCGGTCGCGGTCTCCTGGTGCCACCGCGCACCTACACCATCGATCTCGGCGTCGAGGACGAACTGGCCGGGCTGGGCGCCACCGCCGGCGATTTCGACATGCGCGCGGCAGACAAGGTGCTGAACCGCTCGGTGCTGAACGAGGCCGTCGTCGAACACTGGCAGGCGAAGGCAGGGGACCGGCGCACCATCTTCTTCTGTGCGACGGTCGACCATGCCGATGCGGTTGCCGAGGCATTCCGCACGGCCGGCGTCACGGCCGAGACGATCTCGGGCGAGATGCCATCGCGGACGCGCGTCGACCTCATCGCCCGGTTCGACCGGGGCGAGGTGCAGGTGCTGACGAACTGCATGGTCCTGACCGAGGGTTTCGACAGCCAGCCCGTCGGCTGCATCGGCATCCTGCGCCCCATGCTGCACAAGGGCACCTTCATCCAGGCAGTCGGTCGCGGTCTGCGGCGGGTTGATCCCGCGCGTTTCCCAGGCATCGTGAAAACCGACTGCGTCGTGCTCGACTTCGCGGGCGCGGCGCTCCGGCACGGGTCGCTCGAACAGGAGATCACCCTCGACGAGGACGATCCTGAGCCCGGCCAGGCACCGTGGAAACTGTGCCCGACCTGCGAGGCCGAATTGCCGCTTGGCGCATCGGTCTGTGATTTCTGCGGTCACGTCTTCACGCGGGAACGAGCAGAGGCCCGACTGCTGACCGCCTTCGACATGATGGAGATCGACCTGCTGGAGCGGTCCCCGTTCGCCTGGTGCGATCTGCATGGCGACGGCCAGGCGATGATGGCGAGCGGGTTCAATGGCTGGGCCGGGGTGTTCCATGATGGCGCGCTCTGGCACGGGCTCGGACAGCCAAAAGGCAGGGCGATCCGGCCGCTCGCCATCGGCACCCGGGTGCAGGCACTCGCCGCCGCAGACGATTTCCTGCGCGCCACCGAGACGGGGATCGCCTCGATCAAGAGCCGTCGCTGGCTGAACGACCCGGCGACGATGAAACAGATGGACCTGCTGCTGCGCGCGGGGCACGAGGCCAACGGGCTGGATTTCAGCCTGTCGAAATACGCCGCCAACTGCCATCTGAACTTCCGTTGGAACCGCGACGCGATCACCGCTGCCGTTCTTGGCCGTGCGGAGCGGTCGGCTGCATGAAACGCCCCAATCCGCTCCCGCCCGACCAGATGACGCCCGCTGAGCGCCGCGCCGAGCTGTGCGGCCTCCTGGCGCTCGGGCTGGTTCGGTTGCGGATGCGGGATGGGGGCGAAGTATCTGACGATACTGGAGAACGTTGCCTACACTATCCGCCCGCCCAATGCCGTCATGCAACTCCAACGCACCGGAGAAATGCATGAACAAGCCCGATCCCATCCCCGCGCGCCTAGCCGCGCTCAAGACCACGCCGACGCCTGACCTGAAAAAGCAGTGGCGCGACTTGTTCGACAGCGAGCCGCCGCCGTTCAATCGCCGCTACCTCGAGTCCCGCCTGGCCTACCGCATCCAGGAACTCGCCTATGGCGGACTGAAGCCGGAGACGATCCGGCGGCTGGAGCGGCTCGGCGAAGAACTGGACGGCGGCGACCGATCCAAGCGCGGCATCCGCGCCGATCGCGACCGCCCCATCACCGGCACGCGCCTCCTGCGTGAATGGCAGGGCGTCGAACAGATCGTAACCGTCACCGCCGACGGCTTCGAATGGCAGGGTCGGCCGTACAAGTCGCTGTCTGCCATCGCGCGGGCCATCACCGGCACGCGTTGGAACGGGTGGACCTTCTTCGGGCTGAAGAACCACAGGGCGCGGACATGACGAAGCCGCCGGAAAAATCGAAGGTCGTCCGAAAGCTGCGCTGCGCGGTCTACACCCGGAAATCCTCCGAGGAAGGGTTGGAGCAGGAGTTCAACAGCCTGCATGCCCAACGCGAGGCCTGCGAGGCATACATCGCCAGTCAGCGGTCGGAAGGGTGGGTGCTAGTCCGCGATCAGTATGACGACGGCGGCATCTCGGGCGGCACGCTGGACCGCCCCGGCCTGCAGCGGCTGCTGGAGGACATCGAGGATGGGCTGGTCGATGTGGTCGTCGTCTACAAGATCGACCGTCTCAGCCGCTCGCTCGCCGACTTCGCCAAGCTGGTAGAGGTGTTCGACCGCAACGGCGTGACGTTCGTCTCGGTGACGCAGTCCTTCAACACAACGACGTCGATGGGGCGGCTGACGCTGAACATCCTGCTGTCCTTCGCCCAGTTCGAGCGCGAGGTGACCGCCGAGCGCATCCGCGACAAGGTCGCCGCCAGCCGGAAGAAGGGCATGTGGATGGGCGGGGTGCCGCCCTACGGCTACCGGGTGGAAAACCGGAAGCTGCTGGTTGACGAGACCGCCGCCGCGAATGTGCGTTGGATCTTCGCGCGCTTCATCGAAATCGGGTCCTGCACGGTGCTGGCGCGGGAGGTCGGCGCGCGGGGCCTCGGCACGCCACGCGGCAACCGGATCGACAAGAAGTACCTTTACCGGATGCTGTCAAACCGCGCCTACCTCGGCGAGGCGGTGCACAAGGGCGACAGCTACCCCGGCGAGCATGACGCAATCATCAATCGCGATACATGGGACCGCGTCCACGCCATTTTGCAGGAAAGCCCACGCAAACGGGCGGCTAGGACCCGCGCCGACACGCCCGCGCTGCTGAAGGGGGTGTTGTTTGGTCCCGATGGCGCGGCGTTCTCGCCCACGCATACCCGCAAGGGCGGGCGGCTGTACCGCTACTATGTCAGCCAGACCGTGCTGAAGCATGGCGCCGGGGCGTGCCCGGTGGGCCGCGTGCCCGCTGGTGAAATTGAAGCCGCCGTCATCGACCAGCTCCGCGCCGTGTTCCGCCAGCCCGAGATCATTGTGGGGACGTGGAAGGCGGCGCGGGCCCACGCCGACGACATCTCCGAGGCCGACGCCCGCGCGGCCCTGCAGCAGCTCGGCGCGCTATGGGAGGAACTCTTCCCCGCCGAACAGGCACGCATTGTGGCGCTGTTGGTCGAGCGGGTCGACATAGGCACGAACGGACTCAATGTCCGGCTGCGCGTCGACGGGCTCAGCGGTCTGGCCCGCGAGATGCTGGCCGGCGACATCGGAGAAGCTGCATGACCCGTGGGACTCCGATCCCGGAGACGGTGACACTCCACGTCCCGTTCCGCATCGTGAAGCGTGGCGGGAAGAAGGAGATGCAGTTGCCCGAGGGCGCCACGCAATCGCAGCGGACTGACAGCACGCTGGTCAAGGCGCTGGCCCGTGCGTTCCGATGGAAGCGGATGCTCGAGTCGGGCGAATACGCCACCATCGCCGAACTGGCCGAACGAGAGGGCATCGCGCCCTCCTACATGACCCGCGTCCTACGGCTCACGCTGCTCGCGCCTGACATCATCGACGCGATCCTGGACGGGAAGCAGGGGCCGGAGGTGACGCTCGCGCAGGTGCTGGAGCCGTTCCCGCTCACATGGCAGCATCAGGCGCTGCATTTTTCTCTGTAGGAAGAAAACTGCGATTTGAAGGATTGACTCGAGGGACAGGCTCGCATAAATCTCTGTAAATCGCCTTACAGAGGATTCTCTCATGCGGCTCGCGGAGCTCTCGGACATTCACTCCGGCTACACGGCGCGCGGCAGGCTCGATCCGCTGTCGGAGGGTGGCGTGCCGGCGCTTCAGTTGCGAGACGTCGGAACGAACGGTGAAGCGCCAGGACCGGACTTCCAGAGGTACGACCTAGACAAGCTGTCCGACCGATACTTCGTCCGCGGCGGCGAGGTCGTCTTTCGATCGCGTGGCGAGCCGAACGCCGCGGTGGCCATTCCCGCTTCGCTGCCGGAGCCCGTCGTGGTCATTGTCCCGTTGGTGATCGTTCGCCCCGACAGGGACCGCGTTCTCCCCGAATACGTGGCATGGGCCATTAACCAGCCCGACGCGCAGCGCAGGCTCGGCGCGGAAGCGCAGGGCACAAGCCTCAGAATGATTCCCATGGCGGTCCTCGAGAACCTCGAGATCGCCGTGCCCGACCTGCCCACGCAGAAACGTATCGTCGAACTCGACGCCCTCGCCCGGCAGGAGGGGCAGCTGCTCCGTCAACTCGCCGCTCGCCGCGAAGAACTCGTAAGCGCCATTCTCGGCGATGCAGCGAAGGCCGCCGACCAGAAGGACATTGCCCGATGACCGACCAGATCACCCAACAGCAGATCAACCAGACCGCATGGGCGGCTTGCGACACCTTCCGGGGCGCCGTCGATGCCGGCCAGTACAAGGACTACATCCTCGTGATGTTGTTCCTGAAGTACATTTCGGACCTCTGGAACGACCACGTCGAGACCTACCGCAATCAGTACGGCGGTGACGAGGCCCGCATTCGCCGGCGCCTCGAGCGCGAGCGTTTCATCCTGCCCGAGGGCGCCAGCTTCTACGACCTCTACGCCCAGCGAAACGAGGCGAACATCGGCGAGCTGATCAACATCGCGCTGGAGAAGATCGAGGACGCGAACCGGGCAAAACTCGAGGGCGTCTTCCGCAACATCGACTTCAACTCCGAGGCAAATCTCGGCCGCCCGAAGGATCGCAACCGCCGTCTCAAGAACCTCCTCGAGGACTTCGCCAAGCCTGCGCTCGACCTGCGCCCGTCGCGGGTGACCGAGGACATCATCGGCGAGTGCTACATCTACCTGATCTCGCGCTTCGCCTCGGACGCCGGGAAGAAGGCGGGCGAGTTCTACACGCCCACCGCCGTCTCGCGCCTGCTCGCCAGACTGGCGGCGCCGCAGCCCGGCAATACGATCTGCGACCCCGCCTGCGGTTCCGGCTCGTTGCTGATCCAGGCCTCGCAGGAGGTCGGGTCCGAGAACTTCGCCCTCTACGGGCAGGAAGTGAACGGCGCGACCTGGGCGCTGGCCCGGATGAACATGTTCCTGCACGCCAAGGACGCCGCCCGCATCGAGTGGTGCGACACGCTCAACAGCCCCGCGCTGGTCGAGGGCGACCACCTGATGCGCTTCGACGTGGTGCTCGCCAATCCGCCGTTCTCGCTCGACAAATGGGGCGCGGAGGATGCCGACAACGACCAGTACAAGCGCTTCTGGCGCGGCGTGCCGCCCAAGTCCAAGGGCGACTACGCCTTCATCACCCACATGATCGAGATCGCCAAGCGGCAGTCCGGTCGCGTGGCGGTGATCGTGCCGCATGGCGTGCTGTTCCGGGGCGGGGCCGAGGGGCGCATTCGGCAGCAGCTGATCGAGGAAAACCTGCTCGACGCCGTCGTCGGCCTGCCCGCCAACCTGTTCACGACCACAGGGATTCCTGTCGCCATCCTGATCTTCGACCGCTCGCGCGAGGAAGGCGGCGCGAACGCGGACCGGCGCGACGTGCTGTTCATCGACGCCAGCAAGGAGTTCACGCCGGGCAAAACCCAGAACGTGATGGACGACGCTCATGTGGCCAAGGTGCTGGAGACTTACGGCACCCGCGCCGAGGTCGAGCGGTATTCGCACCGGGCAAGCCCCGCAGAGATCGCCGAAAACGGCTACAACCTCAACATCCCCCGCTATGTCGACACCTTCGAGCCGGAGGAAGAGATCGACGTCGCAGCCGTGCAGAAGGACATCGTCAGGATCGAGGCCGAACTGGCCGAGGTCCGGGCGAAGATGGCCGGATACCTGAAGGAGCTCGGCGTTGAAGTTTGATGCTCCCGAAGGTTGGACCCTCGTTCCATTGTCCGAAGTCGCCACCGTTCAAACGGGACTGGCGATGGGCAAAACGGTGAATGGTGAAGCGCTGGAATTGCCTTATCTGCGGGTGGCGAATGTTCAGGACGGGCACCTCGATCTCGAGGTAATCAAGACAGTTACGGTTTCTCCAAGCGATGTAGACCGGTTCTCGCTCCAACCGGGAGATGTGCTTTTTACGGAAGGCGGAGATTTCGACAAACTGGGTCGCGGGACGGTCTGGCGTGGAGAGATACCGAATTGCCTGCACCAGAACCATGTGTTCGCTGTCAGACCATCACCTTCGAAGTTGCTGCCCGAGTTTCTCGCGGCGCTTGCCTCGTCTGCTCATGGGCGGCGCTATTTCCAGCTGTCATCCAAGCAGAGCACTAATCTGGCAAGCATCAACTCCACTCAGTTGAAGGAATTCCCTGTCCCACTGCCTTCACTCGATCTGCAGCGCGAGATCGCCGAGATCCTACGGACCTGGGACGAGGCGCTCGAAAAGCTCACCGCTCTACGCGCGGCAAAGCAGGATCGGTTCACGGGTCTGACGCAGCAGATCATGGGGCGCGGCGGGGTCTTCCCCCAACAATGGCCGCTCAAGGCGCTGTCGGCAGTCTCGACCCCCGTTCGGCGCAAGAGTAAAGGCGACAACCATCCCGTGATGACGATCTCGGCGAAGTCCGGCTTCCTAATGCAGTCAGACAAGTTCGCCCGCGACATGGCGGGCCAGAGCGTCGAACGCTACACGCTACTGCACGAGGGCGAGTTCGCGTACAACAAGGGCAACTCCAAGACCGCCCCCTACGGCTGTGTCTTCCGCCTCGACCGCTCCACTGCGCTCGTGCCCTTTGTCTACTATTGCTTCGCGCTGAAGTCGGGTCTCGATCCCGAGTTCTACGAGCATCTCTTCGCCGCGGGTGCGCTGAACCACCAGCTTTCGCGTCTGATCAACTCGGGCGTCCGCAATGACGGTCTGCTCAACCTCTATTCCGACGACTTCTATAGCTGCCGTGTGCCGGTACCGCCGATTGACGAGCAACGGAAAATCGCACGGGCACTGACGGCCGCAAAGCAGGAATTGGCGTTGATTGATGACGAGATCCAAGCCCTGACCCGCCAGAAACGCGGCCTCCTGCAGAAGCTGCTGACGGGCGAGTGGCGCGTGAATTCAGAGAAGGAATTGGCATGAAGGTTCTTGGATTTCGCGGCGACCCGAAGGCGCCCCGCTACGCCGTCGTGTCGGAGGTGGGCGGCGCCTACACGTTGGAGAACGCCGCCAGCGACAACAAGCTGTCCGTCCCCGCGTCGATCATCGAGGAGGCTGATGCCGAGCGGTTGGACTGGATGTATCGCGAAGTCCTTGCGATCTTCGACGCCCACCCCGGCATCGAGAAGGTGATGATCAAGCAGAATGAGTTCACCCGACAGGATACGAAGGCAAAGCGACGCTCCGCTTTCAACGATGCTGCGGTGATCCTCGCTTGTGCGCATCGGGGCATCCCGGTGGAGCTCAAGATCTACGGCTCGATGTCGACGACGAGCGCAGACACGAAAAGACACGCCGAGAGCCGCGTAGGGAAAACCGACAAATACTGGGACACCAAGATGGCAGACGCGGTAAATGCCGCCTGGTGGGGGCTGCGTCACCCATGAACCAGCTTGTCACTGTCACCCTCACGCCCGGTATGACCCTCTACAAGTACCGGTTGGTTAGCAAGATTGGCGCAGGCAGCTTCGGCGAAGTCTGGCTCGCGCACGATCTGGCGGTGCAGCGCGAGTACGCGGTCAAGATCCTCCAGCCGGGGGTGTCAGTGGACGAGCGGCTGCGTGAAGCCCAGATCGGCAACCGGCTCGAGCACAACAACCTCGTGTACGTCCACCAGGCCGATGTCGTGCCGGTGTCGGGGGAACATGCTGTCATCCTCGCCATGGACTACCAGCCGAACGGTTCGGTCGAGACCTTGGCAAATCCGGCTGGCTATCTGCCGCTTCCCGCCGTCCTGCGGATCGCACGAGATATTCTGCAAGGGCTGGAGTATCTTCATGCGCGCAGCTTTTATCACAACGATATCAAGCCGGGGAACATCCTGCTGGGCCCCCAGCAGCAGGCCATGTTGTCGGATTATGGGATCACTGGCGTGTCATCGAACGGTGCCCCCGTCGCGGCCCCGAACGCCTATGTTCTTCACCGTGCGCCGGAAGTCCTTGTGACGGGCAACATCGGCGTAAGTTCGGACATCTTCCAGGTCGGCATGACCCTTGCGAGGTTGCTGATTCACCTGGACCACCTGCGGTCAGTCCGCGCCAGCATCGGGCCTGCGCAGTACGATCAGGACATCGCATCCGGGAAGCTCCTTCAGGCAAAGGACTTCGGGTGCCACATTCCAGCGGCAGTTCGGCGCGTGATCCTGAAAGCCGTCCAGCCCGATCCGGCTAAAAGGTACACTAGCGCGCTCGAGATGCGGCGCGCGCTCGAGAAGCTGGACTACCCCGGGCACTGGACCGTCGACGCTGCCGGCAATGAGGTCGGCAAATGCGGGACCTACGAATTCTCGCACTCGGTCTCGCCAGTGGCAGGCGGGAGGTTCGACGTGACCTGCACCAAGCGGAATGTGGTCTCAGGAAATACTCAGCGCGTCACGCCGTTCTGCAGGCGGGGTCTAAATCAGAAGCAGGCGGAAAAGATCGTCGCGGACTTCAAGCAATTGGTGGTGACCGGGAAATGACCTTCAACGCGGCCGAGAAGCACCAGTCTCAGGTCCCGGCACTTCAGCTGCTGGTCGCGCTCGGGTTCACGCCGCTCTCGCAGGAAGAGGCCCTGCGCCTGCGCGGCGGGCGGCTGCGGAACGTGGTGCTGGACGATGTGCTCGCCGAGCAGCTCATGCGCATCAACCGCTTCACGCATAGGGGCCGCGAATACGGCTTCGACCTCGAGGACGCGCACGAGGCGATGCGGCGGCTCAAGCCCACGCCAGATCGGCTGAAGGGTCTGCGCGGCACGAACCAGGACATATACGACACGCTCGTCCTCGGCACGACGATCACGAAGTCCATCGACGGCGACTCGAAGAGCTACTCGTTCCGCTACATCGATTGGGACCGACCGGAGAACAACGTCTTCCATGTCAGTGCCGAGTTCTCGGTCGAGAGGACCGCGTCGAGCCAGACCAAGCGCTGCGACATCGTCGCGTTCGTGAACGGCATCCCGATCCTGGTGATCGAGAACAAGCGGCCGACAGAGAGCCTGAAGAAGGCGGACAGCCAGCTGATCGGCTACCAGAACGAGGACAACATCCCGCAGCTCTTCCACTTCGCTCAGCTGCTGATCGGCATGAACCGGAACGAGGCGCGCTACGCTACTGTCGGGACGCCGAGGAAGTTCTGGCAGACCTGGCGCGACGAGGAAGACACTGACGAGGCCATCGCGCCCTTTGCGAACCGCGTTCTCACCGGGGCGGAGAAGGACGCCATATTCTCCGGAGACTTCGCAGGTGCACGTGCATACTTCGACGCGATGGCCGCCGAAGGCGACCGCGCGGTCACGGTTCAGGACCGGACAGTCTACGCGCTATGCCGCCCCGAGCGGCTTCTCGATCTCATCCGTCGCTTCACGGTGTTCGATGACGGTGTCCGCAAGGTCGCGCGCCATCAGCAGTTCTTCGGGATCCGGCGCGCGGTCGAGACGGTCAAACAGCATGATGTCGGCGGCGCCCGCAAGGGCGGCGTGATCTGGCACACGCAGGGTTCAGGGAAGTCACTGACCATGGTGATGCTGGGGCGCTCGCTCGCTCTCGAGCGCAGCATCGAGAACCCGCGGATCATCATCGTCACGGACCGCGACGATCTCGACAAGCAGATCAAGGACACCTTCAAGTCCTGCGACCTCGAGCCGGTCCGCGCGACGAGCGGGGCTCACCTTCTGGAGCTCGTCCAGAACAAGGCTCCGCTGGTCACCACGATCATCAACAAGTTCGACACGGCGCTGAAGAACAGCAAGCTGATGGACGAGGACCCGAACGTCTTCGTGCTGGTCGACGAGAGCCACAGGACGCAGACGGGTCGCTACGGCGGCCACAGCCAGTTCGCCGCCAAGATGCGGCGCCTTCTGCCCAAGGCCTGCTACCTCGGCTTCACCGGCACGCCCCTGCTGAAGAAAGAGAAAAACACGCTGTCGACCTTCGGGCGGCTGATCCACCGCTACGCGATCGACGAGGCGGTCGCCGACGGCGCCGTCGTGCCGCTGCTCTACGAGGGACGGCTTGTGGAGCAGCAGGTCTCGGGCACCGTGATCGACCGCTGGTTCGAGAAGATCAGCGAGGGGCTGACTGACAGCCAGAAGGCCGACCTCAAACGCAAGTTCTCCCGGATGGACGCGCTGTCGAAAACCGACCAGGCCATCCGAGCCAAGGCGTTCGACATCTCCGAGCATTATCACCAGCACTGGCAGGGCACTGGCTTCAAGGCACAGCTCGTTGCCCCCTCGAAGGCCGCAGCCGTCCGCTTCAAGGAAGTTCTCGACGAGATCGGCCACGTCTCGAGCGCGATCGTCATCTCGCCGCCCGACGAGAACGAGGGCAACGAGGAGGTCGACCAGGAGTCCAAGGACCTCGTGCGCCGCTTCTGGTCGCAGATGATGGCGCGGTACAAGACCGAAGAGGAGTACAACCGCCAGATCATCCATGCCTTCAAGGGCTCCGGCGATCCGGAGATTCTGATCGTCGTTTCCAAGCTCCTCACCGGCTTCGACGCGCCCCGGAATACGGTCCTTTATGTCTGCAAGTCCTTGAAGGAACACAATCTCCTGCAGGCGATTGCGCGGGTGAACCGGCTCTACGAGGACGGCGGAACAGAGAAGCAGTTCGGCTTCATCGTCGACTACGAGGGGCTACTCGGCGAGCTGGACAGCGCCCTTACGACGTACAGCGCCTTTGAGGGCTACGAGGCGGCCGACCTTGCCGGGACGGTGCATGACGTCCGGGAGGAGATTCGCAAGCTGCCCCAGCTGCACGACCAGCTGTGGGACCTCTTCAAGCCGGTCCGGAACAAGAAGGACATGGAGCAGTTCGAGCAGCACCTCGCTGACGAGGCGCTGCGCCATGAGTTCTACGGGCGCCTCAAGGCATTCAGCCGCTGCCTGCACATCTCGCTCTCGTCCGACAAGCTGTTCGATGTCTTCGACGAGGCCAAAGTCGACGCCCTGAAGCGGGACTGGAAGCAGTTCTCCGAACTCAAGCGCTCGGTCCAGCTCCGCTACCAGGAGACGGTCGATGTCCGCGAGTTCGAGCCAAAGATCCAGAAGCTCCTTGATGATCACGTCGTGGCAATGCCGGCGGAAACCATCATCGAGGTGGTCAACATCAACGATCCCGACGCGCTGAAGGCCGTCGTCGAAGAGACGGGGGTGTCCGAGGCCTCGAGGGCCGATCGCATCGCCAGCGCGACCCGGCGGGCGATCACCGAGAAGATGGATGAGGATCCGACGTTCTACAAACAGTTCTCCGAGCTGCTCGAAGAGACCATTCGCGCCTATCGCGAGAAGCGGCTCTCCGAGCGCGAGTACCTGAACAGCGTCGTGGACCTCGCGAGCAAGGTGGCACGCAAGGATCGGGGCCGGGATGTTCCCGAAAGCATCCGGGGCGATGAGGATGCACAGGCGTTCTTCGGCGTCCTGGAAGGTCAGCTCAAGATCAAGGACGATGAGCCGGTGGCCGGCGACGAAGCAGCATCCATCGCCCTGGAGATCATCGACATCATCAAGTCCCACCTGATCGTCGACATCTGGTCGAACGAAGTGGCCCAGAACAAACTGCGCAATGCCATCGATGACTACTTCTTCGATGTTCTGCGTGACGAGAGGGGCGTCGACCTGCCCGTGGAGGTGCTCGACGACCTCGAACTCAAGATCATGGATCTTGCTCGGGCCCGGTTCGCGGCATGACGCGGGAACTGCACTGCCTGCAGTACGGCGAGCAGGAGATCCGGTACGAGATCGTCCGCCGTCCGAGGAAGACGCTAGAGATCGCTGTCGAGCCGGATGCTTCGGTGGTGATCGCGGCCCCGGAGGACGCGACGCTCGACGCCATAGAAGCAAAGCTGCGGAAGCGCGCGGCATGGGTGACGCGGCAGCAGCGGTACTTCGCCCAGTTCCTTCCAAGAACACCGGAGCGCAGGTTCGTCGCCGGTGAGACGCATCTCTACCTCGGGCGCCAGTACCGGCTGAAGGTCGTCCCGCATGTCCAGGAAAGCGTGAAGCTGATCCGCGGCTTCATCGTCGTGCAGACACACCGGCCGACCAAGCCGGAGGTGACGCGCGAACTGGTCGAGGCATGGTACCGGGATCGGGCACACATCAAGTTTCCGGAGCGGATCGAGCTCTGTCTCGGCCACTTTCCGGATCCGGAGGCATTCAGGCCGAAAGGTCTCATCGTACGCCAGACCCGGCAGCGATGGGGGTCCATGTCGCCGGCCGGACGCCTGCTGCTGAACCGCCGCCTCGTGCAGGCGCCGGTCGACGCCATTGACTACGTGATCACCCACGAGCTCTGCCATGTGGCGGAGCCTCATCACGGTGCTGCCTTCTTCGAGCTGCTCGACAAGGTGATGCCCGATTGGGAGCGTCGGAAGCAGAGGTTGGAAAGGGCCATGGCCTGAGAGTTTCCGAACCCGGTCGCGGCAGACGCAAACGCGACTCCAATCCAAGCAATTTCGGACGCTGGATTTTTTTGCTATCTTACAAGGGCTTATAAGAAATTCACCAAACGAGCGCAGTCAACAGGTCCGGAGAATATCGGCCCTGAGAGACCGCTTCCGGGCCTCCTGGCAGCAGGAGCAGTGCTCAGCCTCTCCCGCATAACCCTCGAAAACAACGGAAAAATCCGGCCGCAGCCGGATCGGGAGAACGCTTTCGCGAGGGCAAGTGGCGGAGAGAAAGGGATTCGAACCCTTGAGACGGTTACCCGCCTACACACTTTCCAGGCGTGCGCCTTCGACCACTCGGCCATCTCTCCGCGGCCGGCTCTTGGGGAAAGCCGGCTGGGCGACGCTGAAGGATGCGGCGCCCGTTCCCGGGGCGGAAGCCCGTCCCGAAAGCCGGCGCAATATACCCATCGCGCGGCAAGCCGCAAGGCCGATCGCGGGCTCGGTCGGCCTCGCCCCTCACAAGTCCGGCAGCAGGAACCGGACCAAGCCGGCCGGCCACCTGTCTTTGCAATCGGTGCGCCTCCGTGCCACAAACATGGCCGATCGGTCCCGGGGATGGACCTTCTGGAAATGGTCGGCATGCGGATTGTACTGCGCATCCTGGGAACCTGGCTTATCGGCCTCGCCGTGATCCTGCTCATCATCGACGGTACAAAGTCGCTGGGCGCCAATGCCATCGTTACGACGAGCATGGGCGATACCTGGACGGCGCTCAACGCCCAGAGCCTTGCGGCCTTTCGCGCCTTCATAGATACGCGCTTCTTCGGGCCGGTGCTCGATCCGGCGCTGCTGGCGCTCCTGGGCGCGCCGGGCTTCGCGGTGCTCGGCATACCGGGGATCGTGCTGGCGCTCGCCGGCCGGTCGCGCAATGTCCGCCAATTCGTGCGGCAGGACCAGTTTTAGTTTTTTATTCTGCCGCGCTTCCGAACCGCAGCGGCGATATCCA
>Ga0164242_10001919_pt1 | contig 24352 bp, 23 predicted proteins | sample OricomgcompostMG_FD_108783 | JGI IMG/M metagenome (GOLD analysis project Ga0164242, IMG submission 108783) | Miracle-Growth compost microbial communities from Emeryville, California, USA - Original compost - Miracle growth compost (MG) ...
CGCCAATATCCGATGTCCATGTTCTCGATGCGGACTTCGCTGCCGGTGGACGGCGCATGGATGAAACGGTGATCGCCCAGATAGATGCCGACATGCGAGAACTTGCGCCGCAAGGTATTGAAGAACACCAGGTCGCCGGGCTGCAGGTCGTTCCGGTCGACCTTGACGCCCACGCGGCTCAACTGCTTGGCGGTGCGCGGCAGGTCCATGCCCCAGGCTTCCTTGAAGATGTGCTGGATCAGGCCGCTGCAATCCATGCCGGTTTCCGGCGAGGTGCCGCCGTACTTGTACGGAATGCCGAGCAGGCTCATCGCTTCCATCGTCAGCTCGGAAGCGCGCTCCTTGAAAAGTTGCAATTTTGCCATCGGCGTATCCGGCGCCGGGTCATCGACCGGCTCGGCGCTCCAGGCGGCGGTGGCGGCACACAGCGTGGCGGTCAGCAGTGCCGCGCGTGCCAATTTGCCCAGGGGATGGAAACGTGAAGAAATCGTCATCAGCTGCATCGATGTGGTGCGATTCGTCGGTGACGGAACTGCCGCAATGTAAGGGAATCCGGCGGGACTGTCAAAAATAATTCCGCGGCGTTATGCTGTGGGCAACATCGGAAAGGTCAACGCATGCCCACTCCCGTCGCCGCCGACATGTCATTGAAGCCGCGCGTCCTGATTGCGGACGACTCACGCATAGTTCGTGCCACCCTCATCAAGCACATCGAAGGGATGTTCGATTTCCGCGAGGCGCTGGACGGCGAGCAGGCATGGGAAACCCTGCTGATCGATCCCACCATCCGCGTCGTGATTTCCGATCTGACCATGCCCCGGCTGGACGGCTACGGGCTGCTGAAGCGCATCCGCAGTTCGAAGATCGGCCGCATCCGCAACCTGCCCGTAGTGGTGGTGTCCGGCAACGATGACCAGGCCGAGCGCGTGCGCGCGAAGGAGGCGGGCGCCACCGACCTGATCACCAAGGGCATCGGCACCGCGCAACTGCTGTCGCGCCTGGACATCCTGTCCCGCCTGGTCAGCAGCCAGCAGGAATTCGAACGCGGCCTGGAGGCGCTGGTGCGGGACACTCACGCCGGCGAGCCTTCTCCGTTGCCTTCTCCCGAAGTCTGGCAGGTCCAGGCCGAGGCGATGCGCGCCAATGCGGTGCGGCAGAACCGCAATTTCGTGCTGCTGAACGCCTGCATCGGCCTGACGCGGATCGATTTGCGCGACCAGCCGGCGCAGCCGCCGGCCGCCGTCATGAATGCCGTCGGCCAGTTGCTGCACCGCACGGTGCGCCAGACCGATTGTGTTGCGCGCACCGGCGAGATGGATTTCACGATCGCGACCGGCAACATTCATTTCGACGCGGCGCACCGCTTCGCGGAGCGGATCTGCCGCGCCGTTGCGCATGCCGACCTGCTGAAGAGCGGCGGCGGCATCGCGCTGATCGCCAGCTGCGGCATCGCTGCGGTCACCGAGACCGAAGATGGCGCAGTGCCTCCGGATCTGGCGTCGATGCAGACGATGGCGAAACGACGTGCCGTGCTCGGCCTGCAGAACGGCATCACCGGCGTGATCGCCGCCGACGAGGAAGGGCTGCTGCAGAAGGGCGAAAGCCTGCCGGGCATCATGCCCGAGCCGGCGGCCGGCGGCCTGTCGGTCGATCTCGCCACCCTGCTGCAATGGATCAAGGAGGGCAGGGAAGACCAGGTGCTGACGCACATCGGTGCCCTGTCGGGCGAACTGCAGCCACTGGTGGACCTGCTGCTCAAGCAGCACAGGAAGTGAGTGCCGGCCGGCCTTGCGCACGGTGCACGAGGCGGGCGCGGCGATGCCTTACAATGCGCACTTTTGAACGGGAGACACCATGCAGACGAAACAGGTATTGACGCTCGACGACGTGAAGAAGATCGCGGCAGCGGCCGAGACCGAAGCCAGGCTGCACAACTGGGCGGTGACGATTTCCATCGTGGACGACGGTGGCAACCTGCTGTGGCTGCAGCGCCTGGACGGCGCCGCGCCGATCTCGTCGCACATCTCGCCCGCCAAGGCGAAGACGGCCGCGCTGGGACGCCGCGATTCCAAGGTCTACGAGGACATCATCAACAACGGCCGCTTTTCCTTCCTGTCGGCGCCGCTGCTGGAAGGCATGCTGGAGGGCGGCGTGCCCATCCTGATCGACGGCCAATGCCTCGGCGCGGTCGGCGTGTCGGGCGTGAAATCGAGCGAGGACGTGCAGATCGCGCGGGCCGGCATCGCGGCCATCGGCGGCTGCTGATCCGCCCGCGGCAAGGTGCCTTGCGGCGCCGGCGGGCGGGCGTGGCGTGGTGCAGTTTGAATTTCGCCCGCCAGTCTTCCTAAAAGAGCATTGCGATGATCGAGTCCCAGCCTCTTATTGCCGTGCGCAACGTCCGGACAAGCAGTCGCTGGTATGCCGAATTGCTGGACGCGGATGCCCTGCCGGAGCATCCCCACCGCGACGTCTACGACCGCATTTCGCGGTCCGGCCGACTGGTGTTGCAGCTGCATGCCTGGGACGAAGAAGATCATCCGAACCTCGTCAATGCCGCCTTCGCACCGCTCGCGCATGGCGTCGTGTTGTGGTTTCAGATGGATGACTTCGACGCCGTGGTTGCGCGGGCCCGCAAACTCGATGCCGACATCATCGAAGGACCGCTGGTCAATCCCGCGCCCAGGCATCGCGAAATCTGGCTGCGCGACCCTGATGGTTACGTGGTGGTCATCGCCAGTCCCGACGGCGAGGCGGGCTGAAACCGTAAAAGCAGATCAAAAATTCAAACTGGGACAGTCCCGACGGCCGGCGCAAGTTGCGGGGCAGGGGCGCTCTGCGCTATAATTCGTCGGTTTAGCCAATTTTTACTCCGCCGTAGCGCATACCCTCATTCCCATCGTCCCGACCGGCCGTTTCGCCTCCTGGCGCTCCTGTTTGGAGCGCGTTTCGCGCAGGCATGACGGTCGTGCCGATGCGCGCAACGGCGGTAACAACATCAGGAGTTACCCCTTGCCGCCTCTCTTTTCCGGCCCGCGTGTCCCAGCCATCCTGGCGCTGGCGGACGGGTCGATTTTCCAAGGTTTCTCGATCGGCGCGCCGGGCCATACCATCGGCGAAGTCGTCTTCAACACATCGATGACCGGCTACCAGGAGATCCTCACCGATCCCAGCTACAACAGCCAGATCGTCACGCTGACCTATCCCCACATCGGCAACACCGGCGTCAATCCGGAGGACGTCGAAGCGAACCGCATCCACGCCGCCGGCCTGATCATCAAGGACCTGCCGCTGCAGGTGTCGAACTTCCGTTCCACGCAAGGCCTGTCCGACTATCTCAAGTCGCAGAACGTGGTCGGCATCGCCGGCATCGACACCCGCAAGCTGACGCGCATCCTGCGCGAGAAGGGCGCGCAGAACGGCGCCATCCTGGCCGGCGCGGACGCCACGCCGGAAAAGGCGCTGGAACTGGCGAAATCCTTCGGCGGCCTGGCGGGCCTGGATCTGGCCAAGGTCGTGTCGGTGCAGGAGCCGTACGTGTGGACGCAGACCGAGTGGAAGCTCGGCAAGGGCTACGGCGAACAGAAGGCGCCGAAGTACCACGTCGTCGCCTTCGACTACGGCGTCAAGTACAACATCCTGCGCATGCTGGCGCAGCGCGGCTGCAAGATCACCGTGCTGCCGGCGCAGGCTTCCGCCGCCGACGCGCTGGCGCTGAATCCGGACGGCATCTTCCTGTCCAACGGACCCGGCGACCCGGAGCCCTGCGACTACGCGATCGCGGCGTCGAAGGAACTGATCGAGCGCGGTATCCCGACCTTCGGCATCTGCCTCGGCCACCAGATCATGGCGCTGGCTTCCGGCGCAAAGACGCTCAAGATGAAATTCGGGCACCACGGCGCCAATCATCCGGTGCAGGACCTCGACAGCAAGAAGGTGCTGATCACGTCGCAGAACCATGGCTTTGCCGTCGATGCGACCACGCTGCCCGCCAACTGCCGCGTCACGCACGTGTCGCTGTTCGACGGTTCGCTGCAGGGTTTCGAACGCACCGACAAACCGGCGTTCTGCTTCCAGGGGCATCCGGAAGCGTCGCCGGGCCCGCACGACATCGCCCCCTTGTTCGATCGCTTCATCAGTCTCATGAATAACCAGAAATCGCGTGCGATGACGGAGAAAAACAGAAATGCCTAAACGCAGCGACATCAAAAGCATCCTGATCATCGGCGCCGGCCCGATCGTGATCGGCCAAGCGTGCGAATTCGACTATTCCGGCGCGCAGGCCTGCAAGGCGCTGCGGCAGGAAGGCTACCGCGTCATCCTGGTCAACAGCAATCCGGCCACGATCATGACCGACCCGGAGATGGCCGACGTCACCTACATCGAGCCGATCACCTGGCAGGCGGTCGAGCGCATCATCGAGAAGGAGCGTCCCGACGCGATCCTGCCGACGATGGGCGGCCAGACCGCGCTGAACTGCGCGCTGGACCTGCACCGCAACGGCGTGTTGACGCGCTACGAATGCGAACTGATCGGCGCGTCGCCGGAAGCGATCGACAAGGCCGAGGACCGTTCCAAGTTCAAGGACGCGATGACCAAGATCGGCCTCGGTTCGGCCCGTTCCGGCGTCGCGCACACGATGGACGAATCGTGGGCGGTGCAGAAGGAACTCGGCTTCCCGGTCATCATCCGGCCGTCGTTCACGATGGGCGGCACCGGCGGCGGCATCGCGTACAACGCGGAAGAGTTCGAGGCCATCTGCAAACGCGGCCTGGAAGCCTCGCCGACTTCCGAGCTGCTGATCGAGGAATCGCTGATCGGATGGAAAGAGTTCGAAATGGAGGTCGTGCGCGACCGCGCCGACAACTGCATCATCGTCTGCTCGATCGAGAACCTCGATCCGATGGGCGTGCACACCGGCGACTCGATCACGGTTGCGCCGGCGCAGACGCTGACGGACAAAGAATACCAGATCATGCGCAACGCCTCGATCGCGGTGCTGCGCGAGATCGGCGTCGACACGGGCGGCTCCAACGTGCAGTTCGCGATCAATCCGCAGGACGGCCGCATGATCGTCATCGAGATGAACCCGCGCGTGTCGCGTTCGTCCGCGCTGGCGTCGAAGGCGACCGGTTTCCCGATCGCCAAGATCGCTGCCAAGCTGGCGGTCGGCTTCACGCTGGATGAATTGCGCAACGAGATCACCGGCGGCGCCACGCCGGCTTCGTTCGAACCGTCGATCGACTATGTCGTCACCAAGATCCCGCGCTTCGCTTTCGAAAAATTCCCGCAGGCCGACAGCCACCTGACCACGCAGATGAAATCGGTGGGCGAGGTGATGGCGATCGGCCGCACCTTCCAGGAATCGTTCCAGAAGGCACTGCGCGGCCTGGAAGTCGGCGTCGACGGCATGAACGAGAAGACCACCGACCGCGAAACCATCGAGGAAGAGCTGGGCGAGCCGGGACCGGAACGCATCTGGTACGTCGGCGATGCGTTTGCGCAGGGTTTCTCGCTGGAGGAAGTGCATCAGTTGACGCACATCGATCCGTGGTTCCTGGCGCAGATCAAGGAAATCGTCGACATCGAACTGTGGCTGGAAACGCAGACGCTGGCCGCGCTCGATCGCGACACGCTGTTCCGCCTGAAGCAGAAGGGTTTCGCCGATCGCCGCCTTGCCAAGCTGCTGAAGACGACCGACAAGGACGTCCGCGACAAGCGGCGCGCGTTGAATATCCGTCCGGTCTACAAGCGCGTCGATACCTGCGCCGGCGAATTCGCGACGAACACCGCCTACATGTATTCGACCTACGACGAGGAATGCGAGTCCAATCCGACCGGCAAGAAGAAGATCATGGTGCTGGGCGGCGGTCCGAACCGCATCGGCCAGGGCATCGAGTTCGATTACTGCTGCGTGCACGCCGCGCTGGCGATGCGCGAGGACGGCTACGAGACCATCATGGTCAACTGCAATCCCGAAACCGTGTCGACCGACTATGACACTTCGGATCGCCTGTACTTCGAACCGCTGACTTTGGAAGACGTGCTGGAAATCGTCGACAAGGAAAAGCCGTACGGCGTGATCGTGCAGTACGGCGGCCAGACGCCGCTGAAGCTGGCGCTCGACCTGGAAGCCAACGGCGTGCCCATTGTCGGCACCTCGCCGGACATGATCGACGCCGCGGAAGACCGCGAGCGCTTCCAGAAGCTGCTGCACGAACTGAAGCTGCGCCAGCCGCCGAACCGTACCGCGCGCACCGAGGAAGATGCGCTGCAATTGGCGCAGGAAATCGGCTATCCGCTGGTGGTGCGTCCGTCCTACGTGCTGGGCGGCCGCGCGATGGAAATCGTGCACGAGCAGCGCGATCTGGAGCGCTACATGCGCGAGGCGGTCAAGGTCTCCAACGATTCGCCGGTGCTGCTGGACCGCTTCCTGAACGATGCGATCGAAGTGGACGTGGACTGCCTGTCCGACGGCAAGCGCACCTTCATCGGCGGCGTGATGGAGCACATCGAGCAGGCCGGCGTGCACTCGGGCGATTCCGCCTGTTCGCTGCCGCCGTATTCGCTGTCGCCGGAAACGATCGCCGAGCTGAAGCGCCAGACTTCGCTGATGGCCAAGGGCCTGAACGTGGTCGGCCTGATGAACGTGCAGTTCGCCATCCAGCAGCAGGAAGTGGACGGCAAGCTGCAGGACATCGTGTTCGTGCTGGAAGTCAATCCGCGCGCTTCACGTACCGTTCCGTACGTGTCGAAGGCGACCGGTCTGCAGCTGGCGAAGATCGCCGCGCGCTGCATGGTCGGCCAGTCGCTGGACAGCCAGGGCATCGTCGATGAAGTGACGCCGGAATACTTCAGCGTGAAGGAAGCTGTGTTCCCGTTCGTCAAATTCCCTGGCGTCGATACGATACTCGGTCCCGAGATGAAATCGACCGGCGAGGTGATGGGCGTCGGCAAGACCTTCGGCGAAGCCTTCGTCAAGTCGCAGCTCGGCGCCGGCATCAAGCTGCCGCGTTCGGGCAGGGTCTTCCTGAGTGTGAAGAACAGCGACAAGCCGCGCGCGGTGCAGGTGGCGAAGGATCTGGTCGAGATCGGCTTCTCGGTGGTGGCGACCAAGGGCACGGCCGCCGCGATCGCCGCCGCTGGCATCCCGGTGCAGTCGGTCAACAAGGTGGCGGAGGGGCGGCCGCACGTCGTGGACATGATCAAGAACGACGAGATCGCGCTGGTCATCAATACGGTGGAGGAGAAGCGCAGCGCGATCAGCGATTCGCGCACCATCCGCACCTCGGCGCTGGCTGCGCGCGTGACGACGTACACGACGATTGCCGGCGCGGAGGCGGCGGTGGAGGGCATGGCCCATCTGGACGAGTTGCACGTCTACGATTTACAAGGCTTGCATAAAACTTTACACTAGGCCGCATAGTCCAACATAACCACAGAGGTCACAGAAGACGTCGGATTGCTCCGGCGGTTTCTGCGGCCTCTGTGGTTTTCCACTTCTATCGCCACAAATATGAATACACCGATCACCGCGCACGGCGCGAACCTGCTGAAGGAAGAACTGCATCGCCTGAAAACCAAGGACCGTCCGGCCGTCATCGACGCGATCGCCGAGGCGCGCGCGCAGGGCGACCTGTCCGAGAATGCCGAATACGATGCCGCCAAGGAGCGCCAGAGTTTCATCGAAGGCCGCATCGCCGATCTCGAAGGCAAGCTGGGTTCGTCGCAGATCATCGATCCGAAGACGCTGGACGCGGACGGCCGCGTGGTGTTCGGCTCGACCGTCGACCTGGAAGACCTGGAATCCGGCGACAAGGTGACCTACCAGATCGTCGGCGTCGACGAAGCCGACTTGAAGGAAAACAAGGTGTCGGTCACCTCGCCGATAGCGCGCGCGATGATCGGCAAATATGCCGGCGACGTGATAGCGGTGGAAGCGCCGGCCGGCCTGCGCGAGTACGAAGTTCTCGAGGTCCGTTACATCTGACGCCATGCTGCGGCGCGTGCGTATTCTGGTGGTGACCTTCTGGGCCGGCCTGTTGTGGAGCGTAGGCTTCGTCGCTGCGCCGACACTGTTCGTGACACTGCCGGACCGCATGCTGGCCGGCACCGTCGCCGGCAGCCTGTTCCACGTGACGGCATGGCTGTCGCTGGCCTGCGCGGCCGTGTTGGCGCTGTTGCTATGGTCTGGAATGCGTGATGAACGGCAGACGCTGCGGCCGTTGCTCTGGTTGATTATGGCGATGGCGGTGTGTACGCTGGCCGGTTATTTCGGCCTGCAGCCCGCGATGGCGTCGCTGCGCGCGGTGATGCATGCGGGCGGCACGGTGCAGGCAGCGGCCGCGTTGCACCGTTTCGGCCTGCTGCACGGCGTGGCGAGCTTCATCTACGTCGTCCAGAGCGTGCTGGCCGCCGTGCTGGTGCTGAAGATGCGCTGAAAGCGCGGACTCGGGACAGAGGGCTCAGCGTCCCGATTTCTTCGTGCTGGTCTGGCGGGCTTTGGCGCGTTTGACCAGGCCGCCCTGCGTGACCCGTTCGTTCCCTTTCACCATCACTTTGGTCACCGACGGGCGCTTGGTGCCGCTCGGGCTGGGCTTGACGATGGTGACTTGGCGCAGGCCCTTGCCGCGCGATGTGGAGGTGGCCTTGGCGTTTTCCTTCTTGGGACGGTAGACAACGAGCAGCTTGCCGATGTGCTGGACCGGCGCCGCATCCAATTCTTCGCAGATGGTTTCGTAGACGGCCACGCGCTCATCGCGGTCGTCGCCGAACATGCGGATCTTGATCAGGCCGTGCGCGTTCAGGCTGCTGTCGATCTCCTTCAGCACGCCCGGCGTGAGGCCGGCATCGCCGATGATGACGACGGGATGGAGTGCGTGCGCTTCGGCGCGCAGGGCGCTGCGCTCGGCGGGAGTCAGTTTCGGCATGGTACGGAATCGGGAAGGGAAAACGGATGCGGGCCGTGTTTTGTCGCCGCAGATCTAAACCGCTATTCTACGTCAATGGCAAAGAACAAACTGAACAAAAGCTGGCTGCACGACCACATCAACGATCCGTACGTGAAGCTGGCGCAGAAGGAGGGCTATCGCGCCCGCGCCGTCTACAAGCTCAAGGAGATCGACGAGGACGAGAAGCTGATCCGCCCCGGGCAGATCATCGTCGACCTGGGCGCCACGCCGGGTAGCTGGTCGCAGTACGTGCGCAACAAGCTGGCCGGCGCGGCCGGCGGCGGCATCAACGGCACCATCATCGGCCTCGACATGCTGCCGATGGAACCGGTCGCCGACGTCCATTTCATCCTGGGCGACTTCCGCGAGCCGGACGTGCTGGCGCGGCTGGAGGAAGTGCTGCAGGGGCGCAAGGTGGATCTTGTATTGTCGGACATGGCGCCCAACCTGTCGGGCATCGCGGTGGCGGACGCGGCGCGGGTGCAGGACATAGTCGAGCTGGCCATTGATTTTGCGCAACACCACATGAAGCCTTCCGGCGCCTTGCTCGTCAAGTGCTTCAACGGCTCGGGCTACCAGCAGATTGTGGAAAAATTCCGACAGGAATTCAAAACCGTCGTGCAAAAGAAACCGAAAGCGAGCCGGGACAAGTCCTCGGAAGTCTTTTTGCTCGGGAAAACGCTGAAAAATCCGCTTTGACCCGCCGGAAGCCCTTGTTTATGCTGGTTTTATCCCGATATCCCCTACTGCAAGTCTGGTCAATTGCCAGTAGAATCAACGCAATACGGTCTAAGGCACGGTTGCCGTCCAAGGAGTTTCAGTGAACAACATGTTTTCCAAGGTCGCCATTTGGGTGGTCATCGGGATGGTGCTTTTCACCGTCTTCAAACAATTCGACGGCCATACCGCGGGATCTTCGGCCACGCCGATCGCCTATTCCGAATTCATCAACGACGTTCATTCCAAGCAGATCCGCGACGCTACCATCGAGGATCGTTCGATCGTCGCCACCACGGTGGACGGCAAAAAGGTCAAAACTGCGATCACGTACCTGGATCACGGGCTGATCGGGGATCTGCTTAACAACGACGTCAAGTTCGACGTCAAGCAGCCGGAAGAGCAATCCTTCCTGTCGCAGATCTTCATTTCCTGGTTCCCTATGCTGCTGCTGATCGGCGTGTGGGTGTTCTTTATGCGCCAGATGCAGGGCGGCGGCAAGGGCGGCGCCTTCTCGTTCGGCAAATCGAAGGCGCGCATGCTGGATGAAACGCAGAATGCCGTGACCTTCGCCGACGTCGCCGGCTGCGACGAAGCCAAGGAAGAGGTCGGCGAGCTGGTCGAATTCCTGCGCGATCCGTCCCGCTTCCAGAAGCTGGGCGGCCGCATCCCGCGCGGCGTGCTGATGGTCGGCCCTCCGGGCACCGGCAAGACCTTGCTGGCGCGCGCGATCGCCGGCGAAGCGAAGGTGCCGTTCTTCACGATTTCCGGTTCCGACTTCGTCGAGATGTTCGTCGGCGTCGGCGCCTCCCGCGTGCGCGACATGTTCGAGAACGCGAAAAAGCATTCGCCCTGCATCGTCTTCATCGACGAGATCGATGCGGTCGGCCGCCATCGCGGCGCCGGCATGGGCGGCGGCAACGACGAGCGAGAACAGACGCTGAACCAGATGCTGGTCGAGATGGACGGCTTCGAGCCGAACTCCGGCGTCATCGTGATTGCCGCGACCAACCGCGCCGACGTGCTGGACAAGGCGCTGCTGCGTCCGGGCCGTTTCGATCGCCAGGTGGTGGTCGGCCTGCCGGACATCCGCGGCCGCGAGCAGATCCTGAACGTGCACATGCGCAAGGTGCCGATCGCGGCCGACGTGCAGGCCGCCGTGCTGGCGCGCGGCACGCCGGGCTTTTCGGGCGCTGACCTGGCCAACGTCGTCAACGAAGCCGCGCTGTTCGCCGCGCGCCGCAACAAGCGCCTGGTGGAAATGCAGGATTTCGAGGACGCCAAGGACAAGATCATCATGGGCCCGGAACGCAAGTCCGCCGTGATGCGCGAGGAAGAGCGCCGCAATACCGCGTACCACGAGTCCGGCCACGCGGTGGTGGCGAAGCTGCTGCCGAAGGCTGATCCGGTGCACAAGGTGACGATCATGCCGCGCGGCTTCGCGCTGGGCCTGACCTGGCAGCTGCCGGAGCATGACCGCGTCAACATGTACAAGGACAAGATGCTGGAAGAGATTTCCATCCTGTTCGGCGGCCGTATCGCGGAAGAGATCTTCATGCACCAGATGTCGACTGGTGCCTCGAACGACTTCGAACGCGCGACCAAGCTGGCGCGCGCGATGGTGACGCGCTACGGCATGTCGGAAAGCCTGGGCACGATGGTGTATGAAGACACCGAGCAGGACGCCTACTTCGGCCGCATGACCTCGAAGACGGTATCGGAAGCCACCCAGCAGAAGGTCGACCTGGAGATCCGCAACATCCTCGATACGCAGTACGCGCTGTCGCGCCGGCTGCTGGAAGAGAACCGCGACAAGGTCGAGATGATGGCCAAGGCGCTACTCGATTGGGAAACGCTCGACGCCGACCAGGTGAACGACATCATGGAAGGCCGCGAGCCGCGTCCGCCGAAGGTCGGCGCCTCGGTGCGCACCGCGCCGCCGCAAAATCCGCCCGACCTGACGCCGAACGCGACGGCGCCAGCCTGATACGTCCTGCGCGAACCGCAGGTTACAAGGGTGAGGATAATATTCCTCACCCTTTTTGTTTGCCTACTTTCCATATAAAGACCATGCAATCGCAATTGCAATGCGGGCGTTACCGCTTCGACCTGTCGCCGGCTTCCCGGCCGCTGGTGATGGGCATCCTCAACGTGACGCCGGATTCCTTTTCCGACGGCGGCAGATACCCGTCGCTCGACGCGGCGTTGACGCATGCCGAGGCGATGATTGCGGCCGGTGTGGACATCATCGACATCGGTGGCGAATCCACCCGTCCCGGTTCCGCCCCGCTGCCGTTGCAGCAGGAGCTCGACCGCGTGATGCCGCTGGTATTCGCGCTGCGCGACTGCGGCAAGGCGATCTCGGTGGACACCTACAAGCCGCAAGTCATGCGCGAGGCGGTCGCGGCCGGCGCGGACATGATCAACGACATCCACGCCTTCCGCATGCCCGGCGCGGTCGATGCGGTGAAGGACGTGGACTGCGCCTTGTGCCTGATGCACATGCAGAACGATCCGCGGACCATGCAGGACGATCCGGTGTACGAGGACGTGGTGCGCGAAGTGACCGGTTTCCTTGAGGAGCGCGCGGCATGCCTGCGGGAAGCGGGCGTGGCGGCCGACAGGCTGTGCGCGGACCCGGGCTTCGGCTTCGGAAAAAACCTTGCGCACAACATCGCGTTGCTGAAGAATATCCGCCTGGTCCAGCATGAGCTGGGCCTGCCGCTGCTGGCCGGCGTGTCGCGCAAATCGATGATCGGCGCGCTGGTCGGCAAGCCGGTCGACCAGCGCATGGCCGGTAGCGTGGCCGGCGCGCTGGCGGCGGTGCGGCACGGCGCGCGCATCGTGCGCGTGCACGACGTGGCGGAAACCGTCGACGCACTGGCAGTCTGGCAGGCGCTGGCCTGAAACTACGGATCGAACATGACGAGAAAATATTTTGGCACCGACGGCGTGCGCGGCACGGTAGGCACCGCCCCGATCACGCCCGACTTCGTGATGCGTCTCGGTTACGCCGCGGGCACCGTGCTGGCCAAGGCCGGCGCAGGCAGCACCAAGCCGGTCGTCCTGATCGGCAAGGACACGCGCATTTCCGGCTACATGCTGGAAGCGGCGCTCGAATCGGGATTCTCCGCCGCCGGCGTGGACGTGATGCTGGCCGGCCCGATGCCGACGCCCGCCATCGCCTACCTGACGCGTGCGCTGCGCCTGTCGGTCGGCGTCGTGATTTCCGCTTCGCACAATCCGTATGCGGACAACGGCATCAAGTTCTTCTCCTCGTCCGGCAACAAACTACCCGACGCCGTCGAGCTGGAGATCGAGACCGCGCTGGAAGCGCCGATGGGCTGCGTGTCGTCCGAAAGGCTGGGGCGCGCCAAGCGGCTGGACGATGCGCGCGGCCGCTACATCGAATTCTGCAAGAGCACCTTCCCGAACGAGCGCGACCTGCGCGGCATGCGGCTGGTCGTCGACTGCGCGCACGGCGCCGCCTACCATATCGCGCCGGACGTGTTCCATGAACTGGGCGCGGAGGTGATCGCCATCGGCAACCAGCCCAACGGCATGAACATCAACGACGGCGTCGGCGCCACCGCCCCCGCCGCGCTGGTGGAGGCGGTGCGCACGCACCGCGCCGATCTCGGCATCGCGCTGGACGGCGACGCCGACCGCGTGCTGATCGTCGATGCACAGGGCCGCATCTACAACGGCGACGAACTGCTGTACGTGATGGTCAGGGATCGTGCAGAGCGGCGCCCGGTCGAGGGCGTGGTCGGCACGCTGATGACGAACATGGCGCTGGAGGTGGCCTTCCGGAAGATGCGCATTCCGTTCGAGCGCGCCAACGTCGGCGACCGCTACGTGCTGGAATTGCTGCAGGAGCGCGGCTGGCTGCTGGGCGGCGAAGGCTCGGGCCACATGCTGTGTCTGGACAAGCACACCACCGGCGACGGCATCATCTCGGCGCTGCAGATCCTGTCCGCCTTGAAGCGCAGCGGCAAGACGCTGGCGCAGTTGACGGAAGACATCGCGCTGTTTCCGCAGACGCTGGTCAACGTGAAGGTCGCGCCCGGTTTCGACTGGAAGACACATCCCGGCCTGCTGGCGGAGAAGGCCGCGGTCGAGCGCGAACTGGGCGATGCCGGACGGGTGCTGATCCGCGCTTCCGGCACGGAACCGCTGGTGCGCGTGATGGTGGAGGCGAAAGCGGCGGAAACCGCGCGCGGCATGGCGCAGCGCATTGCTTCGAAATTGGCTGCCTGAGCTGCAGGCCGCTCAGCGGTCGTTTGACCGGGGCAGGGATATCGCCTATACTCGTTCCTCTTCGGAGTGTAGCGCAGCCCGGTAGCGCATCTGCTTTGGGAGCAGAGGGTCCTAGGTTCGAATCCTAGTACTCCGACCAGATTGCTGGTTTTGGAATTGAAGGACTCGGAAGCACGCGCTTCCGAGTCCTTTTTTCTTTGCGCGACTTTCCGCGCGGCTTTTTTCCCTGATTCCCGCCTTTCTGCCGGCGCAACGGTATTTGCCGCCAGCGGCCTCAGTGTTGTGTCATGCCCTACGGAGAATCGAGGTCCGCTTCGCCGCGCACATGGTCACGATAGAATCGCCAGAGCGAAGCCAGCGTGCCGACGGCGGCGATGCCGGCCAGGACGAGGAAGGCCGCAGCCGGTATTCCGTGGCATTGCGCCTTCGGCGCGAAGGAAAGGATCGCGACGCAGACGCGGTCCTGAAGCAGGGCGAGACCGAACATCAGGACGAGCGCCGGCAGCGACCAGCGCAGTAGCGGGAAGGTGAAATGACGCCGACGGCGCTCCATGGATGTTCTACAGTGCGGCATGGCCCGCGCCGCCTATGTCACACGCTTCCACAAAATGGGGAGCAGTCAATGCGCCAGCGGCAGATCGATTCCCGACAGCTTCCAGCTCCACAGGCCGGCACGCTTGAAAACAAGCGGCCGGCTTTTCGTCGCCGTCGGCGCGCGGCGTGACGAGCACCGTGGACCATCCTTGATAGGACACCGCATAGTCGCGCCGCGGCGCGGGATGGTCGGTGGCCGGCTGCGCGCGAGCGTTCGGTGAAGCGGGTTTCGTTCCCTGCATCATGGCCATCGCGCCCGCCGGGCTGATCATGTTGTCGAGCAGCGTATTCATGAGACCGATGACGATGGCGCCGTCGATGGCGGCGTACGGATTGTTCTTTTCCTGCCGCAGCTTGTCGCCCAGCCTGATCATCAGCTGGCCTTTCAGATTTTCCCTCAAGGCCGGATAGTCGACGTTTTCCGAGAACCGGTCCGCATCATGTGCCGTAATGGCCGCTTTCAGGTTGTGCAGGGTCAGGTAGGGTGCCAGGTAAATGCTGGCCGCCAGCAGGATCGCGCCGAGTCCCAGAGCGGATGTCCACGCCGTTTTTTTCATTTTTCTCTCCCAGGGCAGGGATGCCGGATGAAGCATAGCGCGCAATGCCCGGGATGGATATCCCCGGGATGGACGTCCCCGGGATGGACGTCCCCGGGATGGACGTCCCATGGCTATTAAGATGGGCGCGGCGCACGATGCCGCCGACTTCTCTAATGGGAACGCCGCAATGAAAAAGCCCGGAGTGTTCCGCTTCCGGGCCTTGATGAGGGAAACCTGCGGATTCTTCCGCAGGTTCGTGCGCATGGCGCCGTTTCGGCGCGTCATGCCTGAAAAAAGCAGGGCTAGGCTAGGACCGCCTGTCGATCATTGCTGCTGTTTGTCGCGCAGCATTTCGGCGCGGCGGAATTCGGATTGGGTGTCCATCTCTTCTTCATCCTCGACCTGAGGGCTGCGCTGATTTTGCGCGCTGGGTTTCTTTTCCTGAGCGGAAGCGTTCCGTTTCTTGTCCTTCATGGAATCGTTTTGGTCCGGCATGACTGTCTCCTTGATAAAAGGCCAGTAACGCATCTTAGTGGCCGGCCCGCGCCGCGCCTATAGGAAAACAGGACGCCGCGGTGTCGGAAGAATGCAAGAGCCATGGAGCAAAATTTTGCACGGCGGCAAATTTCTTTCCGTTCAATGACATAGGCGATCAACCCAACCCTTATCCACAAGCCTGTCCACACAATCCGGGGATAAACAGGGACTCCAGATATTTTTCTTGCGCAGCCTCCGCCGCCTGCCCATTCATGAAGCTGATGGTGTGTTGTATTTTGGGGAGATGTTTGTAGGAAATGCCCTACGGCAATTTACAGAAGCGATGTGCTCGGCAATACTTTGGTGCATTCCTGTCCGCATGCGAAAACCGGGATGACACAAGAATTGTTCACGCATGTTTCCGAACGCAAGCATCCGCGCTACATCTTCAAGCGCCGGGGCACGATGAGGGCTGACGCCGACACCATGGAAATCCATACCGTGGACGTTTCGGCGCAGGGTTTCGGCATCCTCGCGTCGCGCCCGCTGCACATCGGCCGCAACTGCGACATCCTGCTGCCGGCCGTGCTGGGCGACGGCATCGTGCATCTGGAATTCTCGTGCACCACGATGTATTGCATTCTTGCCGGCATACACGGCTTCCGCATCGGCCTGTTCGTGGACGACAATGTCGATATCCACAAGCAGCAGCTCAAGCGCATCCTCACGACCTGCTCGTCGCGGATCATCTAAGCCTTCTCCAGCCTGTCACGCTCCCTGGGCGTCCCGTCGTTTCCTTCCTTCCGCGCAAGGAGGGAAGGCTGTTTCATTCCTTCCGGGAAACAAGGTCATTTTATTGTCTTTTTTGAACTATTCCAGAAATGGTTTCTCTATAGGCAAGAAAGCGCTGCCAAGCGTCGATTGCATGAATGGGAGAGATCATCTTGGTACGACAATCCGGTTGCCAACCTGTCGAAAAACATTTCCGCATCGCACATTCGCATCCGGTCGTCTCCCTGGCCTCGGCCCCGTCGCGCGGGTCCGGCGCCGGTCCCCGCCTTCCCGCATATCGCTGCATCGTCCTGGCCTGCATCGCGTTGCTGGGCGGCGGCGCCTCGCTGGCTCATGCGGCCGACGGCGACGTGTTCACGCCATATGTCGGCTACGGCATCTATCATGACGACAACCTGTCGCGCCAGCCGGAAAACGGCAACGTGCAGGGCGACACCTGGCATCGTTCCACCTTCGGCTTTCGTATCGACAAGACGATCAGCCTGCAGCACCTGACTGCCGATCTGTCGATCAACGAGACGCGCTTCGACCGCTTCAAGCAGTTCAACAACGACGGCCGCCGGGGTTCGGTGAACTGGGGCTGGGCGATCGGCGACCATCTGGACGGCAACATCGGCGCCAGCGTGATACGCGACCTGACGCCGTTCGGCGAACGCGATCTCGGCACCACCAACTCGCTGGCGCCCAACATCCGCACCCAACACCGCACCTATATCGAGGGCGGCTGGCGTTTCCATCCGTCATGGCGGCTGCACGGTTCGTACAACCATTACGACATATCCTACGACGGCGACGCCTTCGCCAACCTCAACCTGGACATCGGCGAAGTCGGCATCAACTATCTGTCGCACGCGCAGAACAAGATCGGCTTTCTGCTGCGCCACAGCGACGGCAAATATCCGAACTCGATCGGCGACTTCTCCGGCGACTATACGCAGGACGAGGCCAAGCTGAACGCGAGCTGGCAGGTGACGGGCAAGACCGACCTGGAATTCCTCGGCGGCTGGGCGCGCCGGCACTACAAGTCGAGCGCGGAACGCATCGCCGACTATACGGGGCCGGATGCGCGCTTGACCGCAACCTGGGCGGCGACCGGCAAGACCTCGCTGTCGCTGGCCGTCTATCGCGAACTCGGCAACGGCCTCGGCTCGTTCGCAACCGACGATTTCTCGAACTACTCGCACAACAAAGGCGCCAGCCTCGATGCGCGCTGGCAGGCGACTTCCAAGATCCTGGTCGATGCCACGGTGATGCGCGAGGACCGCGACTACAACGGCATCATCGTTTCCAGCGAGAACCGCTCTGACGTCTACCGTAGAAATACGATAGGTGTAACTTTTTTGCCATTTAGGCAACTTAGCATCCGCGCGTCGGTCTATCAGCAGAACCTTGATTCGAACGTCGGCACCACGTATCGGACCAAGGGGTTTCAACTTACCGCGCGTTATGAATTCTAAGCTCAGTCATATCCAGCAGCCGAGCGAGATGCCGGCCAGGAATCTGTCGGTTCGCCTGCTTGAACCCTGCGTGTCGGTCCTGATGCTGTATGCGGTCGCGTTGTTTACCGGCAATGGCATCAACGGCAATTACGCCGTGCTGGCGATCATCACCTTCTTCATCTGCTCGACGGTATTCGGCCTCAGCGATCAGGGCTACCTGCTGCGCCAGGCAGGCTGGTGGGAGTTCGCGCGGGCGGTGGCGGTGGCCTGGTTCGTTGTGGCTTGCGTCCTGCTGCTGCTGGCGCAACTGACCGGACTATGGGCGCTGTTTCCGGAACGCACGATGGTGGTGTGGTTCCTCGCCACGCCGGCGGCGCTGTTCGGCGGTCAGCTGGTCGAGCACCGCATCACGCTGAGCATGTACAAGACCGGCGTGGTGCGCTCGGTGCTGATCGTCGGCGTCAACGAACTGGCCCTGAAGCTGGCCAACCGCATCGCCGAACACCCTGGCCTGCTGATGCACGTCGAAGGTTTCTTCGACGACCGCGACCTGTCGCGCCAGCCGCCCGGCAAGCAGGTGCCGGTGCTGGGCACCATGGCGGAGTTGCCGGCCTACGCGCGCCGCCACAACATCAGCACCATCTTCATCAGCCAGCCGATCTCCGCCCAGCCGCGCATACGCAAGCTGCTGGACGACCTGCAGGACACGACGGCGTCGATCTATTTTCTGCCGGACATCTACGTGTTCGACCTGATCCAGGCGCGTTTCGACAACGTGGCCGGCGTGCCGGTGGTCGCCATCTGCGAGACGCCGTTCACCGGCATGAACAGCACGGTCAAGCGCATCAGCGACATCGTGCTGGCGACAGTCATCCTGATCATGCTGCTGCCCGTAATGCTGGCCATCGCCATCGCCATCAAGTTGACCTCGCCCGGGCCGGTCATCTTCAAGCAGCGCCGCTACGGCCTGGATGGCGAGGAAATCATCGTCTACAAATTCCGCTCGATGACGGTGGCCGAGGACGGCGACCGCGTGACGCAGGCGACCAAGGACGACAAGCGCGTCACGCGCATCGGCGCCTTCCTGCGCCGCAGCTCGCTCGACGAACTGCCCCAATTCTTCAACGTGCTGCAGGGACGCATGAGCATCGTCGGGCCGCGTCCGCATGCGGTCGCGCACAACGAGCTCTACCGCAAGCAGATCAAGGGCTACATGCTGCGCCACAAGGTGCGTCCCGGCATCACCGGCTGGGCCCAGGTGAACGGTTTCCGTGGCGAAACGGAAACGCTGGACAAGATGGAAGCGCGCATTTCCTACGATCTCGACTACCTGCGCCGCTGGTCGCTGGTGTTGGACCTGTGGATCATCGTGCGCACCATCAAGGTGGCGCTCAAGCGTGACAACGCCTACTAGCCATGACGGACCGTCTTGCCCATGAAGGAAGGTCGCAGCATGCCCTGTACGCGGGAGCGGTCCATTCGATGCAAACGACAAGGAAAGGAAATCATGAGTGATCTTGCTGTTTCGCCGCGCCGAGTGCGGGCGCGTGCCATCTGCCGGACGACCGCCGTTGGGTGCATGGCGCTGGCGCTGGCCGCGTGCAATCACAACAACAAGCCCGCCAGCCAGTCGCTGGTGAAGGTCAACGGCGACGAGATCACCGTGCATCAGCTGAATGCCGAACTGGCGCACGTCGACGCGCCCAACGTGACGAAGAAAGAGGTGCTGGACGGCCTGATCGCGCGCCAGCTGCTGATCGACCAGGCCGAGAAGGACAAGCTCGACCGCGATCCGCGCGTGCTGCAGGCGATCGAGCGCTCGCGCGCCCAGATCCTCGCCCAGGCTTATCTGCAGACGAAGATGAGCAACCTGCCGAAGCCGACCGAGATCGAGGTGGAAGACTTCTACAACAAGAACCCGCAGCTGTTCGCGCAGCGCAAGCAGTTCGATACGCGCGAACTGATCATCGACACCGCGGACCTGAGCCCCGACCTGGTCAAGGAGATGAACCAGGCGCATACGCTCGACGAGGTACGGGCGTGGCTGCAGGCGCATGACATCAAGTTCGTGCCGGTCGACACCACGCATACCAGCGGCGACCTGCCGCCGGAGGTGGTCAAGGCGGTCTCGAAGATGACGCCGGGCAGCCTGTTCACCATCAAGCAGGGCGACAAGAGCCAGCTGATCGCGTTGGAAGAGACGCGCGACGTGCCGCTCACGCTCGACGCCGCCCGCCCGAAGATCAAGGAATTCCTGATGCTGCAGGAATCGAAGAAGGCGGCGGATGACGAAATCAAGCGCCTGCGCGCCTCGGCCGACATCCAGTACCTGGACAAATCGGACGTGGCCCTGCAAGGCACGCCGCCACAGGCCGCCGCCGCGACGCCGCCGGTGGCTTCGAGCGATGCGCAGCCCGGCACCCGGATGACGGATGTCGAACGCGGCATTACCAGTCTCAAGTAGAACCACAAGGAGAGGATTCAAATGAAAAAGCTACTGTTCTTTGCGCTGGCATGGATGACGATCGCGGTATCGGCAGGTACCGCATGGGCCGACGACATCAGGCTCGGGCCGGGTGACGTATTGAAGATTTCGGTCTACAACAATCCCGACCTGTCGATCGACACGCGGGTGGACGGTTCCGGCGTGATTTCCTATCCGCTGGTGGGCTCGGTCAAGGTCGGCGGCCTGACGCCCAGCGCCGCCGAGAAGAAGATCGCGGACCGCCTGCAGAGCGGCGGTTTCGTCAAGGATCCGCAGGTCAACATCATGGTGTCGGTCATGGAAAGCCAGCAGGTTTCGGTGCTGGGCCAGGTCAACAAGCCCGGGCGCTTTCCGATCGACGGCACCCACAGCCTGACGGACGTGCTCGCGATGGCCGGCGGCCTGACGCCGGATGCCGGCTATACCATCACGCTGCTGCGGCCTGAAAACGGCAAGACGCACAGGGAAAACATCGACCTGTACAACATCACGCATGCCGCCGGCCCGGTCAACAATCCCGACGTGATGCCGGGCGACACGATCTACGTCGAGCGCGCGCCGCAGTTCTACATCTACGGCGAAGTGCAGCGCCCGGGCACCTACCGCATCGAGCACAACATGAGCGTGGTGCAGGCTCTGTCGGTGGGCGGCGGCCTCAGCATCCGCGGCACGGAGAACGGCATTCGCATCAAGCGCAGCGAGCCGGACGGCCAGACCAAGCTCATCGACGCGCATCTCGAAGACAAGGTCATGCCGAACGACGTGATCTACGTGAAGGAAAGCCTGTTCTAGCAAGACGGTCGGCATGGGCCGTGAGTCCATGCCGTTCCGGGAGCCTCGAATCCTTACCTGCAAGAGTCCAACATGAACTTCACCCAATTTCTGCTGATCCTGCGCGCCCGCTACAAGATCATCCTCGGCACGCTGATCGTGGTGGTCGCCACCACGGTAACGATTCTGCTCCTGCTGCCGCGCACCTATACGGCCACCACCACGCTGGTGCTGAACTACAAGGGCGTCGATCCGGTGACCGGCCTGACGCTGCCGTCGCAACTGATGCCCGGCTACATGGCCACTCAGATCGACATCCTGAACAGCCCGGCGGTCGCGCTGAAGGTGGTGGATGACCTGAAGCTGGCGGACAGTCCGGTCGTCAAGCAGCAGTTCCAGGATGCGACCGGCGGACAGGGATCGATACGCGAGTGGCTGGCGAACCTGATTTCGCAGAACCTCGACGTCGAGCCGTCCACCAACAGCAGTGTGCTGGACGTCAATTACAAGGCGACCGATCCGCAGTTCGCGGCGACCATGGCCAACGCCTTCGCCAACGCCTATCTCGCCACCGCCGTGCAGCTGAAGATCGAACCGTCCAAGCAGGCCGCCAGCTATTTCACCGCGCAACTGGCGAAACTGCGCAACAACTTCGAGACGGCCCAGCGCCGGCTGTCGAAGTACCAGCAGGACAACAACATCGACGACGCCGACAACCGCGTGGACGTGGAGACGGCGCGCCTGAACGAACTGTCCAGCCAACTGGTGCAGATCCAGAGCCAGGCGATCGACGCCAATTCGCGCTTGCAGCAGACCAAGCGCAACGCCGACGAATCGCCCGACGTGCTGAACAACTCGCTGATCCAGAGCCTGAAGGGCCAACTGCTGCAGGCCGAGGCCAAGTTCGCCGACGTGTCGTCGCGCCTGAGTCCCAACCATCCGCTGTACAAGTCCGCCAAGGCGCAGGTCGACAATCTGCGCGCCAGCCTGAACCAGCAGATTGCGCAGGCCTCCGCCGGCATCAGCAGCAATGCGCACATCCAGCAGCAGCGCGAAGCGCAGATCCGGGCCGAGCTGGCGGCGCAGCGCACCAAGGTGATGGATCTCAACCTGGCGCGCGACGAACTGAAGCTGCTGCAGAACGAAGTGGCCGCGGCACAGCGCGCGTATGAGGCGGCCTCCGACCGCTACATGCAGACCAACCTGGAGGCCAGTTCCACGCAATCCGACATCGCCGTGCTGGATCAGGCGGTGCCGCCGCTGTCGCCGACCGGACCGAAGATCCTGCTGCTGACGGTGCTGTCGATCTTCGTCGGCGGCATGCTGGGCCTCGGCCTGGGACTGGTCGCCGAAATCATGGACCGCCGCGTGCGCTCGACGCGCGACCTGATCGAAGTCCTGAACGTGCCCGTGCTGGGCGTGATGAGCAGGGACCAGTCGCGGCTGCGGCTGGGTTTCTCCCGTCCCGCGCTGCCGCGCGGTCCGCGTGCATTGAAACCGTCCTGAGCAGGGAGAAGAAGATGAACCAGCTTGTCAATCCATTGGCCATCCACCAGCCGAAACGCGGGGATTCCAGCATCGGCAGCATCCTGCTCGACATGGGCAAGATCACGCCGGCCGACGCCGAGCGCATACTCAAGTTCCAGAAGGAAAAGGGCATGCGCTTCGGCGAGGCGGCGCAGATCCTCGGGCTGATTTCCGAATCGGACATCGACCAGGTGCTGGCGCGGCAGTTCGACTATCCCTACCTGCCGGCCGGGCAGGGCAATTTTCCGGCCGGCCTGGTGGCGGCCTATCAGCCATTCAGCGGCCAGGTCGAGACGCTGCGGGCGATACGCAGCCAGCTGATGCTGCGCTGGTTCACGCAGGGGCGCAAGACGCTGGCGATCGCCGGCCTCGCACAGGACGACAGCGTCAGCATGTTCATCGCCAATCTCGCGGTGGTCTTCTCGCAGCTCGGCGAAAAGACGCTGCTGGTGGACGCCAACCTGCGCACGCCGCGCCAGCAGGGCATCTTCCGCACGCAGGCGCGGCAGGGACTGTCCGACATCCTGGCTGAACGCGTCGACTTCGACACGACGATCACGCGCATCGAACCCTTCGTCGACCTGTCGGTGCTGCAGGCCGGCACGCTGCCGCCCAATCCGCAGGAGCTGGTCAGTCGCGGCACGTTCGCCGCCATGAACGCGCGGCTGGGGCACAACTTCGACGTGGTGCTGTACGACGTGGCGCCGTTCGCGGTCGGCGCCGACGCGCTGGCGGTCGCCGTCCATGCCGGCGGCGTGCTGCTGGTGGCGCGCAAGCACCGCACGCGGCTCGCCGACATCCATGCGGCGTCCGAGCAGCTCGCGCGCTACGGCGCGGACGTGGTCGGCTCCGTGTTGCTGGAGGCGTGATGAGCACGGCCGCGATACAGCCGGGCGCCGTGCTGCCGCTGCAGCGCCGGATCGTGCGTTCCGAATGGCTGCCCGTTGCAATCGGCCTGCTGGCGCTCTACATCCCGGTGCTGTACAGCCTGTGCACGGGACTGTGGACCACGCAGGAGCACATGCACGGCCCCATCATCCTCGCGCTGGCGCTGTGGCTGATCTACCGCAACTGGCCGGCGATGACGCAGGCCAGCGAGGGCCGGCGCGCCGCGCCGTGGATAGGCTGGCCGGTGTTCGTGATCGGCCTGCTGCTGTACGCGCTCGGCTGTTCGCAGGACATCCCCCTGCTGCAGGTCGGCTCCTTCATCTGGGTCACGGTCGGCATCCTGCTGATCAAGCGCGGCCTGTCGGCGCTGCGGGTGCAATGGTTTCCGTTCTTCTTCATGCTGTTCATGCTGCCGATGCCCGGCATCATCGTCAGCGAGGTGACGCTGCCGATGAAGACCGCGGTGTCGTATGCGACCGAGAACCTGCTGTTCGCCTTCGGCTATCCGATCGCGCGCGACGGCGTGATCCTGCAGATCGGCCAGTACCAACTGCTGGTCGCCGACGCCTGCGCCGGCCTGCAGACGCTGCTGACGCTGGAATCGCTCGGCCTGTTCTATCTCAACGTGGTGCAGCACACGTCGGCCTTCCGCAACGTCGTGCTGGCCTGCCTGATCGTGCCGATCTCGTTTACCGCCAACGTCATCCGCGTGGTGGCGCTGACGCTGATCACCTATTACTTCGGCGACGAAGCGGGACAGGGTTTCCTGCACGGCTTCGCCGGCATGGTGCTGTTTTTCACGGCGCTGATCCTGATCGTCAGCCTGGACGGTCTGCTGCGCTTCATCGTCAGAAAGAGAGCCGAGCGCCATGGACACGCGTGACAACCTGCGGCGCAGAAGGTCGATGACGGCCA
>Ga0164242_10001920_pt1 | contig 24350 bp, 21 predicted proteins | sample OricomgcompostMG_FD_108783 | JGI IMG/M metagenome (GOLD analysis project Ga0164242, IMG submission 108783) | Miracle-Growth compost microbial communities from Emeryville, California, USA - Original compost - Miracle growth compost (MG) ...
ACGGTGCTGATGCCGGCGTCAAAAAGCTTGTCCCGCTGGCTGACTCGCATGCCGGCGACCAGCAGCACATCGTCGGTGGCGCGCAGCTGCTCGACGCACACCGCGCAGCGGAAGCACGCGGTCACGTTCTCGTCGTCCCAGCGCACCGCGGCGCCGCCGGCGCGGTGTTCGTCGAGCAGCCGCTGCAGCCGGGCCCGGGCTGAGCGGTACACCGGGACCAGGTCGCACACCCGGTGCCGCACCGCGGTTCCGTCACCCAGCCGCAGCTCGGCCTCCGGCGCGACGGGGACACCGGCGGCGGCCAGCGCGTCGGCGTAGGCGGCCAGCTGCAGCAGCGCGGTCACCTTCTCCGAGCGGGCCAGCTTGGTGTCCACCACCTGGTAGCGCTCGCCGTCGCGCACCAGGAAGTCGGCGAACCCCAGGAAGCGGCCGTCGAACATGGCGGCCTGGTAGATGACGGGAGCCCGGTCGGCGACCGCGCGGCGGGTGGCCTCGCTGGCCGCCGTCAGCGCGGCCGGCGTGTAGGCCGGGCGGCCGATGACCGCGACGGCATCGCCGAACCGCTCGCGCAGCCGCGCCAGTTCGCGCCGCTCGTGCTCGGCGCCCAGGGTGGCCGTCCGGATCAGCAGGTCGTCCTCGACGGTGACGGCCGGCCCGCGGCCGAGTTTGGCGTCGAAATCGCGCAGCAGCGCGAACTCGCAGCGTGCGGCGGCGGCGAGGTCCGACGCGCTGTAAACGATGCTGTCGCCGGTGACGAACACTTCAGCCACTGTAGGTCAGGGGAGGGCAGGTACGTCATTGAATACCTGATGTCAGGTCACGATCGCCGGCATCGAATCCCATCCCCGCACCGTCGAGGTACGCGATCGTCGCGCGTTGTCCATGTCAATCTCCCACTCGGGCCACCGGTTCAACACCTCTTCCAGCCCGATGCGTCCTTCGAGCCGCGCGAGAGGGGCACCTAGACAGAAGTGGACACCACGCCCGAACGTCAAGTGGCGGCCGGGCTTTCGGTGGATGTCGAAACGATCCGGGTGATCGAATCGCCGTTCGTCGCGGTTGGCCGAGGACAGCATCAAGAGCATCGCGCTTCCCGAGGGCACCGTTTGGCCGTGGAACTCGACATCTTCGGTGACGTAGCGGGCCACGCTGGGGCCGGGTGGCTCGTAGCGCAACAGCTCTTCGACCGCCGCGGGGATCAGTGACCGGTCCTCAGCGAGTTCCTTGCGTTGGTCGGGATGGTCGGCCAAGACCTTGCCCATCCAACCGAATAGCCTTCCCGTTGTCTCCACGCCTGCACCCGCGATGACGGCCAGAAAGATGAGCAGCTCGGGGGTTGTGAGCCTGCGTACGGTTCCGGATTGGTCTTCGAAGTCGACGCTGAGCAGTTCGGTGATCAGGTCGTCGGACGGGTTCTGTTTGCGCCACTCGACGTAATCGCTGAACATGTCGCCGTCGAAGTAGTGGTCCTTCCTGATCGGCATCGGCCCACCGGTGTCGTTGTGCAGCGTGGCCCGGGCGTGCTCGCGAACCGACGGCTGGTCGGCGTCGGGAATGCCGAGCAGCATGCCGATGGTGCGCATCGGCAGCTCGGCGCCGAGGTCTTCGACGAAGTCGAACCGGTCACTGTCGGCGACCATGTCCAGGCTGGCCACACAGAACGCCCGGATCTTGTCCTCGAGGGTGCGCATCTTCTTGGGCGTGAAGGCCCTTGCGACGAGAGCCCGGTGGATGGTGTGCAGGGGAGGATCCTCGTTGATGAAAACCCCCGGCGGCATGACCGGATCGGCCTTGACCACATCGAGGATGTCGCCCTTGGCTGAACTGAGCCGCAGCGGGTCCCGCAGGGCGGCGTCGACGTCATCGTATCTACTGAGACCCCAAAAGTCGTGGCGTTCGTTGTAGTACAACGGCGCCTCGTTCCGAAGCATCTTGTAAATCGGGTACGGATCAGCGTCGATCTCGCGGTTCCACGGGTCGTAATACAAACCGGTCATCGGGAAGCCCGTTCTCAGAAACGTGGAAATCGTTACCAGCGTTCAATGTTGGTGTCGTCCTGTGTGAGGGGTCGCGCATAGGAGACGTCGTTGGTGTCCCAGCTGCCCTTGATGAAGCCGGCGAAGTTACCCGACTTCAGTGCCGACCCGTCGCCCTGCAGGGTCCATTCCACGGTGCAGCGGCGCAGCGCGATCTTCCACGTGCCGTCGCGGCGTTCGAGGCGGTCGATGTAGCGGCCGCCCATCATGATGAGCGCGTTGCCCCTGCGCGCCTGCACGATGACGTAGCTTTCGCTGTGCGCGACGTCGCCTTCGATCTCGCAGGTGTGTGTCGTGATGTTGTGCGAGTGCTGGTCAAAGGCGGCAGAGTGCGCCGCGTTGGCCCAATCACCGTAGTCTGCAGCCGCTTTCACCGTAGGTCCGTGTTCGTCAACGCCGTCTTCGGTGTAGACACTGGTCATCAGTGAGACATCGTGGCGGTCGTGTCCACGGGCCTGGGTATGGATGAGGTCGCGGATCTCGATCTTGTCCTTGACATACTGCAGGTCGCGGCGCAGCGCTTCGAGGTCGATGTCGGTGCTTGTCATTGAGATGCTCCTTGGTTGGGGATTGGGTTTGATTCAGATGCCGGCGGGACCGGGGCCGCCGTGGATGTACAGGGTCTGGCCCGAGCAGTAGCTGCTTGCATCGGAGGCGAAGAAGAGGACGCCGTAGCCGATTTCATCGGGTTCGGCTATTCGCCCCATGGCGTTCATGGCGCCCAGCTGGTCGACGTCAAATCCGCCTTTCGCTGCGTCTGCCAGCAGTCCGTCTGTTCGGATGGCTCCGCAGGCAATGCAATTGACCCGGATGCCCTTTCGTCCCCAGGCCGCGGCCATTGACCCGGTGAGGTTGTTCACGCCGGCTTTGGCGGCGGCATAGATGGCTGCCTGCGGCATGGCGATCAGGCTCGCGCCGGAGGAGATGTTGACGATTGCACCGCTGCCTTGTGTCATCATCGGCTTCACTGCGCACCTGGACAGGAACCACACACTGCCGAGGTTGAGGTCCACGACGTCGTGCCACTCTTCCTCGGTCCATCTGGTGATGCCTTTGGTTTCACCCCCGCCCGCGTTGTTGACCAGGATGTCGAGTCTCCCGAATTCGGCCATGGTGGCATCGACGAGGTGTTGGCACTGCTGGGTTTCGGTGACGTCGGTCGGCACGATCAACGACCGGCGTCCGAGCGCCTCGACCTCCTTGGCCGTCGCCTGCAAGGGATCGGGCCGCCGTCCGGCCAGCACGATATCCGCGCCGTGCTCGGCCAGGACGAGGGCGCTGGCCCGGCCGATGCCCGTGCCGGCGCCCGTGATGACCGCAACTCTGTCGGTCAGCGCGAACCGATCACTCATCGATCAACTCCTCTTGTCTGCCGCGGCAACGCCGCACGGGACGCACGGTCATGCGCCGTCGCCGTCGACGGAAAGTCCTGCCTTGGCGCGAAGTTCTCGGACGTCGTCCTCCAAGTGGACCTGGCAGGTTTTCAGCATGCGCATCAGGGCGTCGTAGCTAGTGACCGTGAACATTGTGTCCAGGAGTTGCTGGGTGTCGAATTCGGTTGCCAGCGTGGCCCATGTGGCGTCGCTCATCTGGCCGTCGCGGATGAGCTCGTCCACGCATCGCAGCAGGGCGACCTCGAATTCGCTCCAATAGGGCGCGGTCGGACCGAAGGCGATCCGCGCGACATCTTCGGTGCTGATGCCGCCGTCGGGCGCAATGAAGTTGTGATGTGTCCATTCGTAGGCGGATCCACGCACGGCGGCGGTGCGCAGGATGAGCATTTCGCGGTGCCGCATGCTCAGCGTGGTTCCCATCAGCAGGTGTCCCTGCAGCGTGCAGAACGCCCGCGCCAGGGATGGGTGGTGCGCCAACGTCCCCAGTGCGTTCTCCGCTTTGGGGCGGTCCTTGGTGACCGGTGCGGGATGGCGCGGATTGGGTGGCATCAGGGCGGCCATCGCGTCGCGCATCTCCGGCGGCCAGTCCCGGAAACGAAGTGGTGTCACGCGTGACATGAAGTTAGATCCTTTCGAGTTGTGTTGTACGACTACTTATTTGAGGAGCGCGCCACCGTCGACCGGTAGTGAGACCCCGGTGATGTAGCGCGCGTCGTCCGAGACCAGAAAGAGGATGGCGTTGCTGATGTCGGCAGGTTCGACGTACGGAATCGGAAGCACGTGCATCTGCCGGGACGCGACCTTGAAGTCCTCCACGGTGGGATTTTCCAAGTCGGGCCGAAACATCCGGTAGGTCGGCTCGTTGAGCAGCATGGGTGTGGCGACGCTGCTCGGGCAGACGATGTTGACGCGGATGTTTCTCGGACCGAGTTCCAGGGCCATGGTGCGCATCAACCCGTGCAGCCCGTGTTTGGACGCGATGTAGTTGCCGATGTTCTCGGCGCCGCGGAGGCCGCCGATGGAGCTGGTGAACACGATCGACCCGCCGCGCTTACCGGCCATGATGTGAGGTATCGCCACCCGCGCGGTGATCCACGCGCCGTTGAGGTTGACGTCGATCATGTCGCGCCACGTCTTCGGGTCCATCCGGTTCAGCCGCGTGCCCTCACTGGCCAGGGCGGCATTGGCGAGCACGATGTCCAGGCGCCCCAGCTGTGTGACACCGTCGTCGACCGCGGCCTGCATGGCGTCGAAGTCTCGAACATCGACCTGCGACGCGATGATTCGCCGTCCGAGCGCCTCGACCTGGCGCACGGTCTCCGCCAAGTCGTCGGGTGTGGACATCGGGAGTTTGACTCCGTCGAGCTGCTTGCACACATCGATGGCGATGATGTCGGCGCCCTCACGCGCGAGCGTTATGGCGTGGCTGCGCCCCTGTCCGCGCGCCGCACCGGTGATGAAGGCCACCTTGCCCTCGACTTTTCCTGCCATTGGGACGTCCATTCCCTTCGTGTTTGCATCCGCTATACGAACGTACAGGTTACGAGAACGGTACAATACACCCGTACAGCGGTCGTCGGCATGTGAAAATGCTTAAACCATCAGGGAGGTGGACATGGCAGCATCGCCCCGCCGCGTAGGAGCAGAGACTTCACAGACGCGCGACGCCTTGCTCGAGGCCGTTGCGCAGATGATGCTGGAGGAGGGATATGCGAGCGTCACGTATCGAGCATTGGCCGCGAAGGCCGGCGTGACGCCAAGCCTCGTGCAGTACTACTTCCCCTCGCTGGATGACATCTTCGTCGCCGCCATTCGCCGCTACTCCGAGCGGAACATGGAATGGTTGACCGAGGAACTTCAGCGGCGAGCCGACGACCCACTTCATGCGCTGTGGGAGAGCAGCTGGCACGAGTCGACGAGTGCGCTGATGACGGAGTTCATGGCACTTGGCAATCACCGCAAATCGATTCGTTCCGAGATCGCCGCCGTGACGGATAGCATGCGCAGAGTCCAGGTCGAGGCGCTGGTGGCGAAATTCGGGAACGACGCCCGGCTCCTCGCTGATCTTTCGTTCGATGCCGTGGTGCTGTTGATCAACGGCGTTCCGAAGCTCCTTGGGTTGGAGGAAAGCGTGGGCGTCGATACCGCCCACGCCGAATTGATCGCCGCGTGCGAGCGCTTTCTGGACGCCGTCGAACCTCGAGCCAAGCCTCGCCGTCGCAGTAAGAAGGCTCCGACTCGCCGACGCTGACTCGTCGCGGCGGGCGCTTCACGGGAGGCCTTGTGACCGCGCTGTACGTCCGTATAGACTGGACGATCGTATAGCAGGTGCACGGCGGGTGGAAGGCGAGCATTGTGAGTCGCGTGGCGGTAGTAACCGGCGGTGGGTCGGGAATCGGGCGGGCCATCGTCGAACGACTGGCCCACGACGGCCATCGCGTCGCTGTGTTGGATGTAAACGAAGAAGCCGCCGAGAAAGTGGCGGCCCGGGTGGCGGCCGACGGCGCCCACGCCATCGCGGTACCGACCGACGTCGCCGAAAGCGCCAGTGTTGCAGCGGCTTTCGAGTCGGTGCGGCGCGCGCTCGGTTCCGTCCAGGTCTTGGTTACCAGCGCGGCGATCACTGGATTCAAGCCGTTCGCCGAGATCACGATCGAGGACTGGAACCGCCATCTCGCGGTGAACCTCACCGGCACGTTTCTGTGCCTGCAGGCTGCCCTGCCGGACATGGTCGAGGCTGGTTGGGGGCGTGTGGTCACGATTTCTTCGACGGCGGCGCAGACGGGATCGCCTCGACAAGGCCACTACTCCGCGTCCAAGGGCGGTGTGATCGCGCTGACGAGAACGATCGCGCTCGAATACGCGGCCCACGGGATAACCGCCAACACGGTGCCGCCGTTTTCCGTTGACACCCCGATGCTTCGCGCCGCGCAGGAGGCGGGAAACCTTCCTCCCGTCAAGTACCTTGCCAAGGCCTCCCCGGTCGGCAGGCTCGGCACTGGCGAGGACATCGCCGCTGCGTGCGCTTTCCTGTGCTCCGACGAGGCGGGCTACATCACGGGTCAGATTATCGGCGTCAACGGCGGCGCAGTGATCTGAACCATCGGCACATGCGGATTGGAAAGAAGCAACGATCACGGAGGTGTTCAGTGAAGGCGCGCGTTGACGCTGCCCGATGCCAGGGGCACACCCTGTGCGCGATGATCGCACCGAAAGCCTTCGAACTCGACGATGTCGATGGCCACGCCTCCGCCGTCATGGGTGAGGTAGCCGCAGAGGACGAAGCGCAACTGCTCGAGGCAGCGCGCTCGTGCCCCGAGCAAGCCATCGTGCTAATGAACGGCACCGTCGGTCAAGGGGCCGGCGAATGAGCGTCGAGGTCGCTGGTTCTGACTCCCGAAAGGCCCTGCAGTTCCACTTCGATCGCCACGCGCCGGAATATCGCGAGCGTTTCCTCGACGTCACCCAGGAGATGCATCAGCGGTGCCCGATCGCCTGGACCGACACCTACGGCGGGCACTGGGTAGCCGCCGGCGGCGACGCCGTCTTCGAACTCGCCCGGTGTCCGCACGTGTCCAACGACCACGACGTCAACAACGAACGACGTGGCTACAGGGGTGTCACCATTCCACTCACGACGGAGTCGGACCAGATCCGCGGCGGAATGCTCGAGATGGACGACCCGGAGCACCGAATCTACCGCTCGTTGCTGAACCCCTACCTTTCGCCGGCTGCGGTGAGTCGGTGGCAGCCGTTCATCGACGACGTCGTGCGGGCCTGCCTCGACGAACGCATCGAGAGCGGTCGCATCGACTTCGTCGACGATCTAGCGAACGTCGTGCCCGCGGTGCTCACCCTGGCGATGCTCGGTGTGCCGCTGAGGAAATGGACCATGTACAACGAGCCGGTGCACGCGATGGTGTACACGCCGCCGGATTCGCCCGAGGCTGCCAAGGTGCATGACATGTGGGTCTCAGTGGTGGTTGACTTGTTCGCCAACCTCACCGAGATCCGCGAGCACCCGCGACCCGGCATCATCAATGCGCTGGCACAGCTGCGCATCGACGGTGAGCCGGCGCCGGACATGGAGATCATCGGCATGCTCACGCTGCTGATCGGTGGGGGATTTGACACCACCACGGCGCTGACGGCGCACGCTCTCGAGTGGCTGTCCGAGCATCCCGATCAGCGCGCACGGCTGCACGGCGAACTCGATGTCCTGCTGAACCCGGCCACCGAAGAATTCCTGCGGTATTTCACCCCAGCGCCCGGTGATGCGCGCACCATCTCCGCCGATATGGAACTGGACGGCATCCGCTTCGCCGAGGGCGAGCGGCTGTGGCTGTCGTGGGCGATGGCCAACCGCGATCCCAGCTTGTTCGACAATCCCAATGAACTGATGCTTGCTCGGAAAGCTAACCGCCACTTCAGCTTTGGCATCGGAGTGCACCGCTGTATCGGCTCGAATGTAGCGCGCACCGTGTTCAAGTCGATGCTCACTGCAGTGCTCGAACGGATGCCCGACTATCGGTGCGATCGGGTGAATACCGTGCACTACGACACCATCGGGATCATTCAGGGCATGCGCAACCTTCCCGCTGACTTCACTCCCGGCAAGCGGCGAGGGCCGGGCTTGGATGAGACGCTCGATCGGTTGCAGTCCGTGTGTGACAGCCAGGGCCTTGCCCGACCTATCACCGAGTACAAGGAGCAAGCGCGTATCCATGAATGACGAACACGATCACTGGCGCGCTTATCCGTTGACGTGCAGAAAGTTTGGAGAGTGGCGATGCGGATCGGGCTGACCGGCGGCGCGTCATCGACCGACAAGATCGTGGAGCAGGCCCAAGCGGCTGAAGCCGATGGCTTTATGTCCCTGTGGTACGCCAGCACGGTGGCCGGCGACCCGCTGGTGGCGATGGCGCTGGCGGGACGGGCCACCACCTCGATCGAACTGGGCACCGCCGTCCTCCAGACGTATCCCTGTCACCCGCTGCTGCAGGCTCACCGGGTAGCCGCTGCGGCAAATGCCATGGGCCGCCCGGGATTCACGCTCGGGCTGGGCCCCTCGCACGAGCCGCTCGTCAGCGGCGTGCTCGGCTTGTCCTACGACCATCCCGGCAGGAACACCGAAGAATATCTGCGCATCATCAGTGCCCTGTTGCGGGGCGAGGAAGTCGACTACTCCGGTCAGGACTGGACGACCCGCAGTCCCGCCGGGGTGGTCAGACTCGACTATGAGGTGCCGCTGCTGCTGTCGGCGCTGTCACCCCGGATGTTGCGCATTGCAGGTCATTTCGCCGATGGAGTCGTGCTCTGGATGGCGTCGGCATCGGTCATCGAATCCCGCATCGCACCCGCGCTCCGCCACGCGACCACGGAATGGGGTCGGCCACCGCCAAGGATCGTCGCCGGACTACCCGTCGCCGTGCACGACGACCCGGTCGAGGCTCGGGCGGCCACCGCGGCGATGTCGACGATGTACGCGGGGATGACCAACTATCAGCGGGTCATCGAGGCGGGCGGCGGCGCCACCCCTGCCGATGTCGCGATCATCGGCAACGAGGAGTCGGTGCGAAAACAACTGCAGGACCTCCTCGATGCCGGAGCCACCGACATCTGGGCACAGCCCATCGGCGTCGGTGATGAGCGGAGCACAACGAACGGCATCGGCCCAACGCACTCGGGAACTGCTCAGCGAACTCGCCCGCCTGGGTTAGGACTTCTGACCACTACGCGACTATGCGTGATGAGCTGCGATAGCCGAGGGCGTCGCCGGCCTGATCGCCTCCAAGACGCGACCCGTCCCTTCGGCGAAGTAGACGCCGAGATGCCACACCCGGTTCGTATGCCGAGCGTGGGCGATCTAATCGAAAGGTAAGTATGTGACAAAGAAATTGCGCGTCATCCAGTGGACCACCGGCAAGGTCGGCAAGCTGAGCCTGCGGGGCGTGCTGGACGATCCGCGGCTGGAACTCGTTGGTGTCTACGCATTTTCGGAGGAGAAGGCAGGCTCGGATGCGGGTGCGCTGTGTGGCCGTCCCGATACCGGGGTGTTGGCCACCACCGACATCGACGCGCTGCTCGCGTTGAAAGCGGACACCGTTATCTACACCCCGTTCATGGCCGACATCGACCAGGTAGTGCGTCTGCTCGAAAGTGGGCTCGACGTGATCAGCACCAACCTATTTCTCAATGTCGGCGGCATCCAGGGCGAGACAAAGCAGCGGCTGGCGGCGGCGTGCCAACGTGGGGGCAGCTCGCTCTACATCACCGGGGTCAACCCGGGGTGGATCAACACCATGGTCACGGCGATGACCGCGGTCTGCCGTCACGTCGAGATGGTGTCGGTTTCCGAGTCTGCCGACGTGTCGGTCTACGAGTCGCCCGAAACCTGGCAGTCGCAAGGCTTTTCACTGTCCGAGGCGCCGCCCGCCGTGATCGAGACGGCCAAGATGTGGCTGAGCACGTTTCGCGATTCGGTCCAGCGGATGGCGGTAGCGCTGGGCTTCGAGCTCGACGACATGGAATTCTTCATCGAGCACGCCACCGCGTCGGAGCGAGTCCATCTCGGCTGGTGGGTCATCGAGAAAGACACCATCGCCGCGATGCGGGCCGGCTGGAACGGCAAAGTCAACGGCAAGACGGTGGTGCAATCGAACGTCGCCTGGTACATGACCACACTGCTGAACGAGGGATGGCAGTTCGACGACGACCACTATCACGTCGTCATCAAAGGCGAGCCCGGCGTCGACACCCGGATTCGCTTCCTGCCGCCCGACAGCTGGGGCAACCACGAATGGGACACCATGACAGCGATGCCCGCGGTTAGCGCTGCCGTCGACGTCGCCGCCGCGCCGGCCGGTATCTTGACCCTCAAGGACGTCGGGCTGCCGTGCGCGCCCGCCGGTTTATGGCTCGAGGGCTGAAGCATCTCCATGCACGGCACTTCAGCGCCGGGGCGCCGACACCGCCGCGGTGCCGGGCGGGCGTGCCCCGGGGTCAGTGCGCGGGGGTGTTGCCGATCAGCTCGACGGCATTGCCGTTCCAGTGGAACTTCACGTCGGTGCTCAGGCCGGAAAGCCCGCCCGGGTAGGTCAGCGCCACCGTGTCACCGGTGGTCTGGGCCGGGTCGATGCCGTTGAACCCGTAGGTGTCGGGCACCCCCTGCGGGATGAATTGGCCGAGGTGGAACAGCACCGCCCGGGTGCTCGGGCTGATCGCGTTGGTGTTGGCCTTGACGATCACCGCCGACAGCTGCGCGCACTGGTTGTAGTTGCCGGCCAGCGGCTCGGGGTTCCACGGCTGCTGGCTGCGCGGGTCGCGCGGCAGCTCGGAGACCACCTTCACGATGGTCGGTGCGGCGAGGTTGACCGCGCACGGATCGGCCGGCTGCCCGACGCCGGGCTGCGCGGCGGCCGCCGACGGCGTGGCCGGTGCGGTGATCGACGGGGTCTCCGACGTCGTGCGGGCCTGCGGCGTCTTGGCGACGGTGGAGTCCCCGGAACCGCATCCGGTCAGCGTGACGGCGATCAAGGCGACAGCGGCCGAGCCGGTCAGCGGCTCGGTACGACACGGTGGCGACCACACATCGACGCACCGTACCGTCATCGCGGCCGCGGGTGTGGCAGGCGTGGCCGGGCGTCGCCCGGCTGTGCCCACGATCACGGGCCGCACCGGGCGCGGCGCGACCACTAGACTCCATGGGCGATGACCCTCCCGGACAGCTCGACTGAGGCTGCCTCCCCGACATTTGCCGACCTGCAGATCCATCCCTCGGTTTTGCGGGCGATCGCCGACGTCGGCTACGAGACGCCCACCGGCATCCAGGCCGCGACCATCCCGGCGTTGATGGCCGGTTCCGACGTCGTCGGGCTGGCCCAGACCGGCACCGGCAAGACGGCCGCGTTCGCGATCCCGATCCTGTCCAAGATCGACGTCGCCAGCACCGCCACCCAGGCGCTGGTGCTGGCGCCCACCCGGGAGCTGGCGTTGCAGGTGGCCGAGGCGTTCAGCCGCTACGGCGCGCATCTGCCGAAGATCAACGTGCTGCCGATCTACGGCGGCTCCTCCTACGCCGTGCAGCTGGCCGGATTGAAACGCGGCGCCCACGTGGTGGTCGGCACGCCGGGCCGGGTGATCGACCACCTCGAGCGCGGCACGCTGGACCTGTCGCACGTCGACTACCTGGTGCTCGACGAGGCCGACGAGATGCTCACCATGGGATTTGCCGAAGAGGTCGACCGCATCCTGTCCGAGACCCCGGAATACAAGCAGGTCGCGCTGTTCTCGGCGACCATGCCGCCCGCCATCCGCAAGCTCACCGCCAAGTATCTGCACGACCCCCTCGAGGTCAGCACCAAAGCGAAAACCACGACCGCCGAGAACATTTCGCAGCGCTACATCCAGGTCGCCGGCCCGCGCAAAATGGACGCGCTGACCCGGGTGCTGGAGGTCGAGCCGTTCGAGGCGATGATCGTGTTCGTCCGGACCAAACAGGCCACCGAGGAGGTCGCCGAAAGGCTCAGGGCGCGCGGCTTCTCGGCGGCCGCGATCAACGGGGACATCCCGCAGGGCCAGCGTGAGCGGACCGTCGCCGCCCTCAAGGACGGCGGCATCGACATCCTGGTCGCCACCGACGTGGCCGCCCGCGGCCTGGACGTCGAACGGATCTCACACGTGCTCAACTACGACATCCCGCACGACACCGAGTCCTACGTGCACCGGATCGGGCGCACCGGCCGGGCGGGACGCTCGGGAACCGCGCTGCTGTTCGTCTCCCCGCGAGAACGCCACCTGCTCAAGGCCATTGAGAAGGCGACCCGCCAGCCGCTCACCGAAGCCGAGCTGCCCACCGTCGAGGACGTCAACGCCCAGCGGGTGGCCAAGTTCGCCGACTCCATCACCGCCGCGCTCGGCGCTCCCGGCATCGATCTGTTCCGCAAGTTGGTTCAGGACTACGAACGCGAGCACGACGTCCCGATGGCCGATATCGCCGCCGCGCTGGCCGTGCAGTCACGCGACGGCGAGGAGTTCCTGATGGCGCCCGAACCGCCGCGGGAGCGACGCGAACGGCACACCGAACGGCGCGAGCGCACCGAGAAACCCAGGAGCACAAGGCCGTTGGCCACCTACCGCATCGCGGTGGGCAAACGGCACAAGATCGGTCCGGGCGCGATCGTGGGCGCCATCGCCAACGAGGGCGGGCTGCATCGCAGCGATTTCGGCCACATCGCCATCGGACCCGACTTCTCGCTGGTGGAGTTGCCGGCCAAGCTGCCCAAGTCGACGCTGAAAAGGCTTGAGCAGACCCGAATCTCCGGAGTGCTGATCAACCTCCAGCCGGACCGGGCGGCGGCCAAGGCGCGCGGTCGGGACGGCGGGAAACCACGCAGGAAATACGGCGGATGACGCTGTCGGAAGAACAAGACGCCCAGGGCGGGCTCGAGCAGACCTCTCGCGTCGACCGCGTCGCCTCGCTGACCGGGGTCCGTGCGGTCGCCGCGCTGCTCGTCGTCGGCACCCACGCGGCCTACACCACCGGCAAGTACACGCACGGGTATTGGGGGTTGGTCGGTTCCCGCATGGAGATCGGGGTGCCCATCTTCTTCGTGCTCTCCGGCTACCTGCTGTTCCGGCCGTGGGTGAAGTCCGCGGCCACCGGCGGCCCACCGCCGTCGCTGAGTCGCTATGTGTGGCACCGGGTTCGGCGCATCATGCCCCCCTACGTCATCACGGTGCTGTTCGCCTACGTGCTGTACCACTTCCGCGAGGCTGGTCCCAATCCCGGGCACAGCTGGCTGGGTCTGGCGCGCAACCTGACGCTCACCCAGATCTACTGCAACGGCTACCTGGGCAAGTATCTGCATCAGGGGCTGACCCAGATGTGGAGCCTGGCCGTGGAGGCGTCCTTCTACGTCATCCTGCCGCTACTGGCCTACCTGCTGCTGGTGCTGGTCTGCCGGCGGCAGTGGCAGCCGAAGCTGGTGCTGGGCGCGCTGGCGGGGCTGGCCTTGGTCAGCCCGGCCTGGCTGGTGCTGGTGCACACCGATCACTGGTTTCCCGACGGCGCCCGGCTGTGGCTGCCCACCTACCTGGCCTGGTTCCTGGCCGGCATGATGCTGACGGTGCTGCAGGAAATGGGCGCGCGCGCCTACGGTTTCGTGGCCATCCCGCTGGCGGTGGTCAGTTATTTCATCGTCTCCACCCCGATCGCCGGCGCGCCCACGACGTCACCGGCCACGCTGAGCGAGGCGTTGTTCAAGGCCTGCTTCTACGCCGTGATCGCCGCCCTCGCCGTGGCGCCGCTGGCGCTGGGCGATCACGGGTGGTATTCGCGGCTGCTGGCCAGCCGCCCGATGGTGTGGCTGGGGGAGATCTCCTACGAGATCTTCCTGATCCATTTGATCACCATGGAATTCGCGATGGACTATATCGTCGGCGCCCGCGTCTACACCGGCTCGATGCTGAACCTGTTCGTCGCGACGCTGGTCCTGACGATCCCGTTGGCGTGGCTGCTGCACCGGTTCACCCGGGTGCGCGACTGAGCCGGCAGGCGCCCGTCGTCGCGCACCCTTCGTCACATGGGCCGCAGCAGCCTCTCCGAGAGCGGACAGGCGATGTGCCCGCCTCACAGCGACAACTCGGTTACGGGTGCGGGCGCACCAACAGGTTGTCGCTCAGAGGCGGGCACTTCGAACACCGGCTGCGGGCCGGCCCGACGCGACCTGCGGGCTTAGCCGCGGGCGGACACCGGCGTCACGATCGGGACGACGAACTCTTCGATCATCGCCCGCTCGTCGGCCTCGTCGTGTCCGGGAAACAGCAGCAGCGACGTGATCACCCGGACCACCCAGCGTGCCCGGCGCTCGACGACGGCGGGCTCTTCCGGGCCCAGCGAGCCGACGAACGCGGCGGCCAGGGCGGTGATCACCTCGGAGTGTTCGGCCAGCTCGCCGGCGATGGGCGGGCGGGTGACGGCGAACCACGACGCCAGCGCGGGGTTGCCGCGGACCATCCGCAAGGTGGTGGTGATGCTCGCGGTCAGCCGCTGGCGGGGCTCGTCGATGCCGTCGATCTGTTCCATGATCGCCCGGCCCAGCCGGTTGGCCTCGCGGTGCACATACGCGGTGCGCAGCGCCTCCCGGTTCTCGAAGTACCGGTACAGTGTGGCGCGGGAACACCCTGCGGCCCTGGCGATTTCGTTCATGCCGATGGATTCCGAATCGCGCTGGGTGTAGAGCTCCTGGGCCGCGTCGAGGATCCGGTCGATGGCGGCCTCGTTGCGGTGTCCGGAAAGCCAGTCGGTGCTCCTGCGCGCGCCGGGCATCAGGACTTCACCCGGATCGGCACCGACAGCGGTCGCCGGACGTAGTTGCCGCCCGCCCACACGATGCCCGACTCGTCCACCTCGAAGTCGGGGCAGCGGGCCAGCAGCTCGGTCAGCGCGACCCGCGACTGCATCCGCGCGGCGGCCGCGCCCAGGCAGTGGTGCGCGCCGTGGCTGAACGTGAGGATGTTGCGCGGGCAGCGGGCGACGTCGAGTTCGCCGGCGTCGGGCCCGTACTGGCGTTCGTCGCGGTTGGCCGACCCGTACAGCAGCAGCACCCGGCGCCCGGCCGGGATGGTGGTCCGGCCGATCGTCACGTCCCGGGTGGTGGTGCGGGCCAGCCCCTGCACCGGCGAGGTCAGCCGCAGCAGCTCCTCGACGGCGTCGGGGATCAGCTCCGGCTCGTCGACCAGCCGCTGCCTTTGGTCGGGCCGCTGGTGCAGCACAGGCATTGACCCGCCCAGCATTCCGGTGGTGGTGTCGTTGCCGCCGGTGACCATGGTGAACGTGAAGGCCAGCACCGACAGGGTGCCGGCGATGTCGCCGTCGGCGCCCACCCCGGCGGACACCAGATGCGAGATGGTGTCGTCCTCGGGGTCGGTCCGGCGCCGCTCGATCAGCCCGGTGAAGTAGGCCATCATCGACGTGACCGCATCGCCCGCACTGCCCAGCGCGCCGGCGACACCGCCGTCGGCCGTGTTGGCCGCCACGATGGCCTCGGTCCAGCCGTCGAATTGTGCCCGATCTTCCTCGGGCACACCGAGATAGTGGGCGACGACCATCGACGGCAGCGGTTTGAACAGCTCGGCGACGATGTCCCCGCCGCCGGCCGCGCGCAGCCGCTCGATGCGCTCGACCACGAAATCGCGCACCTTGGGCTCCACCGCCTCGACCTGCCGCGGCGTGAAGCCGCGCGACACCAGCTTGCGAAACTCGGTGTGCACCGGCGGGTCCTGCATCACGAACGGCGGATTGTCTTGCAGCCCAATGAGTTCCAGGTCGTCATAGTTGACCGTCAAACCCTTCGCCGAGGAGAAGGTTTCGTGGTCGCGGGCCGCGGCCCACACGTCGGCGTGCCGGGACAGCACGTAGTAGTCGTGCTCCGGGCGCTTGGGCGGGACGACGTGGTGCACCGGGTCGTGGTCACGCAGCGCGCGGTACATCGGCCACGGGTCGGCCCAGGTGTCGGCGTTGGGCAACTCGAACGCCACCGGCACGTTGTGAGACACAGTCGATGTCATGTCTCATTCGTACGACAGTTACGGGCGCTGTGTCAACCCCGCCGTGGCCTCCCGTCACGCTGGCGTGACGCTCGGCGGGCGAACCCACGCTGGCGTGACGCTCGGCGCCAACTTGGCAACAAACAGCTCAGATCCCCGAGCCGGGGTTCAAGATGCCCTGCGGGTCCAGCGCCTGCTTGATCCGCCGGTTGAGGTCCATCACCTCGGGCCCCAGGTAGCCGGCCAGCCAGGGCCGCTTCAGCCGGCCGACGCCGTGCTCGCCGGTGATGGTGCCGCCCAGGCCGACGGCCAGGTCCATGATCTCGCCGAACGCCAGGTGTGCGCGCTCGGTCATGTCGGCATCGGCGGGGTCGTAGACGATCAACGGGTGGGTGTTGCCGTCGCCGGCGTGGGCGATCACCGAGATCATCAGGTCGCGTTCGGCGGCGATGGCCGCGATCCCGGTGACCAGCCGGCCCAGCGCCGGAAGCGGCACCCCGACGTCTTCGAGCAGCAACGACCCCTTGGCCTCCACGGCCGGAATGCAGAACCGGCGGGCGACGACGAACGCCTCGCCCTCGTCCGGGTCGTCGGTCGAAAACACTTCCGTCGCAGCGTTTTCCGCGAACACCTTGGCCATGATCTCGGCGTCCTCGCTGCCGGCGCGGCCACGCTCGTCGGACCCGGCCACCAGCATCGCGGCCGCGCCGCGGTCCAGGTCCATCCGCAGGGTGTCCTCGACGGCGTTGATCGCGACGGAGTCCATGAACTCCAGCATCGACGGGCGCAGCCGCCCGGTGACGCCGAGCACAGCGCCGACCGCATCCTCGACCGTGGCGAAGCTGGCCACCACGACGCTGGAGGTGTTCTGCTTGGGCACCAGCCGCAGCGTCACCTCGGTGATGACGCCCAGGGTGCCCTCGCTGCCGACGAACAGCTTCGTCAACGACAGCCCCGCGACGTCCTTGAGCCGCGGCCCGCCGAGCCGAACGGCGGTGCCGTCGGCCAGCACCACCTGCATGCCCAGCACGTAGTCGGTGGTCACGCCGTACTTCACGCAGCACAGGCCGCCGGCGTTGGTGGCGATGTTGCCGCCGATGCTGCAGATCTCGAACGACGACGGGTCCGGCGGATACCACAGGCCGTGCTCGGCGGCCGCCTTCTTCACCTCGGCGTTGAACAGCCCCGGCTGGCAGACCGCCGTGCGGGTCACCGGGTCGACGGTGATGTCGCGCATCTTCTCCGTCGAGAGCACGATGCCGTTGTCCAGGGCGGTCGCACCGCCGGACAGGCCGCTGCCCGCGCCGCGGGTGACCACCGGGACACCGTGCGCGCTCGCCCAGCGCAGCACGGTCTGCACCTCCTCGGTGCGCCGCGGCCGCACCACGGCCAGCGGTTTTCCGGCCGACGGGTCGAACGCGCGGTCCTGGCGGTAGCCCTCGGTCACCGTCGGGTCGGTGACCACAGTCCCGTCGGGCAGGTCGGCGATCAGGCTGGCCAAGGCTTCGGAGCTCACCGCCCGATCCTAAGCCCGCCTCACGCACCCGGGTCGTCGGCGAACTGCGGTGCCCGGTCCAGTTCGCGCAGCGACGGCAGGCCGCAGGCCACGACACCGATCGCCAGGATCGGCACCGCCAAGGTCAAAAAGGTGGCCTTCAGGCCGGCGGCGTCGGCCAGTGGGCCGGCGACCAACAGGCCCAGCGGCCCCGCCGCGTAGGTCAATCCGGCCATCACCCCGACCACCCGGCCCCGCAGGTGATGCGGCGCCCGGGTCTGCATGACGAAGTTATAGATCGGCTGGATCGGGCCGTACACCACGCCGGTGACCGCGCACAGCCCCAGGATCACCGGCAACGGCGGCAGCACCGCGATACCGGCCGTCGTCGCCCCGAAGGTGAGCGTCGCCGTCAGCACCGCCGTCCGCCGCCGCAGCCGTGCTGACAGCACGGCATAGCCCAGCGCGCCCGCCACCCCGCCCAGCGCCAGCGCCATCAGCGCCCAACCCAACTGGGCCGGCTGGTGCTGATCGGCGAAATACTTGGGGAACAACACGCTTTCCATCGGCAGATACAGCGCGGTCACGGCCAGGTCGATCAGCCCCAGCGTGCGCATCACCCGCAGGTTCCAGACGAACCGCACGCCCTCGGCGATGCCGGTCACCAGCCCGACCGGGCGGGTCGCCCGCGGCGGTTTGCCGGCACCTTCGAGCCGTAGCGCCCCAATTGCCAAGAAGGACAAGGCGAAACAACCCGCCGTCACCCACATCGTGTTGATGCCGCCCAGCGTGGCGATCAGCAAGCCGCCCAGCCCCGGGCCCACGATGAAAGCCAGATTCAGCATCGCCTCGTAGCTGCTGTTGGTGCGGTCCAGCGACCAGCCGGCCCGCGCGGCGGCCTCGGGCAGCATGGACTGGCGCGCCGTCATCCCGGCCGGGTCGAAAGCGGCCGCGCAGAAGGCCAATACGGCCAGCTCGGCGACGTCGATGGCCGCGGCGCCGAAGATCCAGGCGGTCAGCGGCACCGCCGTAACCGCCGCACCGGACAGCCAATCGCAGACCAGCGACACCCGGCGGCGCCCGAAGAAGTCGACCGCGGTGCCCGCGATCAATGTGGCGAGCACCAAGGGCAGGGTCATGGCCGCGGCCACGATCGACGCGTCGGTGGCGCTGTGCCGGTGCTGCAACGCGAGCCACGGGAAAGCGACGATCGATATGCCGGTGCCCGCCGTCGCAAGCAGCGTTGCGAACAAGATCAAAAGGGCCGGGCCGCGGCTCGTGTCAGGCATGGGGATCGCGGGGAGAATGTAACCGCATACCCTGGGCGGCGGCCACTGAATTTCGTTGGTGGCCGGCCGCGAATGCAGGATGTTGGTGTGCTCGAGCATCCGCGTACCGGCCAGGCGTTCGACTCGCCGGTGCCGGCCGGTAGCGGATGGCCGGGGGATCCGGCCACCCCGCAGACCCCGGTCGCCGCCGATGCCGATCAGGTGATCGCGTTGGCCCGCCACGCCGGCGCGATTCCCGAACTCGACGCGCTGGTCAGCGTGTGCCGGGCCTGCCCGCGGCTGGTCGAGTGGCGCGAGGAGGTCGCGGTGGTCAAACGCCGCGCCTTCGCCGACCAACCGTATTGGGGCCGGCCGGTGCCCAGCTGGGGATCGGCGCGGCCCCGGCTGCTGATCGTCGGGTTGGCGCCCGCCGCGCACGGCGCCAACCGGACCGGCCGGATGTTCACCGGCGACCGCTCGGGCGACCAGTTGTACGCGGCGCTGTACCGGGCCGGTCTGGTGAACCAGCCGACCAGTGTCGACGCGGCGGATGGGTTGCGCACCAAGCACATTCGCATCGTCGCGCCGGTGCACTGTGCCCCGCCGGCCAATGCCCCGACGCCCGTCGAGCGGGACACCTGCTGGCCCTGGCTGCAGGCCGAATGGCGGCTGATCTCCGAGCATGTCCGGGTGGTGGTGGCCCTGGGCGGCTTCGGCTGGCAGATCGCGCTGCGGCTACCGGGCGTGCCGGCCGCGCGCAAGCCCCGGTTCGGGCACGGCGTCGTCGCCGAGCTGGCGCCCGGTGTGCGGCTGCTCGGCTGCTACCACCCCAGCCAGCAGAACATGTTCACCGGTAGGTTGACACCAGCAATGCTCGACGACGTCTTCCGCGACGCAAAAGGACTGGCGGGGATCAAGTGAGTTGTCATGTCTGACGTGCTGGTGTCCGGTGCCAGCGTGGCCGGTACGGCGGCGGCCTTTTGGCTTGGGCGCCATGGCCATTCGGTGACCGTGGTGGAGCGCCATCGCGGGCCGCGGCCGGGTGGTCAGGCCATCGACGTGCGCGGGCCGGCGCTGGGCGTGCTGGAGCGCATGGGGCTGCTGGCCGCCGCGGCGAAGCGCAGGACCCAGATCCGGGGCTCCTCGGTCGTCGACCGGGACGGCAACGAGCTGTCCCGGGACACCGAAGCCGCGATTTCTGGCCCCACCGGCGGGCCGATCGAGGGCCCCGACATCGAGTTGTTGCGCGACGACTTGGTCGAATTGCTTTACGGCGCAAGCCAATGGACCGCCGAGTACCTGTTCGACGACACCATCACCGCGCTCGACGACCGGGGCGCGGCGGTCCGCGTCAGCTTCGAGCGCGCCGCCCCGCGCGATTTCGACCTGGTGATCGGCGCGGACGGCCTGCACTCCAACGTGCGGCGCCTGGTGTTCGGGCCGGAAGACGAGTTCATCGAGCGGTTAGGCACGCACGCGGCGATCTTTACCGTGCCCAATTTCCTGGGCCTGGACTACTGGCAGATGTGGCACTACGGGGACTCCACCATGGCCGGGGTGTACAGCGCCCGCGACAACGCCGAGGCCCGGGCCATGCTGGGCTTCATGGACGCCGAGCTGCGCCTCGACTACCGCGACACCGAGGCGCAATTCGCCGAGCTGGAGCGGCGGATGGCCGGCGAGGGATGGGTGCGCCCGCAGCTGCTGGAGTACATGCGGACCGCGCCGGACTTCTACTTCGACGAAATGTCGCAGATCAAGATGGACCGCTGGTCGCGCGGCCGGGTGGCGCTGGTCGGCGACGCCGGGTACTGCTGCTCGCCGCTGTCCGGGCAGGGCACCAGCGTCGCGCTGCTGGGCGCCTACATCCTGGCCGGCGAGCTGAAGGCGGCCGGTGAGGACCATGAAGCCGGTTTCGCCAACTATCACCGCGAGTTCGCCGACTACGTCCAGCGCAACCAATGGCTGGTGGTGGACAACATCCCGGGCGGCGCGCCGATACCGCAGGAGGTGTTCGAGCGCATCGTCGCCTCGATCACGCTCAAGGACTACTGATCCTCGGGTGCCCGCGCGCCGGGAAGGTTTGCCGGCGCCGGCGCGTTGACGCCAGCGTGCGTCTTTCCGTCCTCGATCTCGTCCCGGTGCGCACCGACCAGACCACCGGCGACGCGCTGGCCGCCACCGTGGCGCTGGCGCAGGCCGCCGATCGGCTCGGTTTCACCCGCTACTGGGTAGCCGAGCACCACAACATGCCGTCGGTGGGCGCCACCAGCCCGCCGGTGCTGCTCGCGTACCTGGCCCCGCAGACCACCCGGCTGCGGCTCGGCTCGGGCGGGGTGATGCTGCCCAACCATGCGCCGCTGGCGGTGGCCGAGCAGTTCGCGCTGCTGGAGGCCGCCGCGCCGGGCCGGATCGACCTCGGCATCGGCCGGGCGCCCGGCTCCGATCCGGTCACCTCCTACGCGCTGCGCGGCGGCCGCGGCGACGAGGACATCCAGCGCTTCCCCGACTACCTCGACGACGTGGCGGCGTTGATGAGCGCGCGCGGCGTGGTGGTGCCGCTGCGCTCGGGGGACTACCGGCTCAGGGCCACCCCTGCCGCCGCCGGCGAGCCGCGGCTGTGGCTGCTGGGCTCGTCGATGTACTCCGCGCACCTGGCCGCCGCCAAGGGGTTGCCCTACGTGTTCGCCCATCACTTCTCCGGCAAGGGAACCGAGGAGGCGCTCGAGGTCTACCGGTCGCGGTTCCGGCCCAGCGCGCTGACGCCCGAGCCGCTCACCTTTTTGACGGTCAACGCCGTAGTGGCCGAAACCCGGGACGAGGCAACGGCTTTGATGCTGCCCAACCTGCAGATGATGGCGAAGCTTCGCACCGGGCAGCCGCTCGGGCCGGTGCCGCTGGTCGAGGATGCCGAACACGCCGAGCTCACCGCCGAGCAGCGGCGCATCGTGGACAGCGGGCTGCGGCGCGCGGTGTTGGGCGGCCCGGCCGAGGCCGCCGAGCAGGTTCGGGCGCTCGCCGAGCGGTTCGGTGTCGACGAGGTGATGGTGAATCCGGTGGCGTCGGCCCGCCGCGGGACCGACCCCGCCACCGCGCCGGCCCGGGTCGCGACGCTGGAGCTGCTAGCCAAGGAGCTGTTCTGACTCCCGGGCGAACTCACCCCCGGGACTGGCTGGGATCCGGCGCATGGCTGGCGATCCAGGCCCGCAGCTCGTCGGGCGGCAGCGGCGGGGTGTGCACGAAGCCCTGGGTGATGTTGCAGCCGTAGCGTCGCAGCGCGTCCAGGGTGTCCTCGTTCTCGACGCCCTCGGCGACCAGGTCGGCGCCCAGGTTGTCCGCCAGCGCCACCGTGGACCGCACGATGGCGACCGAGCGTGCGTCGTGAGCCAGGCGCGCCACGAAAATGCGGTCCAGCTTCAACTCGTCGACCGAAACCTCCTGCAGGCGGGCCAGTGACGACCAGCCGGTGCCGTAGTCGTCGATCGAGATGCGAATTCCCAAGCGCTGCAACGCGGTCACGGTGTTGCGGGATCGCACCGAATCCACCAGCGCGCTCTCGGTGATCTCGAGGATGAGCGCGTCCGCGGGCAGGTCGTAGTTGGCGAGCAGTCTTTCCACGGTGCCGACGAGCTCGATGTCGAGCAGGTTGGTGGTGGACAGGTTGACCGCGACGGTGAGGCGCAGACCCTCTTCGCGCCAGGAGCGGACCTGCTGCAACGCCATGCTCAGCGTGCGGTTGGAGATCTTGCGCATCAACCCGGCGCGTTCGGCGACGGGCAGGAACTCCTCCGGCAGCAACGTCCCGCGGGTGGGATGCTGCCAGCGCAGCACGGCCTCGACGCTGTGGATGCTGCCGTCCCGCCCGTCGATCTTGGGCTGGTAGTGCAGTTTCAGCTCGTCGGTGTCGAACAACGCGGTGCGCAGTTCCTCGATGAGGTTGGTGTCGTTGTCGCGGTGGGCCTCGAACGCGGAGTCGTAGACCGCGATCTTGCTTCGCGCCGATTTGGCGTGCGCCAGCGCGGTTTCGGCGCGGCTCAACAGCTCCCGGGGATGGTCGCAGTGATCCGGACACAGCGCGATGGCGATGCGGCCGTCCACCTGGACGGTGATCGGATCCAGGGCGATCGGTTCGCTCAACGCCTCGAGCAGCCGGCCCGCCTGAGCGCTCGCGGCGGTGAGGTTGGCCCCGTCGGCCAGCAGCACGGCGAACTGGTCGTCGCCCACCCGGGCGAGCAGGTCGTCGCGACGGACGCTGCCGGCCAATCGATTCGCGATGTGGCACAGCAGCTCATCGCCGAATTGCCGGCCGATCGATTCGGTGATCTCGTGAAAGTCGCTCAGGCTCAACAACAACAGTGCGCGACGGGGGTTTGCCCGGCTCGGCATCGAACCGGCGCCGGGCGATGCCGAGGCGGGCAAACCCTGCAGGGCCGTCACCAGCTGGCGCCGGTTGGGCAGCGCGGTCAGCTCGTCGGTCATGGCGTGCCGGTCGTGGCTGTGCAGCAGGCTCACGTCGCGGAAGGTCAGCGAAAACCGCCCGGCTCCGACCACCAGGCTCAACGCCGCCAGGGTGGCGGCCGAACGCGAATGATAGGCCAGCACAATCACTCCCAGCGCCACAATGGTGGACGCCACCGGAGTGACATAGGGGCTGAAGCGGCGTCGGGCCTGCGTCGCCGTGGCGGGCGGCGGCGCCCAGCTCGCCATCGCGATGAGCACCGACGACGCGGGCCAGCACACGTCCAGCAGGGAACCGACCCGATACGATCCGGCCGCCGTCTGGAACAGGTAGGCCCCGTCGGCGACCGCGAACAAAACCAGCCCCGCCACCAGCAGCGCCCAGCGAATCTCGTTGCGCCACCCCAAGATCGGCAGCATGCCGGCGGCCAGCGCCAGCAGCATCAGATCGCACCACGGGTAGGCCAGCCCCACCCACACCGTCTTCGGTGCGTGCACCGCCGCCTGGTGCAGCGGGCCCGCGGTCAGCGCCGCGGCCACCGCGGCCAACGTCAACGCGCACACCACCGAGTCGAGCTGGACCGCGATCGGCAGCCGCTTGAGCCGGGCCCGCATCAGCAGCAGCAATCCGGCGTAGACGAACGGGTAGTAGGCCAGATACTCCGGGTCGGCCACCGACGGTGAGCGCCCGTCGGGCACCCACACCGCGTACACGACGTCGCCCACCGCCGAGCACGCCATGCCGGCGGCGATCAGCGCCCACGCCCACCGGTCGGCCGGAATCCGGCAGGCGCGCAGCGCGATCAGCCCGGCGGCGACGGCGTTCAGCGCCGAATACAGCGCCGTCGCCGAGAAGATTCCGTGCCCGGCGTCCGGATGCGCGACGCTGGACACGCTGAAGGCGACCACCCCGATGGCCAGCATCCCGAGGGCGGCCCGAATACCCCGCGGGGGCCGCCGGGCGGCGTCATGCGGGGAGGGTGACGAGGTGGCCGCGGTCGCGACCTGGGGCGGCGACGCCGGGGCCGCGCCGTTGCCCCCGGCGGCGACGGCGGCAACGGCGGTCGGTGCGGCCGAGCCGGGCGGCGGCGGGAACGCGTACGGCAGCGGCAGGTCCGGCATGAAGCTGCGAATGCATTGGCCCCCTTCG
>Ga0164242_10001921_pt1 | contig 24346 bp, 36 predicted proteins | sample OricomgcompostMG_FD_108783 | JGI IMG/M metagenome (GOLD analysis project Ga0164242, IMG submission 108783) | Miracle-Growth compost microbial communities from Emeryville, California, USA - Original compost - Miracle growth compost (MG) ...
CCATGCCCGTCCCGGAGCGAAGCGCGAACATCTCCGCCGGCAGGGCATCGGCCCCGACAACACGTGCCGGAACTCGGTGTCGACAAGGTGAAACCGTGGTGCGCGGTACTGGGATTGAACCAGTCCAATCAGTTTGCTGACTCTGTTTACTTGACCAGCGCATTCAACGATTTTCCTGCGCCTACCTCGGACAGTACCGCGTGAATGATGCGGAATCAAGCGGAAGCGTTATACAGTCTTGTTAGCCCAAGTCTGGCCCACGCTGGCCCACGTCAGCCGAAACCAGTACCCAACCATGTATCGCGCGGAGACGACGAGATGGCGACAGCCAAGCGCAAGAAACGCGAACCTGGCGCGTTCGGAACTGTCGAGACCCTGCCCAGCGGACGACACCGCGCCCGCTACCGAGGCCCCGACGGCCGCCGCTACACCGCGCCGACGTTGTTCCTGACCAAGCAGGACGCCCGCGGCTGGCTGGCCCTGCGCCAGGCCGAGATCATCCGGCAGGCGTGGACACCGCCCGAAGCCCAGGAGGTCAAGCGCAGTCCGGTCACGCTCGCCGAATACGCCGAGACGTGGCTGGAGCAGCGTGACCTGAAGGAGCGAACCCAACAGCACTACCAGAAGTTGCTCGACAACCACCTGTTGCCGGCGTTCGGCGCTCTGCCGATCACATCGATCACGCCGGATGACGTACGTACGTGGCACGCCGAGATGGGCACACGCACGCCGACACTGCGCGCCCACGCTTACGGATTGCTGCGAACGATCTTGGGCACCGCGGCATCCGACGGCAAGATCAACGTCAATCCGTGTGTGATCCGCGGCGCCGGCACATCCCATCGCGTCCACAAGATCCGACCGGCCACGCTCCCGCAGCTCGAAACGATCGCGGCCACCATGCCCGAGGCGTACCAGCTGATGATCCTGCTTGGCGCGTGGTGCGCGCTCCGGTACGGGGAGCTAGCCGAGTTGAGGCGCAAAGATGTCGATCTGTCTGATGAGATTCTGCGCATCGAGCGTGGCGTGGTGCGAGTCGACGGTGGCAAATTCAAAGTCACCACACCGAAGTCGGAGGCTGGTATCCGTGATGTTTCGATACCGCCCCATCTGGTCCCGGTCATCGAGGGTCATTTATCGAAACACGTTGGCCCTGGTGCCGATTCGCTGCTGTTTCCGGCGATTAATGGCGGTCACCTCGCGCCTGCAACGATGAACAGATGGTTCTACAAGGCGCGTGAGGCCGCTGGCCGCCCCGACCTTAGGTTCCATGATCTGCGTCATTCCGGTGCTGTACTTGCCGCGGCTACCGGCGCGACGCTGGCCGAATTGATGGAACGCCTTGGGCATTCGACGCCAGCCGCCGCGATGAAGTACCAACACGCATCGAAGCAGCGCGGGCGCGAGATTGCTGCCCTATTGTCGAAGATTGCTGAGAACGGATGACGATGACCGACCCATTGGCGGCCTATCGGGCGATGACACCGGCGGAGCGGCGTCAAGTGCTCATGGCCGAATACCGTTGCGCCACGCCAAAACGATGCCTGCTCATGCACATCTGGCAGACGCCGCACGGTCGGATGTATTACGTCCCGGCGTACCGGCTGTCACCGAATGTCACGAACACGGAGACGGTGGAATCCGCGCGACGTAAACGTGTTCGTGACGGCCGCTGGCAGCCCTCCGCCGGTTCGCTTGATGAACTTCTGGAGTTTTTCGATGGCGCCGAGCTCGTTGGGTTTTCCGGCGTACCCGATGGCACGCCGGGGAGCATCGCGGGCGGGTTGCCGCTCAACTGCGCTCACGTCCGAACGGCCGTGAGCGCTGAGGAAGTAGCGCGGGTGATCGCTGGAGCGCATCCTGGCCGGCCGGCCAGGATTACGGTGGGCGCGTCGTACCGCTCCCCGTAACGCCGCCTGTTATACACTTGGCGCAGTTTATTGCCACGCCTGGAAGGCGGAACCTCAGTCTCGGAAGTCGGCGCCGGGACCGAGGAGAGGCATGTCTTCAAGTCCCGGCAAATCGAACAAGTTCCCCAGCGGATACCTGTCGATCGCGCAATCGGCGGAGTACCTCGGCGTCACCACCCGAACGATCAGGCAGATGATTGCCGATGGTCGCCTTACGGGATATCGCAGCGGCACACGGCTAGTCCGCTTGCGCTACAGCGACATTGACGCTGCCATGCAGCCCTTCGGCGGTGGTGCAGTGTGAGCGCCCCGCCGCGGGGAGGCCCGCCGAAAGAATTCGGCGGCTCCGATGTCGCCACCAGAACCGCCAAACCCGCTGAATCCCACTCTACTGCATACCGGCGTCAGGATGGGTATGTCGCACCGACCGCCGAGGACCGTTACGAGCACTGGCTAATCGCCGAAGCGAAGGCGCACGGCTACAGGCTCAGCGTTGCCTGCCTCGACTGCCGGAGGCCCCTGACTCATCCGGTCAGCGTCGCCCACCGCCGAGGAGCGACGTGTCGCGCCAGGGCGGTGGTCGTGTGAACGCGATCTCATCTCGCACGGCCGACTGGTGGGCCGTGCATTCGTTCGTCGCGCCCTGGCTTGACGCGGCCGACGATTACCCGATGGCCGGGACGCTGGCCTGGCAGGAATTGAGCAGCAACGACCCGCAGAAGTGGGCAGCCTTACTGGACGCCGCGAGTCACCACATATTGCGTGTCGAGACCGCACAGGCGCAACGCGCGGAGGCGGCAAAGGCTGTCGCCGGCGCCACCGACTGGCCACAGGTGGCCCGAGAGATCCGGCAGCGGAGCGCGTTCCGAGAAGCACACCCCTGGGCCAGGCGGGTGGTCGGATGACTGAACTTGCGGACTTTGAAAGCCAGTGGATCGACGCACCGCCACCAGAAGATCCGAACGGCAGTGGGGATGAGAGCGACGGCGGTCCGCTGGCCGGACTGCTACTCACCCGCTCCGCGCTGCGCGATCTTCCTGACCCTCAACCGTTGATCGACAACGTCTTAGACCAGGGCACCATCGCGCTGCTCTATGGCAAGTGGGGCACCGGAAAGTCGTTCATCGCGCTCGACTGGGCTGCCAGCATTGCCACCGGCCGTAATTGGCAGGGGCGTGTCACTGAGCAGCGTAGGGGGTTGTACGTCGCCGCTGAGGGCGCGTACGGACTCAAGGCGCGCACTGACGCCTTTGAGATCGGCTGGCAGCGCGAGATCGCCGATGACCAACTGTCGGTGCTGCCGAAGCCGGTCAACCTAGCCAGGGCGGTCGAGGTGAGCAACCTCAAGGCGTTGATCGAGTGGGGCGGATACGGCTTCGTGGTGATCGACACGCTGGCTCGGTGCATGGTCGGGGCCGATGAGAACTCCGCTCGCGATTGCGGCGAGGTGGTGGACGTGTTGCATCAGCTCCGCGAATGCACCCCCGGTGGACGCGGAGTGATCCTCGGAGTGCACCACAGCGGCAAGGATGGCCGGACGTTTCGCGGCTCGTCTGTTTTCGAGGCCGGGGCCGACACGGTGTACTCGATCAACCTTGACGGTGCGGTGATCCTGCTTGACCGGGAGAAGCGAAAAGACGGCCCGATCGTCGATCTTCACCGGCTGAAACTAGCTCCGGTCGACGGGACAAAAAGCCTGGTCGTTGAGTCTCACGGGGGTGAGACTCACGACGATCGAGCGGGTCTCTTGTTGTCTCACTTTGAGTCTCACTTCGCGGCCACCGGCGCCTCTGGTTCCCAGCTCCGCGACGTGGTCGACATACCCAAGGCGACGTTCTACCGCGCACTGTCTGACCTGGTTAAACGTGGCGACATCGTGAACACCGGGACCGATAAGCGCCCGTTCTACAAGCTGGCCGCGAAATGACCGTGGTCTCACCGAGTCTCACCCAGTCTCAGTGCCCGGTGATAGCGGTTGTCTCACCCCCCGGCCCTATAGGGCCGGGGGGTGAGACCAACACCCGAGACCAACACCCGAGACCAAACGCGAAACCAGACCACCCAGACGAAGGGATTTATGGCGATGACCAACCGCCCGCAGGAGCTGAGCGATCAACAGATACGAGCCGCCGCCATCTTGGCGTCCGCGACGTTCTGCGCCCCATGTGAAACGAGTGCGGCCGCCGATGTCCTGAGCATCGCTGCTCACTTCGAGGACTTCATCCGAGACGGCAAGGAGGAATTTCTGTGAGTCGATCCCGACGTTCTGCCAAGGCAGCCGGCACGAGATTTGAATCGTTGATCGCCGCCAGCCTGCGGTTCGCACTCGATGATGACCGGATCGAACGTCGAGCTCGGTCCGGTGCTCATGATCGTGGCGACATCTCCGGGGTTCGTATTCACGGCCAGCGCGTCGTTGTCGAGTGCAAGGACTGCAGCCGGGTGGATCTGCCGGCGTGGACTCGTGAAGCACGCACCGATGCCGGCAATGACGACGCGCTCGTCGGCGTCGTCGTGCACAAGCGTCACGGCGTAGGAGATCCGCTGCAGCAGTGGGTCTCGATGACCGTCGCCGATCTGGTGGCGTTGCTGACCGGCCAGGCGGTGGACCAATGACCGCCGAGTTCGTGCGGCGGGCCGAGCGCGGGCTTGGGGTTGCGATCCGCGAAGGGCAAGAGCGCGGCGCGGTGTTGCGACAGGGCGAGAAGATCGACCGAGGCGCTAACCAATATCAATCTGGTGCTGTCGACCAGATGGAGAACACCAAACCGGGACCAGAGTCCTTCGCACCCAAGGGTGAGCTACATGGCTCTCGTGGTGACGGTATCTATGCGCTTACAGACAACGTCTCTGATGAGCAATTCGACGAAGTTCTCATCGAGGCCCGCGACGAGGGCAACCTGTCCCGCGCGAACGTGGCCCGCCGTTGCCGCGACTGCGGCGCCGAGCTGGATCGCCGGCACGTATGGCGCTGCGCCGAGTGCATTGCGCGGCGCATCGAACATGGGGGCCGTCGATGACCGCCCGCCGTGATGCCACCCGCACCCCCGGCTGGGTGGAGTTGCTCGCCGAAATCCTGGCCGGCACCCCGAAGCTGCCCGGTGCCGCATGCCGGGGTCATGTCGAACAGTTCGACCGGGCAGCAGATGGTGACCGGGATGCCGCCCAGCAGGCCGTCGAGGTATGCCGCCGCTGCCCGGTGCTCACCGAATGCCGCGCCTGGGCCGACCATATCCGCGGTCGGAAGCGACCGGCTGGCGTGCTGGGTGGGCAGGCACCACGCGCCCAGGCACCGAAGCCGGTAGCTAAGCCGAAGCCCAAACCCAAGCCGAAGCCGCCCAGGCCGAAGCCCAAGCCACCCCCGCCGCCCCCGCGCCAGCCCATCCGACATGGCACCCGCGCCGGTTGGGCAGCGCATCGCCGTCGGGACGAACCGGCTTGCGTGAGCTGCCTTGCGGCCAATGCGGAGTACCACCACCGAAGGCGCGGCAATCGCGCAACGACAAAAAGGAGGAATGCATGACCAGCACCGAGAACATGACTGAGGACGAGATCGTGGCCGCCGGAGTATCCGCCGCCGACCGGCTGCGCGAGCAGATCAAGGCAATCGAGCACGCCCGCGACACCCAGTCCGAACGGCTGGCGATGGCCCGTGCCGACGCCGAAACAGCCCGCGACTGGTCGCAGATAGAAGAGCCGTTCAGCCAGTACGTGACGGCACTACGTGCTCACACACGTGACGGAGATCCGACTTCGACCACCATCGCGTTGCCGAGCATGCAGGCCAAGTGCATGTACGGGGTCCGACTGGCGTTCGACGCTCTCGATGCCGGCGAAGATCCCAACCGGCTTGATGAGGTGAAGAGCGATGTCTTCACCATGGTCGGCGGCGACACCGGCCTGGCGTTGCTGATCTTCGCGGAGGCGCTGGAAACCATTGCCAGTCTCGTTGTCCCGCAACTGCTCGATGACATCGAGAGGTACGGCAACAACTACGACGCCCGGGTGATGCTCGCCGAGGCCCGCGCGGCGGCCTGGGGTGATCGCGTGGGTAATCACAGCCTGGCGGGCGACGGCGACAGTGAGGCCGACCAGTGACGGCCGGCGCGGGCCTCGACTCAGCGACAGGGGGTGGCAGCGATGAGTGATCCGTGCCCGATTCCGGTGGTCGTCCGCTATGCCGTGACCGCCGACGGAGATATGCATTTGGACAACGCTGGCCTAGCACTGCTGTTCGGTGTCTCTGCGGCTGACCTCGTTGTCGGGGAGACGCATTCGGCTGACCGGTGGCGCTCGGCCGCCCGACGTATCAAGGAAGCTGAGGCCCATGGTTCGGGTAGCGGCCTGGGAGCTGTCCTGGCTTACTGGTGCGAAGTTGAGCGGGACGGCGCCGAGCTGGTGCTGATCGAGCAGCCATGAACCCCGATTGGTCGCAACGCATCGGCCGCCACGTCCGGCCCGACGGATCAGTCTCCGTGCCGCCCAGAATCGCGTACTGGCTGGAAAGCCAGGCCGGTCTCACCGCCGACCGCCGGATCAACCTGCGCACCACCGATCCAGCTGCCTATGAAATTCTCTCGGCACTACATCTGGCAGCGCTGCATCACCGTTCCGGTAGCGGAACAGAATCCACAGGGGCACACCCGGATCCGCAAGAATCGGATCTATGGACGACCACACACGCCGCGGCGCAACTCGGCGTCAGCGACCGCTGCGTCCGCAAATGGTGCGCTCAGGGCCGAATGCCCGCGACTCGTCACGGCAGCCGGTGGCTGATACACGCCCACCACGTCCGGGTCATCACACAGACCGCCGAAAATAGGAGAAACCCCAATGCAACTGGATGAAGCCAAATCCAGAGTCCAAGCCATCCGCGCCGACCTGCAAGCTCAGGTCGACACCATCGCCGGCAATGCGAACTTCAGCCGCGAGGGGCAGATCCACGAGATCGCCAAGGCCATCGTCGAACACCGCCAGAAGGCCATCGACCTTCGGGATCAGTTCGTCACCACCAGCGACAATGCTCGTCGCAAGCTCGCGAAGAAATTGTTCGGCCTTCCTGCCGACGCCGACCCGACGACCACGCTGGTGTACAGGGATGCCCAAGACCGCGCCGCTAAGATCACCGATCCCGACGAGTTCGCCTCCCTGTTCACCCGGGCGGTCGACCAGGGTGATGATCTCCTGGCCCGCGCCGTCGCCAGTCGCGCTTACGCCCAGGGTCAGCCAGACCTCGCCGCGACCTACGCCGCCGACACCGGACAGGCCGACACCCTCGCGGAACTGAACGGACTGCCCAGCGGCGGAAACTTCAGCGCCGCCGTCGGCATCGTTTTCTCGGTCGGAACCCCCACAATGCCACCCGATCTGACGGACGCCCTCCGGGCCGCAGCACCATCCGCGCTTACCGGCGACGACGTCGGCCGGCAGCTGCAGAAGCTGGCGGAAACCCCGCCCACACAACCCACCACCTCCACCAAGGGGAAGGCATACCGGCCCAGCTCGGTCGGGGTGGCCTTCTAGATACGCCGGGAATACCCCCATGGCCATGTTCAAATTCCCCCCCGTCGGTGAGGGCGGTGTCCCCGACCCTCACACCGCCCCGATCTCCGCCTACCGCTACGCCCACGCCAAGCGCATGGTCAAGGACGCCGAGGGTCGCGCACGTCCGCTGATTCGGCTGTGGGACAAAGATATGGCATTCATCGGGCGCATCGGTGGGGAGAAGTCCGTCGACGTCGAGCAACGACTACACGACACCGGCACCGGCTCAATCGTCCTGCGCGGCAGCGATTGGATCAACAAGTTCCTGCGCACCGATGTTCGCGCCAACGATGACCTGAACATCACCATCGACCCGTACCCGAACAATCGGAACTGGCGGTGGCGGTGGGGCGGCAAGGTGACGGCGGTTCGCAATGTGCGCACCGAGGACGGCTTGCACGAGCTGCACTTCGATGTGGCCGAGAACCGTGAGCATTGGAAGCACCTGTACTTTGCAGCCACGCCCTGGTTCGCCCCGGAGATCCAGCCTCTCAAAGCCTGGGTTCTGCCCGGGAACACGCGCACCATCACAGCGGTCACAGGCTTCGTGAACCTGGCGCGGATCTTCTGGCCGCCACTGGGCATCATTGATAATTTCGTGAATCCCGGCGCGTGGGTGAAGCCATTGTCAGACAGTGCACTCTGGTCGCCGCTGAACTGGCCGATCCAAATGCAATTCGTGAATCCGTTCACTGACACCAGTCGCTTCTCGGTGATCGCGACCCGCTGGTCGCCGGCGCACGACACCACCGCCGGCTTGCTCAAGGACGCCGGATGCAATGTCCGCGCGTACACGTGGTTGACCGAGGATGAGGACTCCCCGCACCCCGAACTGGCGGAGTTGATCGGCCAGGAGGCAGCACGCCCATCGCGGGCCTGCATCGTGCTCGCCGTCGAGGACCAGTCGGGTGTGACCGGCCTGACCGGCACGGCGGTTGACGGAGCAGTGAACCTGGTGGCGGCAACGGCCGATGACCTGATCTCTGAGCTGCTGTACGAGTTCCGGGACGCCGATGCCATCGACCCGCGCACCGGCAAGAACGTGCCCCCATACGTCCGCGACTTCCTCGGCATTGCCCCGATCCTGCCGTCCGTCGTGTTCCGTGACTCCACCCCGACATCCCCGATCAAGACATCTGAGCGCGCGGTGTTCAAGTCAAAAGCGAAATCCATTCTGGTGGGCGGGAAGTCGCCGGGGTGGGTGAATCAGCTCCAGACGTTCGGGATCAAGTACGGGCTGAGCCAGTTTCAGATCACGAGCGTTGTGGCGCCGCCTGCCGGTGGCCCCGCAGAAGGCCCCGCACCCCAAGGCTCCGGCCTGGAAGAGATTTACCAGGGCCAATTTGACAACATGCTGTTGGCGTTCATGCGTTACAGCGATCCGTTGCGTGAAATCTCAAGCGGCAACATGGGTTACCTCGAATACTTCACACAGGAGGGCGGCGGCACGGCCTACACCATCAGCTCGGCGCTCACCATGCGGCAAGGGCATTGGAAGACCCGCCCCTACCAAGCGTTCAAGGTTGCGATCTGGAACCGACGCCCGTACGCGATTTATTACGACTTCGACCTTGGCGACCGCTGCCTATTCGAAATCGACGGGCTGCTCTACACCGATCAGGTCAATGCCGTGCGGATGCATTACGACCGGGACACGCCAAAGACTTTCGAGCTCACCATCGGCACCGACACCGAACAAGAGGATCCGCTAGGGCAGGCCGTGCGGACGCTGCAAACGATGTGGAGCGCTGTCGGCACGCTGTTCGGAAGCAACGATTTGTACTGACCGATGACCCCACAGACCGCCGACGTGCCGGGTTCCGACTCCTTACCGGGGGAACGCGTTGGCATGGTGGCGGCGCGACTTCGGAACCGCGCCGCCACCAACCGGCATCACCAGAGAGGAGGCCCGCAGTGAGAGTCCGCCCCAACGACGCCCGCGCTAAGCGGCTGCGCGCCCAACTCCGGGCACAAGGCCTGCCTTGTCACCTATGTGGCAATGAGATCAACTACGACGCACACCACCTGGACCCGGCCAGCTTCCAGGTCGACCACCTCTGGCAGGTCGCCAACGGTGGCCCGGAGTACGACCCCGACAACGCAGCCAGCTCACACCGCGCCTGCAACCGCGCCCGCTCCGACACCATCGACGACATCGCCATCGCCGCCGCCGCCCACTACGGCTACGTCCTCGCCCCGAAGCCCCCCACCCGCAAGCGCACAGCACCACCCGCCTGCGCACCCGCCGGTCAACTCTGCACCCGCTGCAACGGCACCCACCACCCACGCCCCGGCGTCACCTTCGAGACCGCCCGCAGATGGTGATGACCTGCATGAATATCCACACCACCGCATACACGCCCCCGACCATCACCGCAGGTCAGACGCCCAACCGCCGCATACCCCCAGGTCAGAGCCACAGGGGTGGGGCATCACCCCCGACCGGTCCCCGAGTTCCGGCTCGTGGCATAGGTATTAATCTGGAGACCCCAAATGACCCAAGGCAGTAACCGCATAAATATTCAGTCCGTGGGTGCTGATCGTGCCCGCCTGGAGGCCCTGCGCGACCGCCTGGAGGCCGTGATCGCAGACCCGGAAACCTCGCCACGTGATCTGGCTTCCCTCGGTCGGGAGTACCGCCAGACCATCACGGCGCTGGCTGCGGTCACCCCGGCGGCAGGAACATCGAAGCTGGACGAGATCGCTGCCCGTCGTCGCAAGCGGGGTGCGTAATGAAGACATGCACCAAGTGCGGCGAGACGAAACCGCTTGAGGACTTCCACCGGAACCGTGGACGGGCGGACGGGCGCAGCAGCCAGTGTGGCCCCTGCATTCGCACCCGGGCCGCAGTCTATCGGGAAGATCGTCGCGTGGAGCTGGCTGCTGCTACGGCCGCCTATAGGGCGGCCCGCCCCGGGTATATGGCTGACTACAGGGCCAAGAACCCACATCGCGCATGGGAGAGCGCCTACCGGGAGCGGTCCCGCCGAGCCGGACATGTGCCCCGTGTCCAGTCCTTCACTCTCGATGACCTGATCGCCCGGTGGGGCGAGGCGTGCGCGCATTGTGGCGGCGACTTTGAGGAGCTGGACCACTATCCGGTGCCGGTGGCTCACGGCGGCGTGCACTCGCTTGAGAACTGCCGCCCATCGTGCACCCGGTGCAACGCGACGGGCACCACTGTCCGACGCATGGAGGCGTCATGACGCCAGCAGTGCTGTGTGAGCCGACGTTTCAGACATGGCCCGAGGGTGACGAGACGAGCGGCCAGGACTGCGTTGACCTCGCCGCTGGCTACGGTGTACCGCTGGACAACTGGCAAGAGGACATCGTGCGGCGCACCATGCGCGAGTGCGACGGCGGCTGGTCAGCGTCGCAGGTCGGTCTGGTCGTGTCCCGGCAGAACGGCAAAGGGCAGATCCTGCTTGCCGTCGAGCTGTTCGGGCTGTTCGAACTGGGCGAGAACATCCTGCACACCGCGCACGCGGTCAAGACCTCATCGGATGCGTTCCGTCGTCTGTGGTCGGTGATCCAGAATCACGACGACCTCGCCACCCGGGTGCGCCGGCATTCGCAGATGATCGGCGCCGAATACGTCGAGCTGGACACCGGAGCCCGTATCGCGTTCACCACCAGATCAGCCTCAGCCGGTCGCGGCCTATCAGTGGACCGCCTGGTGGTCGATGAAGCCGAAGACCTGCCCGCCCCGGAAGTGGGCGCACTGGCACCCACCGTGTTCTCCCGGCCGCGCGCACAGTCGCTCTACTTCGGCACCGCACCGGGGCTGACCCACGACGCCCTGGCCTTCGCCACAATGCGCGCCAGCGCCCACGACGGCCTGAACCCCCGGCTCGGTTGGTCTGAATGGTGCGCCGAGTGGGGTCATGACATCGACGACCAACAGATGTGGATACGGGTCAACCCCGCCGTCGCGGCGGGACGCGTTCCGGTGCAGGCCATCACCGACGACCGGGCGATCCTGCCCGAGGGCCAGTTCCAGGCCGAACGCCTGTCGATGTGGGCGCCGGTCGTAGCGCGCCAGCCCGCCATCATCACCGAGGCCGACTGGAAGGCCCTACTCGGTGCCGGCGTGGACGAGACCCCGACCGCCCTCGGCGTGGACATGTCACACGGCCTGGACATCTCGGTCATCGGCTGCTGGAGTCGCGAGGACGGCTCGGTACACCTCGAGGAGCTGTTCGCCGGCAGCGACACCTCGGCAGCAGTCGACTACATCACCGAAGTGGCCGGACGCCGCACACCCATCACCATCGACGACCTGTCACCCGCCGCACAGATGATCCCCGAACTGAAAGCGCGCCGCGTCAAGGTCACCCGGTCCACAGCGCGGGACATGTCCAAAGGCTGCGGCCTATTCGAATCACGACTCAAGGCCAGTACCTTGACCCACCGCGGACAAGACTCACTGACCGATGCAGTCCTGGGGGCGCAGAAACGCCCCATCGGAGATGCCGGCGGCTGGGGCTGGGACCGCCGAGACTCCACCTGCCGAATCCACCCGCTCGTCGCCGCCACCCTGGCCCTGTACGGAGCTGCGGAGAACCCGAGGCGCGGTGGCAAGACTGGCGGGGCCGGCTTCGCGTAAGGAACTTTTCGCGGACTGGGGACGGCGCTCAGTACGCCCGCAACTTTTCGACTTTCTCGGGGGCCGGGGGGTTCGGCGCGGTCACCGTATAACCGAGTGCCTCCAGCGCGGAAACTGCTGCGGCCGGGGCGTCCCTGACTACGGTTGCCACCTGCGTCCGACGCCATTGTTCTCGCGATTCCGCGAGCGCCGTACGCGCAGCCTTGATGCTGCCGGCCGGCTTAACGCCGAACTCTTCAATCAACATCTGCAGGACATCTTCCAGCGCAGGCCGGAACCGTGGACCGCCGACCGGAAAATGAAGTGCGGCCAGACTCACTGGCTTCTGGCCGGTGATCCGCGCCTTAGCCCGCGGGGTACTACTGCCACTGTCTTTCATCGCCTGTTCGAGGTCGGGATGCCTCCCGTGGAACTGCACATGTGCGCTCGGGATGGACGTCGCGGCATCACGGATGAACTCGTAACGAAATAGCGGCTCACAGCCTTTCGGTTCGACAAAAACGCGGATCTGCGATTCTTCAATCGCCATGTACTCGTCGTGTTCGTCGTAAATGCACTTGTAGTCAACGTCCATCCGAAGTATCGGCTCGCCGGCTTCGTTCGACAGGATGATGCCGCTGGCAGGGGACTGTGCGACGCGGAAAGCGCTGGCCTCTTCCAACACGGTCGCGGCGAACGCAGGGCAGTCTTGCCCGACAATAGTGCGGATAGTCCTGGTCAGTCTGTCGGCAAAAGCTCCGGCTTGCTCAGCGAGCGATACGGTCACTTCGCCGCGTGGGCACGGGCCAACAGGAACTCGAGCCCTCGGATGTCCGCCAGCACGCCACGTTGCTCCGCGTCCAACTCCCACGCATCGCCTCGGGTTACAAGGTCGTCGTGACTCATGCCGACCTCGCGCAGCAATCTTTCGATTTCTCGCTGAGCGTCGTCAACCGTGAAGACACGGGGCTGCGCTTTGTGCTGACTGGTCGTCGAGATCATTTGAATCACACTCCTCGGATGCCGGCTTCCTGGCAACCTTCCATCAGCCGAATCAGGTATATCCCGAGGGTACGACAAGCCCCCCAGCCGGTGAAGGCCGCCAGGCCGAGCGAGTCACTGCAGCCGCTCCCTACGGGGGTCAGTGTCGCATGTGGCCTGAATGCACAAAAACGGCCCCCAGCATCGCTGGGGGCCGCTTTCGTCGTGTCAGTGCGTCAGAACCTCCACAAGAACTGCGGGCATTGTCCCGCAACGACTGAACGGATGTAGACCCGCGCATCAGCCGCCGTCCCATCCGGCCCGAGCACCTGTCGCACGGTCACTGAGCTTTCCAAACCGTCCGGAGTGTTCCCCGCGGCCAGTAGCCGGCAGATGGCGTTGCCGGCCGGGTCGGCGTGGGCCACAGGTGTGGTCATGAGAGCCACGCTCGCGAGGACGACAAGCATGAGCCGCTTCATGGACGCACCGTGCCATTCCCGCTCGGCACGCCCGCCCACTGGTCGGCCAGCTCGGCGGCGCGCCCCAGTACGGGGATCAGTTCGCGCAATCGTGCTGCCGAAAACCCATTCTCGCTTTCGTCCTGCGCGAGTAGAGCGCCGATGTTGCCGAGGTCGCCGTTGCGGTCCTGCTCGGCATAGAGCACAACCCCGCCGAGGTCGGCCTGGATAAGCCGCTTATCGTCTTCGGGATCGAAGTTGCCGGCACTGGTCGTGCCGGCGGGCAGCGCAGGATTACAGACGGTACTAGCGGTCACCGTGCCACCTCCATAGCATCGAGCGCGCGGAGCTCGGCGCGACGTTGGAGGTCGTACCTGTCACCGTCGATGGTGATTCCCAAGAATGCGGTCAGGCCATCGGGACAGCGGCCCATATTGAGCGTCTGTTGCAACTCGGCGATGGCGTCACGTACGGCATCCGATGCGTTCGGGAACCAAGGCCGGACCGTCTCGGCGACCCGCTCGATAGGCACGATGGCCACGGCGCCGCTGTTGGGGTTGTAGATCGTTACCGCGCCCTCCTTGGCGGAATTAACGGCGTCGAGTTCGTCGGCCGCTGCGATCAGTGCCTCGCCGATCTGGCGGGCCTGGGCAGCGGTGATCGGCATGTCCGGGTGAATCGGGCCGGCCCAAATCTTCCACTCGTAAGTGCCGTCGATGTTCTGGAGACCGCCCGTCGAGATCGTCACGTCCTCGTCCAGCCAGCCCGACGCCTCGATGGTGACCGAGGTGGAGCCGTAGAACATCCGGCCGTCTCGATCCAAGGCTTCGGCGCGAGTAGCGCCTACGGGGATCGGGACAGGGATGGGGTTTGTGGCGGTGTTCATGCTCGGCATCATGGCAGCACCGTCTGACAGGTCCTCGGCGGTGCAGAGACAGCGATGGTTGCCGGCGTGCCCTGATTCGCGGACGCATCGACACATGCCGCTGAACTGGTCATCGCAGTCGATGTCTCCCTCGGCGGGGACGGTGGCGGCGGTCATGGCATCGAGCGAGCCGTCGGGGATGCTGCCCATCGTGGGACGGGTCGAGTCGACGGGGTGGCTGGCGGGCATAGTGACTCCTTCGGTTCCCGGAGCCAGCTACACCGATTGGAACCGTTAGCCCACACGTGGCCCATGTTGGGCGATTGCGAGGCCGGAAACCTGTTCTGACCTGCATCAAACCTGGTGCGCGGTACTGGGATTGAACCAGCCCGGTGTGGGTTTACGGTTTACCGGGTTGACCTGCACAAATAGTGGCTCTACCTGCGCAGACACGTAACAGTGTAGCAGGAACCGCGAGGAACGCAACGGCACGGCTGTAGAGTGGTTGAGGTCCCATTGAGGTCCCGACAGGAGGCGCCCGTGGTCCGCGGCGAAGGCAGAAAGACCCGCACACCAGGCACATTCGGCTCCGTTGACAAACGAGCCAAGGGTTACCGTGCCCGCTACGTGGGACCTGACGGCCGCCGGCACCTGGCCCCGACCCTGTTCCTGACCACCAAAGACGCCCGGGCGTGGCTCGCACTGCGCCACGCCGAGATCGTCAAAGGCCAGTGGATGCCGCCGGACGCAACCGACCGGCCGGCGCCACGGTTGACGTTCGCCACTTACGCCGAGCAGTGGATCGGCCACCGGACCCTCAAGACCCGCACCCGCGAGCACTACCGCCGGCTCCTCGACGTGCATCTGCTGCCGGCGCTCGGCGCCCTGCCGGTCGCTGCGATCACTGCCGACGACATCCGCAAATGGCACGCCGGGCTGCTACCGGACGCGCCGACGATGCGCGCTCACTGCTACGCGCTGGCCCGCACCATCATGGGCGATGCCGTACGGGACGGTAAGGCGGCCGCGAATCCGTGCGTGATCCGCGGGGCCGGCTCAGCGAAGCGAGCCACGCCGATCCGGCCCGCCACCATCCCGGAGCTGACCGCGATCGCCGACGCGATGCCGGAACCCTATCGGCTGACCGTGGTGCTCGGCGCGTGGTGCGCGATGCGGTTCGGGGAGATTGCGGAGCTGCGCCGCGGTGATGTCCAGGTGCGCGTCGGAGAGACCGCCGCGGACCATTCCGGCGTGGTTCGCATCCGGCGTGGTGTGGTCCGGGTCCGCGGCGGCCAACACGAGGTGACCACGCCCAAGAGCGCCGCCGGTGTCCGCGACGTCAACGTGCCGCCGCACCTGGTGCCGGCCGTCGCCGAGCACCTGGACCGGCATGTCGGGGCCGGCGCCGACGCCCTGTTGTTCCCGGCGGTGACGGGTGAGAACAGGCACCTGGCGCCCGGGTCGTTCAACCGCTGGTACTACAAGGCGCGGGAGGCCGCCGGCCGCCCCGACCTCCGGTTCCATGACCTACGTCATTCCGGGGCGGTGCTGGCCGCGGCGACGGGTGCGACGTTGGCCGAACTGATGGGCCGGCTAGGGCATTCCACCCCGCAGGCTGCTCTCCGCTATCAGCACGCGGCGATCGGCGCGGACAAGCGGATCGCGGCGGCGCTGTCGGCGTTGCTCGACAACCAACCATGAAACTCGCTGCACTGCCGCAGCTTTCCTAGAATGGATGTAGGTGTTCCTACCCAAGTCTGGCCGACCTGACCAGCGCGAGCATCCGCCAACGCGCACCATAGTTGTTTGATCGAAAGCCGTTGGCCCACTGTGCCAGTTCGCCCGAGGCGGTCGCGTCCGTCCGGCTGAGGCGCATCAGTCCCGGATCAGGTGGGGACTCTGGTGGCGCTCAGCGATAGCCCACACGTCTATCGCTAGGAGCATCACCATGCCCGTCGTTCGCAAACCTGACCGGCCGGCCGAGCGCATCGCGCCGGCGTTCACTACTCAGGCCGGCGCCGCCACCTACCTCGGCGTGACCGGCCGCACCATCCGAAACATGATCACCGATGGTCGGCTCCCCGCCTACAAGCTCGGGAACAGTCGCGCTGTTCGTATCCGCATTGCCGACCTCGAGGCAGTGTTGCGGCCCATCCCGACCGCGGCCGTTGGCGGTGCCGCATGAGTGACCTCGACACCCTGGAGGGCGTGTTCGATGCGCTGATCGTTGCCGCGTCGGCGACCGCCCAGGCAGCCGAACAGCTCGGCGACGACCGAGCGCTGGCCCGGCTGGCCGCCGACGCGGCCGACGCCGCCACCGAGGCGCAAGCCGCGGTCGGTTTCGCGCTGTGGCTCCGAACTGCGGATGACGCATTCCAGGAGTTCGCCGACTACGGCGCGGCGGCCGCCGCCGCTGCCGCCACGGAGAAGGAGACCACCTCGTGACCGAGGCCAAGACGATGGACACCGCCGACCGGCGGGCCGCCCGTAGGGCAGCGAACCAGTCCAAGTTCGACTGGTGCCGCGACATTGCCGCCGACCCGGCGGTGTCGCCGGCGGCCGGCCTGCTGGGCTGCATCGCCGCAATCGACAAGATGGGCAGCAATGGACGATTCAAAGCCACGCAGAAAGAATTAGGCCGACTGATCGGCGCCACGCCGCGCACAATTCGACGCGCCGTTACTGAATTAGCCAGCCTGAATTACTGGACCGTGGAACAACGGCCCGGCGCCAACGAATACGCAATCCTTGGCCGGGCTGCCCGGGCCGAATTGTGGCAGGCTGCCCAAAGTGAATGGCTCGATACGGTGCGAGAATGGCGGGATGCCGAATGTCGGTACGAATGCGAGGTCGCCGAACAGCAGCGTCGACAAGCGATCGCCGACTGGCTCGCCGCCGAGCAGATCGCCCGGGACGAGTTCACGATCCCGATCTACACCGCGGCATACGCACGGGCCGGCCACGCCGAGGCGGCTCGGCTCGCTGACCGCTGCTGGGAGCACCACCAGGCCGGGAATTTGCCTACGGTGGCCGGCGCGATCGCGTCGGTGACCAACTACCTGGATGAGCAGGACGTCGCCGCGGCCGAGGCCCCCGACAGGTGGACAGAAGCGCCGCCCGTGGCGGCGGATATGTCCACCCGGGAGGACACGATCGGTACCTCGGGTGGACAGAATCGGGCACCCGGGTGGACAGAACCGGTAACCCGGGTGGACACGGTCGATGCGCTGACCAGCGCAGACGATGATTCTCACAAGTATGTCAAGTCTGTCAAGACTGACAATCCCGCCTCCGCGGCGCCTGGCGGCGCCCGCGGGGCGGCGACCGGACAAGAACAGCATCGAGAACTACCCCGCAGCGCCGACGCGCTGCATCGGGTATGGCACCCCAACGACTGCCCGATGTGTGACCCACACGACGGCGTGTGGATCGACCCGGACGGCTACCCGGTGGTGCTGATGGCTGGCGACCCCGATTGGGACGACGGCACCGAGGTGGAAGTGGGGGCGTGTCGGCATTCCATCGGCGGCAATCTGGCTGAGATTGAGCGGCGTGCCGCGCAGTGTGGGCCGGGCGATTGGGGCGCCGCAAAAACTCGGTGGCTAGAAATTGATGCCGCGCTGGGGCATGAGAATTTCGATGATGAATACCGGGATGTGTCGGTATTCGATGCGCGTAAACGGTCGCGGTGCTGAAAATTGCCGGGCGTTCCTGCATTAGTTAGGCTGGAATTACCCCGGTAGGAAAGGATTTGATTGTGTCGTTGGATACGCGGACAGTTTCACGATTCGCCGATCACATGATGGTGGCGATGAAGGACCCTCGCACTGGTGAGGGATTCTGGTTTCTGTTCGACGACGAGGCCGAATGGGAATGGGCGAAGCTGAACGGCTCGCCGTTGAACACGGCGGTCCCGGAGCATGAGCGGCTTGGTTCGCTGCCGGATGAGTTCCGCGACATGTTGGGGCAGTTGCCACTGTGCGCGCTGGACGAGGAATTCGACCGGGGCGCGTGGGATCAGCACATGTGCGAGTGGCGTCACCGCCGCCGGCGCCGTGGGCAGGTGCAGCGGGGCGCCGGCGCCGGGCGGCCTGCTGGGCAATCCACGCCGTGACCGTGACGACGACAGCAGCGGTGGCGGCCGGCGCCGGGGGCGATCCTGGTGGCCGGCCGCCGACGTTCGGGATGCGTACCGGGTCGCAGCCGCGCTGCAGGCGCAGGTGATGTCGGTGCCGTGTCCGCAGTGGCGGTGTGCGGCGCCGGTGCGGGTGCGGTGCTCGACGCTGCTGGCCCGCGGGTATCACGTCGGCAGATTCGAGGCCGCCTTGCGTGTGCAGTTCGGGGACCTCGGCGGACACGCCGATGGTGTCGATGATCCGCCGTTGCGGCGTGGCCGGCGGCGTGGGCCGAAGAAGGCGGTGGCGTGATGGGCCGGCGGGGGTGGGTCGATGGCCGGCCGCCCGTGCCGCCGTTAGCGGTGATCAATCGAGCCAAGACGCACTGCGGTTCGTGTGGTGATCCGCTGGCCGGCGGGAACTTGTACCTCCACACGCCAGCCGATGGGCGGCAGCGTCGGCATTGCCGCCGTTGCCGCACCGAGCAGTCCCGGCGGCGCAGGCGCAGCGCCGCGAGGAACCCAAACCAGGTCGCCGAGCGGCGGCGGCCAGAAAAAGGAGGACGCAGAAAATGAGCGACCCGGAACACCCGGAGTTTTACCCACTACGGGCCAGCGCCGAGGCGATCCAGTTACAGCCCGTCGACGTGCAGTTCAGTTACGCCGGTTACGTCGATGGGGTGGACGTGGCCGCGGTGCACATCGCCGACAAGCGGGTCGGCGAGGTTGTGTTGCCGCTGTCGATGGACGGCGCCTACGCGATGGCGGCCGGCCTGTTGCAGTTGGTGGCCGGGCAGGACGAGCTGCGGGCCGCATGGTTGGAACGTAACACCGGAAGCGTTGCGGGGGAGGGCAACTGAGATGAGCGAGACCACGACGACAGCCGACAGCGCGCCGGCGGAGCCGGTGGAAGCTGACACCGAGGCCGGCGCCGAGGCTCTGGACAGCCCCACACCGAGAACCGGTACCGATGACACCACCGAGAGTGGGAACGGCCGCGAGGACGACGCACAGCCGCAGGACGACGCCCCGGAGAGTGGGAAGCTCAGCCGTGAAGCGGCGAAGTGGCGCACCAAGTTCCGGGACGCCGAGCAGCAGATCGCCGGCCAGACGGCCACCATTGAGCGGTTGCAGCGCTTGCACGTCGATGCGGCGATCACCGCGGCCGGCGTGAAACCCGCTGCCGTCTACGCGGTCACTGGGCTGGGCGATCTGCTCGGCGACGACGGGCTGCCCGACTTGGGCAGGATCAAGGCGGCAGTCGAGACCGCCCGCGCCGAACTCGGAATTGAGAAGCCGAACCCGTTTCGGGAGCACCGGCGCAATGGGCTGCAGTCCGGGGCCGGGGTGTCGCCGCCGGCGCGGGACGGGTGGGCGGCAGCGTTCAGCCCAAAGCCCGACCAGTAACGAAACTCGCGGGCGCCCACGGTGAGCCGGTAAAATTGAAGTGTTAGGTGCAGTTGGTCCACAGCGGTGACGCGAGGACGGGAAGGTGGGGCCGGCCGTCGAACTCCGGCCCCACCATCGCACCAACACACCGCCACCGGCAGGGCCGGGCGGCACCGCCGAACAGGCAGCCCAGCGGGCGCCCACGGCACCGAAACAGCAACGACATGCGCGTCAATGCTGCGGTGACGCGCCCGCACAAAAGGGACTGAAACACTATGGCTACCATGCCAATTCGCACCGGAGACGCCGCCTACGGATGGCGGCCCGATACCACCACCTTTGCGCCGGCCGACACCGTACCCGACGCCCTGATCTTGCAGACCGCAACCGTCTCCGGTGAAATCAACGGCGACCAGCCGAGCCTGCATGTCGCTTACGTCAACGATGCCGCGGCCGCCGAGTACGTCGCCGAGGGTACCGAGATTGACGACGAGGCCCCCGGCCTGGACGAGGTGCTGGTCAAGACTAAGAAGATTTCGCGCCTGGTCAGCCTCAGCAATGAGCAGTTTCACCAGGATGAGACCGCCGCGCAGGTCGCCACGTCGGTGGCCCGCGATCTGGTCCGCAAGGCTGACGCCTCGTACTTGGGCGACGACGGCACCAGCGGCACCCCGACCGGCCTGCTGCACGCGGCCGGGCTGATCGACGGCGACCCGATCACCGACAACCTGGACGCCCTCGTGGACCTGCTCGCCGAGCTGGAATCCAACCGGGCCACGCCCTCGGTGATCGTGCTCGATCCGCAGAGCTGGGCACGCATCCGCAAGTTGAAGGTTGGCGGTGTCAACACCAACGAGAGCCTGTTGGGCGCCGGCACCACCGACGCCACCCCGATGCTGCTGTCGCTGCCGGTGATCCGGTCGCCGTTCATCCCGGCCAACACTGGCCTGGTGATCGACCGGACCGCGATTGCCGCCGCAGTCGGCGACGTGAAGGTCGCGCAGTCTGACCACGCGCGTTTTCATGAGGACGCCACGGTGCTGCGCGCAACGTGGCGAATCGGCTGGAACCTGGTACGCCCCGAGCGGGTCGGCCGGTTCACCGTGGCCGGTGGCGACGACGGCGGCGCCGGCGAGGGCGAAGGCTAAGCCCAACAGAGATTTGCACCCCTGGGGGCCGGGATGGTTCCGCGTCCTCCAAAATGCGCCGGCCCCCCGGGGTGCATCACTAGACACCGGCCCACGGGGCGCGTACTTGGAAGCCCGTTACCGGGGCGCCCCGTGGGCCGGCCCCAACAACCAAAGGGGTACCTGGGCATACCGGGCCGCCCCACCCGATACCGGCCCCCACCGAGGGGCCGGGGCCGACCACCAGGAGGCCCCCAACATGGCAGCACTGAAACCACTACCGACGATCAAAGCCACACCACCGGCCGGCTGGCGGTTCTGCGATCGTTGCGGCGATGCGGTACGCACCAGCGCAGTGGACCGCGCCGGCTGCTGCTCACGCTGCGCCGGCTCACGACGACACCTCGAGCGCGAACTGGCAGTGCTGCACCAAGGCGACCGCTGATGATGGACGACAACACACAGACGCGACCGACACACGGCTGGAACCGTGGAGGTCGCACAGCATCGAGCCGAGTGACAACCGGCTGGAAATGGCGCCAAGTACGACAGCGAGCGCTGCACCGCGACAACTACCAATGCGTTGCGCCTGGTTGTGAGAACGACGCGCACGCCGTGGACAAGATCATGCCGGCCAGTCTCGGCGGTGACCCGTACGACCTCGACAACCTGCAGAGCTTGTGCCGACCGCATCACGCCGCCAAGACCGCGGCTGAAGCCGCGGCAGCAGCCGCGGCGCGACGTGCGGCGCCGAAGCCGCAGCGCCGCTCGAAGATTCACCCGGCCGACGTGCTGGCCGGCCGGGCCGAGCCGCAGTGAGAGGGTGGGGGGCGGCCCCGACCGGCGGGCGCGCTGCCGAGGCCGACATAGTGCGTGCCTCCGCGTGCGAAACTCGAAACTTTTGGGGGTGGCGCCGCCGGCGGGTGTCGCGTGCCGTTTTGGTGCGGACGGTGAGCGCCCTGGTGGCCCGGGTGGCCGAGCTGGAGGCGCGGTGCCAGTACCTCGAAGCGCAGAGGGCGCGGCCGCCGATTCTTGCGCTGGGATCGACGCCCGCGGTTGGGTTGTTGGGCCATGCCGACTGATTGCTAGGGCAAGACACGCCTGCGCGTCATCAATCCCCACGGATTGTCGTCGCCATCTCCTAGCCTTGATCGTATGGTTCCCAACACAGAGCTGGTCCCGATCGGAATTGTGCAGTGCGGTGACGCGGTAGTCGTGGATAACCACGGTAGGCAGATCGCGCTCGTCGTCCAAGAAAACTCGATCCATACGAGAGAACAAAGTGACGGAAACTTCGTCCAGTTCCATAGGCTGAAGTTTGACCCTGCGGCTAATGGTGAGCCAGCGCAGGTCGAAGCCGCCGCCGAGACTATGGTTCATCGGGTCGTGCGGTAACGGGCTGGTCGCCCACCGCCGACGCGCGTCTAACGACGTAACGCCGTATGCGGAGCGCTATCGATATCCGATGATGCGCTCAATCTAGCTTGCCGTGACGAACTTCCGTTTCATACACGCCGTCTCGGTGTGCCCTTACGCAACTGAGAGCGTCGAATTTCTTTGGGTAATCTTCGTCGGTCTTCCATCCGCAAGCGCAGTGTGCCCACCAGGTCCGTTCGTCGTAAGGCAGCTTGGGGTCACGCGCCTGCACTTCAAACTGATGGTTCCACCTTTCATATCGATCAGTGCCTATGCCTGCGATGATGTCATCGTAGGTCGGCGTTAGGACGTGAACGAATTTTTCATCTTCGGGTAGCCCGCCCTGCTCGGAGTAACCGTGGCCATAATCCAGATAGCTAGTACTCCCTGTATGGCACTGGCCCAGAAGGCGCGGCCGGACTCCTGCGGCGTGCATTTCAGTTATCCAGAAGAAAGTATGGTCGTTCGACCAAACGGATAGCCATCCTATTTGTTGACCATCGTCAAGCAGGGCGGCGACGGCGAACGGATTTACGTCATTTGGCCGCGATTCAAGGGTGATGTGTAGAGGCCCAAATGGCAGCGCATCGAACAGGTCTTGAAAATGTTGCGTACCGCCTACCTTACGCTCGCGCATTCCTGGAATGTCGATGGTTCGCAGAGTCGTCATTCACTTCCCTTGTCCGTGTGGCGTCGCCTTGTCTAGTCGGTCAGCCAGCGCGGTGGCGACGGCGGCGAGGTCGCGCAGCGTGGCGGCCTCGAAGAATCGGACCCGGCCGTCGTAGCCGTCGATGGTCAGTTCGGCGCCGTGAGTGACGGTGCCGTCCGTGTCGTGGAACTCCCATGCTTCGCCGGCGACGGTGCCGCCGATGACCATTGCGGTGGCACCGCACCATCCGCGGTGGGGGTCGGCGTCGGCCGGGTCGGGTGCGCTGGTGGTGAGGATCGTTACCGCGGTCACTGGGCCGCCTCGTTCCCGCACATCGCCTCCAGCATTCGGCGGTAGATCAGCCCACCGAGCGGGTTGGACATGTCGACTCGTGGGTCGGCGGGCACCAGCCGGTCGCCGCATTGCGCCCACCCGGAACCGAAGCCGCCACCCGGCTCGGGTGGTGCCGGCGCTGGGCCGGGGTCAGCGCCGGCCGGTGCGGCCACCGTCAGCAAGACGGCGACGATGCCGGCGAGGAAGCGAGCCATACGGGCACCATGCCATGCGGCGCCGACAACCGCGGCCATCATCGGGTCACCCCCAGGCTGCCGAGCACCTGGGCGGCCTCGACGTGGCCGGCGGCCTCGGTGACGACCTCGCGGCCGATGGGGCCTGTGAATGTCCATCCGCAGCCCGAGCAGCCGGCGTGCAGTTGCCCGGCGGCGGTGATGACTGCCTCGTGGCGGCGGGCGCGGCCGGCGGGGTGCCGATCCATCGCGGCGGCCAGCTCGGCGCTGTCGTCGCTGTTGTCGGCCGCGAGGTAGTGCTCGGCGGCGAGCCGGCGGGCGGTGTCCTCGGCGAACTGGCCGGGGCTGGTCCAGCCGCAGGTGCGGCAGGCGGCGCGGTAGCCGCGGCCGTTGGCGGTGGCGGCGCCCACGGTCACGTCGTGGTCGGCCTCGGCGGCCGGTGCGCTGGCCCGCTCACGCTCGGCGGCGGCGAAGATCGCGGCCGGCCCGTGCGGGCAGTCGCGGCCGTGGCCACCGATGCTGCGGCAGCAGCGGTGGAATGTGGAGTCGACCGGGTGGTCGGTCATGGTGGCCCCTATCGGGTTGCCACCGGGTCAGGTCCTATTCAGGTCCCGCGTGCTGGTCGTGCCGCCGATTAGGCGGGTTGACCTGCGTCGAACGTGGTGCGCGGTACTGGGATTGAACCAGCGACCTCTTCCGTGTCAGGGAAGCGCTCTCCCGCTGAGCTAACCGCGCTTAGAGCCAAGGAACGGAGGTGGAGACGGGAATCGAACCCGTGTGC
>Ga0164242_10001922_pt1 | contig 24343 bp, 20 predicted proteins | sample OricomgcompostMG_FD_108783 | JGI IMG/M metagenome (GOLD analysis project Ga0164242, IMG submission 108783) | Miracle-Growth compost microbial communities from Emeryville, California, USA - Original compost - Miracle growth compost (MG) ...
AAGCGGATCCGCCGCAACTCCATCCGCTCCGCCCTCGGGGCAGGGATCGCGCTGCTGAGCGAGGACCGCAAGTCCGAGGGCATCGTCCCGGAACTGACCGTGCGGGAGAACATCATCCTCGCGGTCACGAAGCGCGTCTCCACCGGGGGCGTGTTCTCCCGGCGCAAGGTCAACGCGCTGGTCAAGGAGTACATCGAGCGGCTGCACATCAAGGTCTCCTCCCCGGAGCAGCTGGTCTCCCAGCTCTCCGGCGGCAACCAGCAGAAGGTGCTGCTGGCGCGCTGGCTGGCCACGGAACCCAAGGTGTTCCTGCTGGACGAGCCGACGCGAGGCATCGACGTGGGCGCCAAGCTCGAGGTGCAACAACTCATCGACGAACTGGCCAGGCGCGGCTACGCCGTGGTCCTGATCTCCTCCGAGACCGAGGAGATCGTGGAAGGAGCCGACCGCGCCGTGGTGCTACGGGACGGCCGCGTGGCCGGCGAACTGGACGGCGAGGAACTGACCAGCTCCCGCCTGCTGCAGGAACTGGTCGGCACCGGGAAGGGAGAGGCAGCATGAGCCCGGACACGGCAACGCAACCAGCCGACCAGGACGGCGGGGCACCCACGCGACCCCGCGGCGTCGGGCACCAGGAAGGCGCCGCGAGGAAGGCCCCCAAGCCGGGCACGCCGGGCAAGGAGCGCAAGCGCTCCGGCCACGCGCGCACCTGGGTCGCCACCTACGGCGTCTACGTGGCGCTGGCGGTGCTGGTGATCATCAACGTGATCATCACCGACCACTTCATGACCGTCTCCAACCTGCGGCTGCAGCTCATCCAGACCGCGCCCGTGCTGATCGTGGCGCTCGGCATGGCCATGGTGATCGGCACCAAGGGGATCGACCTCTCCGTCGGCTCCGTCATGGCGCTCTCCGCCGCCGTGATGCCGCTGTACATCGGCTACGGCTCCGTGCCGGCCCTGCTGATCGGGCTGCTCATGGGCGTGCTGACCGGGCTGCTGGCCGGCTTCCTCGTGGCGGTGGTGGGGCTGCAACCCATCGTCGCGACGCTGGCGATCATGGTGGGCGGGCGCGGACTGGCCAACGTGATCGGTGGCTCCATCAAGTCCCTGAACGATCCGGGTGTGGTGGCCCTCGGCACCGACTCCGTCCTCGGGATCCCCTACACGGTCCTCATCGCGTTCGTCGCGGTGCTGATCGTCGCGTTCCTGATGCGCCGCACCACCTTCGGGCTCTCCGTGGAGGCGATCGGCGGGAACCGGCGCGCGGCCCAGCTGGCCGGCATGCGGCTGCGCTCGGTGCTGTTCACCGTGTACATCGTGGCCGGCGTGCTCGCGGCGCTGGCCGGCCTGATCGTCGCGGCCCGCACCCAGGCCTCGGACCCGCGCACCGTGGGCCTGCTGATGGAACTGGACGCCATCTCCGCCGTGGTCATCGGCGGCACGTCCCTGAACGGCGGGCGCGTGCGCGTGCTCGGCACCGTGGCCGGAGCGCTGCTGATGCAGCTGATCGTGGCCACCCTCGTCTCCCACAACGTCCCGGACTCCGTGGCGCAGATGGTCCAGGCCGTGGTGGTCCTCGCCGCGGTGTTCACCCAGGTGGGAAGGCGGAAGGCATGAGCACGGCTACCCTTCAGGGATCCACGGGTCCCGAGACGCCCAAGGCGGGCAAGGCCGCCCTGGCCCAGCGCCCGGGCACCGCAGCGATCCTCTCGCGGATCGCCCAGCGCAACGGCGCCATCGTGGTGCTCGCCCTGCTGGTGATCGTGATGATCTTCGCGTTCCCCGGCTTCGGCTCGGCGGGCAACCTCACGCAGATCGCCCGGCAGGCCAGTTTCTACGCGCCCCTGGCGCTGGGGCTGACGTTCGTCATCTTCACCGGCGGGATCGACCTCTCCGTGGGCTCCGTCTTCGCCCTCGGCGGCGTCATCGCGGCGTGGGCCTCGCAATGGGGCTTCCTGCCCGCCCTGATCGCCCCGCTGCTGGTGTGCGGCGCGGTGGGCCTGGCCCAGGGCGTGATCGTGGCGACCACCCGCATCCCCGCGTTCATCGTGACGCTGGGCGGGCTGCTCTTCGCCCGCGGCCTGCTGCTCTTCATCACGGACGAGGGCTCCATCACCCACCCCGTGACCGCTTCGAGTGGGTTCAGGGGCCTGGCCGGCGGGTCCTTCCTCGGCCTGGGCAACACGGTCTGGATCGTCATCGTCCTCTTCATCGTCGGCGTGATCATCTCCCGCCGCACCTCCTACGGCGTCACCCTCCTGGCCATCGGCGGCCAGGAGGAGGCAGCCAACCTCATGGGGTTGCCCGTGCGCCGTTCGCTGATCATCGCCTACACGGCCTCCGGCGCCCTCGCCGGCCTGGCCGGGGCCATGACGGCCTCGTACACCGGCTCCGGCGTCACCACGCTCGGGGTCGGGCTGGAGCTCACGGCCATCTCCGCCGTGGTCCTCGGCGGCACCGTCCTCACGGGCGGCGCCGGAACGGTCATCGGTTCGCTGGCGGGGATCACCCTCCTGCAAGTCGTGGCCAACCTCATCAACCGGCTCGGCCTGACGAACTCCAACTGGCAGTCGGTCGTCAACGGTGCGCTGCTCGCCGCCGTTGCCGTGGCGCAGATCTACCTCTCCAAGGTCCAGGCGCGCCACACCGGTCCCGCGGCCACGGCGGAGGAGGCGGCACTGGATGCCTCCCCGGCCGGGACGTCGCCAGACGGCGTCGCACGCGGCACGTCCGAGGGCACCGCGCCCGAGGGCGAACAGGGACCACCCCGCAGTTCCGACACCTAGGCAAAGGAACATCCCCCATGCAGACACGACGGCGCGGCCTGCCCGCCGGCGTGGTGATGGCGTTCGCCCTCGCGGCGAGCCTCGTCACCGCAGTTCCGGTCCAAGCAGCCACACCCACCCAGAAGCCGAGCAACACCGAGACCACAGCCCACACCGGCCTGCAGGCGCAGTACTACCTCGCGGACCCGGCCAACGACTTCGCGTTGAGCGAGCTGAAGGCCACCCTGGTGGAGCAGAAGATCGACGTGGCCAACCAGGTCCCCCTCTATCAGCGCTACACCGGCAAGACCGAGAACACCGGCGTGCGCTACACGGGAGAGCTCGTGGCCCCGCGCGAGGGTGACTACACGTTCGTGGCCACGGGTGACAACGGCTTCCGCCTGAACCTCGACGGCAAGAACGTGATCGACTGGTGGGTCAACGAGTGGGATCAGCCGCAGACCGGCACCGTCCACCTCACGGCCGGCGAGCACGCCCTGGACTTCAGCCAGTTCCAGGCCACGGGCGGCGCGCACGTGAAGCTGGAGTGGTCCGGCCCCGGGCTCGCCCGCCAGGTGGTCCCCACCTCCGCGTTCCGCCTCCCCTCCGACTACACGGGGGAGTGGGCCGACGTCGCGGTGGATCCGTCGGGTGAGAAGGTCCAGGCGGTGTTCGACGCCGCGTTGCGCGGTTCCGCGGGCAACGGTCACGTCTCGCTGCTGGTGGACGGGCGCGACTACCCGGTCACCTCCACCGCGGTGGGCGCCTCCACGCTCACGGTGAAGGTGAAGAGCCCCATCATCAAGGGCACCGACGTGCGCCTGGCCTATGACGGCAAGGGCTCCCTGAGCCGCAAGGGCACCGCGGTGAAGGCCTTCGACCTGCCCGCCACGAACGCCTCCGAGTACCGGATGAGCACCCCGTGGGCGTCCAAGGTGAACCCGAAGAACCCGCTGCCGGAGTACCCGCGCCCGCAGCTGCAGCGCAGCGCGTGGAAGAGCCTGAACGGCGCGTGGACCCTGGCCACCCTCAAGGAGGGCGACAAGGCACCGCTGGGCACCAGCCGCGGCTACGGCCAGAAGGTCACCGTCCCGTACCCGCTGGAGTCCACCCTCTCCGGGGTGGGGCACCATGAGGACCACTTCGCCTACCGCCGCAGCTTCACCGTCCCCGCCTCCTGGCGCGTGGGCCACGGGCAGCGCCTCAAGCTGCAGTTCGGCGCCGTGGACTATGACGCCACTGTGTACGTGAACGGCAAGCAGGTGGCCCACCACGTGGGCGGCTACGAGGCCTTCTCCGCCGACATCACGAAGGCACTGCGTCGCGGCGAGAACGAACTGGTCGTCCAGGTCACCGACACCACCGGCAACCAGCCGCGCGGCAAGCAGGACCCCAACCCCTCCGGCATCTTCTACACCCCGTCCTCCGGCATCTGGCAGACCGTGTGGATGGAGCCGGTCCCCGAGGACTCGATCGGCTCCGTGAAGACCGGCAGCGACCTGGACAAGGACACCATCCTGGTCACCGCGGCAGGCACGGATCCGACGCAGGCCGGCACCGCGACGTCGGGCACCAGCAAGCACCGTGGTGACCGCGTGAAGGTGACCGTCACCGACGGGCACCGCGTGGTCGGCACGGCCACCGGAACCCTCGGCAAGCAGCTCGCCGTGCGCGTGCGCAACCCGCACCTGTGGACGCCGGATGACCCGCACCTGTACAACCTCACCGTGACCTCCGGGCGCGACACCGTGCGCTCCTACGTCGGCATGCGCTCCATCAGCGTCGGGACGGTCAACGGGCAGCAGAAGGTCCTGCTCAACGGCAAGCCCACCTTCCTGCTCTCCACCCTGGATCAGGGCTACTGGCCGGACGGCGTGTACACCGCGCCCACCGACCAGGCGCTCGCGTGGGACATCCAGCAGACCAAGGATTTCGGCTTCAACACGATCCGCAAGCACATCAAGGTGGAACCGGCGCGCTGGTACTACCACGCGGACCAGATCGGCATGCTCGTGTGGCAGGACCTGCCGGCCAACAACGGCGGCAACCAGGACGAGGCCTCCCGCGCACAGTTCACGGCCGAGGCCAAGCAGATCGTCTCGCAGCTGGCGTCCTCCACCTCCGTGATCGGTTGGGTGACCATGAACGAGGGCTGGGGCGAATGGAGCAAGGAGGGCACGGGCGAACTCGCGACGAACGTGAAGTCCTGGGACCCGACCCGGCTCGTCAACGCGCACTCCGGTGTGAACTGCTGCAACTCGCACGGTGACTCCGGCAAGGGCGACGTCATCGACTGGCACATGTACACCGGGCCCGCGTTCCCGCACCCCGACAAGACCAGGGCGGCGATGGACGGCGAGCACGGTGGCTTCTCCCTCTCCGTGGCCGGGCACGTGTGGCCGGGCGGCTCCGTGAACCCGTACGGCGAAGTGGCCTCCTCCGCCGAGCTCACCGAGGCGTACGTGAAGAACACGGCGGCACTGGTGCGCGCGGCAGGGGACGACCTCTCCGGCTCCGTGTACACGCAGCTCACCGACGTGGAGGGCGAGGTCAACGGACTGTGGACCTATGACCGTCGCGTGCAGAAGATGGACAAGAAGGCCGTGCGGGACATCAACCGCCAGGTCATCGCGGCCGGCTCCGAGACGGTGCCGCGCTCCGTGGGTGGGAAGAACGGGGTGGCTTCGTGGAAGCTCGATGAGGGCCGCGGGTCGGTGGCGAGGGACTCCTCGCGCTACCACCACACCCTCTCGCTGGGCTCCGCCGCCTCCTGGGCGGCAGGTGTCTCCCGTTCCGGGCTGTCCTTCACCGGTTCCGCCGCCTCCACCGCGACGGCGCAGGTGCCGCAGCTGGACACCACCGGGAACTACACGGTCTCCACGTGGGTGAAGCTCTCGTCCCTGCCGGCCAAGGGTGGCTACGCGACGTTCGTCAGTGCGGACGGCAAGGACGGCAAGAGCCCGTTCTTCCTGCAGTACGGCAACGAGGCGGACGTGAACGGCTTCGCGTTCTCCTACGCGGGCGGTCCGCGCGCCGTGGCCTCCGGGCCGGCCGAGGTGGGGAAGTGGTACCACCTGGTGGCGGTGCGCTCCGCGAGTGATCGGACCCTGTCGCTGTACGTGAACGGGTCCCTGGCCTCGACGGTGCCGGCCTACGGCTCCGGCGCAGGCACGGGCACCGTGGCCCTTGGCCGCGGACAGTGGGAGGGCAACCCGGTGGACTTCCTCACCGGCAACGTGGACGAGGTCCGCCTCTGGGACCGCGCCCTGAGCGCCCGTGAGGTAGCCCGCCTCTGACCGCAATTTCTCACGTGAGCGTCCATTGGGCGTTCAAGTGTCCAATCACAGGGCACGTTTGGCGGCGGGGCGTTCCGTGCGGGTCACGGGGCGCCCCGCCGTCGCGTCCGGGCGCGGCTGAGGTGCGGTGCAGTGTCCGCCCGTAGTGCCCGACGGCGTGTGGTGACCTTGCGCGCGTGAGGTCACCCCACGCCGTCGTGCACCGCAATTTCTCACGTGAGCGTCCAATGGGCGTTCAAACGTCCAATCACAGGGCACGCGGGGACGCTGCGAGGCGCGTTGTCCACAGGCGGCCCGACGCCGGGTGCACCGCCTCCGCGCGGAGGCCATGCTGAGGGGATGGATGCTCACATGGTGGCGTGGGATGGCGTGACGACGCTCGGCGGGGAGACCCGGACCCTGGTCCGGCGACGCGAACGAGGGGAGGTCATGCGGATCCGACCGCGCGTCTACCTCGACGTCGACACGTGGGCCGAGCTCCCGCCCTGGCGCAGGTACGGCCTGGTGTGCGCCGCGCTCGCCGCGTCGAAGCCGTGGACCGTGTTCGTGGGGCCGACTGCGGCGTACCTGCACGGCGTCGGGCTGCCGGAGGTCCCGCCGGAGATCCACGTGCAGCTTCCCCTGGATGCCCGGGCGCGTCGGCATCCCAGCGTCACGGACTTCGTAGACGGCGCCCGAGGCAGGCAGCGGTGGGGACTGCTGGGAGTACCGGGGGACGTCGCACCGGTCGGCGTGCAGGGACTGCGCGTGGCACCGCTGGCGACAGTGGTCGAGTCGCTGGCCGTGGAGGCGGACCTGCTGACCGCCGTGACGGCCATCGACGCGCTTCGACACAGCCTGCTCGGGATGGGCGCGGCGGAGGCCGAGCTCCTGGACGCGTGGATTCACGGGCGTTCGGACGCTGCAGCGGCTCGCATCCGGCGGGCCTGGGACGCCTCCGACGCGCTCGCCGAGAGCCCACTCGAGTCGGCGTTCCGGGTGGGCGCCGTCAGGCTCGGGTTCGCCCGACCGCAGCTGCAGCTGTCGATCGGGCCCTACCGGGTGGACGCGGCCTGGCCGGGTGCGCGCCTGGTGGCCGAATGCGATGGGGCCGCCAAGTACGGCGCCACTGCGGAGGAACAGGTGTTGGCGCGGACGCGGGAACGAGAGCGCGAGGAGTACATCAAGGCCCAGGGCTTCCACGTCTTCCGCGTCACCTGGGACGACGTCGCAGATCTGAGCCGGCTAAGGCTGATCCTCAGTGGGAACGGCGTCCCACTCGCGGAGGCGCATCGCCCGCGCAGGGCGGCGTAAAGGCCCTGCTGCGGGCGCGCCGTGCACTGTGACTGGGCGTATGCCTGCCCATTGGACTGGCACGTGAGAAATTGCGGTACAGGTGGGGTCAGGAATCGGGGTCCAGGCGGACGCCCGCGTCGGCCTTGACCGGGAAGATCGTCGGTTCGGGGTGACCCGCTGCCACCACCGCGGACCTCACTTCGGCAGCCACCGCCGCAGCGTCCGCCGTGTGCACCAGTGCGATGGCCGCGCCCCCGAAGCCACCGCCGGTCAGCCGCGCACCCAGCGCCCCGGCCGACACCGCCGCAGCGACCGCCGCGTCCAGCGCCGGTGTGGAGATCTCGAAGTCGTCCCGCTCCGAGGCGTGACCCTCGGTGAGCAGGGGTCCGATCTCCTCGGCCCGCCCCGACGTCAGCAGCGCAGCGATCTGCGCCACCCGCTCCGTGTCCGACACGATGTGTCGCGCCCGCCGGTACAGCACCTCCGGCAACAGCTCCCGCTTCGCCTCCAGCTCGGCCAAGGACAGCGAACCGAGCAGGGGCACCTCCAACAGCCGTGCCGCCTCCTCGCACTCGGCCCGGCGCCGGCCGTAACCACCCGTCGCGTGATCATGCCGTTCGGTGGAGTCCATGACCAGCAGCTCCAGCCCGGCGCGCTCGAAGCCCAACGGCACCAGCTCCGGGGCGGCCCCCGACGCGGAGAAGTCCAGCCGTACCGCGTGGTCCGCCTGGCCCAGCAGGATGGCGGACTGGTCCATGGTCCCGGTGGGGGAGCCCACCACCTCGTGCTCCACGCGCTGCGTCAGAGCGATCAGCGACGAGCGGGAGAACTTCAGCGACCACAGCGCGGACAGCCCCACCGCCGTGGCGCACTCCAGAGCATGCGAGCTGGAGACGCCCACCCCCACGGGGATGTTGGACGTGACGAGGGCGTCGAAGCCGTGCACCGAGGACAGATCGGCCACGGACCCGAACACGCGAGCCACCCCGAGCAAGTAGGCGCTCCAGCCGCTCAAGGGTTCATCCCCGAGGACGGCATCCAGGGAGGACTCCACGATGGATGCGGAGAACGTGCTGCGCACGCGGATCCGCCGATCCGGCCGTGCCCGTAGGTGGAGCGTGGTGCGGCGGTCGATCGCGAAGGGCAGCGCTGCGCCCCCGTTGTAGTCGGTGTGCTCTCCGATCAGGTTCACGCGGCCGGGCGCGCTGACCACCAGGGAGGCGCCGGTCCTGACGGCGGCGTCGAAGTCGCTCATGCCGTCAAGGCTTCCACGGGGACGGCACGGTCGGAGCGCGCCACGGCGTCGCGCAGTCGGGCCGCGGCGTCCTCGGGCGCGACATCGGAGACCCAGGCGCCCATCGCGGACTCGCTGCCCGCCACGTACTTGAGCTTGTCCGCGCTGCGGCGTGGGCTGGTGAGCCGCCACGTGAGCCGCACGTCGTCCCGGTGCGCATGCACCGGCGCCTGCATCCACGCGGCGATGTACGGCAGCGGAGCGTCGTAGAGCGCGTCCAGTGCTCGGGTCAGCCGCAGGGTGATGACGGCCAGTTCGTCCCGCTCGGCCACCGTGGTCGCGGCCAGGTCCGGCACGTGGCGGTGCGGCATGAGGTGCACCTCGAGGGGCCAGCGCGCGGCGAAGGGCACGAAAGCAGTGAAGTACTCGCCGGCCAGCACCACGCGCGGCCCGGAGCGTTCCGCCTCCAACAATTCGGGGAACAAGTCGGGCCGCGCGGCGACGGACGCGCAGATCCGCTGCATGGTGGCCGGCACGTACGGGTACGCGTAGATCTGCCCGTGCGGGTGCGGCAGCGTCACGCCGATCTCCAGCCCGCGGTTCTCGAACGGGAAGACCTGCGCGATCCCGGGCAGCGCACCGAGCGCCTCGGTCCGCTGGGCCCACGCCTCGATGATGGTCCGCGCCCGCACCGTGGACTGCGTCGCGTAGGAACCGGCATGTTCCGGGCTGAAGCAGACGACCTCGCAGCGACCGCCGGCCACGGTCTCGGCCTGTAGCTGCGCGGGCCGCGAGAGCGAGGCCCCGGGCTCCGGCAGCGCCGGCCCGAAGGAGGGGGAGCGGTTCTCGAACACGGCCACGTCGTAGCGGTCGGGGATCTCGCTCGGATTGCTCGGGGTCTGCGGCGCCAGCGGGTCGAACTCGGCCGGCGGCAGGAACGCGCGGTTCTGCCGGGCGGTGGCGATGGAGATCCACTCGCCGGAGAGCTGGTCGTAGCGCATCCGTGCGGTGACGGGGCGCGGCTCGGGCGGGCGCCGGTCCGGTCCCGGGACGCGTTCCGGCGCGCCGGGATCGTCGAAGTAGATGAGCTCGCGGCCGTCGGCGAGCGAGGAGGGCGTGATGCGCACGCCGGAGGGGTTGGTCTGCACGGCCATCCTCCCCACGTCGCCAGAACTGCTCATAACCGAACACTATGCACCAGTTCCGATGTTCGCAAGTGTTCGTTTTGGATTGATTCCGTCTCGGTGCACGACGCCGCCCGCCCGGCCCCGCGCGCACCGTCACCGACGCGCGGGGCCGGGCCACGCGACGTCGGGCACAAGAGGCCTCACCGCGGCCCCCAGCCCTCCGAGGACCGGGCCGGAACGCCCCTAGAATGGTGAACCATGAGCCTCATCGCTTCCCTGCCCACCGTCACCGACGACACGCCAGTACGCGTGCGCTTCTGCCCCTCGCCGACCGGCACCCCGCACGTGGGCATGGTCCGCACCGCCCTGTTCAACTGGGCGTACGCGCGCCACACGCAGGGCACGCTGATCTTCCGGATCGAGGACACGGACGCCGCGCGGGATTCCGAGGAGTCCTTCGAGCAGGTCATCGACGCGCTGCAGTGGCTGGGCATCGACTGGGACGAGGGCGTGCGCAAGGGCGGCCCGCACGAGCCGTACCGGCAGTCCGAGCGCGGCGAGATCTACCAGGACGTCATCGCCAAGCTCGTGGACGGCGGCTACGTCTACGAGGACTTCTCCACGCCGGCTGAGGTCGAGGAGCGCCACCGCGCCAAGGGCGAGGACCCCAAGCTCGGCTATGACAACTTCGACCGTGACCTCACCGAGGAGCAGAAGGCCGCCTTCCGCGCGGAGGGCCGCGAGCCCGTGCTGCGCCTGCGCATGCCGGACGAGGACATCACGTTCACCGACCTGGTCCGTGGCGAGATCACCTTCCGCGCGGGCACCGTGCCGGACTACGTGGTGGTGCGCGCCAACGGCAAGCCGCTCTACCCGCTGGTGAACCCGGTGGACGATGCGCTCATGGGCGTCACCCACGTGCTGCGCGGCGAGGACCTGCTCTCCTCCACGCCCCGGCAGATCGCGCTGTACAAGGCGCTCATCGAGATCGGCGTGGCCAAGTACATGCCGCTCTTCGGCCACCTGCCGTACGTCATGGGCGAGGGCAACAAGAAGCTCTCCAAGCGTGACCCGGAGTCCAGCCTGTTCCACCTGCGGGACATGGGCTTCATCAAGGAGGGCCTGGACAACTACCTGGCGCTGCTGGGCTGGTCGCTCTCCGCCGACGAGGACATCTTCACGCTGGACGAGCTGGTCGCGGCCTTCGACATCCACGACGTGCTCGCCAACCCGGCCAAGTTCGACCTGAAGAAGGCCGAGGCCATCAACGGCACGCACATCCGCCGCCTCGACCCGGCCGACTTCCGCGAGCGCCTGGTCCCGTACCTGCGCGCGGCCGGCCTGGTCTCCGATCCGCTGACGGCGCGAGAGTCCGAGATCCTCGACGCGGCGGCGCCGCTGGTCCACGAGCGCGTGCAGCTGCTCGGCGAAGCCCCGGAGCTGCTCGGTTTCCTCTTCACGGCGGATGCCGACCTGGAGGTCGCGCCGGATGCCCTGAAGAAGCTCCCGGAGAACCTGGGGGAGGTGCTCGACGCCGCGGTGTCGGCGCTGGAGGGCGTCGAGGAGTTCCGCACGGAGCAGATCGAGGCGGCGCTGCGCGCCGCGCTGATCGACGGGCTTGGCCTGAAGCCGCGGCTGGCCTTCGGGCCCGTTCGCTCCGCGGTGTCCGGCCGCCGGATCTCCCCGCCGCTCTTCGAGTCCCTGGAGATCCTGGGCCGCGAGTCCACGCTGGCGCGCCTGCGCGCCTTCCGTGAGCAGCATGCCTGAGTCGGTCTCCGCACACGCCGCGGCGCCGTCCCTGGGGGAGTCCTCCCGGGGCGGCGCCGCGGCGCATCCGGGCCGGGTGGGTGTCCTCTTCGACGTGGACGACACGCTGGTGGATCTGCGCAGTGCGATGAGGTCGGCGCTGCTGACGGCGGCTGCTTCGGAGCTGGTTGGAGTTTCCGCTGAGAGCCGCGAGGCGTTCGTGGAGCACTTCAGCCGGGATGAGGCCGGCTACTACGACCGCTACGTGGACGGGGAGCTGAGCTTCGCGCGGCAGCGGCATCTGCGGCTCGCTGCGGCGCTGTCCGTTCTGGGGCGTGAGCCGTCGGTCGGCGAGGACGCGTTCAACGAGGTCTTCGAGGCCGCGGTGGTGGCCGGCTGGCGGGCCTTCGACGACGTGCAGGCGGTGCTGGACGGGCTCGACGCCGCCGGCGTGCCGTACGGGGCCGTGACGAACAATCTGGAGGCGTACCAGCGGCGCAAGCTGGCCGGGTCCGGGCTGTCGCGCGTCAGGGTGGTGATCGGCTCCGACACGGCCGGTGCGCCCAAGCCGGACGCGCGCTCCTACCTGGCTGGCGTGGCCGCGCTGGGGACCGACGTGGAGCGGACCCTGATGGTGGGGGACAACCCGGTGCACGATGTGGCCGGGGCGCGCGCTGCCGGGCTGCCCGCACTGCTCGTGGACCGCTTCGGGCGGCACCCGCAGGAGGACTCCGTGACGGGTCTCACGCCGGTCCTCGAATGGATCAAGGCCGAAGTCGGAGCCTGAGATGTGCCTCTGATCCGCGTCATCATGCGGATTCTTGGGGAGGGTCCCTCCGCTCCGTTTGGGGGAGGCGCCGATTTGGTGTGGCGGGCGGGAGTCGGGTAGGCTGGTCTCTCGTCCGGCGCTCCTCGGAGCGAGGGACAACAATGGGATATGGTGTAATTGGCAACACGACTGATTCTGGTTCAGTTATTCTAGGTTCGAGTCCTGGTATCCCAGCTGGATCCGCAAGGATCCGCATTGATGATCTCCGATCATCACGCGTCCGGCCCCATCGTATAGCGGCCTAGTACGCCGCCCTCTCACGGCGGTAACGCGGGTTCAAATCCCGCTGGGGTCACGGTCGCGAACCACTCGGTAAGAGTGTTTCGCCCCAACGCGGCCCCATCGTATAGCGGCCTAGTACGTCGCCCTCTCACGGCGGTAACGCGGGTTCAAATCCCGCTGGGGTCACGAGAAGCGAAAGCCCCCGGTTCTGCACCGGGGGCTTTCGCATTTCCTGAGGGCTTCTCGGAACTCACCGCCTTCTCACGCGGCGCTGGGCGCGAAGATGGTCCGCACCGTGGCCGCGATGACCGGCTCCGGGTCGAGGTCGGCGTGCCGCCCGATCACGTGCAGGTACAGCCCCTCGAAGCACGTGGCGATGAGTTGGACGCCCAGCAGCGGGTCCGGGGCGCCGAGCTCCACCAGGGCCGGCAGGATCGCCCGCTCGATGTCGACCCGCGCGGCACTGAGCGCGGTTCGGACGGCCCCGTCGTGCCCGCCCTCCACGATCAGGGCGAGCCGGGCGGCCGTCATGGTGCGGGACGGGCCGGTGAGGTGGCGGAAGAGGTCCGTCAGGGACGCGGCGAACTCCTCCGGGGTGGCGGCGGTGAAGCTGCCGGCGATCCTGGGCATCTCGCTCGCGACCATGTACTCGCAGACCCCGAGCAGGAGTGCCTCGCGCGTCCGGAACACATTGGAGGTGGAACCCCGTGGGAAGCCGGCGCGCTCGTCCACGCGCAGGTGGGTGAGGGAGCGGATGCCGCCGCTCGCGAGCAGCTCGATCGCTGCGGTGATCGCGCGGTCGCGTTGGCTTCTCATGCGCCGAGGCTACTACGCTCGCAGTGACAGAACACTGCGAACGTAGTATACTTCGCCCATGTCGCTCCTCGGCGTCCTCGCGGCGCTCGTGCTCCTCCTCCTGGCGGCAACGGCAAGCCTGGGGGTCGTCTCCCTCCGGGCCTGGTGGCTGCACCGCACCGTCGGGTTCCCGGCGAGGAGGAGCGCCGCCCACATCGCCCTGCAGGCGCTGGGCCTCGCGGTGTGGCTCCTCTTCCTCATCGCGCTGCGGCCGTGGATCGCCTGGGCCGCGTTCGTCCTCATCACCGCCGGTCAGGTCCTGGGCGACCTGCTCATGTTCGCCAGCCATCGGGCGCGCCATGGCGGTGCGCGGACCGGCGGGTATGGGGCCGTTGCCCTCGAGGTGCTGGGGTTCTCCCGCCCGGCGCCGGCACTGCACGCGATCATCGGAGCGCTCGCCTGGTTCGGCATGCTCGCCGTCTGCCTTGTGGCGACGTTCCAGTGACGGTCCGTTCGAGCTGCGCCCGGTGCCGTGGACGCCGGGGCTCACCGCAGCGAAGACACCCACCTCCACCTCGGACTGGAGATCGTCATGAACGTCCTTGTCACCCCGGTTCTCATCGTCCTCATCGGACTGTTCGTCCGCTCCCGCCTCATGGCGGTGCTCCTGTACCTCGTCATCGAAGCGATCCTCTTCACGTTCCAGACGCTGACCGTCCTGCTGGGCTGGCTGAGCGGCGAACTCTCGGTGTTCGGGACGGGCGCGTTCGGCCCGTCGCCGACCGGCGTCCCGGTGACCCTCGACGAGTCTGAGCTGTGGTCCTACGGCCTGGTGAACCTCGGCATCATGCTCATCGGTGTGGCCCTCATCCTGCTGCTCGTGACCCTGCGCAATCGCAGCCGCGCCCGGAAGCGGTCCGTGGCTGCCGTTTGACGGGGTTCGTTCGACGCGTGCCGTCATCACGCCTTCCGTCACGCCCCCGTGCCGTGCGGCCCCGGCCCGTACGGCAGAATGCCGGGAGTGAGCACTGAGCAGAGCAGCGCGGCAGGCGAGCAGACCGTGTCCCAGGTGGACGAGGCCGCCATCATTGCCCTGCTGCAGCAGCATTACCCCGTCACGACCCAAGGCGTGGAGATCGGCCCGGGCGACGACGCGGCTGCGCTGCATCTCCCGACCGGTCGTGTGCTCACCACCGTGGACACGCTGGTCCAGGGCCTGGACTTCCTACCCGTCTGGCCCTGCGGCTACCGCACCACGGGGGAGGACCTCGGCTACAAGTCCGCGGCCCAGAACCTCTCCGACATCAACGCGATGGGCGGTGTGCCCCGCGCCGGTTTCGTCACCCTCTCACTGCCCCCCGACACACCGCTGAGCTGGGTGGCCGGCTACGCGCGCGGCGTGGCCCAGGCGGCGGCTGACCTCGGTGCCGACCGCTTCGGCGTCCTCGGCGGCGACCTCAGTTCGGCGGGTGAACTCCAGATCGGCATGACCGTCCTCGGGGAGGCGGAAGGCCCTGTCCTCACCCGCTCGGGGGCGCGCCCCGGGGACCGGCTCCTCGTGGCGGGTGAGGTGCTCGGCGCCGCCGACGCGGCACTGAGCCTGCTCACGAGCGCAACCCCGCCACGCGGCGTCGGGCAGCGCGTCCTTCAGGCGCTCTTCCGCCCGCGCCCGCCGCTCGGCGCAGGGGCCGCGCCCGGGCTCACAGCGGGTCTTGACCTCTCCGACGGGTTGGTGCGCGACGCCGCTCGGCTGGCTTCCGCGTCCGGCGTCGCCTTGGCGCTGGGGGAGGCGGAGCTCGAAGTAGAGGCGGAGCGACTGCGGGAGTTCGCGGGGGAGTGGGCCGGGGACGCCCTGCGCCGGGTGCTCTACGGCGGCGAGGACTTCCTGTTGCTGGCCACGTGCCGGGGTGTCGACCCCGTGCCGGACGGCTTCCGCCAGATCGGTGAGGTGCGCGAGGGCTCCGGTGTGTGGCTGGGCCGGCGCGAGCTCACCACGGAGCAGGGCTGGGACCACTTCGGCTGACGATCGCAGATCGCCCGTCGGGCTCGGTTACGCGTCCGGCAGCCGGCGGCTCCAGGTCGCCGGCGATTGTCGGTCATGCGCCACGGCGATCACGGTGACAGACACCTCGTGAGTGACATACACGAGCGTGAAGGGAAATCGCTGAAGCGACCAACGTCTGACATCGGCTCCCGGACCTCGTCCAGGAAGTCACGGGCAAGATCAGGATGGATCTCCGCGTACCACTTCGATTCTGCCTCGAGGTCTGTCTTCGCTGCAGACCCGAGCAGGACTCGCATCAGCGCACCGGCAGCGCGTTCCGGAGCTGGTCCACGTAGGCAAGCGCATCGGTCACTTGCTCACCCCCGGCGAGGAGTTTGGAGACGCGGCGATCCACTTCCTCCCCCCACTCGGCCGAGAGTTCTCTGTCCTGCGTCGTGGGATCCGGTTCCAGGCTACGTAGGCCCGCGTGGATCACGGCTGCGCGAGCAGCAGGGGCCGACGCAAGCAGCGCCTGCTCCACCTGTTGCATCTCCTGTGTCATGAATCCAGTGTAGGAAGGTCCGAGGCCGTCCAGAAGAGTCCTTGCGGTAGGTGTGGATAACCGGCGGTGACCCCTGGTCGCTGTCGGGGTCCGGGTGCACCATGAGATATGGGTACCGAACAGGCCGGGCAGCCCGGCGCAAAGGGAAGGGTGCTGGCGGGCACGGCTCGTCCGCTGGCCCAGGGATGCACGCCGGGGACGGCGCTGCCCGGGGACGAACGCGTCGAGGCCACTCTGGTCCTGCGACGACGCGCGCACCCGACGGCTCGTGCCCTCTCCGCTGCGGCGGCCGCACCGTTGACGGCCCAGCAGGCCGCGGACGAATACGGCGCGTCGCCGGAGGACGTCTCCGCCGTGGAGCAGCACCTGAAGGACGCCGGCATCGACGTCGTGGGTGCGGACCCGGCCACCCGCCGGCTGCGGATCGCCGGGCCGGCCGACGCCGTGAACGCGCTCCTGGACATCACGCTGGAGCGGGCGGAGGACCCCGACGGCGGCTCGTTCCGGCACCACCAACAGGACATCACCGTGCCGCAGCCGCTCTCCGAGACCGTCACCGCCGTCCTCGGGCTGGACACGCGGCCGGCGGCAAGGGCCCACTTCCGGCCGGCCGCGGCGCCGCGGGTGTCCTACCAACCCCCACGCCTCGCCGACGTCTACTCGTTCCCGCCCGACACGGACGGGAGCGGGCAGGTCATCGCCATCATTGAACTCGGCGGCGGCTACCGGGACTCCGACCTGGACAGCTACTTCTCCGGGCTGGGCGTGCCGCGTCCCACGGTCAGCGCCGTGGGCGTCGACGGTGCCGAGAACGCGCCGGGCGGGGACACCGGAGCAGACGGCGAGGTCGCCCTGGACATCGAGGTGGCCGGCGCGCTGGCACCCGGCGCCGAGTACCTCGTCTACTTCGCGCCCAACACCGACGCGGGCTTCCTGGACGCCGTGGCCCAGGCGCACTCGGCCGATCCGGCACCCACCGCCATGAGCATCAGCTGGGGTCAGAACGAGGACCAGTGGACGCCGCAGGCCAGGCAGGCCATGGATGACGCCTTCGCCGACGCAGCGCTGCGCGGCGTCACGGTCACCGCGGCCGCCGGAGACAACGGCAGTTCCGACGGGGCCTCCGACGGCGCGCCGCACGCGGACTTCCCGGCCTCCAGCCCGCACGTGCTCGGCTGCGGCGGCACCACCCTGCCCTCGGCCGCCGACGAGGCCGTGTGGCACGGCGCCGACGGCGGGGCCACGGGCGGCGGAGTCAGCACCGCATTCGCGCTGCCGGACTTCCAGGACGGGGTGGGCGTGCCGCCGCGCGCCGGTTCGTCGGAGGGGGATGGTCGGGGCGTGCCCGACGTCGCTGCCGTGGCCGATCCCGCCACCGGCTACGAGGTGCTCGTGAACGGTCAACCGGCCGTCTACGGCGGGACGAGTGCCGTGGCGCCCCTGTGGGCCGCGCTCATCGCTCGGCTGGCGCAGGCCACGGGCTCACCGTTCGGGCTCATGAACACGGCGCTGTACCAGGGCGTCGTCGCCGGGGCCGTAGCGACCGGTTTCCGGGACATCACCGCAGGGGACAACGGGGCCTACAAGGCCGGCCCCGGCTGGGACGCCTGCACCGGGCTCGGAGTGCCGGTCGGGACCGATCTGCTCACGGCGTTGAAGGGATCAGCGGGAGCAGGGTCGGGAGGTGGCGGGGGAGAGGAGTCCAGCCCGTCCAACGACGGCGGCCTCGACGGCTCGGGAGGTGATGCTCCTAAGAAGTGACTCAGTTCCGCAGCGCGGCCGTCAGCTGCGTGGCCACCCGGCAGATGGCCTCGGCGTGCAGCTTGCCGGGGTGACGCGTGACGCGTTCGATCGGCCCGGACATGGACAGGGCGGCGATCACCCGGCCGGAGGGCGCGCGCACGGGAGCGGACACCGAGGCGACCCCCGCCTCACGTTCGCCGAGCGACTGGGCCCACCCGCGGCGTCGGACACCGGCCAGGACCGTGGCCGTGAAGCGCGCGGCCTCCAGGCCGTCCACCAGGCGGCCCTGGTCCTCCCAGGCGAGCAGCACCTGGGCCGCGGAGCCGGCCTTCATGGTCAGCTGCGTTCCGACCGGGATGGTGTCGCGCAGGCCAACGGGCCGTTCGGCGGAGGCCACGCACACGCGGTGATCGCCCTGGCGGCGGAAGATCTGGGTGGACTCGCCCGTGATGTCGCGCAGGTGCAGCAGCAGGGGACCGGCGGCGGTCACTAGCCGGTCCTCGCCGGCGGCGGAGGCCAGCTCCACCAGGCGCGGGCCGAGCATGAAGCGCCCGTGCACGTCCTTGGCCAGCAGCCGGTGGTGCACCAGGGCCTGGGCCAGCCGGTGCACGGTGGGGCGCGCCAGGTGGGTGGTCTCCACGAGTTGGGCCAGCGAGGCCGGCCCGGACTCGAGGGCATCCAGCACCTGGTCCGCCTTGTCGATGACTCCGACTCCGCTCGCCTCATCCATGCGCCCCACCCTGCCATCTCAAAATCTGAGATGCAATACCGCATTCTGGACACCCGGTGACCGCGGTGTGAGACTTGAGGGCACCGACACGGGGAAGGACAAGCAATGGAGACGACATCGCGGCCGCGCACGCTGGCCGAGAAGGTGTGGGAGGACCACGTGGTCTCGCGTGGTGAGGGAGAGGGCGCAGATCGTCGCCCCGATCTGCTCTACATCGACCTCCACCTCCTTCACGAGGTCACCTCCCCGCAGGCCTTCGACGGACTGCGCCAGGCCGGCCGCCCGCTGCGCCGCACGGACCTGACGATCGCCACCGAGGACCACAACACGCCCACGCTGGACATCGACAAGCCCATCGCGGATCCCATCAGCGCCAAGCAGATCAACACGCTGCGCGCCAACTGCGAGGAGTTCGGCGTCCGCCTGCACTCCCTGGGTGATGCCGAGCAGGGCATCGTCCACGTGGTGGGACCCCAGCTGGGCCTGACCCAGCCGGGCATGACCATCGTCTGCGGCGACTCGCACACCTCCACCCACGGCGCCTTCGGCGCGCTGGCCTTCGGCATCGGCACCTCCGAGGTGGAGCACGTCATGGCCACCCAGACGCTGCCGCTGAAGCCGTTCAAGACCATGGCGATCACGGTGGACGGCACGCTGCGCCCCGGCGTCTCCTCCAAGGACATCATCCTGGCGGTCATCGCCAAGATCGGCACCGGCGGCGGCCAGGGCTACGTGCTGGAGTACCGCGGCTCCGCCATCCGGCAGCTGTCCATGGAAGCCCGGATGACCATCTGCAACATGTCCATCGAGGCCGGTGCCCGCGCCGGCATGGTGGCCCCGGACGACACCACGTTCGAGTTCATCAAGGGCCGCCCGCACGCCCCGCAGGGGCAGGACTGGGACGACGCCGTGGAGTACTGGCGCTCCCTGGCCACGGACGAGGGTGCCGCCTTCGACGCCGAGGTCTTCCTGGACGCCGACGAGCTGGAGCCCTTCGTCACCTGGGGCACCAACCCCGGCCAGGGCGTCTCCCTCTCCGAGGCCGTCCCGGACCCCGAGGTCATGGGGGACGAGAACGCCAAGGCCGCCGCCCGCAAGGCCCTGGACTACATGGGCCTCACGGCGGGCACCCCCATGAAGGACATCCGGGTGGACACCGTCTTCCTCGGCTCCTGCACCAACTCCCGCCTCGAGGACCTGCGCAAGGCCGCCGACATCATCCGCGGCCGCAGCAAGGACCCGGACGTGCGCATGATCGTGGTCCCCGGCTCCGCCCGCGTCCGACTCGAGGCCGAGGCCGAGGGACTGGACCAGGTCTTCAAGGACTTCGGGGCCGAATGGCGCTTCGCCGGCTGCTCCATGTGCCTCGGTATGAACCCGGACCAGCTGGCCCCGGGCGAGCGCTGCGCCTCCACCTCCAACCGCAACTTCGAGGGCAGGCAGGGCAAGGGCGGCCGCACCCACCTCGTCTCCCCGGTCGTCGCCGCGGCGACGGCGATCCGCGGGACCCTCTCGTCCCCGTCCGACCTGCCCGAGCTGCTGCCGCTGGGCTGAGGACCCGGCACCGCGGCGTCGGGCAGCGACATGCCCTGCACGACGCCGCGTGCGCACCGGGCGCCCGCGCGTCACCTCCCGCACCTGCTTTCCTAAGGACCTCTCATGGACAAGTTCACCACCCACACCGGCATCGGCGTCCCGCTGCACGCGTCCAATGTGGACACCGACCAGATCATCCCCGCCGTCTACCTGAAGCGGATCACCAAGACCGGCTTCGACGACGCGCTCTTCGCCTCCTGGCGGCAGGACCCGCAGTTCATCCTCAATCAGGAGCCGTACTCGCACGGGTCCGTGCTCGTGACCGGCTCGGACTTCGGCACCGGCTCCTCGCGTGAGCACGCCGTGTGGGCGCTGCGCGACTACGGCTTCAAGGTGGTCATCTCCTCGCGCTTCGCGGACATCTTCCGCGGCAACTCCGGCAAGCAGGGGCTGCTCACCGCGCAGGTGGAGCAGCGCGACGTGGAGCTGATCTGGAAAGAACTGGACAACGCGCCGGGGACCGAGATCACGGTGGACCTGCCGTCCCAGACCGTGAGCGTGGGTGCCCTGACCGTGCCGTTCCAGATCGACCCGGACACCAAGTGGCGACTCTCCGAGGGGCTGGACGACATCGACCTCACGCTGCGCAAGCAGGACGAGATCACCGAGTACGAGTCGCGCAGGCCGGCGTTCAAGCCGACCACCCTGCCCGCGCGGTCGTAGGGCCTTCCGGTTCGGCGCGCCGCCTGGCGTCGGTCATTTCGAGCAACGTCGGACAGTATTCGCGAATATTGTCCGACGTTGCTCGATTTGTCCTACGCCAGCAGACCCGACCTCGGCCGCCGGTTGCTCACCGGCGGCCGCGCAGCCGGGCCAGCGCCCCGAGAATGGCCGCCTGGACCGACTCCCAGTCGTAGATGACCTGCGCGTAGTCGAAGCGGAGCGTCTCGCGGCCATCCGCAGACGCCACAGCGTCCTTGACCAGGTCCTGGTGGCGATTCTCCGCCCCGCTGTGGAACTCTGCGCCGTCGAACTCCAGCCACAGCAGGTCCTCTACGGCGAGGTCCACGCGTCTCCTCCCGGCGCGGACCTGCAGCGTGACCCGCAGGCCGAGGCGGTGCAGCCGCAGCCGGGAGATGGACTCCAACCCGCTCTCCGCCAGTGGCGACGCCAGGTCGAGGAGCCACCGCGCCGTGGATGGCAGTCCGGCGCGTATCCGGTTGCGATCGGCGGACGAGAGCAGCTGCTGGTGCCACGCCGACTCCACCGCGGCGAAGAAGGCCTCGTCGCCTGCGCAGCGCCGGTAGGTCACGAGTGCCTCCGGGAGTGAGACCATCCCCACGCCCACCTTGGCCGGCACGTAGTGCACGGTGCACCGGCAGTTGTCATGCGGGAATGCCCGCCCCTTACGGAAGACGGCGGTATGCGGACCGTCATCCGTCGGCAGGGTCCACACGCCGTGCCTACGCAGAACGGAGGCGCAGGTCAGCGCACCTCCATGCGCGTTGGCCTCCCTCACGTCTCGTTGAACGGAGACGAGGGCGTACACGCCACGGCGGACGCGCGTCAGCTGACCGCCCCGAACCAGGGCGGTCAGGGCGTCCTGGGAGTGGCCGAGGCGCTTGAGATGTTGGGCGGTCGCCACCCCGCCCAGAGCGGAGAGGGCGATCTCGAGCTCGTGCATCCTCCGATCCTGCGCCGATTCGGGCTCGCGTGGGGCGGGGAGAGGGGACGCTGTGGACAACTCACGCCTGCTCGCGTCGGTCGAATCGAGCAACGTCGGACAGCTTTCGCGAATTCTGTCCGACGTTGCTCGATTTGTCCTACGCCAGCCGGTGGCGAGTGGAAGCCCAGGCGTGAGCCTGCCGTCTGCGGCGCGCCGGGAGGGAACAACCGGGCCACTTCACGCGCTGGGTATGATGATGCAGCCCCCTGGAGACCCCTGGGGGCGCCTGAAGACGGCGAGGTGCCAGCACGTGTTGAACAAGGTCCTGACCATCCACGGGGGCGCACCCCTGAAGGGCACCGTGAAGGTGCGAGGTGCCAAGAACCTGGTGCCCAAGGCCATGGTTGCCTCCCTGCTCGGCGACTCCCCGTCCATCCTGCGCAACGTCCCTGACATCAAGGACGTGGACGTGGTGACCGGACTCCTGAACATCCACGGGGTCACCGTGGACAAGGATCCGGACACGGGTGACCTGGTCATGGACCCGGCCAACGCGAAGACGGCCCCGTCCAAGGAGATCAACGCCTTCGCGGGCGACTCGCGTATCCCGATCCTCTTCTGCGGTCCGCTGATGCACATCGTCGGCGAGGCCTTCATCCCCGACCTGGGCGGCTGTCGGATCGGCGATCGCCCCATCGACTACCACCTGGCCGTGCTGCGTGAGTTCGGCGCCATCGTGGACAAGGCCCCGGACGGGATCCGCATCTCCGCCCGTGATGGCCTGCACGGTGCCAAGGTGCACCTGCCGTACCCGAGCGTTGGCGCGACGGAGCAGGTGCTGCTGACCGCAGTGAAGGCGAAGGGCGTCACCGAGCTGAAGAACGCTGCGCTGGAGCCGGAGATCCTCGACCTGATCGCCGTGCTGCAGAAGATGGGCGCCATCGTGAATGTCCGTCAGGACCGCACCCTGGTGATCGAGGGCGTGGCGCACCTGCGCGGTTACGACCACACCGCACTGCCGGATCGCAACGAGTCTGCCTCCTGGGCCTCGGCTGCCCTGGCCACCGGTGGCGACATCCTGGTGCAGGGCGCTGATCAGCGCGACCTGACCGCGTTCCTGAACACCTACCGCAAGCTCGGTGGGGACTTCGACGTGCTGCAGGACGGCATCCGCTTCTACCACCCGGGTGGGGAGCTGAACCCGCTCGTGGTGGAGACCGACGTGCACCCGGGTTTCATGACGGACTGGCAGCAGCCGCTCGTGGTGGCGCTGACCCAGGCCAAGGGCGTCTCGATCGTGCATGAGACGGTCTACGAGAACCGCTTCGGCTTCACGGACGCGCTGGTGCGCATGGGCGCCACGGTGCAGCTGCACCGGGACTGCCTGGGCTCCATCCCGTGCCGCTTCGACAACCGTGACTTCCTGCACTCGGCGGTCATCACCGGTCCGTCCGAGCTGCACGGCGCCGACTTCGTGATCCCGGACCTGCGTGGCGGCTTCTCCCACATCATCGCGGCGCTGGCGGCCAAGGGCGTCTCCAACGCCACGGGTATCGACATCATCGCCCGCGGGTACGAGCACTTCATCGAGAAGCTGCAGGGCCTCGGCGCAGACGTGGAGCTGCGGGAGACGGCTGCGTGAGGCGACCCACCCAGTACGAACCCCTCGCCACCCGCGCCGTCTTCGCGATCCTGGCCGGCGCGGCCCGCCCGGTCATGAACCTGTTCATGAACCGCACGTGGTACGGCATGGACAAGATCCCGGACGGCTGCATCGTGGTGTCCAACCACAACACGGAGATCGATCCGCTCACGGTGGGTCACGCCCTGTACGCCACGGGCAAGTACCCGCGCTTCCTGGCCAAGAAGGCGCTCTTCGACGTACCCGTGGTCGGCAAGCTGCTCTCCCTGGCCGGCCAGGTCCCGGTGGACCGCGGCGGGCCCGGCGCCGGCGTCTCCCTGGACGAGGCGACCCGGCAGCTGGAGCGCGGCGGCTGCATCGTCGTGTACCCGGAGGGCACGCTGACGCGTGATCCCGATCTGTGGCCCATGCGCGGTCACACGGGCGCGGCGCGGCTGGCCCTGCGCACGGGCGCCCCGGTGATCCCGGTGGTGCACTGGGGCGATCAGGAGCTCTTCCCGCGCTACGGGAAGATGATCCGGCCGTTCCCGCGCAAGCGCGCCGTGGTCTCGGTGGGCGAGGAGATCGACCTCTCCGAGTTCCGCGGGAAGCCGCTCACGCGCCACGTCCTGGCTGATGCGACGGACACGATCATTCGCGCGCTGACGCGGGACCTGGTCGCGCTGCGCGGCGGCACCCCGCCGGAGCATCCCTTTGATCCGCTGCACGACGGCGCGGGGGAGGCCGGGCGCCGCAACGCGCCCGGGCACGGGGCCGGGTCCGGCGCCGAGACGATCAAGCAGCAGCGCAACGAGGAGGAAGCATGAGGCGGGCACCGCGCCGTGTGGCGGTGATGGGTTCGGGTTCCTGGGGGACCACGTTCGCGAAGGTCCTGGCTGATTCCGACCCCTCCACGCAGGTGGTGCTGTGGGCGCGCCGGGCCGAGGTCGCGGCGGAGATCAGCGAGCAGCACACCAACTCCACCTATCTGCCGGATCTTGAGCTGCCCGCCAACATCTCGGCGACGCCGGATGCTGCCGTGGCGCTGGCCGAGGCGGAGCTCGTGGTGCTGGCCGTGCCTGCCCAGTCCCTGCGTGAGCAGCTGAAAAGCTGGGGCGACGCCGTGCCGGCCGATGCCGTGCTGTTGAGCCTCATGAAGGGCCTCGAGCGTGGCACCGACCTGCGCATGAGCGAGGTCATCGCCGAGGTG
>Ga0164242_10001923_pt1 | contig 24313 bp, 21 predicted proteins | sample OricomgcompostMG_FD_108783 | JGI IMG/M metagenome (GOLD analysis project Ga0164242, IMG submission 108783) | Miracle-Growth compost microbial communities from Emeryville, California, USA - Original compost - Miracle growth compost (MG) ...
GAGCGCGAGAATGATGTACATCACGCCGATCCGCTTGTGATCGACCGACGTGATCCATTCGCGCCACAGGTAGCCCCATTTGCCCGCGAGCGTAACCGCCGCGAGCAATGCGAGGCCGAGGAGGGCGACGACCGCGCCCGTGCCCATGATGATGGGCTCGTGCCACGGCACGGCGTCGAAAGTGAGTTTTCCAAACATGATCAGGACTCCGTGGCGGCGCGCGCGGGCGGCCGGCCGTGCGCAGGTTCTGGTGAATTCGCTTGCGGCAGCGCGGCGTTGGCGTTGGCGGTGCCGCACATCGGCTCGCCCGGCGCGCCGCGCATGTACTGGTTCACGACGTCGTCGAACAGCCCCGGCTCGACCGCGCGATACAGCGCGACCGGCACTTTCGCGCTCGGCTGGACGAGCGCGCCGTACGCGGCGTTGTCGAGCGCGAGCGGCGACGCCTTCGCGCGCGCGATCCACGCGTCGAAACCGGCGCGGCTCGTCGCGACCGTATCGAAGTGCATGTCGGAGAAGCCCGGCCCGCTGAACGCCGCCGAGCGGCCCGCATAGACGCCGGGCCGATTCGCGATCAGGTGCAGTTGCGTCTGCATGCCGGCCATCGCATACACCTGGCTGCCGAGTTGCGGCACGAAGAACGAGTTCATCAGCGACTGCGCGGTGATGCGGAAATCGACCGGCGTATCGACCGGAATCGCAAGCTGGTTCACCGACGCAACGCCGTAATCCGGATAGATGAACAGCCACTTCCAGTTCAACGCGACGACGTCGACGCGCACCGGCCTCGTCTGCGACTCGATCGGCCGGTACGGGTCGAGGCGGTGGGTCGTGCGCCAGATCAGCACCGCGAGCGTCACCACGATCACGCACGGAATCGACCACACGACCACTTCGATCGCGGTCGAGTGCGCCCACTTCGGCGCATAGGTCGCGCGCGGGTTCGATTCGCGGTAGCGCCACGCGAAGAACAGCGTGAGCGCGATCACCGGAATCACGACGAGCAGCATCAGGCCGAGCGCGATCAGGATCAGGTTCTTTTCCTGCGCGCCGATATCGCCTTGCGGGTTGAACAGCACCATGTTGCAGCCGCCGAGCAGACCGGCGGCGCCGATCGCCGACGCGCGGGCGACGGTACGCAGCGAGGTCGAAACGGGGTGCAAGACGGTCCGCAAAGCGGGCCACGACCAACGCCGGCAGGCGGGGTCCGGACCGGCGGCCGGCGGTTTTTGTAAGGCGGGAGTGAGCATCGGATGTTGTCCTCGTTGGCGATCCGCACGATGCATACATCCTCACCCTGCCTGCCGGTATTGGCCCGGTGCAAGCGGGCCTTTCGACATTCAAGCCCGCGATGCGTCAGCATCTCAGCCAGTCGCAAGCGCGTCGATGTATGGATAAATGTGCGATCGCGGCGCATGTTAGAGTAAGACATCATCCATACATCTGCGACAAAATGCCGTCATCCAGACCCATGCAACCGCGCGGCGATCTCGCGCCGTGGGCCCGCGCGTTCGCCGCCGGCGGCGAGCCGCGCTATCTGCAGATCGTCGGCTTCATCGAGCGCGCGATCACGGACGGCGCGCTGCGGCCGGGCGACCGGTTGCCGCCGCAACGGCAACTGGCCGCGCACCTCGGCGTCGATCTGACCACCGTCACGCGCGCGTTCACCGAAGCGCGCCGCCGCCAGTTGATCGACGCGCGCGGCGCGCTCGGTACGTTCGTCGCCGCACCGAAAGTCGAACTGGCGCAGCGCGTCGACCTCGGCATGAACATTCCGCCGCCGCCCGCCGGCGTCGACCTGGGCGCGCGGCTGCGCGAGGGCGTGTCGCAGGTGCTGATCCGCAGCGACGTCGATCTGCTGATGACGTACCACCTGGGCGGCGGCAGCGACGTGGAGCGCGACGCGGGCGCGCGGTGGCTCAAGCCGATGCTCGGCCGCATCGACGCGGCGCGCGTCGTCGTGTGTCCGGGCGCGCAGTCCGCGCTCGCCGCGCTGATCCTCGCGACGACCGCGCCCGGCGACGTCGTGCTGACCGAACCGCTCGTCTATCCGGGGCTGCCGCTCGCCGCGCGGCAACTCGGTCGGCGCGTCGAAACCGTCGACACCGACGCGGACGGCATGCGTCCCGATGCGCTCGAAGCGGCATGCCGCACGCATCGCGCGCGGCTCGTCTATCTGAATCCGACGCTGCAGAACCCGACCACGCAGACGATGCCCGAGCCGCGCCGGCTCGATATCCTGAAGACCGCCGCGCGCTGCGACGCGACGATCATCGAGGACGACCCGTACTGGCTGTTCGCGCCCGACGCGCCGCCGCCGCTCGCGCGGCTGATGCCGCGCCACGTGTGCTATCTGTCCACGCTGTCGAAGTGCCTGTCGCCGGGATTGCGCACCGCGTGGCTCGTGCTGCCCGACTCGCTCGCCGAAGCGACATTCGTCGCCGCGCTGCGCGCGTTCTCGCTGATGTCCGCGCCGATGACGGCCGCGCTCGCGACACAATGGATCCACGACGGGACCGCGGCGGCGCTGCTCGCCGGCGTGCGCGACGAGGCGTCCGCGCGCCAGCGTCTCGCCGCCCAGACGCTGGCCGGCAGCGCGCATCCGGCGAGCGGCATCCATGTGTGGCATCCGTTGCCAGGCTATTGGGCCGCGGACAACCTCGCCGCCGCCGCGCGCGCGGAAGGGCTCGTCGTTGCGCCGTCGACGGCGTTCCAGTGCGGCGAACGCGCGCCGAACGCGATCCGCATTTCGCTCGGCGGCGGCAGCGACCGCGCACAACTTCGCGCGGCGCTGAACCGGCTTTCAACGTTGCTCGCGCAGCGGCCGTCGGAGCGTCATCGCGTGGTGATCTAGCGCGCGCTCGCCCGGCATTGCGTGCGCCATCGCACCGAGCCGCCGCCAGCGAGCGCGTAACGTCGGGGTATGTCCGGTCTCGCCGCCGCCATGAGCGCGGCCGCCGGGCAGCCACCGGAGCGCAGCCCATGCAGCCTGACGTCTCGCAGGATTCCGAAGCACTGTCGAACTTCGATGTCGATCTCGACGCGCTGTACGCCGATATCAACCGCACCGGCGTCGGTACGCTGCACGGCGTGATTTCCGCGGATTTTCTCGACCGGATGCGTCGGTACATCGGCGACGAACTCGAACGACGCGGCGGCGAATACTTCGGGCTCGACCGCGCGGGCGGCATCGAAGACACGCCGCTCGCGCCGGTGATCCACCACGCCGGCCTGACCGCGGCGATGAGCGCGCTCTACGAGCGCGCGATGGGCGAAGCGCCGCCGCACGAGCGCGTGTTTCCGATGCTGCGCGTGCTCGCCGGCTCGACCGGCCTGCGCCATGCGCATCTATACCACTACGACTCGTACGTGGTGACCGCACTGGTGCCGATCGTGATTCCGCACCGTCCGGACGAACCGCGCGGACACCTGGTGATGTATCCGAATCTGCGCGCGGTGCGGCGGCGCGTGCTCGCGAACGTGCTGGAAAAAGCGGTGATCGAAAGCCCGTTCGCGCGCCGGCTGTGGCGCAGCGGCTGGGTACAGCGCGCGCTCGGCGCACGCATCGTGCCGTTGACGCCGGGCAACGTGTACTTCTTCTGGGGCATGCGCTCGCTGCACGCGAACGAAGCGTGCCTGCCGACGAGCGTACGCAGCACCGCGCTGCTGCATCTCGGCGATCCGCACGAAGGCAGTCCGCTCAAGCGCTTCAGCCAGGGCCTGCACCGGCGCCGGCTGCGGCGGCTCGCACAGGTCGCGTAAACGACCACGGGACGCGTCCGGCGTGGTGGCCGGACGCGTCCCGTGGCTTTACACGAGCTTTACACGACCTTACGCCGCCTCCAGATGCTTGAGCAACGCATCGACGCTGCCCTTCGCATCGCCGAACAGCATCCGCGTATTGTCCTTGTAGAACAGCGGATTTTCGACGCCCGCATAGCCGGTCGCCATGCTGCGCTTCGAGACCACCACCGTGCGCGCCTTCCACACTTCGAGCACCGGCATGCCGGCGATCGGGCTCGATGCGTCTTCGAGCGCGCCCGGATTCACGATATCGTTCGCGCCGATCACCAGCACGACGTCGGTGTTCGAGAAGTCGTCGTTGATCTCGTCCATCTCCAGCACGATGTCGTACGGCACCTTCGCTTCGGCGAGCAGCACGTTCATGTGGCCGGGCAGCCGCCCGGCGACGGGATGAATACCGAAGCGCACGCGCACGCCGAGCGCGGTGAGCCGGCGCGTGATCTCGCTGATCGTCGCCTGCGCCTGCGCGACCGCCATTCCGTAGCCCGGCACGATCACGACTTCCGACGCATCGCGCAGCAGCGCGCCCACTTCGTCGACCGAGGTCGGCACCACCTCGCCCTCGACCGCCGCGCCGCCGCTTGCGCTCGCCGCGCCGAAGCCGCCGAGGATCACCGATACGAAGCTGCGGTTCATCGCGCGACACATGATGTAGCTGAGGATCGCGCCGCTCGACCCGACCAGCGCACCGGTCGTGATCAGCAGATCGTTGTCGAGCATGAAGCCGGTCGCGGCCGCCGCCCAGCCCGAATAGCTGTTCAGCATCGACACGACCACCGGCATGTCCGCGCCGCCGATCGCCATCACCAGATGCACGCCGAGCAGCCCCGCGATCGCGCACATCGCGAGCAGCGCGATGAGACCGTCGGTGCCGGCCGGCGCGCCGACGAAACGCACGCCGAGCACGACGCAGACGACGAGCGCCGCAACGTTCAGCCAGTGTCGCCCCGGCAGCATCAACGGCTTGCCGCTGACGGTGCCTTGCAGCTTCAGGAACGCGACGATCGAACCGGTGAACGTGACCGTGCCGATGAACGCGCCGATGTAGATTTCGGTCTGGTGAATGAGCCGCTGCACGCCTTCGTGTCCGGACGGCGACAGATAGTTGGTGAACCCGATCAACACCGCCGCGAGGCCGACGAAGCTGTGCAGCACCGCGACGAGTTGCGGCATCTGCGTCATCTCCACGCGACGCGCGAGCACCGCGCCGACGCCGCCGCCGATCAGCGCGGCCGCGAGCGCGATTTGCAGCCCTGCGCCCTCGGTGATCAGCAGCGTCGCGAGCACCGCGATCACCATGCCGGTCACGCCGTACAGGTTACCGCGCCGCGCGCTCGACGGATGGCTCAGCCCGCGCAGGCTGAGAATGAACAGCGTGGCCGCGCCCAGATACGAAATATTGCCGATTCCGTTCAGCATGTCGTTCTCCTTGTTATGTGCGCTGGAACATCTTCAGCATTCGCTGGGTCACGAGGAACCCGCCCGCGATATTGATGGTCGCGACCAGCAGCGCGACGCCGGCCAGCACGCTGACGACCGTCTGACTGCTGCCGGGCCGCAGCAGCGCGCCGATCACGATGATCCCGCTGATCGCGTTGGTCACGCTCATCAGCGGCGTGTGCAGCGATGGCGTCACGTTCCATACGACCTGGTAGCCGACGAACACCGCGAGCACGAACACCGTCAGGTGTGCGACGAACGACGGCGGCGCGACCGCGCCGAGCGCAAGGAGACCCACCGCGGCGACCGCGAGCGCGACGAGCGAGGTCACGCCGCGGCGGCGCGCCTGCGCGGCCAGGTCGACCGCCGACGGCGCGGCCGCGGCGGGCTTGCCCGCGTCCACCGCCGGTTTGGCGGCGGGCGTCGGCGCGGGCGCGGGCTGCGCCGGCGGCCAGCAGACCGCACCGTCGTGCACGACGGTCGTCCCGCGCTGCACGACGTCGTCGAGATCGAGCTTCAGTTCGCCATCCTTACCGGGCGTCAGATCGGTCAGCAGATGGCGCAGGTTCGTCGCATAAAGCTGGCTCGACTGCGTCGCCATCCGGCTCGGCAGATCGGTGTAACCGACCACCGTCACGCCGTTCACGTTCACGACCTCGTCGGCGCGCGTCAACTCGCAGTTGCCGCCCTGCTCCGCGGCCATGTCGACGATCACGCTGCCCGCGCGCATCAGCGCGGCGGTCTGCGCGGTGATCAGGCGCGGCGCCGGCTTGCCCGGAATCAGCGCGGTCGTGATGATGATGTCGACTTCCTTCGCCTGCGCCTCGAACAGCGCCATCTCGGCCTCGATGAACTTCGCGCTCATCACCTTCGCATAGCCGCCCGCGCCGCTGCCTTCCTCTTCGATGTCGACTTGCAGGAACTCCGCGCCCATGCTTTCGACCTGCTGGCCGACCTCCGGCCGCGTATCGAACGCGCGCACGATCGCGCCGAGCCCGCGCGCCGCGCCGATCGCGGCAAGCCCTGCGACGCCCGCGCCGATCACGAGCACCTTCGCCGGCGGCATCTTGCCGGCCGCGGTGATCTGTCCGGTAAACAGGCGTCCGAAATGTTGCGCGGCTTCGATCACCGCGCGATAGCCGGCCATGTTCGCCATCGAACTGAGCGCGTCGAGCTTTTGCGCGCGCGAAATGCGCGGCACGCAGTCCATCGCGAGCACCGTCGTGCGGCGCGCCGCGAGCGCTTCGAGCAGCGCCGGATGCTGCGCCGGCCACACGAAGCCGATCAGCGTCGCACCGGGTTTCAGTTGCGCCGCCTCGTCGGGCGACGGCGGACGCACCTTGATCACGATGTCCGCGTTCGACCACAGCGCGTGCGCATCGTCGACGATCCGCGCGCCGGCCGCGCGATACGCGTCGTCGCCGAACGCGGCCTGCGCGCCGGCGCCGCTTTCGATCTCGACCGCATAACCGAGCTTCGACAACTGCGCGACCGTATCCGGCGTCGCGGCGACACGCCGTTCGCCGGGATGGGTTTCGCGCGGAACCGCAATCGTCATCGCCATTGCGGACCTCCGCACGACTGCGCTTTCTGTGCATACGCACAGATGCGGGACACACCGCCCTGACTGGCGGGATGCCCGGGGCATCGCCACGACTTCATCGTTCGTCTCCTGCTGATGTTGGAATACTTTTAGCCGCGGCCGCGCGTCGGGGCGAACCGGCCGGCCGCCGCGAGCGACGCGCGGCCCGGCCGGTGAAAACCGCTCATGCGCCGTTTATTCGTGCGCGTTGCCCGAGCGCAGAAACGCGAGCGCGACGCGGCGCGCGCCGGCGATCGCCGCTTCCTCGCTTTCGAACACCGTCTCGTCGACGACGCGCTGCGTCGGAAAAATGGTGGCCTGCGAGTCGTCCGCGCGTCGGCTCGGCGGCACTTCGTGTATTGCCGCGAACGCCGCCCAGCCGCCATGATCGATGATCTGCCGCGCGGACAGTTCGACCTGATAGTGTCCGAGCATTTCGGTATGCATCGCGTTTCTCCTTGCGGGGAATCAGGATTGCGCTTCGAGTTCCGCGACGCGCTTCTTCAACGCGCGCTCTTCCTGGAAGCGAGCCGTTTCGTCGCGAATCACCGCGACGATGCCGCTCACGCTGCCGTCCGGCGCCGTGAGCAGCGCGACGGTAAACGCGATCGACAGCGCACGCCCCGCCTTGTCGACGGCGGGCACGCGCAGCACTTCATGGCCGTAGCGGGTCTGCCCGCTCGCCATCGTCTTGTGATAACCGTCCCAGTGCCGGCCGCGCAGGCGCTCCGGGATGATCAGATCGAGGGTGTTGCCGAGCGCCTCTTCGCGCGTGAAGCCGAACAGGCGCTCGGCGGCCGGATTCCATAGCGTGATGTGACCGTCGGCGTTCGAGATGACGATCGCATCGCCGATCGCGTCGACGAGCTGTTGATGATCGAGGGCTGTCTGCATGGCGCGTGTCTCCGGATTTTCTTGTCTGTCGTGGTGAAGCTGAGCCGGCGCGGCGCGCGCGCCATGCTGCGCGCGCCGCGCCGGCGACCGCGGTCAGACCGCGCGGATTTCGCGCAACTCCGCGATCTGCTGCGGCGTGTAGCCGAGGCCGGCCAGCACTTCGTCGGTGTGCTCGCCGAGCAGCGGCGAAGCGGTCACCTCCGGCTTCAGGTCCGAGAACTTGATCGGACTGCCGATGGTGTAGTAGCTGCCGCGTACCTTGTGCGGGACTTCGACGATCGAACCGCTCTTGCGCAGCGATTCGTCATGCAGCAACTCCTTCATCGACAGCACCGGCGCGCACGGAATGTCGTACTTGCGGAAGATGTCGACCGCCTCGTACTTGGTCTTGTCCTTGATGAAGTCCTCGATCGTCGCGAAGATCTCGTCGATGTGCGGCTGGCGCGCCTTCGCGGTCGTGTAGGCCGGATCGGTCTTCCATTCCGGCTTGCCGAGCGCGTCGCAGATCGGCTCCCACGCGTGACCCTGAACCGTGAAGTAGATGTACGCGTTCGGGTCGGTCTCCCAGCCCTTGCACTTCAGGATCCAGCCCGGCTGACCGCCGCCGCCGGCATTGCCGCCGCGCGGCACCACCTTGTCCTTGAAGTACTCCATCTCGTGCGGATACTGCGGGTACTCTTCAAGGTAGCCGACGCGATCGAGACGCAGCTGGTCGCGCATCTTCACGCGGCACAGGTTCAGCACCGCATCCTGCATCGACACGGCCACCTTCTGCCCCTTGCCGGTCTTCAGTCGGCCGACGTACGCGGTCAGAATGCCGATCGCGAGGTGCATGCCGGTGTTCGAGTCGCCGAGCGCCGCGGCCGAGATCGTCGGACCGGAGTTCTCGCCCTTCCACCAGCCGGTCGTCGACGCCGCGCCGCCCGCGCACTGCGCGACGTTTTCGTAGACCTTCAGGTCTTCGAAATGGTGGCCTTCCGAGAAGCCCTTCACCGACGCGAGGATCATCCCCGGGTTGAGTTCCTGGATGCGGGCCCACGTGAAGCCCATGCGGTCGAGCGCGCCGGGACCGAAGTTTTCGACCATCACGTCCGATTCGCGGATCAGCTTTTCGAGCACTTCCTTGCCCTGCTGCGTCTTCGTGTCGAGCGTCAGCGAGCGCTTGTTGCTGTTGAGCATCGTGAAGTACAGCGCATCGGCGTCCGGCATGTCGCGCAACTGGCTGCGGGTGACGTCGCCCGCGCCCGGACGCTCCACCTTGATCACGTCGGCGCCGAACCAGGCGAGCATCTGCGTACACGCGGGACCGGCCTGCACGTGCGTGAAGTCGATGATCTTGATGCCTTCGAGGGGTTTGCTCATTCGTCTATCTCCTGTCTTTCCTGGTCGGTTGGGTTTATTTCTTCATCGCCGCGCTTTGCGGATTCAGGTTGGTCAGGCGGCCGCTCTCGGTGCCGGCCGACTCGTCGATCACCGCGTTGATCAGCGTCGGCTTGCCCGATGCGATCGATTCCGTCAGCGCCTTCGTCAGTTCGTCGGGCGTCGTCACGTGATAGCCGATGCCGCCGAACGCCTCGATCATCCGGTCATAGCGCGCGTTCTTCACGAACACGGTCGGCGCGACGTCGGCGCCGCCCGTCGGGTTCACGTCGGTGCCGCGATAGACGCCGTTGTTGTTGAACACGACCGTGCAGACCGGCAGGTTGTAGCGGCAGATCGTTTCCAGCTCCATGCCGCTGAAGCCGAACGCGCTGTCGCCTTCGATCGCGACGACCTGCTTGCCGCTCGTCACCGCCGCGCCGACCGCGAAGCCCATGCCGATGCCCATCACGCCCCACGTGCCCGAATCGAAGCGCTTGCGCGGCAGGTACATGTCGATCACCGCGCGCGCATAGTCGAGCGTGTTCGCGCCTTCGTTCACGAGGTTGATGTCCGGATGCTGCTTCAGCACGTCGCGAATCGCGCGCAGCGCGCTGTGGAAGTTCATCGGCGACGGATTCTTCGCGAGCGTCGCGGCCATCTTGTCGAGGTTCTTCTGCTTCTTCTCCGCGATCGCGTCGAGCCATTCGGCGGCCGGCCGCGGGAAGCTCGCGTCGATACCGCCGAGCAGCGCGGACACGCATGAACCGATGTCGCCGATCACCGGCGCCGCGATCGCGACGTTGCTGTCGATCTCGGTCGGCGCGATGTCGATCTGCACGAACTTCTTCGGCCCGTTCGCCGCGCCCCACGTCTTGCCCTTGCCGTGCGACAGCAGCCAGTTCAGGCGCGCACCGATCAGCAGCACGACGTCCGCTTCCGCAAGCACGAACGAGCGCGCGGCCGACGCGGACTGCTCGTGCGTATCGGGCAGCAGGCCCTTGGCCATCGACATCGGCAGGTACGGAATGCCGCTGCGCTCGACCAGTTCGCGAATTTCGCGGTCCGCCTGCGCGTAGGCGGCGCCCTTGCCGAGCAGGATCAGCGGACGCTTTGCACTCTTGAGCACGTCGAGCGCGCGGGCCACCGAGTCCGGCGCCGGGATCTGCCGCGGCGCGGCGTCGATCACCTTGACGAGCGACTCCTTGCCCTTCACCGCGTCGATCGTCTGCGACAGCAGCTTCGCCGGCAGGTCCAGATACACGCCGCCGGGACGCCCCGACACGGCCGCGCGGATCGCCCGCGCGACGCCGATGCCGATGTCCTCCGCGTGCAGCACGCGAAACGCCGCTTTCGCGTACGGCTTCGCGGCGTTCAACTGATCCATTTCTTCGTAGTCGCCCTGCTGCAGGTCGACGATCTCGCGCTCGCTGGAGCCGCTGATCAGGATCATCGGGAAGCAGTTCGTCGTCGCGTTCGCGAGCGCCGTCAGGCCGTTCAGGAAACCCGGTGCAGACACGGTCATGCAGATGCCGGGTTTCTTCGTCATATAGCCGGCGATCGCCGCGGCGTTGCCGGCGTTCTGCTCGTGCCGGAAGCCGATGAAACGCAAGCCCTCCGCCTGGGCGAGGCGGGCGAGATCGGTGATGGGAATACCGACGAGACCGAAGATCGTGTCGATATCGTTGAGTTTCAGTGCGTCGATGACGAGGTGAAAACCGTCCGTCGTCGCCTGTGCTTCGGCCGCAGGGCTGGTCTGCGGTTCGATGGTCCCTACTACTTCTGCCATGACGTCTCCTCTCTGGGGCGGGGCGTTTCGTGAGCCTGGTGGGCTGGGGCTGCGTGAGCCGTGATATACAATATTCCACACACAATATTAGTCAAGACGTTTTTTTACCGAGTCTCGTCTCCTTGCCGTGCTGGGTTCGCATGCGTCGACGCCGATGAAAAGCGCGACGACGCCCCTGGCGGCCGCCCTCGCGGCACCATCCATTCGTTCGTTCACGTCCTCGCGGCTACGTCGCGAGGACGAGCGGATCAGTCCAGAAAATCGCAGTTCGCTTCGACGAACAGCGCGAGGTCGATCGAGTGCTGCCGCACCAGACGCTCGACGAGTTCGGTATCGCGCTGCTCCAACGCGTCGATGATCCGCATGTGATCGACGATCGAACGCGCGGCGCGATCGCTCTGCGCGATCGTCATCCGGCGGATCGCACGCACATGCATGAAAATGTTCTTGATCGTGTCGATGAGGATCGGCGACTTCGACAACTCGACCAGCGCCTGGTGAAACGTGATGTTCGCTGCCGAGTATTCCTCGATATGGTCGGCCGGCGTCGCGTCGCCGAAATGCGAGAACATCCGCCGAAGCGTCGCGATCTCGTCGTCGGACGCGCGCAGCGTCGCGAGCCGCGCGGCGATGCTTTCGAGCGCCGCCCACATATAGATCATCTCGACGATTTCTTTCTTCGTCTTGCGAAGAATGTAGACGCCGCGCCGCGGCACCGTACGCAGAAAGCCTTCCTGTTCGAGTAGCGTCATCGCCTCGCGCACCGGCGTGCGGCTCACGCCGAGCGCCTCGGTCAATTCCTTCTCGTCGAGCCGGATCTCGTCGCGCGAGCGATAGATGTCGGTGTCGGCAATCGCCTGCTTCAGCTTCGCATACGCCTGATCGCGCAGCGACGCTGCCGCGTTGATCGGTTCGAGCGCGAGCGCCAGCGGTGCGCTGGCCCTGCTGTCCTGATGGTCTTCGAGGTCAGTGGACATCGGTCGTTCGTCTCCCAACGTTTCTGATTGATCCGCCCGCTACGACTGGAATTGGATATTTCCAATACAATATATCAGTGCTGCGACAATACCTATGCGGGGTTTACGCCAGGAGCACCACCGCTCCGCTTCCGCCGCGGCACATCCATTCATGTTTATTTATATAAATTCGAAAAAACTTTAACTATCGTTTATTGGTCACCGCTCCTACTCTTGGTTCCTGTCAACCGTCAACCAAACCGGGGAGCCGACCATGAGCCACTCAGCCGACCATCATCTGCATTCCCAACTGTGCGCGTACAACACCGCGTTCGCCGAACTGGGCCTGCGCTTTCGCTGGGACGTCGATACGCTGCGCGAATTCGCGTCGATCGACGGCGACGAAGCGCGGCTGGCCGCGTACATCGAGACGCATCATCCGCATCTGCTGAGCGCGTATAGCCGCGACTTCCTGTGCGCGGCGATTCTCGACCGCAAGAACGCGATCGCGCCCGGCGCGCTGGTTCTCGATCGGGACACCGCGTCGGCCAACGGACGCACGTTCGCGGACGCGGCTGCGGGCCTGCTGCGCGAATGGAGTGAAGCGGGCGTCCCCGCGCTCGCCGGCGCGTAAATCGCACATAAGCGGCAAGCAACGCGGCACGCAATGAAAAACGCGCGTGCGCGCACCGGCGCAATGCCGGCGCGCGCACGCGCGCTATTGCATCGGCCGCGCGGGACGCTGCGCGCGCGGCCCGGCCCCGTTGCCTACTTCTTCAACAACGGGCACGTCGATTCGGCGACGCTGTTGTACGCCTTGTCTCCGGGAATCGTCGCGACGAGCTTGTAGTAGTCCCAGGGCTTCTTCGACTCCGCAGGCGTCTTCACCTGCATCAGATACATGTTGTGCACCATCAGCCCGTCGCCGCGCACGTAGCCCTTCGCATACATGTCGTCGATCTTCATCGACTTGAGCTTCGCCATCACCTTGTCGGCATCGGTCGTGCCGGCTGCCTGCACCGCCTTCAGGTAGGTGGTCACCGCCGAATAGTCGGCGGCCTGCAGCGCGGTCGGCATCTTGTGCATCTTGTCGTAGTAGCGCTGCGCGAACTGGCGGGTCGCGTCGTTCGAATTCCAGTACCAGCTCGTCGTCAGATACATGCCCTGAGTGGTCGGCAGGCCGAGGCTATGAACGTCGGTCAGGAACACGAGCAGGCCCGCGATCTTCATTTTCGGCGTGATGCCGAATTCCTTCGCCGCCTTGATCGCGTTGATCGTGTCGCCGCCCGCGTTCGCGAGGCCGAGCACCTGCGCGCCCGAACTCTGCGCCTGCAACAGGTACGACGAAAAGTCCGACGCCGACAGCGGATGCCGGACCTCGCCGACGACCTTGCCGCCGTTCGCGCGAACGACGTTCGCCGCCTGCTGTTCGAGCGAATGGCCGAACGCATAGTCGGCGGTCAGGAAATACCAGCTGCGGGCATCCGGGTTCTTCACCATCGCGCTCGCGGTGCCGCGCGCGAGCGCGACCGTGTCGTACGCGTAGTGCACGCCGTACGGCTGGCACTGCGCGTTCGTCAACGCTTCGCTGCCCGCGCCGACGTTGATGTAGACGACCTTCTTCTGCGCGGACACCTGGTTCATCGCGAGCCCGGTCGCGGAATTGGTGCCGCCGAGCAGCAGATCGAGACCGTCGCGGTCCGCCCATTCGCGCGCCTTCGACGCGGCGACGTCGGCCTTGTTCTGATGGTCCGCGTACAGCACGTCGATCGGCTTGCCGATCACCTTGCCGCCGAAATCGGCGACGGCCATCCGCACCGCCTGCAGGCCGCCGGGGCCGTCGCTGTCCGCATAGAGGCCAGACATGTCGGTGATGAAACCGACCTTCACGCTGTCGCCCGCCGCCTGCGCGCCGGACGCCGCGCAGCCGAACGCCGCGAAAAGCGCCAGCGCGAGCGCGTGTCTTTTCACTGCGGGAACCGCCGCAGTGGCTGCCGATCGTGCTGCGGATGCCGTTACTGCCTTCATACGTGCTGTCTCCTGATTATCCTGTTTCGACGTCCGATCGATCGCGACGGGCGGGTGCCGGGTCGCGATCGTGACTGCGTGCGTCGGCCGCGCGATGGCGCGCCGACGCCTGCGGATCGTACCATCGCACAGCGGATATTCAGTTTGACTTAGGGTTATCGAGAAGCCGCCGGGCGCCGCTCAAACGGCGCCCGCATCCGCTCACGCGGCGCGCCGTTTCGCGCCGGAAATGCCTTCGCCGGCGTCCGCGGACAGACGCGTGAACATCGGCCACGACGCGAGCACGACGGCCGCGGTCACCACAAACGCGCACGAGAAATCGGCGTGGACCGGATGCGAGCGGCCGCCGAACAGCATCGTCAACTGCATCGAGCCGGCCGCGATCGCGACGCCGACGGCCTTCATCATCTGCTGCGCGGTGCCCTGGAACGACGTGGCCGCCGACAGCCGCTCCTGCGGCACGTCCGCGAACGCGAGCGCGCCCATCGACGCGAACGCGAGCGAGCGCGACAGCCCGCCCACCAGCAGCAGCGCGAAGATCGCCGCGTCGGGCCACGCGGACGACAGCGTCGAACACGCGGCCAGCATCGTCGCGAACGAAATGCTGCCGCCGATCAGCACCGTGCGCACCGAAAACAGGCGCAGCGCGAAGCGGGCCATCGGCCTCATGCAGAACGAGCCGAGCGCGCTCGCAAGCGAAATCAGGCCGCTCATCGACGCGCTCAGCCCGAAGCCGACCTGCAGCGTCAGCGGCACCAGAAACGGCAGCGCGCCGGCGCCCGCGCGAAACAGGCTGCCCGCGACGGTCGCCGCATGAAACGTCGGAATACGCAGGAGTTCAAAATCGATCGCCGGATGGCGCGTGCGCCGGCAATGCCGGACCGTCAGCCAGAAAAGCGCGAGACCGCCCGCGACGCACGCGACCGGCACGATCGCGGGCAGCAGGCCGCGCCCGAGCGTCTCGACGCCGACCATCAGCGCGGTCAGCGAGCCGCCGATCAGCGCCATGCCGCGCAGGTCCGGCGCCGGCGGCCGCTCGCTGTCCGTCGACGGAATCAGCCACGCGACGAGCAGCATGCCGAGCGCGCCGATCGGCACGTTGATCCAGAAGACGGCGCGCCACGACAGCGCGTCGGTCAGGAAACCGCCGAGCGGCGGCCCGAGCACCGGCCCGACGAGGGCCGGCATCGTCAGCCATGTTGTCGCCGACAGCAGTTCGTCGCGCTGCACGCGCCGGAACAGGATCAGCCGGCCGACCGGCACCATCATCGCGCCGCCGACACCCTGCAATACGCGCGCCGCGATCAGCGCGGGCAGGCCGCGCGCGAGCGCGCACGCGACCGAAGCGAGCGTGAAGGTTGCGATCGCGGTGAGAAACACGCGTTTCGCGCCGAAGCGGTCGGCGATCCAGCCGCTCACCGGAATGAACACGGTCAGCGCGATCAGGTACGACGTGATCGCGCTGCTCAGATGGACCGGGTTGACGCCGAGGTCGCGCGCCATCGCCGGCAGCGCGGTGGCCACGACGGTCGCGTCGATGTTCTGCATGAACAGCGCGCTCGCGACGACGGCGGCGATCACGCGGAAATTGTTATGGCTACTCACGGCATTTCAGGAAAACGGCATTGCAGCCGATTATACGGCGACGGCCCGCGCTCACCGGGCGGGGCATCGATCGGCGGAATCCGCGCCCAGCGGCGCGAACCGTTGCGGCCGCGCGACACCGCGGACTATGACCGGCCGACCGGGCGGTCTATCATCTGGTCGCCGCACGCTACCCGCGCGCGACGCCCCTACGGCGCCGGCCACGCACCGGCGCAGCGACGATACCAACACAGACAGATAGACAGGGACTCCCGTGAAAAATACCAGGATCGCCTCCACCCTCGCCGGCACCGCGCTCGCGCTCGCCTGCCAGCATTCGTTCGCACAAAGCTCGGTCACGCTGTACGGCGTGGCGGACGTCGGCGTCCGTTACCTGACCAACGCGAACGCGAACAACGACGGCAAGCTGTTCATGGCCAACGGCGCGATCACGAACAGCCGCTTCGGCCTGCGCGGCACCGAGGATCTCGGCGGCGGCCTGAAGGCGATCTTCGACCTCGAAAGCGGGATCAACCTGCAGGACGGCACGCTGGCCGACAGCGGCCGACTCTTCAACCGCAACGCGTACGTGGGCCTCGACAGCCGCTTCGGCACGCTGACGCTCGGTCGCCAGAAGACGCCGCTGTTCGATCAACTGGCGAACACCTACGATCCGCTGACGGTCGGCAACTACCTCGAAAACGCATGGCTGCCCGTCGCGCTCGGCGCGGGCCTGTACGCGGACAATGCGGTCAAGTACAACGGCACCTTCGGCGGCCTGAACGTCGAGGCGTTGTACTCGTTCGGTACGAACTACGAATCGACCGGCGCCGGCGGCTTCTCCGGCAACGTTCCGGGCCACCTCGGCGCGGGCAACGCGTACGGCTTCACCGCGTCGTACACGACCGGCCCGATCAGCATCATGGCCGGCGTGCAGCAGAACAGCGACAACTCGAACAACAAGCAGACCGTCTACAACGCGAACCTCGTGTACGCGTTCAGCAGCGCGAAGGTGTACGTCGGCTATCTGCGCTCGCAGGACGACACCGGCTTCGTCGACAGCGTGCTCGCGCAGCAGCCGTACCCGACGACCACGTCGCTGAAGAACACGAACCGCATCGACGACGGCCCGTTTGCCGGCGTCAGCTGGCAGGCGCTGCCGACGCTCACGCTGACGGGCGCGTTCTACTACGACCACATGCGCAACGCGACGGCGGCCGACGGCACGCTCGGCAGCGGCAACCGCTATGCGATCGTCGGCGTGGCCGAGTACGCGCTGTCCAAGCGCACCGAGATCTACGGCACGGTCGACTTCAACAAGGTGAACGGCGCGGCAACCGTCGAACTGCCGGGCCGCAGCAACCAGACCGGCATTGCGATCGGCGTGCGCAACATCTTCTGACGACCGGCTGCCAGCCCACGGCGCGGCGCGCGTAACGCGCGCCGCGCCGTTTCCGGTCGCCGTATTCGCCATGCGATCGATAATTACTCGATCGATTCAATTTAATTACTGTTTAATTTCAATTAAAAACAAAAACCTTTCGTTTCGCGATTGATTCCGCGGAATCACCCCACGCCGCATCGCGTATTCATGCAAATGTTTAATCGCCGGCGTACACTCGCACGACCCACGAAATCCGCTGCGGAAACGTACAGGGCACGATAGATTGCGCTCGCCGGCGAGGCGAAGCGCGCGATTTTCAGGAGAACAATCAATGAGCTGGACACGAGACCAAAGAAACGTCACCATCGCCGCCTACCTGGGGTGGACCCTCGACGCTTTCGATTTCTTTCTGACGGTTTTCGTGCTGAAAGACATCGCCACCGAATTCAGCGTCAAAATTCCCGCCGTGGCTTTCGCGATTACGCTGACGCTCGCGATGCGTCCGCTCGGCGCGCTGATCTTCGGCCGCCTCGCCGACAAGTACGGCCGCCGTCCGACGCTGATGGTCAACATCGCGTGCTATTCGCTGCTCGAACTGCTGACCGGCTTCTCGCCGAACCTCGCGACCTTCATCACGCTGCGCGCGCTGTTCGGCATCGCGATGGGCGGCGAATGGGGCGTCGGCTCGGCGCTGACGATGGAGACGATCCCGCCGAAGTCGCGCGGCATCGTATCGGGCCTGCTGCAGGCCGGTTATCCGAGCGGCTTCCTGCTCGCGTCGATCGTGTTCGGCGTGCTGTATCAGTACATCGGCTGGCGCGGCATGTTCTTCGTCGGCGTAGCGCCGGCGCTGCTCGTGCTGTACGTGCGCTCGTCGGTGCCCGAATCCCCGGCATGGCAGGTACTGGAAAAGCGCACGCGCCCGTCGCTGCTGGCGACGCTCAAGCACAACTTCGCGCTGTCGATCTACGCGATCGTGCTGATGACCGCATTCAACTTCTTCTCGCACGGCACGCAGGATCTGTATCCGACCTTCCTGCGCGAACAGCATCACTTCGATCCGCATACCGTGTCGCTGATCACGATCGTGCTGAACATCGGCGCCATCGTCGGCGGCCTGTTCTTCGGCTCGGTGTCGGAGAAGATCGGCCGTCGCCGCGCGATCTTCATCGCCGCGCTGATCGCGCTGCCGGTGCTGCCGCTGTGGGCGTTTTCGAGCGGTCCGGTGCTGCTCGCGATCGGCGCGTTCCTGATGCAGATTTCGGTGCAGGGCGCGTGGGGCGTGATTCCGGTCCACCTGAACGAAATCTCGCCGGACGAGATCCGCGCGACGTTCCCGGGCCTCGTGTATCAGCTCGGCAATCTGTTCGCATCGGTGAACGCGACGCTGCAAGCCTCGCTCGCCGAATCGCGTGGCGGCGACTACGCGAGCGCGATGGCAATCGTCGCCGGGATCGTCGCGGTCGTGATCGCGGTGCTGATCCTGTTCAGCCGCGAACGCCGCGGTATCGACATGACGCAGTCGGCGAAGACGGTCGCGTCGGGCGTCTGACGCCCCGTCGGCCGCGCCGCCACGGCGGTGCGAGCCGCGTACCGTCGAGTGTTGCAAAAAGCCGCGCCGGATTTTTCCGGCGCGGCTTTTTTGTCATCGAACGCTCATGCTCGCGACGCGATTCGTGCTGCTGGCCGGGAACCCGGGAACAAAGCGCCGGCTTCACGCGTTTACGCCGCTGACCTCCGTCGGCGCCCATGCCGGCGAACCGGAGACCGTCGATGACGCCCCACCCTACAAGCTGGCTGTTCCGCGCTCTGCTCGCCGCCGCGTGCACGACGGCGCTCGCGACGACGGCGCCGGCGGTTCGGGCCGACGACGCCGGCGCTTCGCCGCCCGCCGCCGCCGCCCGTCGTCTCGCCGCGAATACGCGTGCGCCGACGCCCGCCCAGGCCGCGGCGACACTCGGCGCATTGGCGCCCGATGCGCAGGTCAGCTGGCTGCGGCGAGCGGCCCGGCGCGGCGACCTCGAAAAGCTCGACGACGCGCAGTTGATCGCGCTCTTTTCTTCGCTCGATCCGCTGACGCTGCCGCGCTACATCGCAGCGGGACCGAACGGCTACCCGTCGTATGAATTCACGATGCGCCGACGCGAACGCATTCGCGGGCAGTGGCCGTCGAAGCCGGATCACATGCTGGTGCGCATCGCGCACGACCCGCTGCGGATCTATGCGAAGTGGCTGCCGGACGGCGCCCATGCGGGCCAGGAAGTGCTGTACGACGCGAGCGTCCGCAGCGACGAACTGTACGGGCATCTCGGCGGTCTGCTGAGCCCGGTATCGATCTGGGCGAACATCGACGGCCTCCTCGCGCATGCGCAATCGCGCCACCGCATCACGGAACTCGGCACCGGGTCCATCGCCGCGCGCTTCCTGTCCGAAGGGCAGCGATTCCGGCAGGCGGGCCTCGCCGTGACGCCGCGTATCGGCGTCGAAACCGACGACGGCGTGCGCGTCGTCACGTTCACCTATACCGCGCCGCCCGGGGTCGCCGGCCTGTATGCGGCGAAGGAGACGCTGGGCCTCGATCTGCGGCACGCGTGGTTTCGCGTCGCACGCTCGTACGATGACGACGGGCGCATCTTCGAGGACGTCGTGTTCGAGCACATCGAGCCGAAGACGTTCGACGCGCTTGCGTTCGATCCGAAGAACCCGGCTTACGGGTTCTAGCGAACGCGCCGGCGGTCGGCGATGGCGCGGGTTCCGGTCGCCGACCAGCACCACGCCTGACGTTTTGCCTGGGACACCTAGTGAACAGCGCCAGTGAACAGCGGTGGTCCTTTCTCGACGTCGAAATCCACGCACAACGTTCATCGCTTTGGTCTACGCTTTGAAGGTCTCCGGCAAACTACCGCTAATGGCTGCGTCACCCAGCCGCGGCGAACGCGCACCACGGCGGAATCGCATGCCCCGTCAATGGGCATCGTCGGCGCGGTGCGCTCCGCGGCGCGCAGAGCAACAATGCGTAACAACCTCGTCACTGCCAATCCGATCGCTAGCCGCTATAGTGGCGAGATGCCTCGCTGTTCACGCGCGCATCGCCCACAAGGGGTAGAATCCGGGCGAGTGAAACGTTAAAAACTGAAAGCGGCCTCGCGCCGCCTGGTTAAACCATCTAGTCCATGCCTTCCGCAGAATCGCATCCGCAAAACGACTTCATGAACGCCGCGCGTAAAGAAAGAAAGCGCGTCGAGATTTATCTGGTCAATGGCATACGCCTGACCGGATGTATCGAGTCGTTCGATCAGTACCTGGTGATGCTGCGCACGCCTGTCGGCTTGCAAGGCATCTACAAGCGCGCCATCTCGACGATCCAGCTCGACACCGGCACCCGGCCGGGACCGCGCCCCGGCGGGCGATCGTCGCACGGCGAACACTCGTCGCGCGGCCCGCACGGCACGCATGGACCGCGCGAGCCACGCGAACCCCGTGAGCCGAGGGAACCGCGCGAGTCGTATCCGTCGTCGTCCGCGTCGGAGCGGCCCGCATCCGACGGCCCGGTCGTCGTCACGCGCCGCCGCCGCCTTTACGGCTCGATCAACGGCGGAAACAACGGCGGCGACGGCTCGTCGAATAGCTGATTCGTCGGCGCCGCGCTGCGTCCCGGCGCAGCGCCGATCGCCGATGCGACGGCCACCGGCGCCGCGTGCGCTTTTCCCCGACTTCGCCGCCCGTTCTTTTGCGCTATGCTGACCCGCATGTCCCGTTCACGGAGAAAGGCATGAGTGCGTCAACGCCAAAACCCCGCGCAGAGCCGAGCGAAGACCTGCTGGACGAAGCGCTGGAAGAAACCTTCCCCGCCAGCGACCCGATCGCGGTCCACCCCGAACCGTCGAAGCCGCAGCCGACCGACGACGACAAGCAGAACGGCGCCGCCGGCCCGCGCGGCAAACGCTGAATTCCCGGATTCCCGATCAGCCGATCGTCGCGCGAAATCGCGACGGATCGGCAAGCTGCGCTGCATCGGGAACCGCGACCGCAGCGCGCCCGCTTCGATTGCTCCCCTTCAGACTATCCCCTCTCGAACGGCCCAGGCCGTTTCGCGTATGCTTGACCGTCGGTTTGCGCCGCCGCCCGAAGCCCGCGGCCGACTTATAACAGGCATGAAGGAGGAAGGACCATGCGTCACCCGACCGGAGCCCGGATCGCGCACGCTGCGCCGCGCCTGGCTCGCCATCTGGCGCTCGCCGCGCTGTGCTTCGGGACCACGATCGCCGCGTACGCGCAGACGTCGACGCCGGTCGGTGTCTGGCAGACTATCGACGACCATTCGGGACAGCCGAAAGCGCTCGTGCAGATCGTCGAGAACGGCGACGGCACGTTGAGCGGCAAGGTGCTGCGCGGGCTCGGCGCGAACGACCAGCCGGAGCGCCGCTGCACCGCGTGCACCGACGCGCGCAAGGATCAGCCGATCGTCGGGATGACGGTCATCGATGGACTGCACAAAACCGCTGACGGCTGGGACGGCGGCCACATCCTCGACCCTGAAAACGGCAAGGTGTACCGCTGCAGCATGCGCATCGAGGATGGCGGCCGGAAACTGGTGGTGCGTGGCTATATCGGCATTTCGCTGCTGGGACGCTCGCAGGTGTGGAATCGCCAGCCGTAGTGACGGGCGCGAGGAAGAAGAACGAACGGACCGGATGCGGCAGGCTGATCGACCGACGAGCCGGCTTACGCGTGCCGCCGCGCGAGCCGGCTCGCCGTCTGAACGTTCGCTACGCGGGTTGGCGCAACGCCGTCCGATCACGCAACGACCGACGCATCGACCGGCGCACCGTCGGCGCCGCCGGGCCGAACGGCGCGGGCGACAACGCGGCATTCTTGCGGCGCGCGGCCCTTTCCTCCGGGCTCGCATGCCGGCGCATCCGCGCCTCGATCGTGCTGCACAGCGCCACGCCTTCGTCGCCGAACAGTTCGGCCATCACGCGCCGGAGCACGCCTTCGTCGTACCACGTCTTGAAGCGGCGATGACAGGTCTGATACGACGGATAGCGGCGCGGCAGCGCCGACCACGTCGCACCGCTGTACATCACCCACAGTACGCCGTTGAGCACCGCCCGCGTGTTTGCGAGAGGCCGGCCGCGCAATTCCGCGCGCGGCCGCAACTCAGGAAGCAGCGGTACCACGCGCTGCCATTCTTCTTCGGTAATGTCGCGCCAGGGTTTCAAGGTCGCCTCCTCGTCAGCACATTTCGTGACCAACGATATCGACCCATCCCGCATTCGAATATCGGAACAATCTGAATCTGTCAGATCATCCCGCGGCGGGATTACGCGACCGGCGCGGCGACTTGCCCCTTCCCCGCTCAGGTCAGCGACGCGTGCACGTCGCGCCGCGGCGCCTCCAGGTACTCTTTCGACTGCATCTCGACGATCCGCGACACCGTCCGCGTGAATTCGTTCGCCATCGGCCCTTCGGGATACAGTTGCTCCGGCGGCACCGCGGCCGACATCAGCAGCTTCACCTTGTGGTCGTAGAACACGTCGATCAGCCACGTGAAGCGGCGCGCCTCGGACGCCATGCGCGGCGTCATCTGCGGCACATCGGACAGAATCACCGCGTGAAAGCGGCTCGCGAGTTCCAGGTAGTCGTTCTGCGAGCGCGGGCCGCCGCACAGCGTCGCGAAGTCGAACCACACGACGCCGTCCGCGCGGCGCAGCGCCTTGATCTCGCGTTTCTCGATGTGCAGGATCGGACTTTCGTCCGGCACCGCGGCCAGTTGCGCGAACGAATGACGGAGTTCGCGATCCGCCTGCGCGCCGAGCGGCGTGTGATACACCTCGACCTGCGCGAGCGTGCGCTGCCGGTAATCGACGCCCGCGTCGACGTTCAGCACGTCGAGCTTGTCCTTCAGCAGCGCGATCGCGGGCAGCATCCGGTCGCGGTGCAGACCGTCCGGATACAGCGAATCGGGATCGTAGTTCGACGTCATCACGAACTGCACGCCGTTCGTGAACAGCCGGTCGAGCAGACGGTAAAGAATCATCGCGTCCGCGATGTCGGATACGTGGAACTCGTCGAAGCAGATCAGCCGGTAACGCTTCGCGATCAGTCGCGCGAGTTCGTCGAGCGGATCGGCGCGGCCCTTCAGTTCCTCCAGTTCGCGATGCACTTCCCTCATGAACTCGTGGAAATGCAGGCGCGTCTTGCGCTGCACGGGCACGACCGCGTAGAAGCTGTCCATCAGGAAGCTCTTGCCGCGCCCGACGCCGCCCCACAGGTACACGCCGCGCGGCAGGTCCGGATGAATGATCCACTTGCGCAGCGCGTTCGAGCGCCGCGCCTTGTATGCGACCCATTCGTCGTAGCACCGCTGCAGACGGTCGATCGCGGCGCGCTGCGCCGGGTCGGACTGGTAGCCCCGCGTCTGCAGTTCTTTTTCGTAGTATTCGGTGACGTTCATCTGTGCTTCGGCTCGCCTGTCGCGCGGCCGCCAATGAAAAAGGCGGGCGGGATCGATCCCGCCCGCCTTTCGTGATGATGCTGATGGTCTGCTGCCTGCGGCATCGGGCGGCGCGCCACCGTCCGATGCCCGCGCGGGGTCGCCCCCGACGCGTTACATGTTGAGCGCGCGCTTGTCGACCGCGAGTGCCGCTTCGCGCATCACTTCGGACAACGACGGGTGCGGATGGCAGATTCGGCCGATGTCTTCCGACGCCGCCTTGAACTCCATCGCGACCACCGCTTCCGCGATCAGGTCCGATGCATTCGCCGAGATGATATGGACACCGAGCAGTTCGTCGGTCTTCGCGTCCGCGATCATCTTCACGAAACCGTCGGCGCGGCCGATGCCGAGCGCGCGGCCGTTCGCCATGAACGGGAACTGGCCGGACTTGATCTCGCGGCCCTCGGCCTTGAGCGCCTGCTCGGTCTTGCCGACCCACGCGATTTCCGGCTCGGTGTAGATCACCCACGGAATGCAGTTGTAGTCGATGTGCGGCTTCTGGCCGTCGATCACTTCCGCAACCAGCACGCCCTCGTCTTCCGCCTTGTGCGCGAGCATCGGGCCGCGCACCACGTCGCCGATCGCGTACACGTTCGGCAGCGACGTACGGCAATGGTCGTCGACGTCGATGAAGCCGCGCTCGTTCGCCTTCAGGCCGATCGCTTCGAGGCCGAGGTTGTCGGTGTTCGGCACGCGGCCGACCGACACGATCAGACGGTCGGCTTCGAGCTTCTGCTCCTTGCCGTCCTTGTCGGTGTACGCGATCGTCACGCCCTTGCCCGACGCCTTCACTTCGCCGACCTTCACGCCGACGTGGATGTCGAGGCCCTGCTTCTTGAACAGCTTCGCGGCTTCCTTCGACAGCGCCTGATCGGCCGCGCCGAGGAATTCCGGCAGCGCTTCGAGCACGGTCACGTCCGCGCCGAGGCGGCGCCACACCGAGCCGAGTTCGAGGCCGATCACGCCCGCGCCGATCACGGCGAGCTTCTTCGGC
>Ga0164242_10001924_pt1 | contig 24297 bp, 21 predicted proteins | sample OricomgcompostMG_FD_108783 | JGI IMG/M metagenome (GOLD analysis project Ga0164242, IMG submission 108783) | Miracle-Growth compost microbial communities from Emeryville, California, USA - Original compost - Miracle growth compost (MG) ...
AATTGATCTAAGGCCGCTGAGCTGGTTTGGCGAATCGTATCCGCCACTCCCAGAACGGCGATGGAATGCTGGTCGTTAGTGAATACCACGGACGTTTTGCCTTGATCTTCGATTTGTGAAAGTACTTTTTCCACGTGCGAGCCGCAGACTTTGTTTTCCTCTGCGAGTCGATGGTTGCCGATGAAAAACTGCGTGCCGTTGATAGATGCGGTAGCGCCGCGACCAATCAACATTTGATAATTTTCCGCCGGTAATAGCTGCTTTCCGTTAGTGGCCGCGATCATGGCATCGGCCACCGGATGATGCGAGGCGGCGTTGACGCTGGCGGCGTACAAAAGTACTTTTTCATGAGCCCAATCAGTGAGCGGCACTACATCCGTCAAGCTGGGAATGCCTTGCGTCAGAGTGCCGGTTTTATCCAGCGCCAGGCAACGCAACCTGCTGCCTTTTTCCAGGTAAATACTGCCCTTGATCAAAATGCCGCGCCGGGCCGCCGCTGCCAAAGCGCTGACTAAAGTCACAGGTGTAGAAATCACAAAGGCGCACGGACAGGAAATCACCAATAGCACTAAGGCGCGATAAAACCACACGCTCCAGCTTTGCCCCAATAATAATGGCGGCAAGGTCGCAAAGGCGACAGCACATATCACAACTGCGGGAGTGTAATAATGCGCGAAGCGATCTACCGTGCGTTCCACGGGCGCGCGTTGCGACTGAGCCTTTTGCACCGCCTGCGCGATGCGTGCAATAGTGCTGTGAGCGGCATCTCCCTGCACGCGAAATTCCAAAACACCGGAGCCGTTTGTGCTGCCGGCGAATACTGTGTCGCCCGGCTTTTTTTCCACCGGCATGCTTTCACCGGTGATGGGTGCCTGGTTCACCGTCGAAACGCCGTTGGTAACAACGCCATCCAGAGGAACGTTTTCGCCGGCGCGCACTCGCACCTTTTGTCCGGCGGTGACATTCGCGACTTCTATTTCCCGCCAAGTTCCGTCAGCCTGTTCTACCTGCGTTTTTTGAGGGGTTAAGGTGAGCAATTCCTCGATTGCCTTTCCGGCGCGTTCTTTCGATACATCTTCCAAAATTTCGGCAAGGCTAAACAGAAAAGCCACCATGGCGGCTTCTGCGAAATGTCCGGTGGCGAACGCACCGATGATCGCCAATAACATTAAAAAATGTGTGTTGAGCGAAAAACTGCGCACCGCGCGCCAGGCGGGCGGAAACACTTCCTTTGCACAGGCGGCAATAGATAAAATTGCCAGAATCAATATAATGCTGGAATGTTGCCGGGGTAAAAACCAATCGCCTAATTCGGCGCTCACTGCAAATATCCCCGAAAGGCCTAAAAGTACTTTTGCACTCAGAGCTAACCCCTGATGTGGCGTTTCCGCGACAACTTCTTCGAAAAATTCCGCTTCCAATCCCAATGCGCGGATGCGCTCCAATAGCACAGTGGGATCATCTAATTGGTGGGCGATGGTAACTTGCCGCTGCAAATAATCGAAGGACATTTCGTCGATCCGCGACAGGGAAGATAGCTGCCCTCGAATCAATTTTTCTTCACTGGGACAGCATAAGCCCGGAATTTTGATTACAGTTTGCATGACGTTTTTTTTAAATGTGTTTCACTCTTATTTCAGATACGTTTTCACGATTTCATTTAACTCTTTGGCGGCCTGAACCTGTTCCGCTGTGGGTTGGCCATCTGATGTAAACATGTGTAAACGGACATGCTCTTCAATGATCTCCGCCATTAATCCATTGATCGCGCCACGGCATCCTGCAATGGTTTGTAGCAAGGTAAAACAATTTTCATCTTGATCCTGTTCCAACAGACGTTCAATACCATCAACCTGCCCCCTAATGCGGCGGATGCGGTTGAGTAATTTCTTTTTGTCATGAGCAGTGTGAGCCATTTTTTATGCCTTTCTTTAGGAGTATAATGTCTATGAATATAGTATAGGAGGGTATATTATTAATGGCAAGTTTCCGCATAATTCTTCGTATAAGGTAATAGCCTTTTGCGTTTTGATTTACAGCTTTCTATTATTTTTTCTCGCAAAGTGTCCGTGCCGGTGATGGATGTCGGGGAAATGTGCGTGCGAATGCGTCAGCGGTTCGTGAACATGAGTGTGCGTGTGTGGTTCGTGCGAGTTAATGCCTGGCGCGTGCGCGTGCTGATGGTGCTCATCGTGGACGTGGCGATGTGAATGTTCCAGGCGTTCGTGATGATGTTCATGTTCATGCCGTTCGGTTAAATGTAACCACACGCCGAAGCCCATGAGTGCTGCCGCTGCGACAAAAAACGTCCCCACCGCTTCGCGTAACAGAAGTAGCGACACCAGAGCGCCGACGAAAGGCGCGAGGGAAAAATAAGCGCCGGTGCGCGCCGTGCCGAGATTTCGCAACGCCAGAACGAAACAGGCGAGGCTCAGACCATAGCCGAAGAACCCCACGATGAGCGCGCCTGCAAGAACTTGCAGCGGCGGCAGTGATGCGCCTAACAGCAAAGCGATGGTGAGATTGACGCCTCCGGCGACCAAACCCTTGATAGCAGCGATTTGAAACGGGTCACTGGATGAGACTTTCTGCGTCAGATTATTGTCCACGCCCCAGCACAGACATGCGCCGCCGACCAAAAGCGCGCCACTCGAAAATGACACTCCTGCGCCCGGCTGCCACGATAGGATCAATCCACCGGTGACGATGAGGATCATGCCCAGCGCAATGCGATTGTCGAAGTTCTCGCGGAAGACGAACCACGCCAGCAGCGCGGTAAACACGCCTTCAAGGTTGAGCAAGAGGGAAGCGGTCGAAGCAGGAGTGCCTTGTAAGCCCAACATCAACAGAACGGGACCAAGTGCGCCACCAAAAAACATCGCGCCCGCCAGCCAGCCCCATTGTGCACGCGGCAATTCTGCTTCGTCGGCGTCCGAAGCACTTTGACGCCGCATCAACCGCACGAGCGATAAACCGATGCCGGAACCAAGATACAGCAAACCGGCCAGCAGCACGGGCGGCATTTCGCCCAGCAGCAGCTTGGCAAAGGGAGTGCTTGCACCGAACAAGGCGGCGGCGATCAGAGCGTAAATGATTCCTGTTGGCATGGCTTCAAATGCTTTCTAAAGCGGCATATCGAGCAGTGCGGCATCCCGGCTCACGCTGCGATTAATTTGAGCGAATTCGTGGCGTGTGTTTGATACCAACTAACCTGAGCGGTATCTTTCGTTGCTTAAACATGTTCCCAGTGGGTTTTAGTTTCCATCATCTTTATATGATAACTCAACTTGCCACCTCCTCAAATCCACCACCGCCACTCCGTGCGCATGCGGAATCCGACCTTCACGAATACTTGCGGGGACCTTTAAAAGTACTTTCATTTCATGCGAAAGGTGTTGTAAGCCTATAGCCCGAAATGTGCAATCCGGGCTATAGGTAAGCCTTCAACATCAATAGCGTAGTTACTGAACTACATCGATTTCCTCCTTTTTATCTCGTTCAAACCAATGATAAAGTGTCGGCAAGACAAAGAGCGTGAGCAATGTGCTTGTGATCAATCCGCCGATCACCACGGTGGCCAGCGGTTTTTGCACTTCTGCACCGGCGCCATGCGCGAGCGCCATCGGAATAAATCCGATGCTGGCCACGGTCGCCGTCATCAGCACGGGGCGCAGTCTGGTTTCGCAGCCGCGTTCAATGGCTTCGCGTAACGGCACACCTTGTTCGCGCAACTCATTGATGAATGTCACCAACACTACGCCGTTGAGCACCGCGACGCCAAACAAGGCGATGAAACCGATTCCCGCCGACATGGAAAAATGCAATCCACGCAGCCACAGCGCCAAGATGCCGCCCGTGACGGCGAACGGAATACCGGTGAAGACTAGCAGCGCCTGTTTCAAACTGCCGAAGGTGGTGAAAAGCAAAAGGAAAATTACCGCGAATGTAATCGGCACCACGATCATGAGCCGAGCTCTACCGCTCTGCAATTTTTCGTAAGTGCCGCCATATTCCAGCCGGTAGCCGGGCGGTAAAAGTACTTTTTGCTCAATCCGTTTTTGCAGCGTTTCCACAACGGTGCCCAGGTCGCTGCCGCGCACGTTCATTTGAATCACGTTGCGGCCTTCGCCGTTTTCGCGCGAAAGTTGCACCGGTCCCTCGGTAGAAACGATGTCGGCAACTTGCGCCAGCGGCACATCCGCACCGCTGGGCGAATGAATCAAAATGCGTCCGATGGATTCCGCGTCAGCGCGATGTTCCTGCGCCAATCGCACCACCAACGGAAAGCGCCGGTCGCCTTCGATAATGGTCGATGCTTCCTTGCCGCCCAGCGCGATTTCGATCACATCATTGACATCACCGATGCTCAGGCCGTGCCGCGCCACTTCATCGCGATTGATGCGAATATCCAGAAGCGGCAAACCGGCTACCGTTTCGACGCTGACATCCACCGCGCCCTGAACATCGCGCGCAACGGCGGCAACGTCATCCGCGAGCTTGGCGCGCACGTCGCGGTCGGGGCCATATAATTTAATGCCCACGTCGCCGCGAATGCCCACGCCTTCGATGAGTTCGTTCATGCGCATTTCAATCGGCTGCGACATCGAGGTGCCGACGCCGGGCAACTTTTCCAGCACTTCCGACATCTTTTCGATCAGCTCTTCCTTGTTTGCTGCTTCTTTCCATTTATTGATCGGTTTGAGCGAAACAAGGATATCGGCCTGCGAAACCAGCATCGGGTCAGTCGCCAGTTCGGGCCGTCCGATGCGGCTCACCACGTCATCGATCTCAGTGGGAAAATGCTTCTTCAAAGTACTTTCCAGCACGGTTTGCCGCCGCACTGATTCTTCCAGTGAAATGCTCGGCGGATAAACGCCAGAAATCGCAATCGAACCTTCGTCCAACTTGGGAATAAACTCGCTCCCCAACAACGGAAATATCGCCATGCAAGCGACAAAGAAACCGATAGCGCCCATCACGGTGAAACCTCGCGCATCCATAACGCGACGTAATAACGGCGCATATGCTTTACCAATGCGATCGACAACTGGATTGTGTTTTTCTTCCTTAACGTTCAAGAATAACGAACACAGCGCGGGGATTAATGTCAGTGAAAGTACTACTGCGCCCAGCAATGCGATGATGACGGTTTCTCCCATGGGGCGAAACATTTTGCCCTCAGTGCCAACCAGCGTGAGGATGGGAATGTAAGCGGCGATAATAATGAAGGTGCCAAAAATCGCCGGTTTCAATACTTCGGTGGCAGCTTGCTCAATGGTATCATCACGTTCCGCCTGCGTCAGCGAACGCCCCAATTCATGGTGGCGTTTACTGAGCAGGCGAATGGTGTTTTCAACGATAATCACCGCGCCGTCCACTATGAGGCCGAAATCCACCGCCCCCAGACTCATCAGGTTCGCCGAAATCCCAAAATAGTTCATGCCGATAAGCGCGATCATCATTGCCAACGGAATCGCGCTGGAGACAATGAGGCCAGCTCGCAATTGCAGCAGGAATAAAAACAGCACCACAATGACCAGAATGCCGCCTTCAATGAGGTTGCGTTGTGCGGTGTTGATGGCGCGGCCAATGAGTTCGGAACGGTCGAGAAAACCGTTCAGCTTCAAGCCGGGCGGCAATGTTTTTTGGATCTCCGCGACTTTATCTTTGACGCGATTCACCACGACGCGCCCATTTTCACCCAGCAATAAAAGCGTGATGGCATAGACTTGCTCGCCTTCGCCATTGCGCGTGATGGCGCCCTGCCGCACCGCCGCGCCGTAACCAACATCGGCCACATCGCGAATTTTTACAGGAACGCCGTTTTCGGCAGCCACCACGATATCGCGAATATCATCGAGGTTTTTTACCAAGCCGGAACCGCGAATTAACTGCTGTTCGGAACCGTTGACAATATAAGCGCCGCCCGCATTTTGATTGCCGCGTTCGAGCGCTTCCAGAACTTGCGGAATATCGAGATTGCGCGCGGCCAGTTTGGCCGGATCAACCGCCACCTGATAATTTTTCGCCTGCCCGCCAAACGTGTTAACTTCCGCCAGGCCGGGCACGGTGCGAAGCTGCGGCGCCACCAACCAATCCATGATGGTGCGCCGTTCCATCAACGAATATTCTTTGTCACCACCAGGCACGTTGTCGAGCGAAATGTAATAGATCTCGCCCAATCCGGTGGAGACCGGAGCCAGTTCGATTTCGGATCCCTTCGGCAATTCTTCGCGCGCCTCATTCACACGCTCATTCACCAGCTGGCGCGCAAAATAAATATCTGTAGCATCTTCGAAGATGACCGTTACCTGCGACAAACCGAACTGCGAAATAGAACGCGTTTCCAGGCGATGCGGCAGGCTGGACATGGCGATTTCGAGCGGAAAGGTAATTTGCCGTTCAATGTCTTCCGGCCCCAGCGCGGGCGCTTTGACATTGATTTGCACTTGCTTGTTGGTGATGTCGGGAACGGCATCTATGGGTAACAATGTCGCCGAATAAATGCCGGCAAATAACAATACAATAGCGGCAATCACCACGAAGATGCGTTGCTTGATGGAGAAGCGAAGGATGTGTTCAATCATAGTTAATCCTCCGCCAATTCGCCTTTCATGGCCTGAGACTTCACCACGAACGCGCCTTCATTCACGATTTTTTCGCCGGGCTGTAAACCGCTTTTTATTTCGATAAAACCTTTCGCCTGAGCGCCGGTTTGCACTTCACGCGGCGCAAAGACATTTGCGGTATCGGTTGCGACAAATACCACTTTTTTGTCTTCCAATGTCTGCACCGCATTGGCGGGAACTGTGATGGTTGATCTTCCTGTTGCTGTGGAAATCTCACCACGAGCGAACATGCCGGGCCGCAAAGCGCCACTATTACCAATCAGCGCGCGGGCGGTCATGGTGCGCGTCTCCGCATCAAGTTCCGAACCGAGGAAGGTGATTTTTCCCGTGAAGACATGATTTGGTAACGCATCAACGCGGACGGTAACGGGTGCTCCAATGCGGATGCGTGAGATGTCTTTTTCATAAATCGCCGCTTCCATGGCCACTTCTTCCAGATTAACAATCCGCATCAGCTTTTCTTCCGCAGTCACAAGCTGCCCCATTGTCACTTTGCGTTCATTCACAACGCCACCGATGGGCGTACGAATGGGAATGGACGCTTTGCCGCCGGGCTGGCTTTTTAGCAATGAAAGAGTGGTGCGGGCAGATTTTAAATTGGCCTGTGCCCCGCGATATTCCGCTTCCGCGGATTGCAGTTGCGAAATATTATTGAGGTTTTCTCTGGAAATGCGCAGCTCTCGATCCAGCGCAGCGGACGAAAGTACTTTTTGCTGGCGCGCTTTAGCAAGCGATGCCTGAGCCTGTTCGAGTCTGGCTTTTGCTGCCGCGGTTTCCTTGCGGTTGGCGATGCTTTGGGCATAAATCACTTGTTCGCGTTGCAAGGCCGTTTCTGCTAATTTAAGAGCATCGCGGGCGCGTTGCATTTCAGCACGCCGCGTCGCGGTGGCCGATTCCGCATCTGCTAATTGAGATTTGGCGGCATTCACTTCGGCTGTTCCCGCAACATTGGTTGAGGCTAATTTCTTTTCTCTTTCCCAACTTTGTCTGCTTGCGTTCACTTCAGATTCTGCTGCCTCCACGCGCGACTGCGCCTGTTCGTAAGTTAGTTTGGCGTTATCGGCGTCGCGTTGCGAAATTAATCCTTCGCTCAAAAGTACTTTTGAGCGCTGATAATTGGTGCGTGCTGTATTAAGCTCGCTACGCGCGGAACTCAATTGAGACTGTGCTGAAACGAAAGCACGGCGTGCTTCTTCAACGGGTTTCTGTCCATAACTGCCCGCTGCGGCAAGCTGCTGGCGACGATTCAATTCCGCTTTCGCAGATTCGAGCTGGTTTTGAGAACGATTGAAATCAGCTTCCGCAGCCGCCAACGCTTGTTTGGCGGAATTTTGCACCGATTTGGCTGCTTCCAATGCCGGGCTGGCGAAGGTGCCGGCTTTGATCTGCCGTTGCACGTTTTCTAATTCTACTTTCGCCTGTCGCACGGCAGTTTCGCTTTTGCGTTCGCTTTCAATTGCTTCCGCATTGGCTCTGCGCGCCGCTTCCACCGGTTCGCGCGAGAAGACACCGGCCTGAGCCTGCTTTCGCACCACCGATAAATGCGTTTTGGCATTTTTAAAACCAGCCACTGCCTGCGTGTAAGCTGACTGTGCTTCGCCGATGGCGCGACTTTCGACAATTGCCAACGTTTGTCCTGCTTTGACGGTATCGCCTTCTGATACCAAAACCTGTGTTACTCTTCCGGGAACCAACGATCCAATCTGCGCCACCGCGTTGGGAGCCGCAGCTATTTGTCCGTTAAAGGCGATGTTGGTATTGAGCTTTCCGCGTTTTACTTCCGCCAATTTAATTCCTGCCAACTTGGAAGATTCATCATCCAGTTCGATAACATGGGCGGATGATTCCTCAGCATGTTCGGAATGTTCCGTTTCTTCGGGCACAACCGTTCGCCCACGCCAAGCTCCGACGCCGATGATTGCACCGATTGCTACGAACGCGGCGATGCCCAGAGGAATCCAGCGTTTTTGTTTATTCATTTTCATTTCATTCATGGAGTATCTACCTCCACCTGAGAGGGTAAGGGCGCTAAGGAACCTACCGGAATAGCTTCGCCGATAGCATTCTCCAGCGCTGTTTCACTGTTCAGCGTTCCACTGATAGCCTGCAGATATTCTTCTTGCACCTGGCGGAAAGTGCGTTGTGCTTCCAATACTTCAAGATAAGAAGAAGCTCCTTGTTCAAAGCCAACTTGGGTTTTACGGAGCAAATCCAATGTTTGCGGCACAATGCCAGAACGATATCGATCGACATTTTGCCACTGTTGCTCTAGGCGCAATAGCGCTTTTTCTACTTGCGTGGCAATTTGTTGACGCAACAACTCGACTTCCGCTTGCTGCGCCTGTGCCTCTGCCTGTGCCGCGCGACGCTCATGCTTAATCGAACCGAAATCGAATACCGGCAGTGTTATCACGGCGCGCACCGCATAGGAACTTTCCTCACCAAAGAACGCGCCGCGGCGCACCTGCAATTGCAATTCCGGCAAACGTTCCTTACCAATTGCTTTTACCTGCGCTCGCCGTGCCTCTAAATCTGCACTGGCTGCCAATAGATCCGAGCGGGTCTTCAGCGCTTGCGACAAATATTGGTCGCGTTGTTTCAACAGATCGGTGGGCTGGGATTGGTCACCAGAGACTTCGGGCAAAATTACACGGAATTGTGTTGATGGATCTTGACCGATCAGCTTATTGACCGTTGCCAGCTGGGCGAGGCGTGTTGCCTCGCTGTTGGCAAATTCATTTTGCACACGTAATAATTCCAGCGCTGCGCGTTGCGCTTGCACTTGTGGCACATCGCCTAATGCGGCGCGGCGTTGGGCCGCATCATGGAATTTCTGGGCGATCTCCATCTGCGCATTACTGAGTGTTTCCGCTTCCTGCGCAGCATATAATTCGATAGCTGCTTGTTTTACTTGCACGATTAACGATCGCTGAGCAAAAGTACTTTTAGCAATGGCGCTGTGCCATTCCGCTTCCTTGACTTTAGCGTTGGCGCGGCGCTTGCCGAACAAATCAACTGGCTGTGATAAAAGTACTTCTGTATCGGCAGCTTCACGATTGCCGGTGAGACGCGGCGTCAGTTGCAGAACAGGATTAGGAAATGAACGCAACGATTTAAAGCGTTCCTTTGCCGCCTCTGTGTTCTGGCGTGCAATGGCAAGTTGCGGATAACGCTCTAATGCCTGTTGCACCAATTCATCGATAGTAATTTCCGGCTTGGATGAAATATCCTGCGCTTGCACCGGAATCACAACAAATAGACATGCCCACACTATGGAGCATAAGAGTAATATTCGAGACACAATGAGTCCTCCTCATTTGGGGTTGTGCGGATTATTGCGACACAGAAGACATAACGAAAATGCCGCTTCAAACAGAGCACGAGAGAGCGATGACGCTCAAAAGTACTTTTATGCGCTGCATTAAAAAGCGCACGAATTGGCAATTTCAATCGAAAAGGAATTGACTATTGAGGCAAATAATCCGCAGAGAAAAAACGCATCCCATATCAATGGGGGCGGAAGTGAAGATGGTTGTCAAGTGAGCAACCATTTAACTAAATCAGGAAAGGAGGAGCCCGAACGGGAAGAGAAGAACGAAGGTAAAGCGGTAAATGCGCGGCGAAAGAAGGGCCGGCGCGAGGAATAATAACTTTAGACAACTCGACCAATCTAGGTCTTGCGGGAACAATAAAATAAGGGATATTGATCAAGTAGAGTTGCGGATTAGAAGAGTATTGCGATGTATTCACAACCGCAATTTCCGTCAACAAATTACAACATTTTTCGGCTTGATCGTGGCGAGTTGCGCAAACTCCATCAACATGCGGAGAGCCCGCCGGATGAAATTGTGCTACTTCCGATGTGGCATTAAAGGCAGTAGAAAAAACGCCCAGATGTCCCGAGCACGTATCAACCGAATGGATAAAAAGTACAAAGATAACGCCTAACGTAATCAGCGAAAAAAAACGCTGCCGTTGCATCTGTGACGTGCGGATTTGTGCAGTATGGACTCGGGACATTAGCTAATGAGTATGGTGAATTTGCTATTATTCCGCAATAGGCAACACGGTAATTGGTGTAATTATCGCCTTGAAAATCCGCGTCAATGCTATATCGTGAATCGGCCTTCCGGCAATCAGCAAAGTACTTTTACCAGCGTCACGGGGCAATACTATGCGCATCTACAAGTTTATGGAACGTCAAAACTTCCGGTTGCGTCACGTGAGTTCATCGGATAAAATCCGGTTTAACTATATCATGTTAAAAATCCGTGACAATACATATAAATACATTCTTGCGCTGGGGGCGCTATTTTTTCTGCTTGTCTCCAGCAGCACGCAGGCGTGCGTGTTGGCGGATCACGATTGCGGAAAGTTGACGCAGGTGAATGCACCGACTCAAACGGGCGTGCAATGTCACATACCAGTGCAGAGGCAAGTTCATGCTTCATCGCCAATCAATCATTCGTTGCAACATTCTTCACCTAATAATGACGAAGAATGTTGCCAGTTAATTCCCGCCGATTTGGGCGATTTGGCGCAAGCGCAAGTAAGTAATCTCTCCGCCCAACAGTTTTCTCCAGATTGGTTTCATCTTCAGCTAACCAACGTTTTCTATTCTTCGTTCTCTTCTTTTGATTTCGCGCAGCGCGAGATTATTTCTCCGCATTCACATAATTCTTCTGTTGTACCTTCGTCTCCCATTTTTCCCCTTAATTCAGGACGAGCCCCACCTCCAGCCGTATTGTCGTAATTTTTATTCGATTATTTATTAGGGTTTATACACGTTAGGGTAATGGCACTTTTGTGGCTATTGGCCGCAATAGTTTTTATCCGCCGCACAGCGGCAAGCCACATCGTGGCAATGTATAGCCCTGCCTGCCGATAATTTTTCAACAGGAAAATTTGGCAGTAACCTGGAGGTATTATGTTGCACAGAAAAATAGTATTTATGGCCGTATTGTCACTGATGACATTTACGGCGTTCATGAGCAGTATTCCCGCACAAGCCGCAAATCGGATGTGCCCCTATTGCGCCATGCCGCTAGGCGCGCCGGCCACGCAAGTCTGGTTGACCAGCGGCAGCAAAAAAGTGGCGTATCGCTGCGTCTTTTGCGCGGTTTCCGAAGCAAAGACAGAATACAAAGGTAATCTTTCTATTAAAGCGCCCACGGAAAACAGCAGAAAGCCGCTGATTCTCAAGCGCACGGGTGGCCACTGGACGATGAATCTCAAAGGCGCAGCTTTCGTGGGCAAAAAAGTCAGCCACAAGTTTTGTCCCACCGCCTATCACGCCTTCACCAGCAGCGCCGCCGCCAAACGGTATATTGCCGCGCACAAAGAAGTTTTAGGCAATAGCTCCGCGATGAACTTTAACCAATTCTACGCCATGGCGAATTAGAAGCGGTGAATTTCATGGACTACATACTGACGCTTTTTGGTCCATATTCTTTCAGCATCATCGAAGCGCACATGGCGTTTGTGCATTTGCCCATCGGCTTTCTTTTGGGCAGTGCCATTTTCGATGGCGCGGCATGTCTGACGCATCGCGAAGACCATCACCGGCACTGGCGGCATACGGCTTTCTGGCTTTTATTGCTGGGAACATTGTGCGCCGTCATTGCCGCGATGTTGGGTTATTTTGGAAATCCTTTCGCCACAAAACACAATATCATGGCGCAGCGCGCCACGGTTCACATGTATTTTGGTTTTGGCGTGGTGGGGGTTTTCCTTCTCTTAAGTTGTTGGCGTATTTTCCGAAATGGCCGGCATTCCAAAGGAGAACGCTTTGCTTATGCATTGCTACTATTATTTGCCGTGGCATTGATCACGGCCACCGGTTATTTAGGCTCACGTATTGCTATGTAATCGGTTCAATTCGAGAAATCCCTAAAAGAACTTTTAGGGATTTCTCCAGGAGATTTACAATGAAACAACTTATTCTATTATTGCTGGGTTTGCTGTTATTGCAACCCGCAACCCAAGTATTCGCAAAAGACGAACTGCCCTTTCATTTTTCGGGCATTACAGCAAAACAATTGACCGCGGCGCAACTGGACGCGGCGGAAAAAACGCGCACCGAAGGCGCTGTGGATAAAGCCAAAAACACGCTGACTTTTTCGCAAAACGAAATTCAGTTAATCGTCCGCACCGGGCCGGATGACGATATGTTGTCGTATCGCATTCAAGGTTTGCGAAATCCCACCATCGTGGTGCCGGAGATGACCACGATAAAAGTACTTTTCGTCAATGCCGACGAAGATATGTCGCACGATTTTCGTTTGGGCGCTGTGAATCCGCCATTTAAATCACATCCCGATACCAGCAAAACTGCCGGCAGCGATCAACTATTGCCGGAGGCACAGGAAACTTATAACGCGCAGGAATTCAGTTATCATGTGCACGCTAAAAGTACTTTCCACTACTTCTGCAGCGTAGGTTCACACGCAAAGAACGGTATGTGGGGAACGGTCGTTGTAGGTGATGCGCCAATTCCCGCGCCGGAAAAGCAAACGCCGCATAAAGATCATGGCATGGAAGGAATGCCGGGGATGTAAGGGAATTTATTCCGTCAACAACTATCGTCATTCCCGCGAAAGCGGGAATCCGGCGCTTCGGTTTCGCTCAGTGACCGTTCCCTGAGCGGAGCCAAAGGGAAAAGTACTTTTTATATTCCTTATACGTTCACTGGATTCCCTTCTTCACGGGAATGACGGATCATTCGTCACAAGAGAAAAAATAATGAAAACTACAAATATAACCCGCCGCCGCTTGCTGCATGGCGCCGGCGCGCTTGGCGCATTGGCCGCGATGGAAGGCTTATTACCGCCATACGCCAGAGCGGCATTGGCCTTACCAAACCAGGGAGAAAAACCAGATGTCGTTGATCTCGTGATATCCGAAAATCCCTTTATGATCGGCAGCCGCAAAGCTAAAGCGCTGACTATCAATGGCACTGTTCCCGGCCCGTTGGTGCGTTTGCGCGAAGGCCACGATACGATTCTGCGGGTGACAAATCATCTGAAGGAATCCACTTCCATCCATTGGCACGGCGTCTTGGTGCCCACGGAAATGGACGGTGTGCCAGGCGTTTCATTTCCCGGAATCGAAGCCGGTAAAACTTTTGAATACCGCTATACGCCCAAACAAAACGGCACTTATTGGTACCACTCGCACACTGGAACGCAGGAACAAGTTGGCGTTTACGGCCCGATGATTATCGATCCGGCGCAGGTCGATCCGGTTGAGTATGATCGCGAATATATCGTGATGTTTTCCGACTGGACGTTCGAATCGCCGCAATCGATCATGCGAAAATTGAAAGCGCAAAATGACTATTTCAATTATCAGCAGCAAACGCTTGGGACATTTATTAAGGATGCCAAAGAAAAGGGGTTCTCAAATGCCTGGGATGAATACAGAATGTGGTCGCAGATGCGCATGTCACCCACCGACATTTCGGATGTTACTGGCAGCGTCTATACATATTTGCTGAATGGCATGACGTCGGATGCCAACTGGACGGGTATTTTTAAACCTGGCGAAAAGGTGCGTTTGCGCTTCATCAATGCCGGTGTGATGACGATTCACGATGTGCGAATTCCCGGACTAAAACTGACTGTGGTGGCCGCCGATGGCCAATATGTCCATCCGGTGGAAGTCGAAGAATTCCGCATGGGCGTTGCGGAAACGTACGATGTAATCGTTGAACCCAAAGAAGATCGCGCCTATACAATTTTTGCGGAAACTTCGGATCGCAGCGGTTTTGTGCGCGGCACGTTAGCGCCGCGCCATGGGATGAGCGCGCCTATTCCCGAACGCCGCCCGCGCCCGCTGCTGACAATGGCGGATATGGGAATGTCAATGAGCGGAATGAGCGGCATGGACATGCCGGGCATGGATATGGGAAACATGAAAATGGAATCCGGCAACATGAAAGGCATGGACATGGGCGGCATGAAAATGGATCACAGTAAGATGGATCACAGCAAAATGAGCCATGACACAATAAAAGGCATGGACATGGCTGGAATGGCCGGTATGGCGGCCATGAACAGCGGCAAAGATACTTCGCCGATTCCCGGCATGACACCGGTTCCCAGCCCCGATGAAAATTTCGGTCCGGGCAATGCGATGGTTCCGATGGAAACTGTCAGCCGTTTAAATGAACCGGGAACTGGCCTTGGCCACGACGGGCGAAAAGTACTTTTATATACCGACCTCAAAACCATTGAGCCGTTCTACGATCAGCGTCCGCCGTCGCGTGAAATTATTGTATACCTCACCGGCAATATGGAACGGTATATCTGGGGATTTGACGGCAAAAAATATTTGGAAGGATCGGATATCCGTTTCCATCACGGCGAGCGCCTGCGTCTGACGCTGGTCAATTACACCATGATGGAACATCCCATTCACATGCACGGCATGTGGTTTAATTTGGAAAACGGCCACGGACAATATATTCCACGCAAGCATACAATTCTGGTGAAACCGGCCGAACGTGTTTCCGCTCTGGTGACGGCGGATGCGCCCGGCCATTGGGCGTTTCATTGTCACTTGCTCTATCACATGTTGATGGGAATGATGCGGGTAATCCATGTGGTGGATTCATCGGAAAAAATGCCGGAAGAATCGCATGAAATAATGTCTGGCGATATGTCTCACATGCCTGACATGAAAAATCACAATCATGGCGCAATGAAAATGCCGGAGGAAAAATAATGCGAAACACATTCTTTGTTGTTCTATTATTCACATCGCTATCAGCAAGCGCGCCGTTACTGGCGCAGGAAAATCCAGCTCCTGAAACGTCCTTAAAAGCGGCTTTGGATGCTAATGCTAAAAGTACTTTTACTGATGAAACTCCGGGCGCGCATCTGATTCCCGGCACCAAAGCTAATCCATTGGCTTCGCCGGATTCATTGCCAGGGCATGCAAAAGTACTTTTACAGCCACCAGTAAAAATGACGACTCATGTAGACCACGGCATGAACGACAATGCCAGCTATTCCAAAACACTGATTGATTTGCTGGAATATAGTCCGGGCGGCGCGGATAGCAATGTGCGCTGGGATATAGAGCGATGGCAGGGCGGGGATTACCATCGCTGGTGGTTCAAAACCGAAGGCGAGCGCAATGTGCATAATGGGGATTATGACGCCGAATTTCAGTTGCTCAAAAGTAAGTTGACGCATCCGTATACGGAATTTCAATATGGCCTGCGTTTGCAAACTCAAAGTCATGCCGGCTCCACCATCGCGCGGCCGCAAGCGGTGGTGGGTTTTCAATCGTTGATGCCCTACAATTACGAATTGGAAACCGGGCTTTACGTGGATCTTCACGGAAACATTTCGGCATCGATGAAAGCGGAAAAAGATTTACTCATTACGCAAAAATTAATTCTGCAACCACGCATCGAAGCGGACGCCGCGTTGCAGCAAGTGGATCGTTTTGGAGTGGGTAGTGGATTAAATAATGTCAGTTTGGGATTGCGTTTGCGCTATGAAATCCGCCGCGAATTCGCGCCGTATATTGGCGTTACCTATGAAAAAGCTTTCGGCAAAACGGCAAGTTTCATCCGGCAAGATGGCGGGGATCCCGGTCAATGGCGCTTTGTGGCCGGAGTGCGAATGTGGTTTTAAATAGGTAACATTATTCCCGCGAAAGCGAGAATCTAAAGACGTAGTTTCAAAAAGTACTTTGAAACTACGTTACTCTAAGAACTAAAAATACAGTTTAAAAAACGTGATGGATTATTATTGACTTGACAAAGATCTCGATTCATCGTTTACTTACGATTAACGATGAATAAGCGCATTTGTGAAAATATTAGTCCTTCCGTTTTTCCGGGTGAAGACGACAGAACACTTGCGAAGTTGGCGCAGGCTTTGGGACATCCGGCGCGCGTTGCTATTGTGCGATTGCTACAGGAGCGCAAAACCTGTTTGTGCGGTGATATTGTGGAAGTGTTACCTTTAGCACAAAGCACGGTTTCGCAGCATTTGAAAGTATTAAAAAATGCCGGATGGATTGAGGGCGAAGTGGATGGCCCGCGCGTTTGTTATTGCCTGAATCCACAGACATTAAAGCAATATAAAAAATTAACCAGATCGCTTTGAAAGTACTTTTACGATGCAAACATTATCTCCTTCTCCGATGGAAACTTGCTCGCCTGTGCAACGGGTACGACTTTCTTTTCTGGATCGTTTTTTAACAATATGGATTTTTGCTGCGATGGCGTTTGGTATTGTGGTGGGTTATTTATTTCCCGCCGCTCCAGGTTTGCTAAATCAATTTCATTCCGGCAGCACCAACATTCCAATTGCCATCGGTCTGATAATGATGATGTATCCACCGCTTGCCAAAGTGAAGTATGAAGCATTAAACCGCGTCTTTCGTGACGTACGCATATTAGGATTATCGCTATTACAAAACTGGATTATCGGGCCGTTGCTAATGTTCGCATTAGCGGTCATCTTTTTGCACGGTTATCCCGAATATATGGTGGGATTAATTCTCATCGGCTTGGCACGCTGCATTGCCATGGTGTTAGTGTGGAATCAATTAGCCAAAGGTGACAGCGAATACGCAGCGGGACTAGTGGCATTCAATTCTGTTTTTCAAGTATTGTTTTATTCCTTATACGCGTATGCTTTTATCACGCTATTGCCGCCGTTGCTTGGCTTAAAAGGTGCGCAGGTTTCTATTTCGATGAGGGCTGTCGCGCAAAGCGTGTTGTTGTATTTAGGCATACCGTTTTTCGCCGGAATGCTAACGCGTTTTTTATTGCGGCGAATCAAAGGAAACGACTGGTGTGAAAAGTACTTTCTCCCGGCCATTAGTCCGCTGACATTAATCGCGCTTTTATTCACTATCGTCATCATGTTTACTTTGCAAGGCCAACGCATTGTGCAGCGTCCGGGCGATGTGCTGCTTATCGCCGTTCCGCTTTTCATCTATTTTGTGGTGATGTTTTTGCTTTCCTTTTGGACGGGTAAAAAAATGGGAGCTGATTATAGCAAATCTGCCACGCTGGCTTTTACTGCGGCCAGCAATAATTTCGAATTGGCGATTGCGATTGCAATTGCGGTGTTTGGAATCAAAAGCGGCGCCGCATTCGCAGCGGTGATTGGTCCGCTAATTGAGGTACCGGTGATGATCAGCTTGGTGAGCGTGGCCACATTTTTTCAAAAAAAGTATTTTAACTTACAGGAGACACAATGAAGCTCAAAGAATTAAAGGTATTACTCGAAGCAAATCGTGACAAACAATTCCTCATTCAATTGCCGGATCAAACTCAAGTGCCTATTTCGTTTCACATTACCGAAGTCGGCCAAATTAACAAAACGTTTATCGACTGTGGCGGCAAAACGCATTCTATGCAAACGTGCCAGTTGCAGGTATGGGTGGGCGATGATGTGGATCATCGATTGGAAGCCGGCAAACTGGCGGATATTTTGGAGTTGTCAAAATCGATTGTTCCCGATGACGATATTGATGTGGAAATTGAATATGAAGACAAAGTGATTTCGCAATATCCCATTCGTAATTATTGGGTTGATGATGATGCCGTGACGCTGTATCTTACGAATAAGCATACTGATTGCTTGGCCAAGGAAATTTGTCTCCTTCCATCCTCTTGCGGGGAAGCTGGTTGCTGCTAATTTACATCAAAGGAAGATATGAAAAAAGAAAAAGTCCTTTTCGTTTGTGTTCACAATAGCGCGCGTAGTCAAATCGCGCAAGAGATGTTAAATAAAATGTGTGGCGAATATTTCGAAGCACACAGTGCCGGTTTGGAACCGGGAGAGTTAAATCCCTTGGCGGTGGAAGTGCTTCGTGAAGAAGGAATCGACATTAGTGACCGTGAGACGCGTGGAGTGTTTGACATCTTTAAATCAGGAAAAAAGTTTGCCTATGTGATCTCTGTGTGCGACGGCGCAAACGCGCAACGCTGTCCTACTTTTCCTGGAATCACAAAACGTTTGACGTGGAGTTTTGCAGATCCGTCAACATTTCAAGGAACATGGGAAGAAAAATTAGAGCAAACACGAGAAGTGCGTGATTTGATTAAAAGCAGTGTCCAGGAATTTTGTGGTTCGATTTGTGCGGCGAATTGTCCTTAAACGGCTGATTTAAAATATAAGGTAAAAAAGTACTTTCAACGACCGCTGAAAGTACTTTTTATTAACGTAACAATACGCAGTTGCTTTTTATTGAACGCTCAATCCACAGCATTTACACAACAAACAAATACTGTGACAGTCCTGACAATTTTGGATGCATTTCTGCATTTCCGATGTCATCTTGTGCATAATATTACCTCGCTTTTAGGGAATATGGTCTCTATGAATAGAGCAAAGTGAAAGCCGAAAATGTGCTTTTAGAAAACTACTCGACCAATTTTACAAGTAGCATGGCTGTTCTATGAGTTCTCAAAAGTACTTTTAAAAACTACCTTTGTTGCCATTTGACCCGGCAAAGTATTTGCCCATGATAACTAAACTTGAATTGCAATTTGAGAATGATATGCTGATTGTAGCAAATGATTTGTAAAAATTATGTTTACAGCCAGCGTTTTAGCGAAGAAAACAAACCTCCCGATTTACACCGTTCGTTACTACACGCGCGTGGGCTTGCTTCGGCCGTCGCGCCAATCGCAGAACAATTACAAGGTTTATCATGCTTCTGATGTTACTCGATTAAAATTTATCGTGGCAGCCAAGGACTTGGGATTTACGCTGGCAGAGATACAACAAATTTTACATGACGCGGAGCACGGGCAATCACCTTGTCCTCTGGTGAGAAAAATTATCGTGGAGCGCATCGAAGAAAATAAACGCAAGTTGAAGGAAATGCAAAAGCTTCAGCGTAAAATGGAACGTGCCTTGAAAGATTGGGGCCAGTTAGAAGATGCCATGCCGAACGGCGATTCGGTTTGCCACTTGATTGAATCGGTGGCTGAAATTAAAAATACCCCTTGACTTGACACTTACTCACAGGTTGTAAGCTGATTTCTGCACCGGGAAATTTGGTGATTTGCCGACCGGAACTGCAAAAACTCGCGCGGCAAATCATCGCAGGCCCAAGCGCGTGAAATCGGCGGCATGGAGATCATCGACCGTCAACATTTTTGGAAGATTGTAACTAAACGAGGGGGTAAACATGACTATGAAACATTCAAAAAAATCAGAATTTATTGATCCGGTTTGCGATATGTCAATTACGCCGGAAACCGCCGCCGGAAATTATCAACACGAAGGCAAAACCTATTATTTCTGCTCAACAGGTTGCCTCAATAAGTTCCGGCACAATCCGCATCATTTCCTGGAAGAAAAAAAGGAAGATCCGCCGGCCGGCGCGGACGTGGAATACACCTGCCCGATGCATCCAGAAGTGGTGCAAATCGGCCCGGGAACCTGTCCCAAATGCGGTATGGCGCTGGAACCGAAAACGTTTTCAACCGACGAAAAACCTGACCCGGAATATTTAGAGATGAAACGGCGGTTTTGGATTTCCGCTTTGTTCACATTGCCCGTTTTTTTGCTGGCCATGACCGAGATGTTATCTGGACTCCATCAACTGGTTTCGCCGCGAGCTTCTCTCTGGATGCAATTTCTATTGTCGACGCCGGTGGTGTTGTGGGGCGGTTTTCCCTTTTTCGCGCGCGGCGTACAATCGATCAAAAACGCCAGTTTGAATATGTTCACGCTGATTGCCATCGGCACCGGCGCAGCTTATGGATTCAGCGTTATCGCCTTCTTCTTTCCGCACCTTTTCCCCGCTTCAATGCACAACGCGCACACCGGATTGATTGCCGTTTATTTTGAATCGGCGGCGGTGATTACGACGCTGGTGCTGCTAGGACAAGTCCTTGAATTGCGCGCACGTTCGCAAACCTCCAGCGCGATAAAAGTACTTTTAGGACTCGCCCCTGCCACGGCGATTGTGGTTTTCAAGGATGGCAGCGAAGCGGAAGTCGATTTGAAAGAGGTGGAGACAGGCGCAACTTTACGGGTTCGGGCCAACGAAAAAATCCCGGTGGACGGCGTCATTTTAGAAGGCGAAACCACCATTGACGAATCGATGGTTTCAGGCGAGCCGATTCCGGTGGAGAAATCTGCAGGTGACCAGGTGGTGGGAGGAACCATCAACGGGCCTCGCTCCATTTTGATGCGAGCCGAAAAAGTGGGCAGTGAAACATTGCTGGCGCAGATCGTACGCATGGTTGGTGAAGCGCAACGTTCGCGCGCGCCAATCCAGCGATTGGCCGATGTTATTTCCGCCTATTTTGTTCCCGTTGTGATCCTGACGGCGATTCTCGCTTTTGTGGTGTGGATGATATTTGGCAGTTTCGCATCGGCAATGGTGGCGGCGGTTTCAGTGCTGATTATCGCTTGTCCCTGTGCCCTGGGACTGGCGACGCCGATGTCGATCATGGTCGGCACCGGGCACGGCGCGCAACACGGCATTCTGGTGAAAAAAGCCGAAGCCCTTGAAGTGCTGGAGAAAGTGGATACTCTCGTCGTTGATAAAACCGGCACATTGACGGAAGGCAAGCCGCGTCTGCAAACCGTCGTTGCGGGACATCGCTTTTCCGAAGCAGAAGTACTTTGCCTGGCCGCGAGCCTGGAAAAACTGAGCGAGCATCCGCTGGCTGGCGCCATCGTGCAAGGCGCGCAAGAACGCGGCCTGACACTGAAACGGGTCGAAGCGTTTGAATCGATCACGGGACAAGGCATCACGGGGACTATTGACGGAAACATGGTGAAAGTTCAAAAACCGTCATCCCCGATTGCCGCCATCGAAGAATTGCAAAGCACTGGCCAGACCGTTGTCGAAGTTTGGGTTAATGAAGACAGCGCCGGTTTCCTGGGCATTGCGGATTCGATCAAAGATACAGCCAAAGACGCCATTACCGCACTACGCCGGCAACAGATTGAAGTCGTAATGATGACCGGCGACAACGCAAAAACCGCAGCATCGGTCGCGGGCGCTCTCGGCATTGAAAAATTTTTTGCCGGAGTACTACCGGAACACAAAGCGGAAAAGATCAAAGAGTTGCAATCTGCGGGAAAAATCGTGGCCATGGCCGGTGACGGCGTAAATGATGCGCCCGCACTGGCCCAGGCCGAAGTGGGCATCGCCATGGGAACCGGCACCGACGTGGCGATAGAATCCGCTGACATGACGCTCTTGCAGGGTGACCTGCGTGGAATTTTGCGAGCATGGAAATTAAGCACGGCAACGATGCAAAACATCCGCCAAAACTTATTTTTGGCATTTGTTTACAACGCCATCGGAATTCCCATCGCAGCGGGAATTCTTTATCCATTCACCGGCTGGCTACTCTCGCCGATGATCGCCGCTGCCGCCATGACCTGCAGCTCCGTTTCCGTTATTTTGAATGCGTTGCGTTTGCGTCATTTGAAGCTCTGAATGTGAAGAACGGCATAAAAGTACTTTTAACGATACCACAGATCCCCAAAATCTATATCACAGATGGCGTAGGTTATGTTTGCCGGCGTAGCGTAAGGTCGAAGAAGTGGATCCCGGTGATGTAGCGTTCTTTGAGCCGGCGAAGAGCACTGGCATGGCGCAACTCCCAACCGCCTCATGGCGCATGTTGCTATGCAAGAAGCGGATGAAAACGGCCAGGTTGTGACATGGCTCGAGCATGTCACTGATGATGAATACACTCAATAACTGGCAGAAGTATAATGAGTAGCGGCTCGTTGATACTTTAGGTATTTCGAGGAGGCTTTTTATTTGTGTGTTCCACAGTTAATCCTGGAATAGAACTTTTCAGCACAGGCGGCACCACTGTAACGAAAACACCCTGTTCCATGGCATAACACAGACACGCCCAGATGACTTCCTGGGAATTTCGAAATCCGTCCAACTTTAATACCACTGCGGAATTTGATTCGATTGCTTCTTCAACGTGATGGATAAATTCAGGCTCGTATATCTGAATGATCGTTTTGTAATCTGAAGACGAATGCACAGGCATTATTCCGGTAGCAGCAAATCCGATTTATCCAGATCGTTCTGTTCCAAGAATTTCTTCAATAGCTCATTCGCACGATTCATCAGATCTGGATCGCCTTGCTCCAAATCCTCATAGTAGCGGGCAAAATTTTCTTCATCAACCCAGTCTGGTAAAAAGTACTTTTTGAAAGTTGCTTCCTCCTCATCATCGAAAACTTTGAGTGAGTCCGGTTGTTGATAAATAACATCACCGACAAATGTGCATTGCCGTTCGTAAAGCGATAATAGTTCCGCGTGATCTAATGAAGATTTTGGCATAGAAAGGGATTATTGATTTTTACCATTGTAGCAAATCTATTTTGATTCGGAATCGGGTTTTGCTGTCTCGACCTGAAAAATGGGAATGGTGACGGAAAAGGTACTTCCTTCGCCCGGCTTGCTTTTAACGGTAATAGTCCCGCCCATCTTTTCGATAATGGATTTGGTGATGAATAAACCGAGTCCTGTTCCGGTAATACCGGTAGTTTCCGGTGATGAGATTCGGTAGAACTTCTCGAATAGGTGGGATCTGTCGTCTTTGTTCATACCAATGCCAGTATCGGTAATGTCGACACGCACGAGGTCTCCACCAATTTCTTCAGCGCTAACCGTAACAGATCCTTCCGGCGTGTATTTAATGGAATTACCAATTAAGTTGATCAAAACTTCCATAAACCGGTCATAATCAGCCAGCACGGATGGGAGCGGCGCATATGGCTTGCTAAAACTCAATTTCAAATGCTTTTCATCCGCTAAAAATTGCAATTGATCGATTGTTTCTTCGATCGTTTTTGCGACATCGAGAGATTGGAGTTCCAGTTTCAAGGTTCCAGCTTCAATACGTGATACCGATAACAAATCCTTGACCAGGAACCGCAGACGATTGGTGGAAGCAAAGACTTTTTCGAGGTAGCCGCGTGCCTTGTCATCAGTCTTCCCCAGATGTTCATTGAGGATCATATCCAGGTATCCCTGAATGGCGGCAATAGGCGTTAATAGTTCATGCGAGGCGACGGAAACGAATTCACTTTTGGCCTTATCATCGTCATAAAGTTTTGCTTTTTGGATCGCATTGATCGTTTGTGAACCGATGGTTTCGAGGAGAGCGAGATCGTCTTCGCTATAGGGCTCTCCCGACTTTTTCTCACTGAGAAATATCAGACCAATTGGCTGCTTGCCGACGAATAGCGGGATTGCGACAGCGGCCTTTAGCTCGCGTAACTTTTCGCTGACGGTCTGTTTTAAGTCGTGGTTACGGGTAAAAGTACTTATAAGGCCAATTTCCTGTGGGGCTGATCGAGGATTTTTGAGGATGATGCTTTCCTTTTCCAATTCCGCGTCCAAAGTACTTTTGAGCAAAAGGTTTTTATGGTCGAGGAAGTAACGAATAGTCTCGCTGTTGGCGTCCTGCATCAAACGTGAAGGATGCGTGTAACCGCTTTGTTTAATACGTTTGATAACTATCTCACCATGCTCACCGGTTTGAAACACATATACGACCGCATGATGAAGATGCACGACTTTTACGAGGGTTTGCATGAGAAGAGTCAGCGCTTCGTCAAGATTGATAACTTCGACTAATTCTTTGGTCAGAGCAGTAGTTACTTCTTGGATGTCATATTCACGTTTAAATAAG